>Ga0209415_10001167_pt1 | contig 49880 bp, 35 predicted proteins | sample PeaSoiSIISIP2007_FD_187696 | JGI IMG/M metagenome (GOLD analysis project Ga0209415, IMG submission 187696) | Peat soil microbial communities from Weissenstadt, Germany - SII-SIP-2007 (SPAdes) (version 2) | ecosystem: Environmental > Terrestrial > Soil > Wetlands > Peat | place: Germany... | reverse complement strand
GCTGCGCGGTAGTGCCTTCGTCGGCGTGACAGCCGACTTCCGTTTTCGACGGATTCGATTGCAGAATGCCCTGCCCGATCACGCCTCCCGACGTCCCCGAGATGGTGTAGAGGTGATTGGGAAAGCTGGTCGCATGCAGCGACGTGAAGTGATTGTCGCCCAGAACGAAATTGTCGGCGTAGGCATAATAGTTCGGCAGGTCGGTGCCGTTCAGCTGCGCTTCGCACATCAGGATGCCATTGGCCAGGCAGCTGGGATCGGTGTCAAAGTGATCCATCTTGCCGAAATCCATGTCGGAGATGTTGCACTTCCAGTCGTGACAGATGTCGAGCGGCGAGGAGTCGTAAAGATGCGGCGCCGCGATCGTGGTTCCGTTCGACAGCTTCGGCGTCGTCGAGCCGTTGGCGCCATTCTTGTTGTAGGCGCCGAAGTACACGTCGTAACTGCGGTTCTCTTTCATGATGAACACGACGTGCTTGATGCACGACATGTCGCCAGTCGGGCACACTGCGGTCGCCGGTGTCACCGAAGGTTTGGCCTGGGCTGAAGCTCTCTGGGCCACGCTCATGAGGAAAAATGCGGTGACGAGACACGCCAGCTGAAATCCGGCGCGAAGGGAGCGAACAAATCTGGAAGTCATCAACAGTCTCCGAGAAATGGCAGGCACTGACGCAAGTCGCATGATCAACCGGAGTTGACTGCGGTTGGGTTAAGTTTTTGCGGGGGAAAACGTCTCTATTGCTCGTGTGTTCTGGCTTTGTAACTTACTGAGGGCCTAGCCAGAAACACACCAAATCCTAGGCACTTTTGGGGGAATCGGCTTCTTGAGTATGAGTGGGGTAACTGGGGGTGTCAAGATGCAAAAACTTGCAACCGTAACCTTGGTTTGGGATCGCTAATCTCTTTGTAATCTTGCAGTTCTGGTTTGCCTCCGAGACTACGCCTGGGGTTAGTTCGACCGGTCGGAAAACCCTATTGGATTCCAGTTTCGGACCTTCCCGCTGCCTTCCCGCTAATCGTCAATGATGTCATGGACGCGCGGATCCGTGGTCTCATCCGCCGGTCCCGGCTTGCGCTTGGGATGGTGCGGTACCCCCAGAATCGCCGCCGGGCGGCAATCGCAGGCAAGGTTGGCGAGCATGCCACGCAGACGCCGTTCTGCAATGAGCGATTTGACCCGGCCGATGTCCGATGGCGGCCAGAGTTCGTCCAGCGCCTGCCACGCCTGCTCCGTGCGCCCGCTGTAGACATAATCGAGCACGATGGTGAGGACCTTTCGCACGGTCGCAATCTGATCCGTATACATCTTGTCGTGATAATTCGCCTTGCGGAACTTCTCAATCTCCTCTGCGCTGAGTTGGCCGCGCGCCCGTTGGATTTCCTGATCGTAGAGCTCCGGATAGGTGGCGCTCACGTCCACCAGGCTGTTCCCCTGAACCTTCAGGACCAGTTGCGGCATGACGGCGTCGCGATGCGACAGCAGGAAGTAGTCAAACACGCCGTCGGCGGCGCGGACCAGCGCGCTGCCGTCGCTTTGCGGCTCAAACGTCACGGGTACGGGACTCTGAAACGTGTGCAGCACCTGCGGCGTGCGTCCCAGGCTGACGATTTCGTAGACGTAACAGCAGTGCAGACCGCCGGTGTAGCCATCCAGAACGAGTTCCGGTTTGCCGTCGTGGTTGAGATCGAGGCCGGAGATCGGATCCACGCTGAGCGCCCATTCGTAGGCGATCGTGATCCGCTTGCCGGTCGGCGAGGTCAGGACGGCACGGCACCGCGGATCATCATCCAGATCCTGGTCGTCATTCTTGTCCTTCTTGTCACGGATGGCCGGCAGGATTCGGACGGTGTAAATCCCGATCTTGCGCGGCTTCTGGAAGTCACTCTCATTAGGACAGGTGAAAGCCCCGCCGGCCGGCTTTTCTGCAGGTTTCATGATCGGCGGATGCGTGGGACGAGGCTGGTCGTCGTCATCATCATCGTCCTGGCCGCGGGCGGGCGTGGTCAGAGCTAGAGCCAGGCTCAAGAGCAGCAAGAGTAAGAAAGACTTCTTCATGTTTCAGTGTTCTCTATTCTAGACGGCGCGGGAGATGGGAGAAACCTTTTGCAGCAGGAACGCCAGACGATGCCGTTACCTTGGTTTGACGGAATCTTTGGTTGTCTTTGCGTCGCGGTCCGGCACCAGCAGAACCCCGACATCCTGCTCATTGCCGAAGTCGCCGACGCCGATGATTTCGCCACGATCGTTGACGTCGAGCGCCGATTCCAGGTTCCAGCCGGTGCCCGAGCCGATGAGCTGATTCATATCGCGGAACCCATTCGCCTGATCCCAAACGAACGCATGATAGAAATCGGAGGCAGCGCCGAACTCACCGACGATCACGTCGCAGTCGTTAAGTGCCAGGGGTTGGCTGGCGACTTCGGGAGCGAGGTGAAGCTCGATGTTTTTCCTCGCCCGTCGCAGGTAGACCGCGTTCGGGATGAATGATTGCAGCAGAATGTCGCCGCTATTGTTGATGGCGAGCGCCGTGCTATCCGCCGCCGGCGGCATGGGGATGGAGCGCAGTTTGTGCGCTGCGTCCCACCGGAATGCATGGTAGTGGCCCTGCTGGTCGTTAAGCTGGCCGACCACCTGGCCACGAGAATTGATGGCGTGCGCGACTCCTCCGCAGCAGCCAGCAAGCGTTATCGCCTTCTGTCTATGCCACAGGACAGGCCCCGGTGAACCCTGGCCCACGGCGTCTCCGGCATCGTTGATAGCCAGGGCCCGTGACGGCGCTGCTGACAGTCGAGAGAACTTGCTTTGGGCGACGACGAAGGCAACAGCCTGATTCGTGCCTTCCTGGGTTGCGGCGCCGGTAATATCCCCTGCGTTGTTCAGGCCCAGCGCCTGATCTGCGGTGAGGCCTGGCGGCAGCTCGACCTCATGCAGGCCCGTCTTTTGAGTCCATCTGGCTGCCGAGTGGTCCTCGGTGGTGCCGGCGATCACGCCGGCCCGGTTAATCCGCGCCGGACGCAGCGGAAGGCGCACAATCTTGTAATGAGCTGCCGCAGCGCAGGCTGGAGACTGGGCCTGCGACGGGATCGCAGCCACAGTGGCGACCGCAACAAGGCATCCCGCGAACCAGGCCGCGAACGCACTCCTGGGCACGCACGCTGAAGCGGAATCTGGTTTGGTCGCCGTAGGTTTAGTCGCCGTCGCCGGTGTCAACCGTGATCATTTCGAGCGATTGCAGCAGCGGGCTCGATTCCGAAACGAATTCCACGTGGCCGCATTTCGGGCAGGAAAGGATGGCGTGGCCGTGTCCGTGACCGTGCGGAACCAGGCTGACGCGCATCAACTGATAGCGGTCCAGTTTTTGCTCGCAACGCAGGCAGCATACCGTTTTCTGGTAGGGGTCGTGGGAAACACCACTGGCTGGATCCAAGGCTGGTTTCATAGGTTCCTCAATCCATGGGATCGCGAGGGAGCGATCCCTGGAAAGCTAGGCTAAAGAGTCTACCACGCTGCCGATTGCGACTGGCCGGGGAGATGTGGCCGCTGCGGTTACCGTGGTGCGTCTACAAAACCGTGGTTTGCACTTCTGTCCTCAGTCCCGGGCGGTTATTGAGGACATGAGCGGAGCCGGACTTGGTCAGCAGAAAATTGTCCACGAAAACCGCGTCAATGCCGGAACAGAAGAACGTTCGCACCGCGTCCTTGGGTCGAATGACCGGAGGTTCTCCGGGAAGATTGAATGAAGTATTGACCAGAATCGGCGCCGGTTCCTGCTCGCCGAAACGGCGCAGCAGTTCCCACAACAACGGGTCCGTATCTTTCTCCACCACGTGCAGGCGCACCAGGTTCGGCTTTCCCGGTCCGCCGGAAAGTTGCAGCGCACGCGGGAGCACGCCCGCGTCAGGACGAACCACCGCCAGCGAGTTCATCAGACGGCACAACGGCGAGCCTTCGAAGTAGCGCTCGCAATCCTCCTCACGAACGGACACCGCGAACGGCCGGAACGATTCGCGATGCTTGACGAAATCGTTCAAATTCTCAATGACATAAGGTGCCCAGGGCGAGGCCAGCAGGCTGCGGTGTCCGAGCGACCGCGGGCCAAACTCGGTGGCGCCGTGAAACCAGCCAACGATCTTCCCCGCGCGCAGCAGACTGACCGCAGAATCCAGCTTCCTTTCACCGGTACTCTGCAGCGAGTAGCGCGCCTTGGCGTTGTCCAGCACTTCTTTGATCTCGGTGCGCGCGTAGCTCGGTCCCCAGTAGACGGATCGCACTTCCGGATTGCGCGGTTTGCCCATCTGCTGATGCCAGATCCACGCTGCGGCGCCGAGCGAACACCCGGCATTGCCCGGCGCCGGAGGCACGAACACGTTGCCCACGCCGAATTCGCGTTCCACCGCCGCCACCAGCAAAGTATTGTGAAAGACGCCGCCGCCCAGGCTGATCTGCCGCATGCCGGTTTTCTTCTGATAGAAAGCCAGAAGATCGCAGACGACTTCCGATACTGCGGCCTGTAAGCTGGCCGCAAGATTGCGCTTAAGTTCAGGTGTAAGCGCCGCTTTGCCGCCGGGAATTCCAAGCTGCTCGAAGAAAAAGCGCGACGGCTCAAACACCCCGGTCACGTCGCGATGGAAATAACGGAAGTTCACCCGGGGCAGGAATTCGCCCGGCCGGCGAAGCATGCCGAGGAACATGTTCTTGTACGCCGGCTCGCCTTCCAGGCTGAGCCATTGCGTCTTGTGCTCGTCTTTCGACGGCATGAAGCCGAGCAGATCTGTCATCCGGGAATAAATCCAGCCCACCGAATCGGCGAATGGAATGGCCTGCAGGCGGCGAATCTTGATGCCTTCTCCCACCGCGATCAGCCCGCCGCCGCCGTCGCCTTCCCCATCCAGAGTCAGGATTAGCGCCTGGTCGAAGGGCGACAGGAAGAATGCGCTGGCCGCGTGGCAGGACTGGTGATCAATGGTGACAATTTTGCCGGGATCGCTCAGGCGCTGGCGCAGGGACCGCATCGCCGTCCATTCCCACCCCAAACGGCCCAGCTCTTTTCCCTGCTGATAGGCGGTGGCGATGGGGGCGAGCGGCGACAGGCGCGGACGCGAAATCGCGCGCCGGCTCCAGCCGCGGGCCGGCTGGCTGGCGATGGCGACCACATCCAGATCGTTCCACGAGACGCGCCCCTGCCCCAGGCAGAACTGAATGGCAGCTTCGGGAATGCCGCGCGACTGGGCCGGCTGCAGCTTGGCATTCTCGAGGGCAGACTCGATGGTGCCGTCGCGCATCAGCGCGGCTGCAGTATCGTTCTTGAATGAAGAGATCCCTAGAATCAGCATAAGGGCCTCGGCGAGACCAGCGTCTCGTCGCGGATGGAACGCTCTATTTGTGGGCTGCGGTTGCCAGTTCTTTGTCTTCGACCGTGGTTTCAGCGCAGGGCTCGGAGGCAGCGCCAGCTTTCGAGGCGCGGTAGCTGCGCAAGAGTCCGATCGGAAGATAGCAATACATGAGAGCGACCAGATGATCGAAGGTCCGTAAACCGCGGTATGCGATTCGATCCACCAGCCGCTCGAAAAAGAAAAATGCCGCCGGCGGCGCCGGGGATGATTCCGGAAAACGAGGCCAGCTTCCGCCCGATTCCTGCTTCCAAAACGCTACATACCTGGCGACTTTGCGCCGTACGTCCTCCGGCAGCACCTCGGGCTTTGGTCCGGCCGCGACGATCTTCTCGCTGTTGACCATGTCGTGATGGCTGGAGGGGTAGATGGCCGAGCGGTCGGCGCCGCTGAGCGAGGTCATCTGGCGGTCGAATTCTATCTCGAGAAAGCAACAGACTCCCTGCATGACGGCAGCCGGGTTGGCCACCAGATCTTCGTACTGCACCGGGTATACCTGAATGCCGCGCGAGGCCAGCTTATCGTAGCCGCGCTTGAGATCGCGGCAACCCAGCAGAGCCCGCAGTAGCATGCCGCGCTTGCCGAAGAATGAGTCGCTGCGGGCTTTGACTACGCTCCGGCAGACGTCGGCCGGATCACGCCACAGCACCAGAAACTTGGCGTCGGGAAACTCTTCCGCAATGCGCGGCAGGCAGTCGAAATAGCTCGGCGACTTGCCGCCCCGTACTTCTGCGTCAGGAGCATACCGCATCCAGGCGGCTTCGCAAGCTTGGCGAAGGCTGGAAACCTGCGCCGGCAGGCCGCCCACTTCGATCCGATGCCGCGACAGAGCCCGGTTCCAGAACTCCCAGCGGGCTTGCCAGTCCGGCCTGGCGCTGCCTCCCACAAACAACGGCCAGAGCAGAGGCAGTTCGTCTTCATACATCAGCTTGATTTTCGGATGCTGGTTGAGCAAGGCGTAGAACAGCGACGTGCCCGATCTCCACATGCCGACGATGAAGACCGGCGCCTGGGTCGGTTGCTTGCGGCTGTTCTGCAGGGTTTCCATCGCTAGTCCTTGAGATCCCTGTCGTATACGGACTCGATCTGAAGGCTGATGGAGGCGGGAACTCCCGCCCCCACAGCCAGTACCTTACGACTAGTCGCCGGATTTGGCCAGTTCCGCTTCGCGCTTCTCGGAAACCACCGGCTTGCGCAGTTCCGACGCAATCCACTTGTAGGTAACGGCCAGACCCTGGCGCAGCGGGATGGAAGGCTCCCAGCCCAGCACGCGGCGGGTGCGGCTGTTCTCGCTGTTGCGGCCGCGGACGCCCTGCGGTCCGGACAGATTGTGGCGCACGCGGATTTTCTTTCCCGCGATCTCCGCCACCATCTGCACCAGTTGGTTTATGGTCACCAGTTCCGGCGTACCCAGATTCAGCGCTTCGTGGTAGTCGGAAGCCATGATGCGCTTCAGGCCTTCCACGCAGTCGTCCACATACATGAACGAGCGGGTCTGCTCGCCGTCGCCCCAGAGTTCGACTTCGCCGCCGTCAGCGGCCCGAGCCACCTTGCGGCACATCGCCGCCGGAGCTTTTTCCTTGCCGCCATCGTAGGTGCCGAGCGGGCCGTAAACGTTGTGGAAACGCACAATGCGGGTCTCGAAGCCATAGTCGTGGCGATAGTAGCGGCAGAGTTCTTCCGCGAACAGTTTTTCCCAGCCATAGCCCGGCTCGGGATCCGCCGGATACGCGTCTTCTTCGCGCAGCGGTTCGACGTTGGCGTCCTTCTGCTTGCCTTGCGCATACACACAGGCGGACGACGAGAACAGAAAACGCTTAACCGCATTCTTGCGGGCGGCTTCGAGCATGTTGGCGTTGATCAGAATGTTGTGGCGGCTGATGGCGGCGTGATACGCCGTGATGTAGCCGATGCCGCCCATGTCGGCGGCGAGGTTGTACACTTCGTCAAAGCCACCGCGAGTGGCGAGCAGGCACTTGTCGAATTCACGAAGGTCGAGCAATTCGAATTCATCGGCTGGACTGGCTTCATACTCCGGCGATTTAATGTCGGCTCCGCGCACCCAGCAGCCCTCGGCCTTCAGGCGGCGAACCAGATGGTGGCCGATAAATCCGCCTGCACCTGTAACCAGCACACGTTTTTGCGAACTCATGGAATGAACCCCTTTCACCTTGGTTTGAGAATCAGGAATCGTGCTTCCTGTGGGGGCGGAGAATGGACGATTGCGACCGTTTGATCCGGGTTTGATCTCGATGTTGATGATGAGTGCCAACCGGGGCTGAGATCCGTGGGGGTGGGAGTCTCAGCTGAACTTTCTTACATTAAGCAATTCCAGGCCGACGTTCCATAGGAAGATCGGGCCATTGACTAAGTACCTGTGCCACAAGCGTTTAGGCTCGGCAAACAGCCGATAGGCCCATTCCAGGCCGTTTTCCCGCATCCAGACGGGGGCCTGGTTCAGGCGGCCGGTATTGAGGTCAAAAGCGGCGCCTACGCCTAAAACCGCTGGGACGGTGAGCTTCGGGCAATGCTCATACATCCAGCGTTCCTGTTTGGGAGTGCTCAGGCCGACCCAGAGGACGTCCGCGTGGGCGGACTCGATCATTTCGATGACCGCTTTGTCTTCTTCAGGGGTGAGTGGGCGAAACGGCGGAGAGTAGCATCCCGCTACCTGCACGCCGAACTTTTCGTGCATCGTCTGGGCGAGCAACTCCGGCACGCCGGTCGCGCCGCCGTAGAAAAAGTGACGGTAACGGGATCCGGTCTCGCGGCAGAAGGTTTCCATCAACTCCGGACCATAGACCCGCCGCGCCATGTTCTTGTGACCGTGCCAGCGGCCGAGCCAGACCAGCGGCATGCCGTCCGACACCACCATCGAAGCCGCATCGAGCATGGCCCGGAACGGCTGGTCCACCAGCGATTCGGAGACACCGTGCATGCCCGTGACCGCGACATAGCGCGAGCCGGAGCGTTCTGCGATCCACTGCTCCAGCCGCCGAGTGGCGTCGGGAATCTGCACCGCGTCCACGCGGACGCCGAGCACCTTGAAGGTCGCGGATTCGAGCTTGGTTTCTGTGGCGGTTGCTGGCATGAAAAACCCCAGGGATGATTCCTCTATCAGCGATACGGACGGGCCGGGACGGAGGCCGTTTGCGCCAGAGGGGCTGCGGGGCGTCGAGCCTTCATCCGCCGGCGCAGAAACTCAGCCCACCCCAGGATCAACAGGAACAGGGTGGGATGGTGCCAGGTCATTTCCACGTTCACAAACGAGTGGATGGTGATGACCGTCGCCACTCCAATCATCTCCAGCGTGAGCTGGCGATCGGCGGCATCCAGCCAGTTGCGGCGGTAGTAACGAATCAGAATCGTCCAGACCCAGACCAGCGTAATCACGAATGGAAGCAGACCCCAGATACTGGTGCCGACCAGCACCTCGAGCCAGTCGCTGTGCAGCTGCGGAGCGCCCACATCGGTGAGGACGGCGAAACGGCTGCCGGCATACGCTCCCAACCCGGTAAACGGATGCTGCATGAACATTCTGTAGCCGGTCGCCCACCAGTCCAAACGGCTCGACATGGACATCATTTCAGCCTGGCTCTGATCGCGCTGGAAGTAGCTCATGATTTTGTCGCCCACGCTGATCAGGATCTGAATTGGAACCGAATCGCGATATGGATACGGAATGCGCTTGGCAACAACGTCACCGGCCACGGCAAAGACCATGGCAGGACCGGTCAGCAGCCCGGCGAGCACCACGAATTTGAATCTTCGGGCAAAATACAAGACCACCACGGCGGCCACCATCAATCCGGCAAACGCGCTGCGCGTCTGCGCCGCGAGCATGGTAACGGCGCCGAGCAGGCCGACCAGCGCGTAAAACGCTCGGTTCTTGCACTTGCCGATCAGCGGCCAGTAACGGATCGCGGCCACCAGCAGCAGAATCGCGCCTGTGTCGCCGAGTTCGTTCGAGGAGACGATGGGAAAGGCTCCGGCCAGACGGCTGTCTTCCACCCAGCTCTGTTGCGGCCAGATGGGCAGTCCGATCCACACCCAGGCCAGGGTGGCGCCGGCAATGATCCAGGTCCAGTCAATGAACGACTTGTACTCTTCGCTGGTCTCAACCACGACAAGGACTACGGCGATGATGGAAACATCGAGCAGATACTCGAGCGACTTGTAAATCGTCCAGGTAAATTTCACCGACCACAACGACGAGAGCAGGCACACCATGCCGAACAGGGTGAGCGAACCGACGATGCCGCGAGTCATCGAGGGGCCCCAGTCGGGTTTGCGAAACACCAGGCGGCCCAGAAGAATGAGGCCGACGATGATTTCCGGTCCGACGCGCAGCGCGGCCAGCGAGTCAAATGGCGTTTGTGCAATTTCTGCCGAACTGCGGTAACGGAACACGAACGAACTGCTCAGGCTGAGGAACCACACCCAATGCCACCACTTGATCTGGGTGCGGAAGGCGCCAATGACCCGCCAGATTTCTTTCATCCCGACCCAGGTTCCCCACATGGCGGGCAACATCAGGATCATGCCGAGAGCGACCCAGGCAAGGTTCACGCCGCGCTCGATCACCAGCCAGGCGCCGGCAACGCTGCCTCCTGCCCCAACCAGCAGGAAGGGCAGCACCTTCAGCAGCGCCGCCGCCGGATGCGGAGCGGGCCGGGCGGAGTTCTGATCCCACGCGGGTTTGGTGCCAGTTGCCATAGGTGTAATCGGTTGGAAAACTATTCTATCGGTGCGGTTGACCTGTGCCGCAAGTCGCCCCGGTAACTTAGCGGGACGCCATGGCGGCTTCCTGCACCTCCGCAGCAAGCGGATAGCCGAGGCGGGTCAAAAGACCCGCTGCCTGATCACGAACCACTTGTACCTGCGCCTCGGTCAGGCTGGCGCGCCAGCCACCCACCGAACCGCTGCGGATGAACTGTCCCTTTTTCGAGGCGCGCTGCGGAGTCTCCTTCTCCTTGGCCTTCATGCGCTCGACTGAGTTGTTGGCGATGGCCTGGCGGATGCGGTTCTCATCCGGCGCGATCCCGAAGAAGCGGATGATTTCGGCTACGCCATTCACCGTGTCGCGGCGCAAGTCTTCGAACTTCACCACCAGCAGATGATCTGACAGCGGCGCCGAGAGCCACGATTCGACGTGCGCCGACCAGGACGAAAACGGGTTCACGCCTTTCGACAGGAACACCGGAAGATATTCGTCCAGCGGCTGGTTCACCAGCCCCAGCGCGGTCTGGTAGGCGTATTCCGAGAGAGCCACGTCCCGGGGATCGCGCACCAGGTAAACCGCCTTGCGGTACTCAGGATGGTAGATCTCGTGGGTCTTGATCAGGCGCCCGCCGTCCGGCATCAGCGGCACCCCGATCTTGTGCTCCTTGACGTCGGGAATGGACTGGTTGACGTTGCCAAAGCCCGAGGATTGCCCGGCGATGGACTCAAACAGTAGGAAACGCAGCCAGGTGCTGCCGGAGCGCGGATAAGAAGCCAGAAAAACGTCGTTTTCGCGCAGACTCTGGTGGCGCATCCAGACCAGCGGCGTGCGCACCGCGGTCTTGGCCATCTGATGACGCAATTTTCGAAGAATCGGCATGGTTTTCGTCTCGTTAGAAGATTTTGTGACTGCCAGGAGACTCCAGGGCCTGGCTGGCAAACTATTGTGTATCAGCTAGTTGCTGCCAAAACACGAAGGAAACTTGAAAGAAACAATGCGCGTGTTCCAGCGGTTCGCGGAATCGGTTGCGTAGTACTGGTTCGTGTACCAGAACGTGTAATCGTCGGCCGGATCAACCGACATGCCGCTGTAATTCGACCAGGTCGTATTGCTCGCCTGTTGCGATCCTATGCCTTCGATTACGCTCGTCTCCGCTTCCATCTGGCCCGGCAGATCGGCGGGCGTCCATCCGGAATAGCGCACTGCCGGATGCATGGTTGCGCCGGAAACGCTGTAGCCCACGGCGATGTCGCCCATCTGATCCATGCCCATACTCGGTACCCACCGATAGTTAGTATCGGGTGCGAACGTGCCGTACTGGTAGATTACCGGAGTGAGGGGCGTTCGCAGTTCGTACCACCGGATTCCTGACGGCGTGGTGATGGTTTTCCCGGTAGATACGCTGTGGGTGAGCAGGATGGACTCGTGGTCCCCAAAATTGCGGTAAACCAGGGGTGCCATCAGGCGATCGCCGGTCGCTTTGATTTTGTTGGTAGTGTCGAGCTCAGGCACGCATGCCGAGGAGCAGGCATCGCGATAGGCGGGCAGCGCGATGGTGCCGCTGAACGAGTAGGTGGAGTTGGTGGGGGTGGTAAAGTCCGCATGGAACAGGAACTGGTTGATCTGGTTGGCGCCCACCCCCGGCCGCTGATCGAGTTCGAAGAAATATTCCTGGGCACCGGCTGGCGGCGCCGTCGGGCCCACCCAGCTCACGGGCAGAATCGTCGGCAGGCTGATGCTGCCCAGAAAACAGATGGCGTTGGCGGCGTTGCCGAGAAGCATATTGGTGCGATCCAGAGCGCAGGCCTGCGAGCCGAGAAATCCCTTGGTAGACGGATTCAGCAGGTTCTGGCCGAGGTAGTAAGCGTCTGGCCAGATGGCGAGTTTCGGCTGGTCGGGCAGATTTACCGTCAGCTCGAAACCATAGAGGTAATACGCGCCAGTGGCGTCCGAGGTGGCGGAGACGGCGACGCAGTCCAGGTAAGGACCGCCCGCCGGTTCGGCATGGTGCTGGAACACCCAGCGCGCCGCAGCCGCGTCGTACATCACGGTTCCGTCGCCATTGTTTGCGGTCTGGCAAGGCCCGCCAAAACTGCTCCAGAGCACGTTTTCGTTGAGCGGCCCCAACACCTTGTTGCCGGTCGTCTTGTCGAAGATCGAATACTTCAAATTGACCACCTGCACATACTGGGTCGCCCCGGCCGCACCCGTGACGTCCGAATAGTTGTAACCCGTGCCCTTGGTGCCATCGAAATTCAGGCCGCCCGTGGCCGATGCCGGACGAATCGCCGCAGCCAAGGCATGCGCGGCCGCATTCAAGCGAGCCGGAGCCAGTTCGCTCAGCGGCGGGGTCATGATGTGCTTCGATTCCTTCACGACGACCGGTCCGCTCATGGGTTGTGCGGACGCTAACGAACACGCGAGCAGCCCGAAAACCATCATCTTCCCAAAACGTGCGATTGCCATGTCCATCTCCATCTGGTGTCTCCCTTTGGTATCTGATCGGACATCGAGATGGGGGCCCGACTGCCGAACGATCGAAAACGTCAAGTTAAGAACTAGTTACTGGTTGGAATGCCTGCCGAGAAAAACCCATGAGGTCCGGTCTTCCAGACCTCGACTAAATCTGGTCCTCCAGCGGCAGCGAGGCGGCAAAGTCAAGATGAGGAGTGCTGGTCTCAGCGGCTTTGCGCCGGAGCAGGATGATGACCATCACCAGGGCCGCGGAATTGGCCAGGATGATGCTCCACACCACGCCCCACAAGCCAAAGAACTTGGTAGCGGGAATGCCTACCACCAAAGTGATCACGCTGGCCGCCGTGTTGGCGAAGAAAATAGAGCGCGGAGACTCCATCGCGCGCAGCACAATCGAAGCCCCGACGCTGGCTGACCAGATGATGGTTTCGAGAGCAAAGAACGGAAGATATTCGGAAATGCTCCCGTAGTTTCCCGCGTACAGCAGCTTCAGAATCGGCCCGCGGAACGGAATCACCGCCGCCCAGTAAACCACCGCGCCCACGGTGAACAGCAGCGTCATCCGCCAGGTGAGGGCGTAGGTTCCGGCATTGCCCTCTTTGCTCTGCACCCGCGAAGCGTAGGGCAAAAACAGCATGGACAGCGCGGCGTAGGTTTGCAGCACCGGGCCGGCCAGATTCATCAGCGCCCGTAATTCTCCGGCATGAGCGATTCCGGCGAAGACGCTGACTACGGAAAAGTACAAATAGGTTGGAATCCACCCGACGATGGAGCTTGCCAGCGCCCACTTGCCGTAGGACCAGTGCTTGGTCCAGGTCTGCCGCAGATCGGGAACTTCGGTGCTCGGCTCAAGCATCCGCTGCAAAGCCAGCATAAGCGCGGTGCCGCAAGCCAGAGCTGCGAGTCCCATCAGCAGGAAAGCGGAGAATGACGACAGCACGTGGAGGCGATTAATTACAAACACGCCGCCTACGACGAGGACAAAGTACAACACGGCGCCGATTGCTGCCGGGCCCGGCGAAATCTTGAGATAAAAGCCGCGGCGTCCCAGCCAGAACAGGAAGATGCACGGCGCCGCCACGGTCAAACCGGCCAGCGCGCCCGCCAGCGCCGGAGACCTGCCGGTTGCGTAGGTAACGGCAGCGGCGATGGCGAAAGCGACAAAAATGACCGCGGAAATGGCGTAGTGCATCTTGAGCGAAGTCCGCATGTAGCCGCGCAGGTTTTCGCGGAAGTTCGACCCGCCGTAGACCGACATGGGCTCGAGCAACAGCGCCTGGTAGAGAAATGAGAGCAGGAGAAAAATGCTGAAGCCCAGGCCGTAAGCGCCGTATTGTTCGGCCGTCATCCAGCGGGCCAGCAGGAAGCCAAGCACAAAGTTCGACCCCGCGATCAGGCCATACTCCAGGATGGCAAGCCCGCCCTTGGTTCCCCAGCGCACCGCCCGCTGCATCTTCGCCGCCCGATCATTCGGGGCGGACGGAGCCGCAGGCTCAGCACGGGGCGTCGTTTTCAAATTCTCCGGCAAAAGTCTTCCTTTTTTCGCGGTTTTCGCGGCGGTCCGTTTGAAATCCTGATCAGGTGTTCTGCTCCTGCAGTTGCGGCGTCGAACGGGCTGCTTCGGTCTGGTTCAGGCAGGTCCGCAGCCGCTCGGCGAGCAGCCGGACGTCCGGCTCCCGGAGAATGCTTCCGTGGTCGCCTACGATTTCATAGACGTGCACACCGCCGGTAACCCATTTGGACCAGTCATCGTTTGGATTGTCCACGCCGCGCAGGCCTTTTTCGGTAGCGCGGAACCAGGTTGCCGATCCGAAGTAGACCTGCGGCTTGTACTTTTCTTCCGCCAGGGCAAACACTTTGCGGACTTCCTTGAGCGGGCGTGGCAGAAAAAGCGCCTCGAACCGCCGCTTGATTCCCTTCTGAATGCGCTTCGCCCGGTGTGTGAAGTAGGCGATCTGCTGCTTGCGCGGGAGCTTCCGCAGGGTTCCCAGCAGCATCTTGTTCGACTTCGGCTTGCCCGGATAAGTATCGAACAGCGCAAGCACGCCCACTTCCTGCCCATCGGACTGAAGCTGGCGCGCCATCTCAAATGCGATTAGACCGCCCAGCGAATACCCTCCGATGTGATAGGGTCCCTCCGGCTGCTGCGCGCGAATCTCCTTGAGATAGAATGCCGCCATTTCCTCGACGCTGGTGTGGAATGGACGATCTCCCTCAAGCCCCTGCGCCTGGACGCCGTAAAACGGCCGGTCGCTGCCCATGAAGCGGGCCAGCGCGTTGAAACGCAGGACGGTTCCCCCCAGCCCGTGTACACAGAAAAACGGCGATCGGTTCCCTTGCGGCTGGATCGCAACCAGCGATGCCTGCGAGGGAGTCCAGCGTTCCTGCTGCAACAGCGCGGCGAACTGCTCAATGGTGGGAGCTTCAAACAGCGTGGTCAACGGTAGTTTGCGGCGAAAGCTCTGCTCGATGCGCCGCATCAGGCGCACGGCCAGCAGCGAGTGCCCGCCCAAGTCAAAAAAGTTATCGCGAATGCTGATCGGCTTCTTGGCCAGGATTTCTTCCCACATCGCCGCCAGCTTCGCTTCGACCGGATTCGTCGGAGCAGCGTGGTCTGCCGATTGAGCGCTCGGCAGGGGCGCGGGCAGCGCCTTGCGGTCCACTTTGCCGTTGGGGGTGAGCGGAAATTCCCCGAGCACCACGAAATCCGACGGCACCATGTATTCCGGCAACTGCTGCTTGAGGAATTTGCGCAGCTCCCCGGCATCGGGTACGGCGCCCGACGCGGGGATGACATAACCGACCAGCCGCTTGTGGTTCAGCCCTTCGTCGCGGGCGATTACCAAAGCTTCACGGACGGTGGCGTGCTTGGCCAGAGCGACTTCAATTTCTCCCAGTTCCACGCGGAAGCCGCGAATCTTCACCTGGAAGTCACGGCGACCGACGAACTCGATCTCGCCATTATCCAAATAGCGGGCGAGGTCCCCGGTACGGTACAGCCGTGCCGCCGGATCAGTGCTGAACGGGTCCGGGACAAACTTTTCCGCCGTCAAGTCAGGACGATTCAAATATCCGCGTGCCACCCCCGGCCCGCCAATATGCAGTTCGCCTGGGACTCCCACGGGCACCAGTTGCAGGTTGCGGTCGAGAATGTGGAGCTTGACGTTGCTGATGGGACGGCCAATGGGCAGCGGAGACGGCACCACCCCTGCCGCCGGAGGCTCGCAGGATGTCGCGATCACGCTGGTCTCCGTCGGCCCGTAAGTATTGATCCAGCGCACCCGGTTGCCGACCAGCTTTCGCCAAGTCTCCAGGGCCTGAATCTGGGCTTTCTCTCCTCCGACGACCACCAGGCGCAGAGTCTCAGGCAAAGCCGCGTTCGACTCAGAAAGCTCGTGCACCAGTTCGTGCCAGTACGCTGTCGCCACTGAAATGACGGTCAGTCTCTGCTGCCGAGCAAAATGCAGGAAGTCGGAACCCGCCAGCGAAAAATTTCCCGAGCGCAGCACCAGGGTGGCTCCCGCCGCCCAGGTTGGAAAGACTTCTTCGATGGCGATGTCGAAGCTGATGGAAGAAAACTGCAGCAGGCGGTCGCCGGGACGCAGGCCGTAGAGTTTGATCACGGCGCAGATGTAGTTGACCAGCCCGCCGTGAGTGAGCATCACGCCCTTGGGCTGGCCCGTCGAGCCGGAAGTGTAGATCACATAAGCCAGGCTCGCCGGCGCGGCCAGCGGCTGAGGATTGGCCCGGCTCTCTTTCTCCAGCTCTTCCCCTTCGGTCAGCAGGCAGATCCGCTCGGTGTGGGCGCTGGCCAGTTCGGGCAGCAGCCCTTCGCGCGAAAGCAGAACCGGGGCCTTGGAATCCTCGAGCATCCACTGCAGACGCTCCCGCGGGTACTCCGGATCGAGCGGCAGGCACGCTCCTCCTGCCTTCAGCACGCCCAGCAGGGCGACCAGCAACTCCATCGAATTTTCGAGGCAGACTCCAACCGGCACATCCGCGCCAATACCGCGCCGCCGCAGATAATGGGCCAGCTGGTTGGCCCGCTGGTTCAGTTCGCGGTAGCTGAGTTTGTTCGAACCCTGCACTACGGCGATGCCCTCAGGTTCAGCTTCCGCCCGCGCTTCGATCAACTGATGAATACCCTTCTCTCGCGGATATTCCGATCGTGTGGCGTTCCACTCGACCAGCACCTTGTGCCGTTCCTGGTCGCTGAGCAGCGGCAGCTCGGCCAGCCGCTGTTCCGGGTTGGCGGCCACGGCCGCGAGGATGGAGTGGAAGCTGTCCAGCATCCGCCGGATGGTTGCCGCCTCAAACAAATCCGTGTTGTATTCGAAGCTGGTGGTAAAACCGCTGTTTTCGGCGGGAATGAGTGTGCAGGTGAGGTCAAATTTCGCTGTGCCGGTGTCCACGTCCTGCAGGTGCAGCGTAAGGCCGGCGACCTGCTCTACCGGAGAGGCGGCATTCTGCACGGCAAACAGAATCTGGAACAGCGGGTTGTAGCTCAGGTTGCGTTCTGGCCGGAGGTCTTCGACGAGCTTTTCAAAGGGCAGCTCCCGATGGTCGTAGGCGTCGAGCGCCGTCGCCTTGACCCGCTGCAGGAATTGACGGAAGCTCGGATCGCCGGATGCATCTGTGCGCAGCGGCACGGTGTTGACGAAAAATCCGATCAGGCCTTCGACCTCCGCGCGCTGGCGGTTGGTAAAAGGAGAGCCGACCACAATGTCTTCCTGCCCGGTGTAGCGGGCCAGAAGAACCTTGAATGCCGCCAGCAGGGTCATGAAGAGCGTCGCACCCTCGCGCCGGCTCAAACTCCGCAAGCGATCGGCGATTTCGGCCGACAGAGGGAGCGAAGCAGTCGCCCCGCGGAAGCTGTGCGCAGCGGGCCGCGCCCGGTCCGTCGGAAGTTCGAGCAGGGCCGGCGCGCCATTCAGCCGTGAGCGCCAGTGGGCCAGCTCTTTTTCGAGCGATCCGCCCTGCAGCCATCCTCGCTGCCAGGCCGCATAGTCGGCATACTGAATCTTCAAATCTGCCAGCGGAGAGCCCTTGCCCTGTAAAAATGCGTCGTAAAGGGTCACGAGTTCGCGGACGACAATCTCCCGCGAAGTTTCGTCGCTGGCCATGTGGTGGAGATTGAGCAGCAGCACGTGCTCATCCGGCGCCAGCCGCAACAGGTTGGCGCGCAGAAGCGGTCCGGCTCCAAGATTGAAGCTGCGCCGGGCATCTTCCGCGGCCAGTTGTTCCGCCTTGGCCTGACGTTGCCAGTGTGGGATGCGGGCCAGGTCGGTGACCGGCAACGGAATCGTCAGCGCAGGCGCGATCACCTGCACCGGCTGTCCAGCTTCGGCAGTAAAGCGGGTGCGCAGAATCTCGTGCCGGCGGATGATTTCATTGAGACTGCGCTCCAGCGCCGGCACATCCAGGGGTCCCATGATCTTGACCGCGCAGGGCACGTTGTACAGCGCATTGCCCGGCTCCAGCTGATCGAAGAACCACAACCGTTCCTGAGCAAACGAGAGCGGCGGATGGGTGTGGCGCGATACACTGGCGATGGGAACGGCCAGAGAGTCGGAACGATCGCGGCGCGCGCTTTCGATCAGCGCGGCCTGGCCTTCCACCGTGGGCCGTTCAAAGATCGAGCGCAAAGACAGTTCGACGCCGAGGGCTTGCAAAACCCGCGCGGCCACCTTGGCGGCCAGCAGCGAGTGTCCGCCGAGGGCGAAGAAATCGTCGGTTACCCCCACATCGTCGCGCTGCAGCACCTGTCCCCAGATACCGGCCACGACCTCTTCCACCGGGGTGCGGGGCGCGACCGGACCGGATTTCGTTTCGTTCGAGGCGTCAGGGGAAGGCAGGCGGCGCAAGTCGGTCTTGCCGTTCGCCAGCTGCGGGATGCTGTCCAAGAAAACAAAAGTAGACGGGATGGCGTGGGCCGGCAGGCGCTGCGCCAAACGTTCGCGCAGGTCAGCCGGGTCCGGCTGTTCGCCGCGCGGCACCACGTAGGCCACCAGCCGCAGGTTCCCTGGCTGATCTTCGCGAAGCAGCACGATACTGCGCTCCACAGCGGAATCCGCGTCCAGCGCGGTTTCGATTTCGCCCAACTCCAGGCGGAAACCCCGCAGCTTGATCTGGTCATCGGTGCGGCCGAGCCATTCCAGGTTGCCGTCGGGCAGATAGCGAACCAGGTCGCCGGTACGATACATCCGCTCACCGGGATTCCCGCTGAACGGGCTGGCGACGAATTTCTCCGCGGTCAGTTCAGGGCGCTTCAGGTATCCGGCGCTGACCCCGGCTCCGGCCACGTGCAACTCTCCGCGAACTCCGATGGGAACGATCTGCAGGCGCGAATCGAGAACGTAAAGCCGGGTATTGGCGATCGGCCGTCCAATCGGGACACGCACGGTGCGGACCTGCTCGTCGCACTGGTACGCAGTGCACCACACGGTCGCTTCCGTCGGACCATATTCGTTGTAAATCGCGGCTTGTGGCGCCAGCCCGAAATGCTGCTCAACCAAATCCGCAGGGCAGGACTCGCCCGCCACGATGGCCACGCGCAAAGACGCTAACGCTTCCCGCGATCCTGTCTCAAGAATCGTTTTGTACAAAGAAGGTACGCACAGCAAGTGAGACACCTGACGGTCGTGAATGAGCCGGCTGAGGGCGTTGACGTCCCAGCGGGACTGGTCTTCGGGCAGAACCAACGTTCCGCCTGCCGCCAACGTCCAGAACATTCCCGCCAGCGAACTGTCGAAGGCAAACGATGAGAGCAGGAGAAAATGTCCCGGCGCTACAGGATAATGTGACTTCCGGGCCAAGGTGGCATTTACCAGGCCGCGATGGGTTACCTTGACCCCCTTCGGCTGGCCAGTCGAGCCCGAGGTGTAGATGTAGTACGCAAGGTTGTCAGGCCCGGCCGCAGGCAGTGGAGCTGCTTCCGCCGAATTGCCGTTGATCAGGTCCACAAAAACAACGTGGGCGTTGTTCTTCGGTATCCGCGCCTGCAGGCTCGAGTGCGTCAGCACCACCGGCGCACCCGTCTCGTCGAGCATGAAAGCCAGCCGGTCGGCGGGATAGGCCAGATCGAGCGGCAAGCACGCCCCGCCCGCCTTCAACACCGCCAGAATGCCGGTGATCATCTCAATCGAGCGCTCGAAGTACAAGCCAACCGCAACGTCCGGACCGACCCCCGCGACACGCAATTGTGTAGCCCACAGGTCGCTGCGTCGAGCCAGTTCGCCGTAAGTGATTTGCTCGTCGCCAAAAGTAACTGCCACTGCATTCGGCGCGCGTTGAACGGCCTCATTTACCAGATCGTGCAAACAACGCTCAGCGGGATATTCGACGCCAGTGTTGTTCCACTCCAGCACCTGCTGATCTCGCTCTTTCTGGGTAAGCACCGGCAGGGTAGACACGCTCTGCCCGGGATCGGCTGCGATTCCTTCAAGCAAAGTCGTGAAGTTCGCTCGCAAACGCTCGATCGTCTCCGGCCGGAAAAGATCGGTGCGGTACATGAAGCGCGCGGTCAGCCCCTCCGGCTCATCTTCCATTTCAAGGTAGAGGTCAAACTTGGTCGCGCCGGTTTCAACGTCCCACTGGCCTGCGCTCCAGCTGGCGTCGGGCGAAGCCACTTGCGGCACCAGGGTGAACGCAACCTGCACCAGCGGATTGCGGCTCAAATCGCGCTCGGCGTGCAGTTCCTTGACTACCAGTTCGAACGGGACTTCGTCGTGCTCGAGCGCGCTGAAAGTGGTTGCGCGCACCCGGCTCAGAATGTCGCGAAAGCTCGGATCGCCGCTGAAGTCGGTGCGCAGCACCACTGGATTCTGAAAGCATCCCAGGAGCCGCTCGAACTCGGCGCGCTTGCGCGAACCAGCCAGCGTGCCGACCAGCACGTCATCCTGTCCGCTGTAGCGATGGAGCAATGTATTAAATGCGGCCAGCAGCGTAATGAATAACGTGGAGTTTTCCCGCCGGCTCAGCGCTTTCAGCTGGTCGCTCAAGCCTTTAGACAAATGCAAGGTCTGGATGGCGCCACGGAAGGTTTGCACCGCGGGCCGCGGATAGTCGTTCGGCAACTCGAGCACCGGCAGGTCGCCGCTCAGCTTTTCGTGCCAGTAGGTCAGATGCTTCGCCAGCACGCCGTTGCGCAGATAGTCCCTCTGCCAGTGGGCGAAGTCTGCATACTGCACCGGAAGGTCGGGCAGCGGCGATGGCTGGCCGTGCGAAAAAGCCTCGTAGAGTGCCGCCAGCTCCGGCAAGAAGACGCTGTAGATCGAGAGGCCGTCAAAGATCAGGTGATGCAAGGTAATGTAGATACGATATTCTTCGTCGGCGAGACGGACGACCAGGGCGCGCAGCAGCGGACACTGCCGCAGATCGAACGGCCGCCCCGCATCGGCGGTGGCCAGTTTCAAGGCAGCTGCATTCCGCTCCGTCTCAGGCAGATGGCGAAGATCGGCCAGCGGGAGCTCCATCGCCGGAACTTCGTTGACGGTCTGAAGCGGCTCGCCGTTGACCACGTCAAACGTCGTACGCCAGGCTTCGTGCCGCTGCAGGATTTCGGTGAAACACTCCTTGAGCACAACCAGGTCGAGCGCACCGTCACGATAAATTGTGACCGGCTCGTTGTAGACCGGAACCTCCGGCGCAATTTGCGCATGCAGCCAGATCTGCTGCTGCGGAAACGACAGCGGGGCCGGGCCGGCTGTCGCGCGCCTGGTGACGCCTGCCTGCGGAAGCCGCTCCCTCAGATACTGTTCCAGGCGGCGATTGCGATCCTCCGTGTCCGTGGCGCTCTTGGCCGGCACCGGAACCGAGTCGCTGGCCGGAAGCGAAGCCGATTTCTTGAGATCTTCCGCGGCGTTTCCGCCGTTCGATTTCGAGCTGCCGAAGGCAATTTGCAAAGCGACCAGGCCGCGCAAACCAAGATTGGTTCGCCAGGTCAGCGTCTGCGGTTCAAGACGCAGGTGGTGAAAGCGGCTCAGCAGCCGCTCGAATGCGATCTGACCTTCGGCGCGCGCCAGCGGAGCGCCAAAACAGAAATGGGCCGCATAGCCAAAAGCCAGATGGCGATTGTCAGCGCGCGTAATATCGAAGCGGTCCGGATCGGCAAAGCGTTCGGGGTCGCGGTTAGCGGCGGCCATCACGGCAATCATTGCCTGCCGCTTCTGAATCTGTTTCCCGCCCAGTTTGCAGTCAGCCGGCGCGAGCCGCGCTGTATGCTGGCTGGGGCTTTCAAAGCGCAACATCTCCTCGACGGCGGAAGGAATCAGCGACAGGTCGCGGGTCACCCGCTCCATCTCGCCAGGATGGCGGAGCAAGGTCAGCAAACCGTTGCCGATCAGATTGGTGGTCGTCTCCTGCCCGCCCACCATGGTCACAATCGAGTTGGCAATGACTTCTTCGTCGCTGAGTCGGTCGCCGTCCAGTTCCGCCGTGAGCAGCGAGTGAATCAGGCCCTCGCGGGGATGGGCTTTGATCTCGCGCACCGCGTCACGGAAATACGCAGTCATCTCCTCGACCGTCTCGAGCATCACCGGAGCGCGCTCCGGGTTGTGCTGGAAGTTGCCCAGCATCTCGGCAAAATTCGCGGACCAGGATTTAAGCCGCCGCCAGTCGTTGACCGGAACGCCCAGAAGTTCGGCGGTTACAATCGCCGGGAGCGGCTCGGCAAACTCGGCGATCACGTCCATGCTGCCCTTGGGCTCGATGCCGTCCAGCAGCCGATCCACAATCTCGCGAATGTGCCCGCGCAACTGCTCAACCCGGGCGGGCGTGAAGGCTTTTGACGCCAGACCGCGCAGGCGCGTGTGTGCCCCGGCGTCCATGAAGAGCATCTGCTTCACCATGACCTGCGCGATGGGATTGAGTTGGGTCAGCCCCATGGCGGAGAGCTGGTCGGGTGTGGGCGTGCGGTCGGCGGAAAACGAGTGCAGCACTTCCATTACATCTTCGTAGCGGGTGACAATCCAGGCGTGGAGAAAGGGATCCCAGTGCACGGGATCCTCCCGGCGCAGGCGATGGAAGAGCGGATAGGGATTGGCCAGCACCTCCGGGTCAAGGAGATGATAGAGGCTCAGGGCTGCGTCCGGGCGCTCGGCTCGGGAACGGGTGGAACTGACAGACACTACCGGTAATCTCCTGCAGGTTGGGAAACGGCGCTGGTGGCGTCCAGTTTGGCGAGGATCAGCTTTTCAATTTCAGCTGACATGCCGCCCAGAGTGGGATGATCGAAGATGGTCAGGAGCGAAAGCTCTACGCCGAAAGCCTGGCTGATGCGGGTCAGCAATTGGGTGCCCAACAGCGAGTGGCCTCCCAGCAAAAAGAAATGGTCGTTGATGCCCACTCGCTCCACGCGCAGCAGGGGCGCGATCAGTTCGGCCAGGCGCTCTTCGACCGGGCTGCGCGGCGCGACATAGGCCTCCTCAGACAGCGTGTTTCCGTTGGGCGCAGGCAGAGCTGCGCGGTCCACTTTGCCGTTGGTCGTGAACGGCAGCGAGTGCAGCTGAACGAACGCCGCAGGAATCATGTACTCGGGCACCTGGCGCTGCAAGTATTCGCGAAAATCGCCCGCGCTCGGCCTGGCCCCTGCGGTCAGAACCAGATAGGCAATCAGGCGCTGCTCCTGGGCGCCGTTTCCGGTCACGACGACCGTGCTGGCTTTGACCCGGGGATGCAGGTCGAGCAAGCTGGAGATTTCGTCCAGTTCCACGCGATAGCCGCGAAGCTTGACTTGATCATCGCAGCGTCCAAGAAATTCAATTTCTCCATTCGGCAGAAAGCGCGCACGGTCGCCGGTCCGATACAAGCGCCGGGCGCCGTCGCCGTTCGCTGAGGGATTGGTTACAAACCGTTCTGCAGTTAACTCCGTCCGGTTGCGGTAGCCGCGCGCCAGTCCGGCCCCGCCGATGTAAAGCTCTCCCGCCACGCCTTTGGCCACGGGTCGCATCTGCGGATCCAGAATGCAGATCTCGGTGCCGCGAACGGCCTTGCCGATCGAGGGCTGCTTGGTTTCGGGTCCTGCCGGAGTCACGATGCCGGATGTCGCCACTACGGTGGATTCCGTCGGGCCATAGTTGTTGACCAGGGTAAAGGGCAGACCCTGGGGCGGACGGCGATGCAGCGTGTCGGCGCCGGTCAGCAGGAGGCGCAAAGGCGCCGAGTCGGGCCATTCTGCCTGAATCAGGAGTTCGGCCAGCGGAGTCGGCGCAAACGAGATGGTGATTCCCTTCTCCAGCAGCCAGTCGCGCAGCGGTTCCACCTGATTGCGGACCGTCTCGTCCGGAATATGCACGCTCGCTCCGGCGGTAAGATACGGCCACAGTTCCCACACTGCCGCATCGAATCCAATCGAGGCGAGCAGGCTGGCGCGGTCGTGGGAGGTAACCTGAAACGCTTCCTGGTGCCACTGAATCAGGTTTTCGAGGCCGCCGCGCGTGATCTCCACGCCTTTCGGTTGTCCGGTCGAGCCGGAGGTGTAGATGACATAGGCAAGGTGATTCGCCTCAGCCTCCGACTCCAATGCTTGCCCGCAGTAGCTTGCAATGCGGTCCCGATCCGCCTCCAGGTCAACAATTTTCCATTCGCCCGTTTCCAGCGGGTTCCGACTCTGACCAGTGATTACTGCCGCCAGCCCGGAATCGCGCAGCAGGAAAGCGAGCCGATCGGGAGGCAACGACGGATCGAGCGGCAAATACGCCGCCCCGGCCTTCAGCACGGCCAGCGAACTCACCACGGAATCGAGCGAGCGCTCCAGCAGGACACCGACGAGCGCATCCGGTCCGGCTCCCAGCCCGCGCAAATGCTCCGCCAGCTGATTGGAGCGAAACTCCAACTCGGCATAAGAAAGGCAGTCTGTGCCGGCGGACACGGCCAGTGCATCCGGAGCGGCGGCGGCGTGCTGCGCCACAAGCCGCGAAATCTGAAGATTCTGATTAAGATGAGTGGGCATGAGAAACCCGGACTCCTGCTGTGCGCGAGGCGCGGCGGGAAATTACGCTGTCGTAGATCTCGGTGAGCATCCCGAAGTTGCGCGCGGCGCTGTACTTCGCTTCAAACTCCGCTCGCGCTGCCAGGCCCAGGGCACCGGTCACGTCGGGATGCGACCACGCCCATTGCGTTTTGGCCGCCACGTCGGCGGCATCTCCGGCGGTGAAGTGCAGCCCGGTGCGGCCGTCCTCGACGATTTCCTGCATTCCGCCCAGGCGCGAACAAAGGACCGGAACGCCGCAGGCGAACGATTCGGCAATGGTGACCGGAAACCCTTCGTACCACTCGCTGGGGAACACGAGAAAGCGCGCGCCCTTCATCGCGGCCAGAGTCTCCTGCCGCGAAAGGCGCCCGCGGTAATCCACGTTCTTTAAATTGAGGTCAGCGATGAGTTTTTCCATTTGCGGGCGGAACGGCCCGTCGCCGGCAATGACCAGCGGAATCGAGGGCGGCAGCTGGCTCCACGCATGCATTAGCGTGCCCACGCCTTTCAGATCCACCAGCCGCCCGACAAACAAGGCGTACTCACCCTTCCCGGTCTTTGTTGTTGGGCCAGGGTCGGGCAGCACGAAATTCGGCTTCACCCGGATTTTCTCCGCGGGTAGCCCGGCCTGGATCATTTTGTCCCGGGCAAATTCCGTCAGGGTCACGTAGCAGTCCACCATCTCCGTCCAGGTATGTTTTCGCCGGTGGACTTCGAGCATGGCGGCCAGCGCCGCCGTGGCCAGCTTCGACTCCCGGTAACAGCCGTAGCGGACGGCATGAAAGGGCCCGCGGTCGAGGCACTCTTCACAAATCTTGCCGTCGCGATAAAAGCTAGCGGCCGGACACGCCAGCCGGTAGTTGTGCAGCGTCTGCACTACCGGAACGCCTTCCTCCCGGCACGCGTAGTAGATCGAAGGAGAAATTACCGAAAAAAAGTTGTGAACATGAACCACGTCCGGCCGGAATCGCCGCAGCCGCGCTTTGAACTCCTGATGCCAGCTTTGCGACCAGACACAGTCCACTGCCGCCCCGATTTTGCGGATCAATCCGTCGGGGTAGGTTGTCTGTACTTCGACCTTCTCCACCCGGACACCGTTATCGGCGAGCAGTTGCGCTTCCGACTCGAAAACCTGGTCTTCCCCGCCCGGCTGGATGTAGCGGTTGTGCACGCACAACACGCTGACACTCGCCGCCTTGACGGCAGCCGGGACAGTAAGAGTAGCCATAGCGGGAGTGCCAGGCGCGCAGGAGGAGGGGCTGCGCTTTGGCGCCTAGTTTTTCTCGATGACGAAGTTTTCGAGCACCAGCGCGTCCATTTCGCTTTTGATGAACGTGTTGTGCGCGTTGGCTGGAGTGTTGACGATCGGTTCGCCCTTCAGGTTGAACGAGGTGTTCATGACGACGGGCACCCCGGTGGCCTGGCCGAATTTCTCGATCATCTTGTAATAGCGCGGGCTCTGCTCCTTGAACACCGTCTGCATACGGCCGGTGCCGTCCACGTGGGTAATGGCGGGCAGGATTTGCTGCGCTTCGGCTTTCACCGGCACCACATACTGCATGTAACGCGCCGGAGCGTGCTTGGCGGCGTTGGGCAGGTCGAAATACTTTTCCGCGCTTTCCGCCAAAACCGAAGGCGCAAACGGACGATACGGCTCGCGGAACTTGATCTTGGTGTTGACGATGTCCTTCATGTTGGGATTGCGCGGGTCGGCCAGAATCGAGCGGCTGCCGAGCGCGCGCGGGCCCCACTCGAAGCGCCCTTGCGCCCATCCGATCACGTTCGCCTGGGTCAGGCGGTTCACCACCACGTCGAGCAGTTTGTCTTCGTCGTCGAAACGGGTGTGCTTGATGTTGTTCTGGCGCAGGAATTCGCTGATCTCGGCTTCCGAGTTGGCCCGGCCCCAGTAAGCGTGCTCCATCTTGAAATTGCGCGGCTTGCCGAGCAGCGTGTTGTAGGCCCACAGGGCGGCGCCCAGTGCGCCTCCGCCATCGCCGGCCGCCGGCTGCACGTAGAGCTGCTCGAACCCGGATTCGTGCAGAATCCGTGTATTGGCCACGCAATTCAGCGCCACGCCGCCCGCCATGCACAGGTTCTTCATGCCGGTGGTTTTCTGCAGGCTGGTTGCCATCTTGACCAGCACATCTTCAGTCACCTTCTGGATGCTGGCGGCGATGTCGGCGTAATGCTTGTTGAGGTTCGACAATTCCCTCATGTTGGCCGGAGGCGCCCCGAAATATTTCGGGAAGCCGGTCTCTTCGGTAAAAAACAGCATCTTCTCCGGCCGCGGCTCGCCGAACAGCGCGGCAAACTTTTCGTTGTAAGTCCTCTCGGTCGAGTGATGGAAGCTGAAGTAACTCATGTCGAGCGAGAACGAGCCGTCGCTGTTCTGCTGGATGAGCTTCCACACCTTGTCCACGTACTTGGGCTCGCCGTAGGGCGCCATGCCCATGACCTTGTACTCGCCCTCGTTGACTTCAAATCCGAGAAAGGCGGTGAAGGCGCTGTAGAGCAGGCCGAGCGAGTGCGGAAACTCGATCTGCTTATGCAGCTTGATCTCATTCCCCTTGCCCGTACCGTAGGTCGAAGTCACCCACTCGCCCACACCGTCCACGGTTAGGATTGCCGACTCTTCGAACGGCGAACAGAGATAGGCGCTGGCGGCGTGCGACAAGTGATGTTCGCTGAACAGAATCTTGTCCTTCGGAACCCCAATCTCGGTCTCGATCTTGGTGCCGACCCAGAGTTTGTCCACCATCCACGTGATCATGGACTCGCGGAAGACCTTGTAGGACTGGGGATAGGTCTGCAGCGTCATCATCAGGATGCGGTCGAGCTTGCGGAACGGCTTCTCGAAGAAGACCACGTAGTCCAGATCGTTTCCGGTGATGCCGGCCTGCTCCAGGCAGAAGCGGATGGCGTTGATCGGAAAATCGAAGTCGTGCTTCTTGCGCGTAAAGCGCTCTTCTTCGGCGGCCGCGACCAGCGCGCCGTCGTTCAGCAGGACTGCCGCTGCATCGTGGTAATAACAACTGATTCCCAGTATGTACATAAGCTCCTATTGTCTCCGCGCCCAGTCTAAGTCGTAGGCCTCGCTGGGATGGTCCAGCCACTGCTCAGGACGCTTCTTGATCCGCAGCGGATCACTGAACCAGCGCGCTGCCAGGCCGAAGGGGAGCACCAGAATTCCGTAGAAAATCGAGAGGATCACTCGCGCCTGGAAGTTGCCGATCTTGTGCGCCAGATCTTTCCACGCCTGCCAGGCGCGCTGGTACAGGCTCCACGCCCCGCTGACGCCGGTGAATACTGCCAGGACCACAAAGATCACCGACGCTGCGCCGGCCAGAATTGCCAGCACTTGCAGCACGTGGGTGAAGAAATGCAGTAAATGAACCATTTGGTCGCTCGCTCCTGAGGACTGTTTTTTAGTGGGCCGCGCCGTTGGGAGATGAAGGCGCAGCGGAATTTGGCATGGCAGAATTCGCCAGGCTGACGGCTTGCGGCTGACAGGCGGCGGTATAAGCAGGAAGGCCGCGAATCAGGTTGTAGAGCTGGTCGGCGATCATCCGGTGTCCGATCGCCGTGGGGTGCACCGGATCCATGTAGAAGTTGGTCGGCGCGTTCGCCCTCAGCACCTCCACCATGTTGACCACAGGTACATGGTTGGCCTGGGCAAAATCGAGCATCGCTTTCTGGAAGGGATGCAGGTCGCCGCCTTTTTGGTCCTTGCTCGCCAGCACCAGCAGCACCAGTTGCGCATGGTGCGCGCGGGTTTCGTCGAGACTCTCCTGCAGGCTGGCGTTGATGGCGTTGACGTCCAGATTGTCCATGCCGCCGACAGTATCCAGCGTGCCGGCCATCAGCATATGCCGCATTTTGTAATAGACCACGCGGCGCAGCAGGTCTTCGATGACGAAGTTGTAGATGGCGCTGCGGCGGATGATGGACTTGAACTCCACCTGCCGCAGAAACTTCTCGCGCGCCGCCCCCTCGAGCTTGGGCAGACGTTCGAAGTTGCTGTTGAAGCTGTAGGCACGAATCACGATATCCGGCTGGAAGGTAGGATCTTCCTCGACTTCCTTCAGCTTTTCCCCAACCAGCGCGTTGGGATAAGCGTTGACCCCGGCCGATACGGCGACAAAGTGCTCGCCCGGGCACCGATCCTGATTGAGTTTCTGTCCCAGAAACGCGGAGTAAGTCGAATCATCATCCACACCCCAGCCCTGCGTCGCCGAGTCCCCGAAAGCCATGATGCGGAATTCGCCTCTCGGCTTGGAGGTCAATTCGCTGGCATAACGCAGGCCCTGATGGTTGATGGTGATGGGCAGGTGGTTGTCCACGGTCACGGTGCGCCCCGGCACCGGCACCCAGAGCAGCTTCTCGTCGGGGCGGTAGACGGTGTAATTGCCGAATCCAAACAGGCGCAGCACCAGCTCAAAGCCGACGCAAATGGCCAGGAGCCATCCCAGCTTTCGCCAGAGCCCGCCTTTTTTCTTGCTATCGCTTGCCATGAAAACCGGGGTTCCTCCGTCGAGTCGAACGCAGGCGGCCGGCCTCCTGGCCGCCACGCCAGGTTTAGAACATGGTGTAAATGAACGGGGCGAGCGACGAACTCTGCGCCACCACGATCAGCGCTCCCAGCAGGAACAGGGTCACGATAATCGGCAACACCCACCAGCGCTTCTGCCGGCCGAAAAAGCCGAACAGCTCGCCGGCGGTCTGAACATTTCTAACCGTAGTGCGCATCCACTTCATGGTTTCTCCTTGGTAAGAACCTTGATCCACGCTCAGCGGTCGGCGGGTAAATGCGGCGTCGTCCGTCTGCCCGCTGTTCACTGGCCACCAGCACTGCATCTTTACGCCTTTACGCCGCTCCCGATCCTTTCAGCACCGCCGGGATGGTTTTAAGCAGGATTTCCAGATCGAGCCACAGCGACCACTTATCTATGTATTCCAAGTCCAGCTCCATCCAGCGTTCGAACGAAATCGAGCTCCGTCCGCCAATCTGCCACAGGCAGGTGATGCCGGGGCGGATGCTGAAACGCCGCCGCTGCCAGTCTTCGCTGAAGCCTTCGTAGTCCCGAATCGGCAGGGGACGCGGGCCCACCAGGCTCATGTCGCCCTTGAACACATTCAACAGCTGCGGCAACTCGTCAATACTGGTTTTGCGCAGGAACCTTCCGACAGGCGTGATCCGCGGATCATTCTTGATCTTGAACACTGGCCCGCTGACTTCGTTGAGATGTTCGATTTCCTTCATCCGCTTTTCCGCATCCACCACCATGGTGCGGAACTTGTAGATGCCGAAGTGGCGCTTGTTCAGGCCCAGCCTCTTCTGGACGAACATTACCGGACCCGGCGAAGTCAGCTTGATCAAAAGCGCCGCCAGCAGCAGCACCGGAGACAGCAGAATCAGCAGAATTGCCGAACCCACTACATCAATGACCCGCTTGATGACGACCGGCCAGCCCTCCACGGTCCCGGTGTAATGGGTGATCAGCGCATCGCCTTCCACGAACTCGTCCACCCGCTTGCGCGAGAGTTTGAGATCGAACAGGGTGGAGGCGAAACGGATCAGAATCCCGTGGTTTTCGCACAATGCCGCCACTTCCGAGGCTTCGGTATGCATCGAACGCATGGGCAGCGCGATCACGACCTCGTCCACTACATTCTTCCTCAGAAATGTCGGCAGTCCGGCGAAGTCGGTCACTCGCGGGTAGCCGGAATTGACGAACTGTTCGGCGTGCGGCAGGTCATGGTCCACAAAGCCCAAAATGCGGTAGCCGAGCGCTGGGTTATCGTGGACTTTCTTGGCAAACTGCAATCCGCGGGCGTTGGTGCCCACGATCAGCATGTTGCGCAGGTTGTGCCCATGCAATCGGACCTGCGCCAGAAACAGCCGCATGCCCATGCGGCTGATAATGGCCGAGAGCACGCTCGCCGCCCAGAAAGCCGCCAGAAATTTCGGGGAAATCAGTTTGATGTGAAACAGGAACCGGCCCAGCACGATGACCAGCGTGCCGATCGAGACCGCTTTGCCCAAGTCCAGCACCTCGTCGCGGCGGCTCGACAGCCGGTGCGAGGTATACAGCCCGCACATGGAAAAGGCCAGATGCCAGCTGAACAGCAGTCCGGAAAAGATCAGCGCATTCTGAATCTTGATGCGCATCGCCAAGACCTCGGCCACCGAGGCGTGCGCGGCATTGGACACGACCAGGGTCGCAAAGCCAAAGGCCAAGACCATCAAGGCCAGGTCAAAAAACTTCAGCAGGTTCATCAAAACTTGTCGTCGAAAATTACCCACTGGGAGTCCTCCGAATTACAGCCCAAACTCGAACGCGGGGGAGGAGTGCAAATGCATGTTTCTGTGCCCGTGCTACTTCTTCATCTTTCCTAGAACCATGTGCTCAATGGAGTCCACGCTCTGCAGGTTGTCGTGGGTGATTTCTTCATCCCCAATGCGCACACGGAAGGTTTCTTCCAGAAACGCTACCAGGCGGAAAATGCCGAGAGAATCAATAACGCCGCTCTCCATCAGCGATTCGGTGTCAGAAAACGAACTGACGCCTTTGGCACTGGCCAGGTCTCGCTGGATGAATTCGCGGATTTGATCTTTGACGGATGCGGTTTGCTCGATTGCCATGACTGCCGTTTCTCCTGTTTCAATAAAGAGCCGCGCCGGGGGCAGAACGCGTGGCTAGTTGCGGTTGGTCTGAGCCAGAAGGACTCGATCAATCTTGCCGGTCGAGGTCTTGGGCAGGCTGGTGCAGAACTCGATTTGCTCGGGAATCATGTACTTCGGAATGCGGGTCGCGCAGAACTGCTGCAGGTCGGCGATCCTCAGTTCCTGCTGGTCATGCGCCGCAACCACCGCCTTGATGCGGTTGCCGATCAGATCGTCGGGAATCGCCACCGCCGCCGCTTCCCTGACCCCGGGATGGCTCAACAGCGCGCTCTCGATTTCGCCCAGCTCAATCCGATAGCCACGGCTCTTGATCTGGCTGTCGCGGCGTCCCTGGAAATAGTAGTTGCCGTCCTCACCCAGCGTGACCAGGTCGCCGGTGCGGTACATATTCTCGTTGAAATTCGGCTGGAAGCGGTTGGGGACGACCATCTTTTTCGTCTTTTCCGCATCCGCCCAGTAGCCGTAGGTGACCGCCGGCCCGCGCACGTAAAGCTCGCCGCTCCCGCCGGCCTGGGTAACCACCTGATCCTGATCGTTCACCGCGAACACTTCCGTGTTCTCGCAGGCGATGCCGATGGGAAGTTTCTCCATCGCCGCCAGCCGTTCGCGGTCCACGCGGTAATAGGTGCAGACGTTGGTCTCGGTCGGGCCGTAAAGGTTGTAGAGTTCGACGCCGGGCAGCAACTCGGCCAGCTGGCGCAAATACTTCATGGGAAAGACTTCACCGGCAAAAAGGATGGTCCGGAGATGCGGCAGTTTCTCCGCCTTCAGGTTAGCGTGCAACAGCAGCAGCATCAGGGCCGAGGGCACCGAGTACCAGACCGTAATCTGCTGGGCCTCGATGAAGCTGGCCAGGCTGGCCGGGAACAAGGCCAGATCTTCGGTGACCAGATAGACGGTCGCGCCCGCCTCGATCGCGTTGTAGACGTCAAATACGGACAGGTCAAAATGCAGCGGCGCGTGATTCGAGACCCGGTCTTCGGCCCGCATCTTGAACTTTTCCGCGCACCATTCGACAAACGTCAACGCATTCTGGTGCGAGAGCATCACGCCCTTGGGACGGCCGGTCGAGCCTGACGTGTAAAGAATGTAGGCCAAATCGGTTTCGGTGAGCGTCACCTCCGGTGCCGGTGACGCGGGATACTCTGCGAGCATCGCCCAGGGGACGATCTTGTTGCCCGAGCCGTTCGATCCCGAACCGTCGGTCATCACGCAATAGTCGAGCGCGGCAATCACTTCAGGCGCCAGCGCCGAACGGCGATCCTTGTTGGTCAGCAGCACGCGGATGCCGCAATTGCCGATAATGTAGCCCACGCGCTCGGCGGGCGCCTGCGGATCGAGCGGAACATAGACCCCGCCTGCCTTGATCACGCCGAACATGCAGACCACCGACTCAAGGCTCTTCGGGAAAAAGATGCCGACGCGGTCGCCTTTACGTAAGCCGCGTTTCTGGAGCAGATGCGCCAGCTGGGTCGAGCGCTCATCGAGTTCGCGGTAGGTCAGCGTGCGCTTGCGCGCCCACACTGCCGGTTTCTCCGGATACAGCGCCGCGCTGCGGGTTAGAAGCTGTTGCAGTAGGTATGCCACGAGGTCCCTTGTCCTTGGTTCGATTAGCCTGGTTCGACTAGCTTGGTTCGACTAGCCTGGATTCGACTTGATTGAATTGCCGTCTGAACTCGAACTTGAGGGAGGAAACAAACCGGAAGTTACGTTACTCGCTCACAGCCCGTGCAGGCCGGAAATGATCATGCGCTGAATTTCCGACGTGCCCGAATAAATTTTCCCGGAGATCGCATCGCGCAACTCGCGCTCGATCTGGTATTCGGTCATATAGCCGTAGCCGCCATGAATCTGGATGGCGTCGAGGCAGCTCTGAATGCAGGCATCGGCCACATACAGCTTGGCGATGGACGCTTCCCGCAGCGGGTGCTTGCCCTGGCTTTTCATCCATGCCGCCTTGTACAGAATCAAACGGCCGGTTTCGAGCCGCACTTCCATGTCTGCGATTTTCGACGACACAGCCGGGAATTTCCCGATGTTTTCCCCGAACTGCTTGCGCTCGCGCGCGTAGGCGACCGAAGTTTCCAACAGCCGCTGCATCACGCCCAGATGGCTGGCCAGAATGCAGATGCGCTCCCACTCCATCGAAGCGGTGAAGATCGCCGGCCCGGCGCCGTCTTTGCCCAGCTGATTCTCCGCCGGCACTTCACAATCTACGAACGAGAGTTCCGCCATGGGCGAAGTCCGCAGGCCCATCTTGTGCAGCTTGCGGCTGATGGTGAATCCGGGAGTTCCCTTTTCCACGATGAAGGCCGAAATACCCGCCGGCCCTCTGGCCGGATCAAGCGTGGCAAACACGATCACCATGTCGGCATAGGTGGCGTTGGTGATGAAGGTCTTTGAACCGTTCAGGATCACGCGCTCGCCCTTGCGTTCGGCACGCGTCTTCAGGCTGTAGGCGTCCGATCCAGAGCCAGGCTCGGTCATGGCATGCACCCCGACCCATTCGCCCGAGACCAGCTTCGGCAGATAGCGCTTCTTTTGTTCTTCCGTGCCGAAGGAGCACAACGGAATCTCGGAACTCCACATGTGGGCATTGATCGAAAAAATGAGCCCGTTATCGCGGCAGCCGTAGCCGAGCGCCTCGAGGCCGCACACCGTGGTCAGAGTATCGGCGCCGCCTCCGCCGTATTCGGCGGGAACCGGCAATCCGTGAATACCGAACTGGGCGCACTTGCTCCATCCCTCGCGGGAAAACTCCTCGCGCTGGTCGTGCTCGATCATGTCGTAGTTCAGTTCGGTCTTGGCGAAGCGGATGACCTCCTTGCGGAAGTCAAGCTGCTCGTCGGTCCATGCAAAATCCAAAGTTCGTTCCCTCTTTCGTCTGTCGCTCGGCGCGGCTCTCAGCGGGCCTTGGCGGATTCAGCCTGGGGCTGGGAATGCTGGTTGCCGTTTTGCGGAGGTGCGGGCGCCTGGCCGTTCGCTCCCGGGGCGCTCGTTCCCTGGCCGCTCTGCGGCTTTACGGTCTGCCACTTGAAACGCTTCGGGCGGCCGCCGGGAATCCGGATGCGCGCCGGCACGCCCAGCACCGTCATATTGTCTGGCACATCGGTCAGTACCAGACTGTTGGCGGCCACGACCACGTTGTTGCCGATTTTCGCCCCGCCCATCACCTTCGCTCCAGCGCCAAAATAAACGTTCTCGCCGATGCCGCGGGTTCCGGCGGCAATCACCACTCCGTTCTGGATGGTGCAATTGGCGCCGATCTTGTTGGGCCCGACGATGATGCCGTATGGCGTGTGGATTACCAGGCCCGGACCGATCTCGGCGTCCGGTGAAATGTAGACCCCGACGAAAATCTGCACACATCTCTGAAAGATTCCGGCCACGATGCCGAGCAACTGGCGAATGACCGGCATCTTCATCCTCGCCACCGAGTGTCCGAACCGGTAGCACACGATCGCAGGCGTTTCCATGCGGAAGAACACCCGCCACAAGCCCATGCTTTTTTCGAGGACCCGGTCCTCCTGGGCGGCGCGGAGATCAGCGATGAGGTTGTCGAACATTATTTTTTAATTGTTGAACTGCTATTTCTGAAGAATCGTTCAGCCTGCGCCTTTAGAGTTTGTTATAGATCGAGTCAGGAATCGGGAAAGTGCGCTGGTTGAGCACGGCTCCGAGCACTTTCACTTTTGCCGCCTGCAGGTCGCTGACCGCGCCCCGGGCGCGTTCCTTGCGGGTAGAATTGGCTTTCAGCACCAGAACCACGCCGTCGGCAGCGGCTCCCAGACCGATGGACTGGTTGTTGATGTTCATCGAGGCGCTGTCAATCAGGATGTAGTCAAACTCCGAACGCAGTTCGCTGAGCCGGCTGCGCATGCGGTCGGCGCCGACCAGGGCTTGCGTGTCTTTGGCATCCGCTCCGGCGCTGAGCAGCGCCAGGTTGCGCCGCGACAGCTGGCTGATATAACCGCGAATGGATTTCGACTGCCGCAACGCTTCCGACAGCCCGTGCTGGTTTTCCACCCCGAATTGCTCATGAAGAGTGGGGCTGTGCAGATTGGCATCTACCAGGCAGACCGTCCCCGTCACCTGGCTGGCCAGAATCTCGCCGGCGCGGGCGCAGATCCAGCTGCAGCCGTTGCCGGAGTCGCTGCTGGTAAATACCACGGTGCGGTTGTACTCGCTCCCCGGCAGCAAAAAGACGCGCTGCACCAGCTTGGCCAGTTCGGCCAATTGCGAGCTTTCGATATCAAACTGCAGCGGCTCGTTCGACGGGACTGGCTCGGGAGCAGCCGGGGCGGGCAATGGGACCTCCTGCGGCATCTCCGGCGGGGGCGCCATGCGCGGCACCGCTACCGCCTCCATCAGGACCTGGTCGGCCTGAAAGTATTCCTGCTCTTTCCCGATGTTTTGTAGAAGCTCGAAATTTCTGCTCATAGTGTCTTTTTGGTCCCCAGGATTCTACCGGTCAAAACTCCGGTGCAATCGCATCTTCCCGTCAGTCGCGTTTGCCGCGCGAGCTGGAGCGGTGGGGGGCCACGCGATCCAGGTTATGCTGCCAATCTTTTAACTGCCCTGCCAGTTGCTGCATATAAGCCCGGGCATCGGCCGGGCTCAGCGAATCGAACCGGTCCACGCCCACCGGCGGCATGGCGCTGCTCGACGGCGGATGATTCCCCATCATGGACGCCAGTTCCTGGAAGTCAAGCTGCCGCGCCGGCGCGACCTCGGTGACGTGCTGGCTGATGTCCAGATCGGCAATCACTTCTTCCACCAGGGCCAGATCCGCCACCCGCTTGCGCACCGCACAGCTCAGCGAAAGCAGGTTAAAGCAGAAGTTGTTGATGTTGCGCGGGATGCCTTCGGTGAAGCGCGCGATGGCCAGCAGCGCCTCGGCGGTGAACAGCGGAGGCCCGGCATATCCGGCCACCCGCAGGCGGTGATGAATGTACTTGCAGGTTTCTTCGACCGACAGCGGCGTGAGCCGGTTCAGCAGCGAGACGCGCTGCTTCAACTGCGCCATGTGGCGGCTGGCCAGCTTGTCGGCCAATTCCGGCTGGCCGGAGAGAATGATCTGCAGCAGCTTGGCGCGCGGCGTCTCAAAATCAGAGAGCAGGCGCACGGTTTCGAGCACGCTGCTGTCCAGGTTCTGGGCTTCGTCCACCACGATCACGAAGCGGCGGCCGGCCCGGGCTTCCTGCAGCAACATCTTGTTGAATTCTTCGTGCATGCGCACGAAGTCTTGGTCGTGGCTTTCGACCCCCAGCTCGGCCAGCAGAAAGCGCATGAACTCGCGCGAGCTGCACTGCGTCTGAAACAGGAACGCGGTGCGGGCATTGTGCCGGAATTTTTCCAGCAGGTGGAAGAGCAGCGTCGTCTTTCCCATTCCCGGCTTGGCGATCAGCGCCAGAAAGCCGCGTCCCGACTCGATCCCGTAGTACAGGGACGCCAGCGCTTCCCGGTGGGCCGGGCTGAGATAGAGGAATCGCGGATCCGGGGTGACCCCGAATGGTTGCTCGCGAAATCCGAAGAATTCTAGAAACATGATGACAGGCCTTTACTGTTCCCGGGACTGTCCCGCCGGAACCGAATAAATTTCCGCGATGGCTGCTTCGTTGCGGTTGCCGTTCTCGCCTTCGCCGTATTCCCCGGCGGCGACGCGGTGCGGAACCGCGGCCAGCACGGGAATATTCAGCTCGTTGAGCACTTCCGACGGGGTACGGAATGACGGATCGAAATAGTCCAGAGCCAGCGCCAATCCTACGCTCATCACTACGCCCAGGACCAATCCGAGTACGGCATACACCAGCCGCGAGCCCGAGGGCAGCACCGGCACGGCGGGCGCTTCGGCCACGGCCACGTTCAGGATGTGGGTCTGGTCGAGCATGTCGGACATGCGCGCTTCCTCGCGCTTGCGCTCATAGAGCAGGTAGTTCTCTTCCGCGGTCTTGATCACCCGCTGCAGATCCTGCTCCTGGATGCCTTTCTGCTCCAGTTGCGTCGCCTGCGACTTGTACATGCCGATGATGGTCTGCATGGCGGCGGCGCGTGCCTGCAGGGCGCTGTAATCCGCCTTGGCCTTGGCCAGTTCGGTGCTGACATAGTCGTACGTCGGGTTCTGACCGATCGTCACCTCGAGCAGCGGCTTGGCTTCCTCTTTCTCGATCGAGGTCCGCGTGTCGGCAATCTGCTTGTCCACTTCGGCTACCAGCGGATACGTGGGCTGATACTTGGTCAGCAATTCTGTCCGCTTCAACTCCAGGGTCATCAGCATGGTTTTCATCTGCTGCAGTACCTGGGCGTCGTCGGTTTTGCGCGAGGACGTGGTGATGTTCGCCGGCATGGCGCCGGACTGGTTCTCGAGCGTGCGAATCTTCTGTTCGGTAGCCGCCATCTCCGCCCGGGTCGAAGAAAGCGTCGCGGTGAAATCGGTCAGCCGCGTCAGGGTCTGGTCCCGGGCCAGCAGCGGAGCCACTCCGCCCTGTTGCTCGGCGAACTGCGAGAGTTGCCCCTCGGCGTCCCCCAGTTCTTTCTTGTATCTTTCCGCTTCCTGTTCAAAGAACTTGAACTGTCCCGCTGGACGGTTCACCTCGGCGTGCTTGCGGATATAGGCATCGTTGAGGTTCTTGAGCACCAGGGCCGCCTGCTGCGGATCGGCGGAAGAATAGGTGACGCTGATGAGGTTGGTCTTCTTCATCGGCTCAATCACCAGGCTGCCACGCAAGCGCTGCGCTGCCTTGGCGATCTTGCCCGCCTCGTCTTCCCGCCCGACCAGCGTGCTCAGCCAGGTGGACTTCTTCTCCAGCCCCGAGGCCACCGCCACCTGGCGCATGACGTCGTCGCTCTCCAGCAGTTCGACTTCCGAGTTCAATTCTTCCTCGGTCACTTCGTCCTTCACCATGACCGCGGCGCTCTGCCCCGGACTGACCACCGGGTCCACGCGTTCGCGCTTCACCAGCAGTTTGGTGTGCGCCTGGTAGCTGGTCGGCATCAGGATGCCCACCATCAGCGCGCCCAGAAATACGCCCAGGAAACACAGCAGCATCGGCTGCTTGTGCCGGAACCCGATCGCGACCAGGTCCTTGATGCCAACCGAAAAACCCTGATAACCGTTGTTGTTGTTGTTCGAAAGCTCGCTCATAGTCTCCTCACAGAAACCCGCTTAGTAGGGCCGGAAAAACGTGCCCATGCTTGCCGAGGGGAAGAACTTGTCAATCTTGGACATCGTATTCTTGGGAACGAACAGCATATCGCCGGGATGGAGCAGCGGGTCTTCCTTCAAGCTGCCGCTCTTTTCCATCTGTTTCACGTTGATCACTTTGGCTTCCATCCACTGGTCCGAGACTCTGCGGAACAGCAGGACCTGGGAATGTTTGCTGGCGTCGGTGAAGCCGCCGGCAATGGCGATCGCCTGGGTGAGCGTGGTCTCGCCGCGCAGATCGTATTTCCCGGGTTTGCCCACCTGGCCATCGGCCACGAAGTACGGTTTCTCGAAGTCCTTGAGCACCACCGAGATGATGGGATCGTTCAGAATCTTGCTATAGGCGATGCGCAGGGTCTGGGTCAATTCCGGCACGGTGAGCCCCTGCACCTTGATGTCGCCCACGCCGCGCAGCGTAGCGAATCCGTCGGGCTGCACCGCCACCACGGTCTGATTGAACTCGGGACTCAGTTCGAAGTTCAGATCGAAAGTGTCGCCGGGTGCAATCTTGTAACGCGCCGTCCGCGTCTGGAATTTTTCCTCGCTCCCGGATGCGGGCTTGCTCGTCTTGGTGTCAGAAACCACCTGCTGGGCCAGCCCAGTCACCGCCGTCAGAACGGCGGTCACAAAAACCGTCAACAGCGCCCTGGTAATTCTGTTTGCAGACATCATTTCGGCTCCACTCCTCGCAGTCGCTTGCATCAAGGCAAACCAAAGAACGAGCCCATGCTCGCCGTGGGGAAAAACTTGTCAATTTTCGACAGCGCGTTCTTGGGAACGAACAGCATGTCCCCGGGATGAAGCAGCGGATCTTCTTTCAGGCTTCCGCTCTTCTCCATCTTCTTGACGTTGATGATTTTGGCTTCCATCCACTGGTCCGAAACCCGACGGAACAGCAGCACCTGCGAATGCTTGCTGGCCTCGGTGAATCCACCGGCGATGGCGACCGCCTGGGTCAGCGTGATCTCGCCGCGCAAATCGTATTTTCCGGGCTTCCCGACCTGCCCATCGGCTACAAAATAAGGCTTCTCAAAGTCTTTGAGAACGACCGAAATAATCGGGGCGTTCAGAATCTTGCTGTAGGAAGTGCGCAGCGTCTGGGTCAGCTCCGGAACGGTCTGCCCCTGCACCTTGATGTCGCCGACCCCGCGCAGAGTCACAAATCCGTCGGGCTGCACCGCGACGCCCGTCTGGTTGAACTCCGGGCTGAGTTCGAAGTTCAGGTCAAAGCTGTCGCCGGGCGCGATCTTGTAGCGCGAGGTGCGCGACTGGAACTGCGGCTCGTTTCCGCTGGCCGCCTTGACGGGCTCCGTCGCAGCCTGCTGCGCGAGGCAGCAGGACACGGCCAAACAGCCCAGAACGAAGAGCATGGCGAGATGCCGGGATGGGAATGGGAATCGCATAGTCACTTCCAGGAAGAGGACAGAACTCGGGGGCAGTCCGCTGCCTAGGATTGTACCTCGCCTTCGCCGGTCACCGGCTTCAGAGCGCCGTTTCCGTTGGGAGTAATGTTGTGGCGGCGGATCTTGTAGAGCAGCCCGCGGTAGCTGATAGCCAGCAATTGCGCGGCCCGCTTGCGGTTCCAGCCGGTCTGCTTGAGCGCGCTGCTGATGGCGTGAATTTCCGCCTCATCGCGAAAGCTGCGCAGCGATGATTCCCGCACACTCGACAGGTACGAGCTTGAGCGGACAGGTTCGCGGCCATTGTCCCAGTCTCGGGCCTGGTCGCGTTCCCCGTTTCCGCTCCTGCTGGATTTCAGATCAACTTCTTCCATATGTAACCTCGCTTCATTGTCTGCGGCTGGGCCCGCGAGGACCTCTTGCCGTTTTACCCGCTCACACGCAGCGTCCGGAACTGCGGCGCACCGCGCCGCGGCCGAGTGCCGTCGTGACCTACTTACCGGAGGAGATTCAGGGGAAACTTTAGAGTGGCTCGACCGTATAGCCCTGGATTCGCACCGACAACGACCGCTGGATCGGTTCGACGGAAATGACCAGGCTGCGGTCTTCCTTTTGCGCGGAGAGAATGCCTTCTACTCCGTCCAGCGCGCCGCCCCGGATGCGAACCCGCTGCCCGACCCGCAGGAATGGTTGTTCCTCGAAAGCGAGTTTGCTGGCCAGCAGGGTTCGAATGTCCTGGATTTGGCTGTCCGGAATCGGGGTGCCGACGAGGTTGATGCCGACGAATCCCGCGACGCCGTGGGTTTGCAGAACCCGGAGCCTTTGTGGGGAGGTAAATACGATGCGGACAAAACTGTAGCCGGAAAAAAGCGGCAGTTCAACTTCTTTGACGCGGTCACTCCATTGACGGCTGTGTGTGACCAGCGGCAGAAAGCTTTCCAGTCCCTGTCGTTCCAGTTGGTCGGCGACCATCTTCTCGTGCCGGGAGCGGGTCCGGATGGCATACCATTGCGCCGGTTCTGCCAGCGCGCCAACTTCCACCTTTTCGACCGCTTGAACCGCGCAACCGCTGCTCATAGCTTCGCCCTCTGAGTCCCATTTTTCTGGCTTCACCCCGCGCAAGGAACACTCCTCGCGCGCCGGTGCCAGAAGACCCGTTTCAGCTGCTTTGATTTCGGGGGGGAGAAACTACTGCCGAAGTGACTTGCCGGGGACTTTAATCCCCTGTTCGAATTACGCCTGATTCTAGCTGCGTATGCAAAATACTGCAAGAGGTTAAAAGTTGGGAGAAGAAAGTCTCTAGTACCTTCGCCCGACCCCTAAAGTAACAAATGTAACGTGTTGTATTCATTGACTATACAACGTCCCATCCAATTCCACAAAAGTGTCTATTTCAATGTCCCGAGCCACTTGTGCCGACCACCTGGGGGCTGTTCGCGGCGCCGTCAGTCAGGGTTACGGCGCCCGCAATGCTTCCCGTTACAGTCGGAGAAAAAGTGACGCCAAACGTGCACTTCGCACCCGCATTCAGGATCATTCCCGGAGAACACGGACTGCTTCCATAGGGCAGCACCCCGTAGTCTCCGCTCGGAACGAAGTTGTTCAGCATGACGCCTGCCGTCGTCGAGTTGGTCACCGTGACCTGAAGCGGGCTACTCGTGGTGCCCACTGCGGTTGCAGGAAAATTCAAGGTTACGGGCGAGACCGAAATCGGCCACGCTCCCGTGCCCATAAAGTTCAGAGTCTGAACCGTCGGCCCCGAGCTCGCATTGTCATTAACCGTAAATGCTCCCAGAACCGATCCGGAGCTGGTCGGGGTCATCGTGACCATGAAGGTGCATTTTGCCTTTGCCGCCAGCACCAGACCGACCGTGCAAGGACTAGCGCCCGAAGGCGCGGCGCTATAGTCGCCGGAGGCGATCAGGTTCTGAAGCGTGATCGAAGACGCGCTGGCATTTTGCAGTTGCACCATCGTGTGCTTGCTCGATCCGATCGCCACGCTGCCGAAGTTGAGCGATGCCGGCGAGAACGCCAGCGGATTGCTTGCCGGTCCGCCGCTGGTGGTTCCAGTCAAACTCACCGACTGCGGGTTGTAGAGAACTCCGGTGGCCGTGTCGCTGACCGTCAAGCCGTCTTTCAATACCCCACCAACACCATTGGTAGTCGGGCTGAATGTCACGCTGAGCGTGCACGCCGACGCGGCGATCAACGTACTTCCGCACGGCGTCGCTCCGCCCGGCACAGCGTTGAAGTCGCCGCCTGTAGCCCAGGCCATATTCTGAGCCGTCGCCGCATTGTTCGACACGGTGACCACCTGAGGGGCGCTCCTGCTCCCGACTGTGGTCAAAGGAAACACCAGGCTCGACGGTGACACGGCAATCGTGACTTGTCCCGTACCTGAAAGAGGAATGCGATGCGGTGGCCCGTTGATTCCGTTGTCGCTGATCGTGATCGCGCCCGGCACCGAACCAGTCACGGATGGGGAGAAGCTCACGTTGATGCTGCACGACGCTCCGGTAGCCAGTGGGCTGCTGCTGACGCAGTTATCGCTTTCGGAGTAGTCGCCACTGGCTGCAATCGCGCTGATGGTCAGGGGCCCAGCACCGCTGTTAGTCAGTTTTACGGCCTTGGGTGCGCTCGTGGCACCAGCCAGCGCGGTAAATTTCAGGCTGGCTGGGGCTAGCGTCACCGCCGGCGCCCATCCGGTCCCGGTCATGTTAACCACCTGCGAACCGCCGGGCGCATCATCGCTGATCGTGATCTGCCCGGTGCGCGTGCCTGCCACGGTGGGCTTGAACGTAATGCTGATGGTGCAGGTGCCGGCTGCGGCAATCGGGCTGCTGCTCACGCAGTTATCCGTCTCCGAGTAATCTCCCGTCGCGGCCACCCTCGTAATATTCAGCGCAGCGCTCTGCTGGTTGGTCAGCGTTACCTGCTGAGAAGAACTGCTGGTACCGAGAGCTTGAGCCGCAAAATAAACTCCGTTGGGCGCCAGGGTTACGGTGCGCTGGCTGCTGCATGACGGGAATGAAAACGAGGCAATGCGAGTGTGCCAGTTGTAATCGCCGCTGGCGGTGAAGTATTCGCTGGTGAACCAGAAGGTGCAGTCATCCGCCGGATCCACGCTCATGGCGCTGTAATCGCCCCAGCGATTGCTGCCCACCTCTGACCCGGTGCCCTCGATGATGCTGGTTTCCGTCTCCATCGTGTTCAGCGGATCGCTCTGCAGCCGCGCGGTGTAGCGAATCGCCGGATACATGGACGCGCTCGACACGCTGTAGCCCACCGCAATGTCGCCCATCTGATCCATGGCAATCGAACCCATCCAGCGGTAGTTCGAGTCGGGAGCGAATGTTCCCTGCTGAAATACTACCGGCGTGCCGCCGGGATTCTGAATCTCATACCAGCGAACCGCTGCCGGAGTGTTGATGGAATGGGTGGCCACCAGCGATTCAAGCCCGTCGGCAAAGTGACGATAGGCCAGGCGGAACATGATCCGGTCGCCAATGCCATCCACTAGCTGCGTAGTTCCCTGCTGCGGGGCGCAAAGAGAGAGAGCTTTGCAACCGTTGTTGAATGCAGCCACCGGCAGGACCACGGGACCCGTCAGCGTGCTATTGGCTGGATTCACCCAGTCCACATGAAACTGCCACAGGTTGAGCGAATTCACGCCCAGATCCATCAGGTAATTCGGCGATCCGGCCGGCGGCGGGGTCGTGCCATCGAGATCGGCGGGCAAAAGACTGTTGTAGGTCGAGGCCAGTTGGAAGCATTGCGACGTCGCCGGCATCCCGGCGAGCATCTTCGCCCGGTCCAACGCGCACACATATGCACCGAGAGCTGCCCCGGTGGTATTGTCCTCTTCGTTCATGGTGAGGTAATACGCATCCGGCCAGACCGAGATCTTGGGATAATCCGGGAAATTGCTGGGCAGAGAAAAGACGTAGCGATAGTAGGCGCCGGTGGCGTCGGAAGTTTTCGAAATCGCGATGCACTGGTAATTCGCACCGCTGGTTGGGGCAACGTGCTGCTCAAGCACCCACACGTTAGCCGTCTTATCGTACTCAACCACAACGTCATCGTCATCGGTCGAATTGCAAGGCGCGAATCCACTCCACAGCGTGCTTGCGTCCGCCGGACCGTAAACGGAAGCACCGGTGGTTTTATCGAAAATCTGGAAATCTACATTCACCCACTGAAAATATTGTGCGGCGCCGACGGCGCCATTGGTGTCGGGCACCGCTCGGCCCGCCTGCGCTCCGACTCCATCGAAGTTGAGGCCGGATACCATAGTGGCCCTGGCGGCTGAACTGGTCTGCGCGACGGCGTCCTTAATCCGGACCTGCGCGCTGACCGCGGACTGGACGGAGCGTGACTCCCGAATCTCAGCTCCCTCGCTGCGCCCGCCGGCGACCTGCATAGCCTGCCGAACGACCGGCTTGACGGTGCGCAGCGCAGGAGAAACGTCGTGCTTGATCTCGTTCTGCACCTGGCTGTGCTGTTGCTGCGCTGCCGATGCAGCACAAAGCATCGCCCACACCGTCAGGCTTGAAATGATCCGGATCGAGTGCACAAATCTGCGCAACAGGATGCTCTCCAAGAATGGTTGCTGAGGTTCGTCAATGCCCGCGGGGGGAATTTCTGGCGGGGCGCTGTTCCCACAGTGATGGCGCGAGTATGGGTTCTGCGCAAGAATTTGTCAATGCCACCTAAGTTGCAGTTTCCCTGTCACATAGCGACGAAAAATGGTAACTGACGGCCGATTACGGACGGCTTGCAACCTACCTGCTAGTGCCATTTACTCGGAGTCTAATTTCCCCTACTCTGCAGGCACGTCTGGCCGAGGCGACCGTTTGAAACAGAGACGGCGCACAGCCTGAGTGTGCAACGGCGTGCATATGCCGCTGGTTGCTGGCCAGACCGGCGCGGCAACGGCAGTACGCTTACTCTATGGCTCATTTATCTGCGCTTCCCAGTCAGGACCGGCTCCGCGTTGTCGCGGCCGACAGCACCTCGTTAAGCACCCAGTTGCTGGTCGAGGCGCTGGCCCGCGATCCGCACTTGCAGGTAATGGAGTCTGCTTCCAACGCGGCTTCCCTGCTGCAACTGCTTAAGCAAGAGCGGCCTCACGTGGCCGTGGTGAGCGCGTCGCTCGGTGAAGACCACAACGCAGGATATGAACTGGTGCGCGAGATTCGCGCGCAAATACCCGCGACGCGTGTAATCGTGTTGCTCGACGCCTCGGAGCGGGCTGCGGTGCTCGAAGCCTTTCGCGCCGGCGCACAGGGAGTCTTCTGCCGCACCGAGCCTTTCCGCCTGCTGTCCAAATGCATTCAGTGCATTCACCGGGGCCAGGTCTGGGCCAGCAGCAGCGAATTGCACTTCGTTCTGGAAGCGCTGGCTAAGCCGGCATTCCCGAACCTGCAGGCCAACGGTGGTGCGCTGCTTTCCGCCCGCGAGATGGATGTGGTGCGCTGCGTCGCAGAGGGCCTCACCAACCGCGAGATCGCACAGCGCCTCAAGCTCACCGAGCACACAGTCAAGAACTATCTCTTCCGCATTTTCGACAAGCTGGGAGTTTCCAGCCGCGTCGAAGTCGTGCTCTATGCTCTCGGAAATGGGGTTGGCCGCCCACCGGGGTTACAGAACGGCCGGCGGTCTCATGCCGCGGGCGCTTCACCGAAAGCCGCCGGATCGGTACCCGCCCCGGCGCGCAAGACCGCGATCTAACTCACAAGATTCAGCAGATTCTTACGGCTGCGGCAGGCGGAAGTTCAGCGTGACGTTCGTCTGCATGGCCGTGGGACGGCCCTTCACCAGGCGCGGCTTGAAGCGCCACTGCTTCACGGCAGCGATTGAAGCCTGGGTCAACAGCGGCGATCCGCGCACCACCAGCGCGTCTTCGACTCTTCCGTCCGGGCTGATTTTTACTTCGAGTACGACCGCTCCCTGCACTCCTTGCACGCGCGCCTGATCCGGATAATCGGGTTCCACGCGCTTGACGAGGCTGCTCTCAGCTTCCGTTGGAGAGACGCTCACCGCATTTTGCCCTCCGCTGGAGGGAGCCGGCGCGTTCGGTGACGGGGCCGGCTTCTGACCTTGTGCCGTGCGCAGCACCCACTGACCGCCCTCGTACACCAACAGGCCTCCGGGTGGAACCGCGCTGCCGGGCTTGGCTGCAGGCGGAGCAGACTGCACCGGACTGGTTGGGGCAGACTGAGCCGTTGCGGCAGACGGAGCCGGAGTGGTTGCGGCAGCAGACTTGTTGGCGGGTGGCGCACTTTTTTCCGCCGGGACCGCGCTTGCAGTATTCGTGGCCGGCGGCGGGCTTACGACTTCAGAGGTCTTCTGAGGGACGGAATCTTTTGCCTGAGGAGCGGGGTCCTTCGCCGCGGTTTGCCTGGGCGCGGCGGTGGCGCCCGCGACTCCTCTTTGCAGCGCGAAATGCTGAGCCACGAGGATGCCCAGCAGCACCGCACAAACTACAATGCCGGCTCCCATGAGCCATGTTCCCCAATCGAATCTGCGGACCGGCTTCGGCTTCTCTTCCGCGACCACTCTAGGAGGCCTCGGATTAGGAGGCTTCGGACGCGCCTTAACCGGCGCCGGGGCTGCCGCAGGCGGTGGTTGCTGCAGCGGCCTGGAGGCGCTTTCCAGATTCGACAACGCCCGGCCGGCCAGCGCTTCCATGAGCAACTCGTCCCGTTCTTCGAACGCCGCCGGACGGGACGACAGCAGCTCAAAAAGCCCGAGCAGCGTCTCCCCGCCCTGCAGCGGCATCACAATGACGGAACGCACGCCCAGTTGAAAGGCGGCCTCGATGTCGGCCCGGGAATCGGCCAGAACGTCGTCGGTGCGCTGCGTCTTTCCGGTCTTTACACATTCTCCGGACAGGCCCGACGAGATATCCAGCCGCGATCCCAGCTCCGGCGCGGTCGGGCCGCTGCTGGCGCGGCACACCATTTCGCCATCCCGCCTCAGGACGATGGCCGCACCCGTGGCTCCGGTCGCCACACAGGCCTGCTCGACGATTTCATTGAGCACCACTTCCAGCGCCAGATCCGCGGAGATCTCCGGCGAGAAACCCCCGCCGCTGAGCGCATTAAATCGTGCCGCCAATTCGCCGAAGTCGGAGGTCAATTTGATCTGGTCAAGCAGCTGGCGGGATGCGGGCGCAGGCAGATCGGAAGGGTCCGGTACAGACTTCGAGGACTGCGGCATAAGAGGCGCGCCAGGCTCCAGAATCGGTTCCTTTGAGCGGAGTTTCAACCCAAACCTCCGGGGTTGTCAATAGCCGTGACGGGCCAGTAACATGCAGCCGTTGCGGTCAGGACCGCGCTCCGGCGCGCCAGGTCGTCACGCACACAATTCCCATGAAGCCAAAGTTTTTCCCGACTTCGTCGCATTTCCAGAAATGGCTGGAAGCGAACCACAACCAGGTCGCCGAACTCCAGGTCGGCTTCTACAAGAAGAATTGCGGCAAGCCCAGCATCACTTATCCGGAGAGTGTGGACGAGGCCCTGTGTTTCGGCTGGATTGACGGCGTCCGCCACAGCGTCAGCGCCCTTGCCTATTCCATCCGCTTTACTCCCCGCAAACCGAAAAGCCAGTGGAGTGCCGTAAACATTAAGCGCGTCGGGGAACTTAAGAAAGCCGGCCGCATGCGCCCGCCCGGCCTGAAGGCATTCGAGGGCGCCACGAGCCAGGAGCGCAAGTATTCCTACGAACAACGCCACCAGGCGCGCTTCAGCCCGGCACTTGAGCGCCGCTTCCGGGCCAACCGCACGGCGTGGGAATATTTCCAGAAGCAGCCGCCCTGGTACCGGCGCACCTCAACCTTTTGGGTGGTGAGCGCCAAGAAAGAAGAGACGCGCGAGAAGCGCCTCGCCAAGCTCATGGCGGATTCGGAAAAAGGCAAATCCATCGGGCCTCTGGCCCGCCCCAGTGTCCCAAAACGGCAATAACCAGAGTAATAGGCAAACGGTGGTAGAGCATTTTCTCTCCCCCCAATGGTAGTCTTGGTTTGTTAGAATTACGTAACCTTGGCGTGCGTGGAACGAGCTCCAGTTGGCCGTGTCTCCGATCCCCCCTGGACTTCTTTAAGAAGCGTTTCAACTAACAGCAGCGACCATTCGGGAGTTTGAACAATGCGGATCGCAGTAGTCGGTTCCGGGTACGTAGGGTTAGTAGCCGGGGCGTGTTTTGCCGATCTCGGGCACGATGTGATGCTGGTAGATAACGACCAGCGCAAACTGGCTGCCCTGAAGGCCGGGCAAGTACCCATTCACGAGAAGTTTCTGCCGGAACTTCTCAGCCGCCATAGCGGGCATCGCCTTACCTTCTCCGCCGACTTGCAGCAGGCGGTGCGTCTCAGTTCCGCGATTTTCGTCGCCGTGGGCACTCCGCCGACCGAAAGCGGAGAGGCCGACCTGTCCTATGTCGAATCCGTCGCTCGTGAGATCTCTGGCGGCATTGACGACTACAAAGTCGTGGTCGAAAAAAGCACCGTCCCCGTCTATACCAGCGAGTGGGTGCGCCGGATCATTCTGCGCAACGGTACGGACCCGGAAATGTTCGACGTCGCATCGAACCCCGAGTTCCTGCGCGAAGGGACCGCCGTTACCGACTTTCTTTATCCCGATCGCATCGTGATCGGCTGCGATAGCGAGCGTTCTGCCGAGGTCCTCCGCGAAATCTATGCTCCTTTGACCGATGGCAGTTATTACCGCCGCTCTGACGCGATACCGCAGCCCGATCGGGCTGCGATCCCGGCTCCCATCATCACCACCAGCACCAAGAGCGCAGAATTGATCAAGCATGCTTCCAACGCCTTCCTGGCCATGAAGATCTCCTTCATCAATGCGGTCGCTTCGGTCTGCGAATCGGTGGGCGCCGACGTCAACCAGGTGGTGCACGGAGTCGGGACCGATACGCGCATCGGACCGCGCTTCCTCAATCCTGGCATCGGCTATGGCGGTTCGTGCTTTCCCAAGGATGTGCTGGCCTTTCGCGCCGTGGCGCGCGAGTGTGGTTACGACTTCCGTCTGCTCGATGAAGTCATGCGCATCAACGAAGATCAGCGCCAGCGCTTTCTGCGCAAAGTGCGCAGCGCGCTCTGGACCCTGCGCGGCAAGACCTTGGGCGTCCTCGGCCTCGCCTTCAAGGGCGGCACCGACGACATCCGCGAGTCCCCTGCGCTGTTTCTTGTCCAGGCGCTGCTGCAGGAAGGCAGCAAGATTACGGCCTACGATCCCGCCGCCATGGAGCGCACGCTGGAAGTGATGAGCTCAGGCATCAAGCTTGCCAACTCACCCTACGAAGCAGCGCAAGGCGCCGATGCCTTGCTGATCCTGACGGAATGGGAAGAATTCGCCAATCTCGATCTCGGGCGGCTTCGCCAGGAATTAAAGTATCCCATCGTGATTGACGGCCGGAACTTGTATGATCCAGCTGTGATGGCCGCCGAGGGCTTCACCTATTACAGCGTGGGCCGCGCGGCCTCTCACCCTGACGGCGTGCCCGCCGCGATTCTGAGGAACGGCAATAAAGCATGAGCCTGCAACGCGCGCTGGTCACCGGTGGGGCAGGATTCCTGGGCTCTCACCTCTGTGATGCTCTGCTGGGCGAAGGCTGGAGCGTGGTGGTCGTAGACAACCTGCTCACCGGCCGCCTGGCCAACATCGAGCACCTGCGCCGCGATCCCCGCTTCGAGTTCCTCGAGAAAGATATCTGCGATCCTTTCGACGTGGGCAAAGTGGACTACGTTTTCCACTTCGCCAGTCCGGCAAGCCCGGTAGACTACAGCATCCACGGCATTCCTACGCTGAAGGTTGGTTCCCTTGGAACTTTTCACGCCCTCGACATCGCGCACAAGTACGGGGCGAAATACCTGATCTCTTCCACCTCCGAGTGCTATGGCGATCCGCTGGAGCATCCGCAGAAAGAAACCTACTGGGGACACGTTAATCCGATCGGCCCACGTTCGGTCTATGACGAAGCCAAGCGCTTTGCCGAAGCTGTGACTATGGCCT
>Ga0209415_10001166_pt1 | contig 49886 bp, 41 predicted proteins | sample PeaSoiSIISIP2007_FD_187696 | JGI IMG/M metagenome (GOLD analysis project Ga0209415, IMG submission 187696) | Peat soil microbial communities from Weissenstadt, Germany - SII-SIP-2007 (SPAdes) (version 2) | ecosystem: Environmental > Terrestrial > Soil > Wetlands > Peat | place: Germany... | reverse complement strand
GCGCCTCGCACCACATAGCTCACGATCTCCATGTCGCGATGGCCGTGGGTGGGAAATCCCGCGCCGCCGCTGACCACGTCCTCGTTGATCACCCGAAGGTCGCGGAAGCCCATATGGGCCGGGTCGTAGTAGTTGGCGAAGGAGAAGCTGTGATGGCTGTCGAGCCAGCCGTGATTGGCGTGGCCGCGAGCCTCGGCGGGGCGTAGCGCGATGGTCATGTTTGCGGTCCCCGATCGGCGGGCGTGCGAGCCCCATTTGCCCGCGCGCCCCCGATCCATCAGCGAAAGATCGATCTTAGAATTCCCGACCGATGAGGGCGTCGAGGGAATAGCGTCCGCCGCCGCGCACCACGAAGGCGAGCGCCAGGATGCCCCACATCAGCGGGTACTCGTAGCCGCCGGCAGTCCAGAAATAGCCGGCCGGCAGGTGGACGTGGACAATAGCCACGGCCATCATCGCGACCACCAGAGCGGCGGCGACGCGGGTGCCAATGCCCAGGGCGAGGGCCAGCCCGCCGAAGAATTCGATGAGGCCGGCGAGCAGGGCGAGGGAGGCGGGCAGGCCCAGCTTCTGGGCGAAAAACTGCCCGGTGCCGTTGACGCCATAGCCGCCGAACCAGCCGAACAGCTTCTGGGCCCCATGGGGCATCAGCATCAGGCCGGCCGTCACGCGCAGCAGGGGCTCAGCGAAGGGCGAGAGGGCCCGGGTGAGGCCGGCGGTGGCCGGCAGGATCGGCTTGGTATTGGTGAGTACAGCTTCGGACATGGCGACCTCCTGAACGGGTTGGGTTGGGGTGGTTGCTCAGGTCACGGGCCTGGCGCGCGGGTGCCCCGTGATCTGGAGCGAAACTTGGCTTGCGGACGGTCCGGAAACAATCCATGTAATGTGAACAAGACTGTCTCAATATAGGAAACAATCATGGATAGGCTTGCATCCCTGGAAGCGTTTGCCCGGGTGGCCGAGACCAAGTCCTTCACCGCTGCTGCCAAGCGCCTGAACATTTCCAAATCCCTGGTCAGCCGCCAAGTCGCGGCGCTCGAGTCCGAGCTCGGCCTGCGCCTGTTTCAGCGGACTACCCGAGCCCTCACTCTCACCGAGGCAGGGCGCAACTACTACCCGTCCGTCGCCCGCATCCTCGCCGATCTGGAGGAGGCCCGCCTCTCGGTCACCCAGCTCCAGGCGGCACCCCGCGGCCTGCTGCGGGTCAACGCGCCGGTCAGCTTCGCCACGGCGCACCTAACACCTGCGGTCCCAGACTTCCTTTCCCTTTTTCCGGAGGTGGAGATCGAGCTGACCCTGAATGACCGCTATGTTGACCTAGTGGAGGAGGGCTATGACGTCGCCATCCGCGTCGGCCGCCTGGCGGATTCGAGCCTCGTCGCCCGCCGCCTCGCGCCGGCCCGCCGGGCTGTCGCCGCCAGCCCGTCGTATCTCGCCGAGGCGGGCACGCCGGAGACCCCCGACGATGTCATCCGCCACCAATGCCTGCGCTACAGCCTGCTCGACCCGGCGCAGGAGTGGCGCTTCGTCGGCCCGGGCAACAGGCCCTGGCCGGTCGAGGTGCAAGGCCGGATGCGCAGCAACAACGCCGACGCCCTGCGCGGGGCGGCCCTCAAGGGCCTCGGCCTCGTCAGCCTGCCTACCTTCATCATCGGCGGCGACCTCCAGGCGGGGACGCTGGTGTCGGTGCTGACGGCGTTCACGCCCCAGGATTCCGGCATCCATGCGGTCTATCCCCATTCGCGCCACCTCTCGCCAAAGACCCGCGCCTTCGTCGATTTCCTGGCGGAGCGCTTCGGGCCACGGCCGCATTGGGACCTGGTGGAGTGAGTCTCCCGCCGTCGGCCAGGATTGTTGGGCGGAGGAGTGCTTCCCAGACCTCTCCAAGACGAAGGCACTGGCGACGCGGCTTGCTCGCCGGGCGCGGCTCCCATTCGAGGCGGAGGCTTCCGGTCCGCGCCGGGCCCCGGGGCCGCTTGCTCGCCGACGCTTATGGCCGACCGACGGTTATTTGTCTCGCCGGCGGATAGCGCCACGACAGTATTCCGGCTCAGGCGATGTTGACCCGGCGGCGGTTTGCTTGGCAAGCCAGGGTGGTTTTCCTGCTTCTTCCCCGGAATTCCCTGTTCCCGCGATCTAATTCCCTGATCTGTCGAGAAAATTCCCTGTTCCGTTGCTTAGGGAATTTGGCAGAAAAACACAGCAATCGCAGTTAGTGGCGCGGGCCGAAAATGGACAGGAGCGGCCCATTGAGCGAAAATTCCCTGTCAATTCCCTGCGTATCAGGGGATCTGAGCAGAGAGGAGTTCGCTCGAGACTGCCAGCACAGCCAGGCACTCCGGGTCCGTTCCGGTGGCTTGTCCCGGCCTCGCTCTCTCGAAACCCTTCTTCACCTGGTCGAGCCCCTTCGAGCCGTTGTCGCCGACCCGGGCGGCAGTGGAGGAGGGCATCGTCGCCGGAGGAGGTTCGGCGCTCCTCTATGCCACCAAGGCGCTCGCCATACTGAAGCCCGAGAACAACGATTAGAAAGTCGGCGCAGACATCATGCGCCGCGCGATCCAGGGACTTGCCCTTCAGGATGTGGCCTCGGTTGCCGGATTGCTTGTCACGACCGAGGCGATGGTGGCCGAGGTGCCCGAAAAGAAGCCGGCCATGCCTCCGATGCCACCCGGAGGCGGCATGGACTACTAAGCCCGTATTCGCCGGATCGCGCTGTAATTTGCTGCGCGCTTGTTGCGATTCAGGTAGAACAATCAATAGGTTAATCTGGATAGTGCGAGATCGTCATGGAGAACCCAACGGGTGAATCAACCGATGGAGTTCCCAGGCTCGGTTTCGACCGCCGATTGACGGTCCGGTTCCGCGGCTCTGTCGTCATGTCCGATGCGGGCTTGCTGGCCTATGGCGAACTTGACGACGCGCTCGAAGTCAGCGCGATGGCGGGCAGCGCGCTCGCTGACGCTCGTACCGGCAGGAACGGTCGTCATGCGCTGGTCGGGTTGCTGCGGCAATCCGTCTTCGGGAGGCTCGCGGGATACGAAGATGTCAACGACGCCGAGCGCCTGCGCCACGATCCGGCGATGCGGTGCATCGTCGGCGGCAAGGCGGCTTCGGGCACGGCGGCATCGCCGAGCCAGATGGGGCGCTTCGAGCCTCGCCTGCTGATCATGGACGAACCGACGAACCATCTGGTGCCGACCGCGATGGCGGAGATCCTCGGCCAGTTGCGCGGGCGGTATCCGGACAGCGCCATCCTGATCGTCAGCCACGAGCGCGACATCGCCGCCTGCGTGGACCAGGTGCTGGTTCTGCGGGACAGGATGCTGCGCCCCCTGCAACCGGTGCTGTCGTCATGAAGGAATCCTCGGTGAATGCCAGCGAGGCGGTGCAGCGCGATTTTTTTGAACGCGTGCGGGAACGCGCGGCGATGGCGATGCGGGCGACCGGCGTGGAGGCGTTCCACATCCGCCTGGCAGGGCACACCATCCGCCTGGAATTCGCCGGACCGGCGATGCTGGCGGCGCAGACGCTGGCGCTGGCCCATCTTCGGGTGCCGGCGGATGAAGGGCCTGTCGATGCCGTGCTGCGGATCTGGGACAGCGTTTCGACCGGTGTGGCCAACGTGCCTCCGCCGTGGAAGAGCACCGCTTATTCGGATCGGGGGGACATCTGGGGGTTCAACAGTCAGCGCATTCTCTCGTCCTTTCACTGGGGCGATTTCGGGCTGAACCTGTTCGACAACGAGACGGGGACCGGCATCTATTGGACGCAGAATGCCCAGAACCTGCCGTACTGGTCGCGGGCGGCGCCGCTACGGACCCTGCTGCACTGGTGCATGCAGCGGCACGGCCTGCAACTGATGCACGGTGCCGCGGTGGGCAACGATGACGGTGCCGTCCTGATGGTGGGACGCGGCGGGGTGGGAAAATCCGGCACGGCGCTGAGCTGCCTGCTGTCGGGGATGCGCTTCGCCGGCGATGATTACGTGGTCGTCGGGCTGGAGCCGGACCCCGTCGTGCATGCGCTGTATGCCTCGGCGAAAGTGCACTGGGATCAGTTGGCGCACTACCCCGCGCTACGCGGGCACCTGCTGCCCGGCACGCGGGACGACGATGAGAAAGCGTCCGTGCTGCTGGATCCGGCGTTTCGGGCGCGCATTGCACCCAGCATGAAGCTGAGCCTGATCGTGACCCCGGCTTTCGCGGGCGGCCCGGAGACCGCGCTAGGGCCGGTGAGCGAGGAGCTGCTGCGTGGCGCGGCCAGCCTGACCACGGTGTCTCAACTGCCGCATGGCGGGCAGCGGGTCTATCGTTTCGTCGCGGAGCTGTTGCGGCGGGTGCCGGCGGCGACCCTCCGCCTAGGCCACGATCGCGCGGCCATTCCGGACGCCATCGCGCGGTGCCTGCGCCCGCCGGTGCGCAACCGGCTGGAAAGTGCGGTGGCGCAGAACGAGCCGGTGGCGCTGCCGCTGATCAGCGTGATCATTCCGGTCTTCAACGGGGCACGGTTCCTCGCCGATGCCATCCGGAGCGTGCAGGCGCAGCAATACCCCAACCTGGAAGTCATCGTGGTGGATGACGGGTCCACCGACGATCTGGAAGCCGTTGTGCGGGCGTTGCCGCTGGAAGTGCGGTTTCTGCGCCAGGGCAAACGCGGCCCTGGCGCCGCTCGCAACCTCGGTATCAAGAATGCCGCCGGTGCCTTCCTGGCGTTCCTGGATGTCGACGATTTGTGGCCGGAGGACATGCTGCGGACGCTCTTGCGCCATCTGCTGGACCATCCGGAGGTCGATGTTGCGCGCGGCCATGCGCAGCGCATGCAACCGGATGAGGCAGGGGACTACCGGCCGGTGGGAAATCCGCTGGAAACCTTCCCGGATTCCATCGCCGCCGCGCTGTACCGGGCCGGTGCCTTCCAGGCGGTCGACCTGTTCGACCAGACCTACCATTTCGGAGAGGACAGCGACTGGTTCAATCGAGCGCGGGCCCATCCGCTGGGGATTCGCACGCTGGACCTGGTGACGCTGCTGGTGCGCCGCCACGGTGGTAACATGACCGAAGGGAAGAACCTCTCCGCCCTGCACAAGCTGCAGGCGCTGAAGACGCATCTGAACAGGAAACGCACCCAATCATGAGCGACGATCTCCCTCTGGTCAGCGTGATCATCCCGGTCCTCAACGGCGAGGCCTATCTGGACGAGGCGCTCGCCAGCATCCGCGGGCAGGCCGGCGGGCGGACGGAGGTCATTGTCGTCGATGACGGCTCCACCGACGGCACGGCTGACGTGGTGCGCGCGCGGCATGGCGACATGCACTACCATTACCAGGAGAATGCCGGCATCGGCGCCGCTCGGAATGCCGGCCTGCGGCTGGCGAGGGGGGCGTTCATCGCTTTCCTGGACGCGGACGATTGCTGGCTGCCGGGGAAGCTGGACCGGCAGCTCGCGGTGTTTCGCGACCAGCCGGAGACCGTCGCCGTGTTCGGCCATATCCGCCAGTTCCACAGCCCGGAGCTCTCGGCGGAGGCCCGCGCGCGCATCCTGTGCCCCGAGGCGCCGATGCCGGCGGAACTGCCGTCGACCATGCTGTGCCGCAGAGCTGTGTTCGACAGGGTCGGACCGTTCGAGACGCGGTGGAAGGTCGGCCAGGATGCCAGTTGGATCATGCGGGCGCGCGAATGCGGGCTGCGGGTGGTTATGCTGCCGGATGTCGTCTACATGCGGCGCCTGCATGCCAACAATAACTGCAACACCCGCAGCGAGTATTTCGGCGACCGGCTGCGGATCATCAAGGCGATGCTGGACCGGCGGCGGATACGGGGCGTCCCGGGTGGCGGCCAGACGGGCTGACGCAGTATGGATCAGGGTGGCATCAGCGTCGTGATACCGGTGTTCAACGGCGCCCGCTTCCTGGCCGGTGCCATCGACAGCGCGCTCGGTCAGGATGGGGTGTCCGTGGAGGTGATCGTGGTGGACGATGGCTCCACCGACGCGACGGCGCTGGTCGCCGCCGGCTATGGCGAGCGGATCACCTATCTGCGCCAGCCCAATCGCGGACCCTCGGCGGCCCGCAATTTCGGCATCGCGCGGGCGCGGGGCAATTTCCTCGCATTCCTGGACAGCGACGATGTGTGGCCGCCGCGCAACCTCTGCACGCTGCTGGCCGCGATGACAGCCGGCGTGGACATCGTCCTGGGGCAGATTCAGGAGCAGCGTTTCGAGGCCGAACAGCAAGCCTGGGTGGCGTCACGCACGCCGACCTTTTCCCTCAGCCTGTGCGCCATGCTGGTTCGGCGCGAGGCCGTCGCGCGGGTTGGACCGCTGGATGAAACCATCCGGATCGGCGAGGACAAGGACTGGTTCTATCGCGCGAAGGAGGCCGGGCAGCACATTGTCTATCTGGCCGAGCACATCGCGCTGTATCACCGGCGGCACGAGACGAACATGACGCGCGATATGGGGCGGCCCGAGACCTATCTGCTCTCTCTACTGCGCAAGTCCCTGCAAAGACGCGGCGTGTTCGCGGCCCCCGCGTCGCGAGAGATGGTTGAGACGGAAGGCAGCGAGCCAATGGATGGCACGGGTTCATGAACAACGGCGACTTTTCCATTTCGGTGCTCATCCCGGCCTACAATGCCGCGGCGTATCTGGCGGAGGCGGTCGAGAGCGTGCTTGGCCAGTCCATGAAGCCGGTTGAGGTCGTCGTGCTGGACGATGGGTCCACGGATGCCACCTACGAGGTGCTGCGCGGTTTCGGCGAGCGCATCCGCCTGCTGGGGCCGGAGCGGCGCGGCTTCGTCGGCGCCCGCAATTACCTGCTGGAACAGGCACGGTGCGACTGGATCGCGTTCCAGGACGCTGACGATGTGTGGCTGCCGCAAAAGCTGGAACGGCAGGTCGCCTTTCTGCGGGCCAATCCGGAACCTGACGGCTGTCTCGCGCTGGCGGAGCAGTTCCTTGAGCCGGGCTGCGTGTTGCCTCCGACTTTTCGCCAGTCCTTGCTGGCGGAGCCGACTGCCCAGTTCTTTATTCCGAACCTGCTGGTTCACCGGCGTGTCTTCGATCGCATCGGCGCGTTCGATGCATCCAATCCGCAGGGCGCGGATTCCGACTGGTTCGTGCGGGCGAAGGACGCCGGCATCGACTTTCCGGTGGTGCCCGAGGTCCTGTACCGCCGGCGCTGGCACGACAGCAATCTGAGTTGGCAGTTCGCCTTCAACACCAGCATGCTGGATATCCTGCGCCGCTCTGTCCGGCGGAAGCGCGTTAGAGTTACTGCGCTGTCGCGCGCAGGCAACACGGCGGACCCCCCGGATTTTCCCTGAGAATCGCCCGGGGATTGCCGGCTAAGGCGATTGGCCGCCGCAAACAAAGCGCTGGGGCCGCGGCTCAACCCGCGACCCCTTGTTTTTGACATCCATGCTCATTGACGTGTTCGGCGACCCATGAGCAGCACAAATACGCCAGTGCCGATGATGACGGCTATGCCGACGATCGTGTTGATCTTGGGAATCTCTCCCCAGATCAGAATGCCCCAGGCCGTCGCCCAGGGAATGGATACATATTCGAACGGCGCTATGACATTCGCCTCCCCGATGCGATAGGCATGGGTCATCAGCCAACTGGCTACCCCGGCGACAAGTCCGGTCGAACAAATCAGGAGAAAGTCCCTCAGGTCCGGCACATGCCAGGCGCGGAGAAGAAACTGCATGCTGGGGTGGGTCATCGTTGCGAAGCCGCCGCGTCCCGCAAATGCACCCATGGCGGCTGCGGCGATGAAGAACACGAGGTTTTGCATCAGGGACATGATTGAAGCGCGCTCGCCGATGCCGAGCCGTCGCGCCATCAGCTGCGCCAGCGCATAGAAGGCTGCTCCCCCGATGGCCAGCATTGCCGCAGGGTCGATCACTCCGGCGCCAGGACGGCAGACGATGATCACGCCCATGAAGCCCACGATGATTGCGAGCCAGCTGCTGAGGCGCGGGCGTTCGCCGAGGACGGGCGCGGCCAACAAGGCGATGAACAAGGGAGCGGAGTAAGAAAGGGAGATTGCTTCAGCCAGCGGAATGGCGGCTATGGCCAGGTAGTAGCTCGTGTAGGAACCAAGGAGAAGCGCGCCTCGGGCGAGCAGCGGCCATGGCCGTCGTATCCGGAGCCGGCCAAGACCACCGTCATAGTGGACGAGCACGAGCAACGGTATGCTGGCAACCACGCAGCGAATGGCCATTATTTCCGGGAGCGGAAAACCGCCGCTCATCAGTTTGATGACCACGTCCTGAAGCGTGAAAATCATGGCCCCGGAGCTGAGGAAGGCAATGGCTTTCAGCCGCTCGGTGGTCCTGGTCTTGGGCGCAACCGTTCCCGAGGGCGAACACGCTTTGGTCTCAAAGGACGTCATCTGTCCCTTTTGTCCCATTCGCTCTTGGTCCCCCGCCCATTTCCTGTACCATAAACGAGATGGGCGGTATGGGCGATGACGGGTGATCCAGACCGCGCCCAATACCTGCGCAAAAGAGACCGTCATCTGCAAAACTAGGAATACAGGGGAACGAACATGCGCGCCGCCGTGATGGAAGGGGTGAGACAGCCGATTGTCGTTCGCGATCTCCCGGATCCGCAGATCGCGACACACGGTGCGTTGGTCCGGGTTGAGGCGAACGGCGTGTGCCGCAGCGACTGGCATGGCTGGGTCGGGGACTGGGACTGGCTAGGCCTGAAGTTCGAGTTCCCTCATGTCCTTGGCCACGAGTTCTGCGGCGTGGTGGAGGAGGTGGGAAGCGATGTTCGCGGCTTCCGCAAAGGTGACCGCGTGATCGTGCCGTTCAGCCAGGGCGAGGGCAGCTGCCAGATGTGCCGCACTGGCCACAGCAACATGTGCGAAAGCAGTTTCGCGCCGGGGTTCAACTACTGGGGCGGATTTGGCCGGCTCTCGGCTATCCCCCATGCCGACGTGAATCTCGTCCGCCTGCCCGAGAACATGAGCTTTGTCGATGGAGCCAGCCTCGGGTGCCGCTACATGACTTCGTTCCACGGCCTGGTGAATCAGGCCCAGCTGCGTCCGGGCGAATGGGTCGCGGTGCACGGCTGCGGCGGCATCGGACTTTCGGCCGTGCAGATCGCTACCGCTCTGGGCGCCAACGTCATAGCCGTCGACATCGACGACAGGAAGCTCGAGGCAGCAACGAAGCAGGGCGCCGTGGCAACGCTCAATGCGCGAAGCCGCAACGATCCGGCCGGTGCCATCAAAGAGATGACAAAGGGCGGTGCCCACGTCTCCGTCGATGCGCTCGGCATCAAGGCAACCTGCCAAAACTCGATCCGCTCCTTGCGCAAGCGCGGGCGTCACCTGCAGATCGGCATGACAGGCGGCGCCGAGCGTGGCGAGATCGCCGTGCCGATCGACCTCATTGCGGGGGACGAGCTGGTGCTTGTTGGGACCCAAGGGATGCCGGCCGTCCGCTATGGCGCGATGCTCGCCATGGTGAAGACGGGGCGACTGAATCCAGGCTCTCTGGTCAGCCGCAGGCTTGGGCTGGACGAAGTCGGCGCCGTGCTGACGTCGATGGACAGCTATGGCACGCTGGGAATACCGGTGATCGACCGATATTGAGCTGATTTTCGCCCATGCGCCGGCCGCATCTGGATCCGATTGCCCAAACGCTTCAGGGATGCCATAGCCGACCGACTTGATACATCCGGCGGAAGAGAAGGGCAGGGTTCTCCCTCGATGGGGTGAAAGCCGTTCCGCTCAATCGCTGAAGCACCCGCCGCCGTCCCAGCTGATGTCCCGCACTTGTCCATCCTTGCCCACGGTAAAGCGAGCTTCACAGGGAAGTTCCACGGTTTGCATCGGGACGTACTGCCGCGCGGCTCCCAGCGGGCTTCCGGAATAGGGCAGGCCTCCGGGAAGCCCCGTCGGATAGAGCGGTCCGGCGTTGCTGACCGTGTAGCCACCCTCGGTCTCGGATCGAGACCATTCATAGATGAGGATCGTGTCGCCGCTGGCCAGGTGCTGGGTGGTTTTTGGCGTGCCGAACCGGCTCGTGACATCGGCGACGGGAGCGTTGAGATAGGCCATCAAATTCGGCCCCGGGCCCTGCGCCGGCGAAGGAGCGGCGAGGCAGAGCAACATCGCCGGCACCAGGATTACCAGAGAAACCAGCCTCCGAGTGACAACTGGGGCCGGGGTCACGATTGACGTCCGGCTCGACATCGATGTTTCCGCCATTGGGTGGCCAACAAGCGTCATAGAGAGAACATTGCGCCGTCGGCGGCCGGTTTCAAGGCTCCGGCACAGAGTTGTGAACGCAATGGTGCCACAAGCCAGCGCCCCAACAGCTCACCCGAGCCCTCCAAGACCAGCCCCAGGCTGGACCCAATCGCCAACTGTGCAAATACGGCAGCATCCAGTTGCGGTTTGAAGTCCCGCGGCAACGCTCCTACGCTTGTGGGCGCAAACTCACAAGCAAAGTCAGGGGCAAGGCTATGGAACTTGAACGGCTGCAGAAATTTCGCAACGGCGCCAAGGCCTCGCCGACGTTCTCGGCCGGTGAAATGAACCGCCGGCAGGGCAATCTCCGCCGTCACATGGCGGAGGCGAAGTTGGACGCCGTGCTGCTGACCTCCTATCAAAATATCAACTACTTTGCCGACTTCCTCTATTGCTCCTTCGGCCGGCGCTACGGCCTCGTCGTCACGGACCGCAAGGCGATTTCCATCAGCGCCGGCATAGACGGCGGCCAACCCTATCGCCGGACTTTTGGCGACAATGTCGCCTACACGGATTGGCGCAAGGACAATTTCCTATACGCCCTGCAGCAGGAGACGAAGGGTTGCCGGCGAATCGGCATCGAGTTCGATCATGTCACTCTCGACAATCATAAGCTGCTCAGGGAAGCGTTGCCGGACGCTGAGTTTTCCGACGTCGGCGCGGCGACCATGTGGATGCGCACCGTAAAGTCGGCCGAGGAGATCGCCCTCATCCGGGAGGGCGCACGCATCGCCGACATCGGTGGTGAGGCTTGCAGAGCCGCCATCAAGGCCGGTGTCGGGGAACATGAAGTGGCGCTGGCATCGACGGCCGCCATGGTGCGCGAGATCGCCCGGCGGTTTCCCCATGCCGAACTCAGGGATACCTGGACGTGGTTCCAGTCGGGCATCAATACCGACGGGGCGCACAACCCCGTCACCTCGCGCGCGATCCAGCGTGGCGACATTCTGAGCCTCAACTGCTTTCCCATGATCGCCGGCTACTACACGGCGCTGGAGCGGACTCTGTTTTGTGACCATGCAAGCGATGCGCATCTCAAGCTCTGGCAAATCAACTGCGAAGTCCATCGGCGCGGCCTCGCGTTGATCCGGCCCGGCGCCCGGTGCTGCGATATCGCCGCGGAACTCAACGAGATGTATCGGGAGCGCGGACTGCTCAAGTACCGCTCTTTCGGCTACGGGCATTCCTTCGGCGTGCTCTGCCACTACTATGGCCGAGAGGCTGGGGTCGAACTGCGCGAGGACATCGAGACCACGCTCAAGCCTAATATGGTCGTGTCCATGGAACCGATGATCATGCTGCCGGAAGGGGAGCCCGGGGCCGGCGGCTACCGAGAGCACGACATTCTTGTGGTGACCGAGACGGGAGCGGAAAACATCACCAAGTTCCCGTTCGGACCCGAGCACAACATCGTAGGTGCCTGAACCGGCCGCCGACCGGTCTTTGTCTGGCGACCGAAGGTCGATAAGCTCGGACCGGATCATTGCTTTTGCGGGGTCGACAATGGCGGATGCGAACTGGAAGTGGCCGATTTCCGGCCAGCAGAATTTAGCTGGAACGGCCGGTCGCCTGACCTTCGTCGGCGGAGCAGGAGATTTCGATGCTCAGGGTGCGATACGGCACCCGGACGCCCTCAAGCCACAGGTGCCAGGGGCCATGTCGAACCTGGCCGCCGCTCTGGCGATCGAAGGCTGCGAGCTCGGCGATGTCGCGCGCTTGAAGGTCTTCTATAAGAGCGACGGATCCCGCGACGAATGGGAAATCCTCGGCGCTCTTGTGCGCCACTTCGAACAAGATCCGCTGCCCGCAATAACGTTGCACCCGGTCCCGCTTCAACCTTTTTCGGGGCAGGAGCTGCAGATCCAGGCCATCGCGATGCGGGGCTGGCGGAGCAACGCCGATCATCGCGTCGTGACCGGCGACGTACCGGCGAAGTACCGTCAGCTCTTCGCCCATCGCAAGGTGACGCTGGGACTCCGTGCCGGCGAATTCATCGCCGTTCCCGGCCGTACGGCGGTCGACGATCAGGCCCAGGTTCTTGCCAAGGACAACGGCATCGAACAGACGCAAATCGTCATGTCCCGGCTTGAAGCCACCCTGAAGGAGCTGGGTGCTTCGTTCCAGGACTGCATCAAGAAGGAAGGCTACTACTTCGGAAAGACCCAAGAACAATGGGAGGGAATGGCCAGGACCCGGGCGTCGTTCTTTCGTGAGCCGGGTCCCGTTGCAACTGTCGTTCCGTGCCACGCCTTATGGCCCGCCGGCGCGCTCACCAAGGTCGAAGTCCTGGCGATGCGGGAACGCTGGAACGGTTTCGACAAGTACATTCCGCGGGACGACCGATGGCCCCGTCGAGTCTGGGATTGGCCGGTGCCGTTGCCCTACAGGCAGGGGATCCGGCTTCGCGATACGATCTGGCTCGGCGGCCAGGTTCCCTGGGCGACCGATTCGAACGCGGGCCGTGTCGTGCTGCCCGGACAGGTCTTGGCGCAGACCCAGTTCACGATGAGCTACATCGACGACCTTCTCAGCGCCTTTGGCAGGTCGACCTCGGATCTGAGGCTGGTGGTCGCCTATTTCACGTCAAACGGAACCGAAGCTGAAACCCGGTCCTTTCTCCAGACCTTGGCCACATGCATACCGGGGCCCTTGCCTCCCATGACGGTCGTGCCGCAGCCTTACATGCACACAAAGGAGATGACCGTCGAGATATGGGGTGTCGCGCGGGGATAGCCGGTACACGATCGGCCCTTTGTAAATCGAAGCAAGGCCAGCGGCTGCGGCCACTGCACTTGCGCCGAGCCGCTTGATGCTGCGGCGCGCCGGAAGCTAGAGTGGTGACGATCGCCCAGATCGGAAGTTCATGATGCCTTTGCGCGCCGTCATCGCCATGATGCAGCACGAGACCAACACCTTCTCGCCGGTGCCCACGCCCCTATCGCGATTCGGCAGCCCTAGCGTGCCCACCGGGAAGGAGGTCTACCGTCGATTCAAGGGCACGGGCACGGGCCTTGGCGCCTTCCTGGATGCGGCGGAGGCTGCGGGCATGGAGATCGCAACTCCGATCGCGGCAAATGCCGCCCCCAGCGGCCCCGTCGAAGCCGCCGCTTATGAGCAGATGTGCGACGCGATTTGTGCAGCGATCGTCAAGGGTTGCGACGTCTGCTTCCTCGATCTCCACGGCGCCATGGTGGCGGAGTCGACCGATGACGGCGAGGGCAGCTTGCTCAAGCGCATCCGCCATCTGGCGCCGGATCTGCCGATCGCCGTCAGCCTCGATCTCCATGCCAATCTCACGGACGAGATGGTTCGGAATTGCACGGTGCTTGTGGGCTACAAGACCTATCCGCATCTCGACATGTACGAGACGGGCGCCCATGCCGCGCGCATCATGCTGCAGGCGCTGAAAGGCAAAGTGACGCCAGTGATGAGTTGGGGCCAGCGCCCGATCCTGGCGCAAACCCTGCGGATGGGGCACGACGACCGGCCGATGGGGCCTCTGTTGGCCCGGGCACGAGCGGAAGAGGCCAACGGCCTGCTCGCGGCCAGCGTTTTCGGCGGCTTCCCGCTGGCCGACATTCGCCAGGCCGGACTGTCCGTGGTGACCGTGGCCGATGGCAGCCGCTCCGAAGCAGAGGCGGCTTGTGAACGGCTGCTTTCCGCCGCGTGGCAAGAGAAGGCGGAGTGGATTTTCAAGGCAGAGCCCCTCGCTGCGTCGATTGCGCGCGCGAAGTCGCTGACCGACGGGCCCGTCATTCTTCTCGATCATGCCGACAATGCCGCATCCGGCGGCACCCAGGATGTCATGGCGGTGCTGAAGGAGGTGTTGGACCAGGGTTTGCAGGACATCGCCATGTTCGGCATCTGCGACCCGCAGGCCGTGGCCGCCATGGAAGCCGCCGGCGTTGGCAAAGAGATAAGTCTCGATCTCGGAGGCAAGTCCGACATGCCCGCGATCGGCATGCCCGGCCAGCCATTGCGCCTCAGCGGCCGCGTGCGCGCCATCACCGATGGCAACTTCGCCATTACGGTGCCCATGGGGCGCGGCACCATTGCGTCCATGGGCAAGACAGCCGTGCTCGACACCGGTCGCGCGCAGATCGTCGTCTGCTCGCGCCACACCGAGCCCTACGACCTCGGCTGTTTCCGCAGCGTTGGCATCGAGCCCACCGCCAAGCGCTACCTAATTCTGAAATCCCGGATCCACTACCGCGCCGGATTCCGCGACATCGCAAAACACGAAATCCCATGCAATGGGCTCGGCGTCACGAGCAGCGACAACAGCTTGTTTGCATTCAAGAAGGTACGGCGGCCCATATATCCGCTCGATCCGAATTGCCCGGAACGGCCGAACTACGCATCTAGGGTCGTGCCCTGATCTGAATCCGGATCGGGTGGCGCCCAATTGGCAATATTCGGCTTGCCCTACGATCCTGCAAAGGACGGGCGACGCTCAGGTCTCGGATGGCGTGCCCAGTTCGTCAATCTGGTTCGTCTCTCAGAGGCGATTGTACACCAGCAAAATCACAGCGCCCTCTACGCTGCCCGCGGTGTGCATTGCGCCCGGCGCCCGGCACGCATAATCGCCAGCCTTTAGCGTGCGGTCCTGGTCGTAGAATGAGCCCGACAAGACGTATATGTGCTCCATCTCCTCATGGGCATGCAGCGGAAACCAAGCCCCCGGGTCCATTTTCGCCAAACATATGCGCTGACCCGTTGCCGGATTATTGTGAAGCGGCTTGATCCAGTATTTGTCACCATCCGGTTGCCAGTCGGCGGAAGCCGATTCGAGATAGATGGTGCCGACTGCAGGTAGCGCTGTTGCTTTGCCTGGGTCGCTCATTTCGACTTTGCCCATTTCCGTTGCTCCTTGCCAATTGCCGGATCTATCCGTGTAAGCACTCACTTCCTGACCAGAGTTGGCAGCAGACCCCCTGACCGGGTATCGCCTCCTCGCTATCACCCATCCCTTAAGTTCTGGCCCGGTGATCCGGCCCGAACGAAAAGTAGCCTAACCTACATCGCGGGCCAGGTGCGCCAAGCAGTCGCCGCGTTCGACATGCGCTGGCTGGCGCTTGCAGACCACCAAGCCCGAAACCAAAAAACGATGGAGAACGGGCTCACGCAACGGCTCATCGATAGAGTGAACCAGGCCGCAGGGGTCGCCGGCTTCGACCGTCTGGCCCAACTCGACCAACGGCTCGAACACTCCGGTCGAGGCAGAAAATACATAGAATGCAGAGCTGGGGATCTCCAGCCAACGCGTATTGTCACGCCGTTCTGGACGATCGGCGGGCAGCAGTCCCAGATGCATCAGCGCATTGCCCAGACCGCGTTCGACGATCGCCAGGGCGGACGGCGTAACCGTTGCGCCGCCACCGAATTCGCCGCTGATGGCTGCCAACTTCTGTCGCGACGCCTCCATCTCCGCCATCCGCTGGTCCACGGCCTCCCAGACGATGGAAAGCGGCGCACCGAAAGCCTCGAGAAGGGCATGCGACCTTGCGTCTGTCGCTGCATCGCCGCTGCGGCAATAGGAGGCAAAAGGCAAGTAGATCATCGAGGTGCCGCCGGAATGCAGGTCGATCAAGGTGCCGGCAAGCGGAAAGAGCACACTGGCGTAGTAGTGCGCCATGGCGCTTGTCGGAGTGCCGTCCGGGTCGCCCGGAAAGGCTCGATTCAGGTTTCCGCCGTCGTGGGGTGAAACTCGCACTCCCGCCGTGGCAGCAGCCGCGTTTGCCATCGGCAGTACAATCAAGCGGCCCGTAAGTCGCGCGGGATCGAGCGTCCGGATCAGCCGGGCCAGCGCCACCTGGCCCTCATACTCGTCGCCGTGGTTGCCGCCCATCAACAGCACCGTCGGCCCATCGCCGTTCTTCAAGACCGCCACGGGCGTGGCCAGATGCCCATAGCCTGAGCGAGTGACGGAGTGGGGTAGATAGAGCCAGCCGACCTGCTTGCCATCACGCTCGTAGTCGACATCGCTCCAAACGCGGCTGGTCATAGGCCGACCTTTCTGTGACAGCGCTGCAAGCAGATTTCGAGGAAGATTCAAGCCTAGAGATGCGTGCGCTCGCAATGCTCTTTGAATACCGCGACTTGCGGGAGACTGACGATGGAGGTTGCTCGGGCCACGCCCATGGTGCCGGTATCGACATCTCGGCTGCCTGACTTAGACGGTCAACGCCCGCCCGTGACGTCATGAATGGTGCCGGTGACGTAGGAGGCCTCGTCCGAACAAAGCCAGAGCACCATATTGGCGATCTCCTCGGGTTCGCCGATCCGCCCGACCATGGTACTCGTCTTGGCGATCTCGATCGCCCGATCGAGCCCGATGTTGGAATCGAATATCTCGGTCCGGATGAGGCCCGGCCGCACGCAGGCCACCCTGATACCCAGGGGGCCCACTTCCCGCGCCAGCCCCATGGTGAAGGCATCGATCGCACCCTTTGAGGATGCGTAGACGACGTCGCCCGGCAGGCCGCCATACCGCGCCGAGATCGAGCCGATGTTGACGATAGTGCCGCCTTTTCCTCCCTTCTTGGTCGACATGCGCCTGATCGATTCGCGGGCCGCGACAAAAGGCCCGAAAACATTTACCGCGTAGACCCGCTTCAGGCGGTCGAGCTTCATGTCTTCGATCGCCGTCTCGTAGTCGATGCCGGCATTGTTGACGAGCGCGGAGACGGGACCCAGCGCCTTGTCGACGGCCTCGAACATGCGCACGACGTCGTCCTCGACGCCGACGTCCGCCTGGACCGCGACAGCGCGATGTCCCGACTTTTCAATATCCTTCACGACCTGCTCGGCCTTCTCCTTCGATCGGGTGTAGTTGACGGCGACATCGTAACCTTTGGCACCGGCAAGACGCGCGACAGCCGCGCCGATGCCTCGAGCGGCTCCGGTTACGATCATGACTTTAGACATGAAGTCTCCTCCGCTTGCGCTTCGGTAACCTTTGGTTTGGGCTAGGTGGCATACAGGCGACGCAATTCGCCTTTGACCACCTTGCCGGTCGAATTGCGTGGGAGTTGGTCAACGATGACCACGCGGCCAGGCACCTTGTGTCGCGCCAGCCGCTTTCGGCAAAAGACGAGGATTTCCTCGGGGTCGAGCGTCGCATCGCTCCTAGCCACGATGAAAGCGGCAGCGATCTGCCCGAACTCCGGGTCGGGCATTCCGACGACCGCCACCTCGCTGACGGCAGGATGCTCCAGGATTGCCTCTTCCAGCTCGCGCGGCGAAACGTTCACGCCGCCGCGAATGATCAAATCGTCCTTCCGTCCGACGATGAAGCAATAGCCGTCGGAATCAACGTATCCGATATCGCCCGTGCGCAGGAACCCGTCGACCGTAAATGCGTGCACGGTCGCTTCCGGGCGGTTCCAATAGCCCCGCATCACGGTTTCGCCGCGCACCAGCAGCTCGCCCGGTTCTCCCGCCCTGCATGGTCGGCCCTCCAGCGACCGAACCGCAAGCTCGATGCCCGGCAACGCCAGGCCGACAGAGCCGCGCTTGCGTGGCACGCCCGTCACGTTCTGCGCGATCGCGCTGCTCGTCTCCGACATTCCCCAGCCCTCGGTAACCAACCCGCCGAGTTCCCGCTCGACCCGATCGAGCAGCTCGACCGCCAGAGCGCTTCCACCGCAGTCCCATTGTGTCACCGAATCGCAGGCGCGCGCCGCGCCCTCGGTGGCCAGCAGCCTGACCAGCATCGTCGGCACGGCGCACACTATTCGCACCTGGTGTGTTTTGATCAGAGCGAGGGCCCGACCTGGGTCGAAGCGCTCCATCATCACCATCAGGTTGCCCATCAGCAGCGACGTCAGTGCCACGGTGAATCCGAAGATGTGGCACAGGGGCAACGGCATCAGCATGGTTGCGGCGCGAGAATCCTCGCCCGGACCGACATAGAAGCCATAGCCGAGACACGCCTGCCGGCAAAGGTTCCGTTGGCTCAGCATCACGCCCTTTGGCTTGCCGGTTGTACCCGAGGTGTAAATGATTGACGCAAGATCATCCGGCGCGACTGTAACGGCGCCCTCAAGAGGCGACGCTTCCTTGATCAGGGAAGTCAACTCCGGTTCGTTCGGACCTGCGGCCAGCACTGCCTTGATCGAGCCGGGGTCGCCGCTTGCGTTCTTCAGATGGTCAGCCTTCTCCCGAAGCGTGATCACGGCGGTTGGCTGCGAGTCGGAGATGACAAAAGCGAGCTCGTCAACCGTTAGGGCAGGCACGGTCGGTACGATCACCATCCCCAGCATCGAGCATGCGAGATAGCAGATCCAGATCTCGGGGCAATTTGGCAGATTGACCACGACGCGGTCGCCACTCTCAACGCCGATGCCCCGTAGCACGGTGGCGAGGCGGCTGGCATCGACGAACAGCGCGGCGTTCGCATACTGCCTTCCGTCGAATGCCAGCGCCGGGTATTCGCCATACCGGATTCGATTCGCCGCAACGAATTCCGGCAGCGTGCGGTAGTTCGGGATGGTGCTGAAGTGACGGTCGCGCGCCGCGTGGGCGGCAGAAAAGTTCGCCAAAGCAAGGGGGTCAGAAGGGCTCAACCTATGACTCCGAAGATCGTCAAATTGCCCTGTGGCAGCAAACATCCTACTCGATGGACGGTGCGAGGGGCATCCGCCTCGCCTCAACGACGCCGGCAGGCCAAAACGCCGGAGACGGCCGACATTGGCCCAAAGCAGTGCCCCGAACTTACGTGCCGCAGCCGTACACGCACACTATGGATATGACCGTCGAGATATGGGGTGTCGCGCGGGGATAGCTGGCGCGCGATCGGCGGCGAGAGTCCGGGCGAGGTACTTGTAGAACTGGGCGACCGTGCCTTCAAAATGCGACAGCGGGCCGCGCGCCGCCTTGCGCGACCGCATGGCCTTGGCGAGCTCGGTTGTCGCCAGGGAGTCCTCCTCGTTGACTTTCGCGATCATGTCGCGCCGCTGGCGGCCGAGCCCGGGGTCTTCCTCGGCAATGTCCTTCCACATGAGGTAGCCGCCGAGCACCTTGGTCTTCTCCGGCCCGTCGGGCCGGAAGGAGAGCCAATTGTTGGTGCCCGGACGCATCGCCATCGTGAAGGCGGGGAAGACATAGACCATATAGCCGGAGGTCAATTCCTCTTCGGTGAGCCCCCGCAGGTCGCCCCGCGGGTTCATGGGGTGATCGGCGCCGCCGAGATACTTCTCGCCCATCCGGCAACGCTCATGGGTGAACGTCTCGTCGGTCGCGGGAATCGCGGGGATGTAAGTGCCCTTGGCCGGCATCTGGACGCCGACCGTGCCGGCGTGGAGCGCGATGTGGTGGTAGTACTCCATGGAGTTCTCGGCCGCGAGCTTCCAATTGCCGTCCCACGCCGTCTCGTAGTGAAAAATTTCGGTCTGTTCGCCGACGCGATAGTTGGCGACGGCCTTGTCCATCGACGCCATCACGGGCTGCAGAGGTGCTGCATTGTCATCCAGGTTCACGAACAGGAAGCCCATCCAGTTGTCGAGCCGGTACTGGGGCAGGCTGCAGGCCTCTTTGTCGAAAACCTGGCTGCCTTCCATGTGCGGGGCACCGATAAGGTGGCCCTCGGTGTCATAGGTCCAGGCGTGATAGGGGCAGACGAAGCGCTGGGCGTTGCCGCGATCCTGTACGACAAGCATGCTGCGATGGCGGCAGGCCGCGTTGAGCGCCCGCAGCTTGCCGTCCGTGCCGCGCACGACGATGACCGGCTCGCCCATGACGTCAATGCAGTAGTAGTCGCCCGGATTCGGCGCATATTCCGCGCGGCCGACGCAGAGCCAGGACGTCTCGAATATCTTCTCGACCTCGCGCTCGTACAATTCCGTCGAGAGATAGGCTTCGCGTGGCAGGGAGAAGCAGGCGGTGTCTGGCGTGCCGAGGTATTCGACGAGGTCGTCGAGCAATGCGTCGAGTGTCTTGATCATGGCAACCGTCTCCATAAGCTTTCGCGGCCTGATCGGCAACTCGCGGAACCGCGGCGACATGGCCAACTATAGACGTTTTGCGGAGCGATCCTCAGGGGCAGGTTTCGCGCCTCCCCGACGAAGCCGCCGGCGGTCTTGGCAAGTGCCGACCGCCTTGCCGAAGAGCCGAAAAAGCGCGAGTTTCTAGACGGGTTCGGAACATGCAGCCAATCCCGATCGAAGCGGTGCAAGAGACTTCCGAAAATCAACTGGCTACCGGCGATGTCGCACCGGCCTTCAATTCGCGGCCGCGACTGGTCTATGACGGCGATTGCGGGTTCTGCAGCTATTGGGCCCGGTACTGGCAGAAACTCACGGGCGATAGCGTCGAATACCGCACATATCAGGAAGTGGCGGCGCAGTATCCGACCATTCCTCTCGAAGATTTTCGGCGCGCCGTCCAATACATCACGCCCGAGGGTCAGCATGCGGGCGCCGCCGAGGCCAGCTTCCTGACCCTGAGTCACGCACGCGGGAAACGGCTCTGGCTCGCGCTCTACAGAAATCTACCCGGGTTCGCAGCCATCTCGGAATTGGCCTATGCCTTCATCGCCGTGCACCGCCAGGCGTTCTACCGCATAAGCCTGTTCCTGTGGGGCAGGGACTACGCGCCACCACGATACGATCTTACCGCCTTCCTGTTCCTGCGCCTGTTCGGGCTGATCTATCTCTCGGCCTTCCTCTCCTTTGCCCTGCAGGCGCAGGGGTTGATCGGCAGCCATGGGATTTTGCCGTTGGTCCGGCTCGTCGCTGGAATCGCCAGCGAGTTCGGTCGGGAGCGCTTCTACCTGATGCCCATGGTGTTCTGGTGGAATGCCAGCGATTTCGCCATCCAGGCCGCGTGCTGGATGGGCGTGGGGCTGTCGATGATGCTGGTCTGCAATCTGCTGCCTCGTCTCAGCCTGGCTCTGCTCTATGCGCTCTATCTCTCGCTTCTCTACGCCGGACAGGTCTTCATGACCTACCAGTGGGACATATTCCTGCTGGAGGCCGGGTTCCTCGCGCTGTTGCTGAGTTTCGCCGGAACGCCCGGCATCTGGCTTCTGCGCTGGCTGCTGTTTCGCTTCATATTCATGTCGGGCGCGGTCAAGCTGCTGAGCGGCGATCCCAATTGGCGGAATCTATCTGCGCTTTCCTATCACTTTCTCACCCAGCCGCTGCCCACGCCGCTGGCCTGGAACGCCGCGCATTTGCCGTCGAGCGTGCTGGTCGTCGGGACCGGGGCGACATTTTTCATCGAATTGTTCCTGCCGTTCTTGATCTTCTGCCCGCGCCGGCTGCGCTTCGTCGCGGCCTTCGGCATCCTACTGTTGCAAGTCTGTATTTCGATCACCGGCAACTACAACTGGTTCAATCTCCAGACCATGTTGATGTGCCTGCCGCTGTTCGATGACGCGGCGTTGCAGACTCTGTTGCCGCAGCGCTTGATCCGGTGGCTGACGCTGCACGCCAGGGCGAATCCGCCGCGAAGAGCGGTCAGGGCGATCGTCGGCGTCTTAGCTTTGCTGATCGTCTTTTGCAGCCTGGCGCAGATGGCAGCACGCTTCGGCAGCAATGTGCCCGACATGGCGCGGGCGGTCGACCAGTTCATCGAACCGCTGCACATCGTCAACAGTTACGGGCTGTTCGCGGTCATGACCACGGAGCGCGACGAGATCGTCATCGAGGGTTCGAACGACGGAGTCGCGTGGCGCGAATACGAATTCCGGTACAAGCCGGGCGATGTCGCGCGCGGGCCCAGCTGGAACATCCCCCTCCAGCCGCGCCTGGACTGGCAGATGTGGTTTGCAGCGCTCGACGACCCGCAGAACCTTCCGTGGTTTTGGCATTTCCTGCAGCGGCTTCTGGAGAACGAACCGACGGTGACGGCGCTGCTGCAAAACAATCCGTTTCCGGACAAGCCGCCGGTATACCTGCGCGCGCTGTTCTACGACTACACCTATGCCAGCAGCGAGGAGAGGGCGAAGGGCATTTGGTGGGACAGGCGATTGCTGGGGGCCTATTCCCCCGTGGCGGATCTGAAGGGCAAATGCGCGGATCCGCTAGAGTCTTGCCTCGAGCTACGGGACATCGAATAGATGCGGCTGGGGACCTCGAGGCCTCGTCACACATACGGCCAACGGCATTAGACTCGCACGGGCCCAGCAATAGGGAGGGTTTCATGACGGCTCTTGAGCAACGTCTCGACCGCGGTGACGTCGTGATCCTCGACGGCGCCATGGGCACCGAGCTTCAGCGCCGGGGCGTCCCCATGGATGGCATCGCCTGGAGCGCTGTTGCCATGGCGACGCACCCTGATGCCGTGCGGGGGGTGCACGAGGACTATCTGCGCGCGGGAGCCGAGATACTGATAACCAACAGCTTTGCGACCTCCCGCCATGTTCTCGCGGCCGCCGGCCTTGGCGATCGCGTGGCGGAGCTCAATCGCCGTTCGGTCGCCCTCGCCAGGGAGGCCGTCGCCCGCGTTGCTCCGGACCGGCCGGTCTGGATAGCCGGTTCGATCTCGACTTTCGTGCCGTCAGGCGACAATCGCCACCGTCCGGCACCGGCGGCGGAGCGCGCCAGCTACCGTGAGCAGGCAGAATTGCTGGCCGAGGCAGGTGCCGATCTGCTGGCGCTCGAAATGATTCGGGACATAGACCAGGCCGGCACGATCGTCGATGCCGCTGCAGCGACGGGCTTGCCCATTTGGGTGGGCTTCACCTGTCATCTGGACGATGATGGCCAAACGGTGCTGCTCCGGGGAAGGGACCTTGAGCGACCTCTACGAGACTGCATGGCATCCGTTCTGGCCGCCGGCCGCTGCGCGGCAGTCGCGGTCATGCATTGCGACATTGAGGCGACCGGCCGCGCCCTCGACATCGTGTTCGAAGGCTGGGATGGCCCGGTCGCCTGCTATCCCGAATGCGGCGAATGGGAGAACCCCAACTGGCGCTTTGGCGAACTGACCCCGGAGGCGTTTGCCGCTGCCGCCGAGACCTGGGCCGACCGGGGCGTGCGGATCATTGGCGGCTGCTGCGGGATTGGCCCGGATCACATCAGGTCTCTCTCCAGGCGACTGGGCGGCCGGAAGTGGGGCGCTTAAGCCTGACCAACTGCACGACGCGCTTGCAGCGATCTATCGGCATCCTCCCGCTCACACACCCCGCCGTCCTGCGTCCTGCGGCGAGGCCCCGATGCCGGCTGTGTCTCGTATTCGCGGTGCGGCCTTCGAGCCCGCTTCCATCTGGGTCAGCAGCTGATGCATGGTGCTCTCGTCCCCCGCCTCCAGATGCGCCAAGGGGCGGCGCCGGCTAAGCAGCAGAAGGGAGAAGGCAAAAACGATGACGCCGGCAACGAGGCCGATCTTGTCCTCCGAGAGAGGCCAGGCGATCAAGCCGGCGCTGATCGCAGGCTCGAGGAACCAGTGCAGGAAATCCTGCACGCCCTTGTAGTCGAGCAGGACCCTGGCCGACTCCCGGAAAATCGTCAGGCCCGACAACGCCGCCAGTGCGGCGCCGCCGATCATGGAAAACACGTAGTTGCGGGTTCGCGCCTTGTGTTCCTCCGCCGCCCTGAGGAAGGCCTCGATCTCCGTCACGTCGGCAGCGAACTCTCTCAGCATGCGATCGAGGCCGAGCACCTCGCGGAATCCCCGATTGAGCTCATTGTGCATGGAGATATGGCTGACCTGGGAAAAGCGAAAGCAGATGCGAAACACCAGGGAATCCGATTGCAGCCGTGCCAAGGTCGCCAGGGTCTTGTTGACGTCCTGCTCTTCCTCGGGATTCAGCACCGAACGCGACGTCCGATCGACGAGAAAGCCGTACTCGTGGAGCCCGAGCAGCGCGATGGGGATATAGTGCCGGCGCAGCGTCGCTTCCTTGAAGTTCTCGAGAAATCCCGGCAGGGCGCTGTCTGTCTCCGTCGGCGCCACGATGGTCGTGGTTCCCTCGAGCGACAGGGCATGCCCGACGGTGGCGAAGGCACGAATGCGGACGAGCCCGCCGATATTGGCATCGACGACATAGTCCGGCGTGTAGTGGCGAGCCAGATGAAGAGCCAGGAGATCCGCATCGGCACGGGCCACAGCGGTCGCCAGGCGCAAATAGGTGTAAGTTCTCGGCCGCTCCGTTTCTTGCGCCGCCGCAGCCGCGCCCTTGACCAGCTTGCGCGCCAGCGAACCAAGGCTGAACGGGGTCGTCTCGCCTTCCTGACGGTTCGTCAACGGCCGCCAAGACAGCCTGTCAAAACGCGCCACCGCCACCTGAGCCTCCAGCAATTCCAGCGGTGACAGAGGATTGCCGGGCCCGGCCGGCCGGACCGTCAGGGTCATATGGAGGAAACTGACCCCGGTCGCGAATATATGCAACATGGTCTGCTCGATGCCGACCGCCAGGGGTCGGGGCGCCAAGCCATGACCGAGAAGGCGCGCCAGCGCCCGCTTGCTCAGCGTTACTTCGAGTCGCTTGGCGACGCGTTGATCCGCCGGTTGTTCTTCCTCGTAGAGATCGGCGCTTGCCAGCAAGCGCTCCGCCTGGGGCGTCAATCTCCATACCGTGGCGAGGTCCTTGCGTCGCCCGGCAACGATGTCGCGCAGGTGGTCGTAAATGTCGGGACCGACGTCGGCTATCGCTTCCTGCCAGATGGGCTGCTTTCGATAGCGCCCGGCCAGCGCGTGGCGTTGATCGGCCGGGATGCAGGTTGATTCACCCGCGGCAAGATCGGACAGGTGGATTGCGGGTCCGCCGAGCGGAACGCCCGCGATCTCGAAGAAGACATGGATTTCATGATCGGCGAGCGAGGCGGAAGCCACACGCCGCCAGACATCCGAATACCCCTGATCCGAACTTGCCACGAAGGAGGGTCCTCGCAGGCCGCCGAAGTTGCCGAGAGCGGGTTCTTCGCGCATTTGATATCATCGATGCCGCTTGCGGGGTAGTTCGTCCGTCGCGCCCGGCCCGGCGAGGCTTCGAACGGCGGAGTACCGCCGCGGTCTGCGGCAGCTGAAGCTCCGGCCAGGGGGTGTGGGGGATGGCATGAATCGCCCTGACTTCGAGAGCATCCGCGCCGCCCTGCTCGCGACCGAGGACGTCGAAGTCACCCGGGTCGTGCGCATCCTCGATGCGGTGTTTCGCAGCCCGCGCTATCGGCCCAGCGACGACACGCCTTCCAAGGAACGGGATTTGATCGCAGCGGTGCGCGCGGTCTTCCCCACGCCATTCGCCAGGAAATTCGTGGGCTGGGTCGACGCGCAGGCGGAATACCGGGAAGCCCTCGGCCGATGGGCCGATCCCACTCTCGCCGAGGAAGCGCGCGACCGGGCCACGCTCGCGACCTCGCGCCGATTCCGGGACGCCTTCCTCGAAATGTGGACCTGTTGGCTGCAGATCGTCCATTTCCTCCCATTCATCCTGATGGCCTCGCTGCGCCGGCTTGATGACGCGACGTTGAAACAGCATGCCGCCAAGGAACTCGCTCACGCGCTCTACCACTACAAGACCTTCTACGAGAAATATCAGAACGAGCGCCGGCGCGAGGCCGACCAACTCCATCTGCTCATATTCCTCAACAAACTTTTCCGGCGGCTCTCGCGCGAGGGCGTCCTGAAGGAGGACTTCCTGTTCGCCCCGTTGATGCGGGCGGAGGGAGCGGGGTTTTCGGATGTCTTCCCCGAGCGCTTTGATGCCAACATGCGGCTGCTTCAGCAGGTGCGAAACAGCATCATCCACGGCCGGGTGGAAAATCGGCCGCCGCAGGTGACCGAACCCATCGACGCGCTGGTGACCTGGAGCTTCCTCGACATCATTGCGACGCTGGCGCCGCTGTGCCGAGCGTTTGGCCTCAGCTACGCCGCCAAGCTGATCGTCGGACCGCCGGGAACCGGCTTCGTGGAAGTCGAGGCCCTCGATTTCTCCGCCATCGACGGTCCTCGGGAAACGCGGTATCGGCTGACCGGCCAGCCGCAGGTGGACGACTATGCCCTGGTCGATCACCGGCTCTACCTGATCGCCAAGGCCCGGCAGATGGGATCGGGCGAGGGCGGCATCGTGGAGCCGCGCGACTATCTGGATCTGACTCCTTTCCTCATCATCGAGCGCCTCCGGGCGCAGCAACTCGCGACGAACCCGTCGCCCGAAAACCGCCAGCGGATCCTGTTCGCCCTGGAGCAGTATTTCGAACCCCTGCACCAGCTGGTGTTCTCCGAGCTGGGTGGCATCAGCCAGCGGACGCTGACGACGGCCGGCGGCTGGGAAACGCAGCTCCTGCTGGAGACCATCGAGCGGTTCAAGGCTAGGGCCAGTCAGCTCACGTCCCAGATCTCGCTTTCGGACGGCCGCACCCTGAGCCTGGCGATAGTCCGCGGCCAGCTTTGGCTGGTGTCCAAGGGTCAGCTTGGATCCCTCCTGGACGCGGGACGCTTCGATGAGAGCGGCGCCTTGCTCGCTGACATGCCGAGATTTTCCCTGCGGCCCGCTTATGATCCCGACCTCTTCGTGGAGCCTCCCGATGCAGTCCGGGTAAAAGCCTTCTTCGCGTCCGACCAGCGCTGCGTCCTGCTCGCCGGCGCCTCGGGCCTCGGCAAGTCCACGCTTCTGGTGCATCTGTTCCTGGCCCAACTGCGCTCAGGCCGCCTGGCGGCCTTCCTCTCCGGCCGGCAATTCGATCTCGCCTCGTTCCGCGAGGGTCTGCTGTCCAAACTGGTGGCGCAAGTTTCCGGCAGCTGGCGAACTCTGGACGATCTCGACGCCTTCCTCGACGACAACGGCGAGACCCTGACCATTTTCGTCGATGCCATCAACGAATACAGCGGCGCCGGCGGCCCGCTGCCGCTGCTCGCCGACATGATAGCCGTCGTCAAATCCGAACCGGCGCTGCGCCGCTGCAAGATCATCGTGACCTGCCGGACGGAAACCTGGGTCCGCTACACGCAACGATTCGGCGGGGAGCGGCCACTCGATCCCGCCCAGTTCTTCGCACCCGACGGCGACGCCTTGCGGGTCGCATCCTTCGAGGATGTCGGTCAGCGCGCGGCGCTCTTCGCCGCCTATCAGCGCCACTACGATCTGCGGCCCCGGACATTCGAGCAGCTTGCCGAGCCGGTGAGGGCGCTGATCGCCCAGCCCTTCATGATGGCGCTGATCGCCGAATCCTACGGCAATGGCGGCGAGATCCCCGGCGAACTGGACTATTTCTCGCTCTTCACGCGGCTCACCGAGCGCAAGCAGGCGGCGGCACAGATTCTCTGGCCTGCCGCCGACATTCTCGGCCGCGAGCAATTGCCCAAGGCGATCGAGGAATTCTGCGAGATCGCGGCCGAAATGATGTACGCCCGCCTGATCGACGCGGCACGGGCCGGCGAGTCCGGCGCTAACCGCGATGCGCTGCCGATCGACGTCGTGAACAAGAGCTGGGGCCTGCAAAACTACGTTCGTGGCGACGGACCCATGACCGTGCTGGATGCGGTGCTTCAGGTCGGGCTCATGGAACAGATCCGAATTCCCCAGCGCGACCGGCAAGGCCGGCTCGTCTCCAGCGGCGCGTTGTCCTTCTTCCACGACCAGTACACCCAGTATTGGCTCGCGGCGGCCTATCAGCAAAGCATCCTCGGCTGGCTCGACGGGCAGACGCTCGCCTCTCAGCCCCGCTTCGACGAGCTTTGCGGGAAGATAACGATGATCATTTCCCGGTCGGTCGACGCGCCGGTGCTGGCGGGTGCCCTCGATCATTGGCTGCAGAAGAATCTCGAAATCTTCCATGGCCGCAAACTGGAGGCCATCGTTCCACTGCTCGATCGCCTGGCGGCCCATGGATCGGCCACGGTTCGCTATCACCTCGTCGCGATGGTGACGAACCTCATCGTCCGCCGGTTCCTCCGATCGGCCGATGTCTACGCGACGATCTTCCGAACCGGTTCGGCGAAGCTCCGCCTGGAACTGGTCAATGGCTTCGTCCATTTCTGGAATGCGCTTCCGCCGGAGGCGATCGGTGCCTTCATCGACGCCTGCGACCCCGACAGGGACAAGGAACCGCTCGAACGCCTGGGCGATATCTGCGCGCTCCGCCTTCGCCTGGACGCTCAGGCTGTCGTCGACCAATTGAACAAGTCCGTGAGCCCGATCAGCCTCGGCAGCGTCATGGAGCCGCGCCGGTTCTGGCGCCAGTTCCGGTTCTCCCTCCAGTTCACGATCTTCTCGGTCATGACCTGCTTCGATCAGCCGGCGAGCGTCGCCGCGGTGCGGGCGTTCTTCCGCGCCAACTATCGGCCGTTGCTCGATCTGTTGACCGAACCCAAAACCGGCTTCAGCCCGGCTCAGGCCGCCAAGCACACCCTGCGCCAGTTCTTGTTCGCCCGCTTCGACGCCTTCGGAATGGAACAATGGGACAAGTTCATCGCCTCCATGCCTGAGAGCGGCAACGACCGGTTCTTCACCGACAACGGCGGCGTGGTGCAGCAGGAGGTGCTGCGGGAGTTCCTGCCCTTTGTGATGGACTTGCACAACGGCGATTGGGATCGGCTGTCCCTCGCACCGGGCAGCCGCTTTCGCGAGCTGGCGCTCAGCATGCTGGACTATCGGCCGGTCAGCATCATTGGCTACAATGCCACGCTCTCACTGCCCGGCGTTCTCCTGCGCGCCGGCTGGAGCACGGCCGAAGCTCTGGTGAAGGAACTGATCGGGCGGCGAACGCCGTCTGCCCTGTTTTTCGGCAACCTGCTGCTGACCAATCTTTCCTACAGCGATCCGTCGCTGGCCGGGAAATCGCTCGTCCTCATCCGCGACCACATCGTCCCCACACTGCTTGGCGAGGGTCTCACCTGCGACTGGTCCGTCGCGTTCTGCATCGCCGCCTTGGACATCGAGCGCCTGTGGCCCGAATTCGAGGCGATCCTGCGCCAGTTGCTGGCCCATTTCGAGCAATCTCAGGATGCCGATGGGCGGGCAGCCTTCGGCGATGCTCTCTACAAGATTTGCTACTGCCACGACATCGCTTTCGGGCGTCGTCTGATCGAACTGCTGTTGCGCGAGCGCGAGGTCTTTCTCGGACCCCTGTGGCATGACAGCTCGCTCAAGGTTTTCGCCGCGATGCTCGCTCGCAGCCCATCGGTGCTGCGGGCCGCCTGTCATGCCGAGGGCGTCGATGACGGCATCATTCGCAGCGCGCAGGCCGCTCAGTCGGAGGAGATCGTCCGCCAGAGCCGCCTGTTCCCGTTCCAAGTCGACATCAACCGCTTCCTTGCCTGGCTCTATATATCCGAACCAAGGCTGCGCCATCCGGTTGTCAAATATTTGATCGGCAGCCTCGCCGTTGGCGAATCGATCGGAGCGTTCGCCGCCGGGGTCCGACAGACTCTGGTCGCCTTCATCAATGTCTTCTTCGGGGACGATCCGGAGGCCGCTCCGCAGGGTCGCCTCTCGATCGAAGAGATCGCCGATAGCGTCAAGGGCATAGACGGCCGCGGTCGTGGCGCCGCCTGAGAGGCTTATAGGGCCAGCCTGTCGAATGCCAGTGACGGGAGAGCGGCCTCATGGATCGCGAGCCAGTTACACAGGTGTCGGCAGCCGGACGAACCGGACAAATGCGGCCGCCAGCACGAACCAGAATGCCGCGATACCAAAGGCGATCGTATAGGCGACGCGTCCGGAAGTTGCTCCGAGGAGCCAGGTGATGAGCCAACCCGTCGTCGCCGGACCCAGGACCTGCGGCAGAACCATCGACACGTGCCAGATGCCCATGTCCTTGCCGGCATCCTCCGCTCTGGGCAGGACGGCGAGTGCCAACGCCCAGTCGACGGCCTGGTAGGCGCCGGCGCATGCGCTGAAGGCGACGACAATCGGCGCCGCAAGCCACAGGCTCGGCGCAAAGGCGATGAGGGCGATCGAGATCGCCGCCGCGGCCATGACCCAGCTGGTTGCTTTGACGACCGGCACCGCTCCCCGACGAGTGGCCGTCCGTCCGCCGATGAAGCTGGCGGGAATGGCGATCAGCGCACCGGCGACGAGCAGCGCCGGCAGAACTTTCTCGGGCTTGGCGACGCCGATGACGTCGCCGAGATAGAACAATAGAAAGGTGAAGACCGACCAGATGCCCATGTTGGAGAACAATCTGGTGACCAGGACCCAGTAGAAATTCGCGTGTTTCCTTGGCGAGACGAGGAACGAGGCAAGGAAGCTTTTCATGCGCAAGGGTGGACTGGGCCCCTTGACCGGCTGCTCGCTAACCCGCCACAAAGTCAGGAAAAGGCAGGCGACGCCGATGACGATGAGGACCGCGAAAGCCGCGACCGGTCGCTCGGGCTTGTAAAGCAGGTAGAGGACGAGATTTCCCGCGATCGTGCCCGACACGGTCATCACGTTCATCCACGCGCTCGCCGTGTTTCGCGCGCCTTCAGGGACCAGATCGGGGATCAGGCCGGCATAGGGACCCGCCGCCCAGTTCCACCAGAACTGCAGACTGAGAAAGACGAGGGCATACAGCAGCAGGCTGCTGCCGGCGCCGAACCGGCTCAACAAGGCAAGGGTGAGGCAGCTGCCGAGCATGCCCAGGACGATGAACGGGCGACGCCTCGCGCCCGGCGCACGCCTTCGATCCGAGAGCCCGCCGGCAAGCGGCGTGACCAGCAGCGACATGAGGGCGCCCGCGGCGAGGATCGTTCCGCTGACACCTGCCTTGATCGCGCCCTTGCTTCCCAGGATCATCGCCACCTGTTGTGGAACCACAGTCGGAACGATGCTCAGCCACTGGGCGTAAAAGGCGAACCACAACAGCGCTATGAAGACCTGATTGGTCGTGGAGGGAGTTTCATTCGCGGAGCGCTCGGCTCGATCGTCCATGTGCCGTCCATGTCGCCATTGGTCGACGGACTCTAGCCAAATCTGAATGAGATCCAGGGATCCAGGTCAACACCTCGTCCTGCACGACGCGGTCTTCCGAAAATTTCCCTGTTAATTCCCTGCATATCGGGGATTCTGAGCGGAGAGGAGTTCCCTCGAAACCGACGCTACAGCCGATTCATAACGCAAGAGGCACTCCATGCTCCCGACCTTGGCAGAGCTGACGACGGCCAGCCGACTGGTAGCAGTTCATGTTCCGCCCACACCGCAGTATCGCTGGCCGCTGCTGTGCAAGCGCGCCGGGACCGAGGTCTGGGTGAAGCACGAGAACCATACGCCGGTCGGCGCCTTCAAGGTTCGCGGCGGGATCGTCTATGCCGACCATCTGAAGCGCAGCGAGCCCGGCGTCACCGGTGTCGTGGCGGCGACGCGGGGCAATCATGGCCAGTCGGTCGCCTTTGCGGCCGCGGAGGCCGGATTGAAGGCGGTGATCGTCGTGCCCCGCGGCAACAGCGTGGAGAAGAACGCCGCGATACAGGCGCTGGGCGCGGAGCTGGTGGAGCATGGCCATGACTTCCAGGCGGCCTATGAGCATGCGGTCGAGCTGGCCAAGGACCGCCGGCTGCATATGTTTCCCTCCTTTCACCCCGCCTTGATCCAGGGCGTCGGCAGCTATGCCCTCGAGCTTTTTTCGGCGGTGCCGGCGCTGGATTCGGTCTATGTGCCCATCGGCCTCGGCTCGGGGATCTGCGGTGTGATGGCGGCCCGCGACGCCCTCGGCCTCAAGACCAAAGTCGTCGGCGTGGTGGCGGAGAATGCGCCGGCCTATGCGCTTTCCTTTGCCGCGGGCAAGCCGGTTTCCACCAATTCCGCCGACACCATGGCGGACGGCCTGGCCTGCCGCGTGCCCATCGCGGCCTCGGTCGCGGCGATCAACAAAGGGGCCGAGCGCGTGGTGACGGTAAGCGACGACGAAATCAAGCGGGCCATGGCCGCCTATTTCGCGGATACCCACAATGTCGCCGAAGGGGCCGGTGCGGCGACGCTGGCGGCCCTCATGAAGGACCGTGACAAGATGGCCGGCAAGCGTGTGGCACTCGTCCTTTCCGGGGGCAACGTGGACACGGCCGTCTATCGCGACGCGTTAGCCGGCGTATGAGCGGCCCCAGTGCCGGGGCAGCGATGATTCCTCCAAGGGAGAGTCTCACCCTCTGCTTCGCCCATCTGGCCTATCGGCTTCGGGATCGCTTCCTCGAACGTGCGACCGGGATCGCCAGCTTCGAGGTGCGCTCGGCCGATGAACTCGCCCGCAGGATAGGCGAGGCGGACGTGCTGGCGGTTTCGGGCCTCTGGCGCAGCCAACTTCTGGGATCGGCCCCCAGGCTGAAGTTCATCCAGTCGGTCAGCGCCGGCGTCGATCAATTCGATTGTCCCCCGCTGGCGGATCGCGGCATCCGGCTGGCGAGCGCCCAGGGCGTCAATGAACGCGCGGTGGCCGAGCATGCCATGGCATTGATCCTGGCTCTCGCGCGGCGACTCCCGGAAGCTCGCGACAACCAGTCCCGGCGGCATTGGCGCGGCATGGCCCGCAGCCTCGAGGGCCGGGAGGACGAGGTCGCGGGCAAGACGCTGCTGATCGTCGGGATGGGCAGGATCGGCGCGCGCCTGGCACGGCTCGCCAAGGCCTTCGATCTTCGCGTGCTGGGCATCCGGCGTCATCCCGCCGGCGGCGGCGAAGGCGCTGATCTGGTCTGCGGCCCGGACCGCTTGGGAGAGCTGTTGACGGCGGCCGATTTCGTGGCGCTCACCTGTCCGCTCACGCCCGAAACCCGTGGCATTATCGATGCGGGCGCCCTGGGGCGGATGAAGTCCTCGGCCTATCTGGTCAATGTCGCCCGCGGCCGTTGTGTCGAGGAAGCGGCCCTCATCGAGGCCCTGGCCGAGGGCCGGATCGCCGGCGCGGCGCTTGATTGCGTCGCCGAGGAGCCGCTGCCGCCCTCTTCGCCCCTATGGGCCTTTGCGAACGTGCTGATCACGCCCCATACGGCGGGCGAGACCAAACGATATGAGGACAATGTCCTCGATATCCTGCTGGAGAATCTCGAGCGGCTGTGGACCGGCTCTGTCCCGCTGGTCAACCAGATCGTCTAGCCGGGTCCTGGAAGCGCCCTACCTGGTGGAGTCCCGACGCATTCGATTGTAGACTTCGACCCGGGGTGAGCGCCAAGCGCCATTGAACGCGAACGGCCAGGCCCAAGGCATCGGACGCCGCGCTCGCCCGACGCGGCCGCAAACGGTTCCTGCGGCCGGCTTCGGCAGCCGAACCCTGGTCAAGGGGAGTGCCCGGCCCATGCTCAAGATCGCAAGCCTCCTGCTGCTCTCCTTCATCGCCTCGGTCGCGCTCGCGCCCGGCCGGGCGGAAGCCGCGCCGCAGATCCTCGGCTTGATGTCCAGCAACGGCATGCCGACGCCGCTGCATTGCCGGGATGGGCTTTGCACAGGCTACTTCGCCAGCTTCTGCCTGCAGGAGGCCCGCGAGGCGCCGGTCGATGGCCAGGACTACAGGGTGGCTCCCGGCGGGAGCCTGGTGCTTAATGCGACCCTCGCCGACGGCAGGCAGCTGCGGCTGCCGGCGGAAGGCTTGGCGGTCATCCGCGTGCAGGAGAGTTATCTGTCGGTCCAGATCAGCTTGCCGGTTGCCAAACTGGAGGCTCTCGGCGTCCCGACGAGGAGCACTTCGCTCGCCCTCGAAGTCGGCCCGGAAACATCCATCCTGCCGGTGGAGCAGGCCGGCGATCCGGACCCGCAAAGTCCCGAGGAGATCGCCCTCGCCACGGGTCCGCTCCGTCGACTGGCGGCCCGGACCTTGGATCGGTCGGACGAGGATTCCGACGCGGCGCGATGGGTGGGCCTGTTGATCAATGCGCTCCCGCCTGAGGACTCCGCCCAACCCGTCGCCCTCGGCGCGCTTTTCCGCCACGTCGTCGCAAGCGTCGGCGAGGCTCGGCAGGCAAGCGATGGCCTCGCCGAAGCCGCGCAAATCGTGCAGATGTGTCAGACCTTTCCCGCCTCCAGTCTGGCGGCCGGCTTCTGCCTTGCCGACCAGCAGCATGGCCTGGTCAGCATCCTCAACAGCGAGTTCTGGGACGAAGCCGGCGGAAGCTGAACCTCACGTCGCGGCCAATTGGGGGGCCTTCTTGAACTTGTTCCGGGCCGACACCGCGGCTTCGATGTGCTCCGCCGTCAGCCCGCAACAACCGCCGATGACCTGAACGCCCGCTTCGAGCCAATCGAGAAAGAATCGCTCAAGCCGCTCCGGCGTGATCACGTCGACGAAGCGCCACTCGGGCATCTCGAAATAGCCGGAATCCGGATAGGCCATCAGCGGCCCTTTGAAGACCGCTCGCAGCGGCTTCAACGCTTCCAGCATGATCTCGGCGTTCGTATGCATGAAGCCCGCCACATCGACCCCTGAAGCGGGGATGAGGCTGATGATGGGCTCGAGCGGCGCATCGACCGTGGAGTCGAAGGAGAGTGCGCGGCCATCCTTCCCGGCGCGCGCGCTCATGCCGTACCAGACGGGCAGGCCGGTGGCGAGCGCCGCCTTCAAGGCGAGCTTGATGCGATTGGGCCGGTTCATCATTTCGAGAATGATGAGGTCTGCCCCGGATTTCTTGAGGGTCTGGGCCAGCTCGTCGACGGACTCGCCGATCTCCGCGTCGGACGGAAGGCGTGTGGGATCGGTCCTGTTGGCGCCCTGGACCACCGGGACCATGTGGGAGATCGAGCCTGCCACGGCGACCGGTCGGCCTGCCGCCGCCAATGTCCGAGCCTGCTGGGCCACCTCGACCGACCGGCGGATGATCTCCTCGACCCTGTCGCCGTAGCCGCCAGGCGCCAACAGCATGCGAGAGGCGGAAAAGGTATTGGCCGTGACAATGTCCGCTCCCGCCCGGATGTAGTCGGCATGGATCTCTGTCAGCAGCTGCGGATCGTCCAGCACCACGGGCGCAGACCAGGCCGTGGCGTCCATCTTCGCCCCCCGGCGTTGCAGCTCAGTGCCCGTGGCGCCGTCGAGGATCAGGGTCTCCCCCGCATCGAGGCGTTGCTTCAGTGGCGCATAGCTCATCGCGTTTGGCCTTTCGGAATTCGGGGCAATTATGACAGGGCTCTTTGCGGCATCTTCTTGAACTTGTCCCGAGCCGAGACCGCGGCCTTGACGTGATCCGCAGTCAGGCCGCAGCAGCCGCCGATGACTTGGACGCCGGCCTCGAGCCAGCTGAGATAGAAGCGCTCGAGCCGGTCGGGGGGGATCACGTCGACGAAGCGCCACTCGGGCATCTCGAAATAACCCGAATCGGGATAGGCGAGCAGCGGCCCTTTGAAGGCCTTTCTGACCGGCTTCAGCGCCTCCAGCATGATTTCCGCGCCGGTATGCATGCAGCCGGCGGCATCGACGCCCGAAGCGGGGATGAGGCCGGTGATGGGTTCCACCGGCAGGTCGGCCTCGGACTCGAAGGTGACGATGCGCCCATCCTTGCTGCGGCGCGCGCTCATCCCGAACCAGACGGGCAGGCCGGTGGCGAGCGCCGCGTCCAGGGCCATTTTCGCTTGCTGGGGATGGAACATCATCTCCAGGATGATGAGATCGGCGCCGGATTTCTTCAGGGTCTGGGCGAGCTCATTCAGATTGTCGGCAATCTCCGCATCCGAGGGCATTCGGGAAGGATCGGACCTGTTCTCGCCCTCGACGGTCGGAACCATGTGGGAGATCGAGCCCGCCACCGCGACCGGCCGGCTTCCCGCCGCCAAGGCCCGGGCCTGCTGTGCCACCTCGACCGACCGGCGGGTGATTTCCTCGACCCTGTCGCCGTAGCCGGACGGCGCCAGCAGCATGCGCAAGGCGGAGAAGGTGTTGGCGGTGACCACGTCCGCACCGGCGCGGATGTAGTCGGCATGGATTTCCGTCAGCAGTTTCGGGTCGTCCAGCACCACCGGCGCCGACCAGGCCGAGGAATCCATTTTCGCCCCTCGGCGCTGGAGCTCGGTGCCTGTGGCGCCGTCGAGGATCAGGGTCTCTCCGACATCGAGCCGTTTCTTCAGTTGTGCATAGCTCATCGATTCCGACCTTTCTCAGTGACGGCCTGTGCGGCCGGGTTCGGGGCCGCTCACGCGATCTTCATCATGATGTGGCGAGGGACCGTGAAATCTTCGAGGGAATGGATGCTGAGGTCCTTGCCATAGCCCGAGGCCTTCATGCCGCCATGGGGCATCTCGTTCACTAGGATGAAATGGCAATTGACCCAGGTTGCCCCGTATTCCAGCCGCGCGGCGGTCGCCATGGCCTTGGCCAGATCCTTGGACCAGACCGACGAGGCCAGGCCGTATTCTGTGTCATTGGCCCAGGCGATCGCCTCCTCCGGATCCTTGAAGCGCGTGACCGAGACGACGGGCCCGAAGACCTCCCGCTGGACGATCTCGTCCTGTTGGCGGGCACCGGCCACCACCGTGGGCTGGTAGAAAAATCCCTTGCCGCCGCCAGGCTTGCCGCCCGTCGTGATCTCCACACCGGGAACCTCCGCCGCGCGGCCGACGAATCCGGCGACGCGTTCGCGCTGGTTGGCGGAGATGAGCGGGCCGATCTCGTTGCTGGCGTCGTCCGCCTTGTCGAAGGAGATCTTGGAAACCGCGCTCGTGAGATCGGCCACGAACCTGTCATAGATCTTGCTGCCGGCATAGACCCGGCAGGCGGCGGTGCAATCCTGGCCAGCGTTGTAATAGCCGAAGCTCTTCACCCCATCGACCGCGGCGGCAAGATCGGCATCGTCGAACACGATGACCGGAGCCTTGCCGCCCAGCTCGAGATGGGTCCGCTTCACTGTCGCCGCGGCCACCTCGATCATCTTCTTGCCGGTGCCGATGTCTCCCGTCAGCGAGATCATCGCCACCTTGGGATGGGTGATGAGGGCCTGGCCGACGGTTCCGCCGCGCCCGACGATGACGTTGACGACGCCTTCGGGGAAGATGTCGGCGATCATATGCCCCAGCCTCAGCACGGTGAGCGGAGTCTGGACCGAAGGCTTGATCACCACGGTGTTGCCGCCGGCAAGCGCGGGTCCCAACTTCCAGCTCGCCATCATCAGGGGATAGTTCCAGGGCGCGATGGAGGCGACCACGCCGACGGGATCGCGGCGGATCATGGAGGTGTAGCCGGCCAGATATTCGCCTGCGGCCGGCCCCTGAAGGCAGCGGGCGGCGCCGGCGAAAAAGCGGAAGCAATCGGAAATCGCCGGGATCTCGTCGCGCAGGACCAAGTGCTTCGGTTTGCCGCAATTCTCGGCCTCGAGGGTGGCCAGGGTGTCGGCTTCGGCGTCGATCCGGTCGGCGAGTTTCAGCAGCAAGGTCGATCGCTCAAGCGGGGTGGTTCGCCTCCAGGTCTTGCCTGCGCGCATCGCGGCGAGCACCGCGGCGTCGATCTGGCCTGCAGAGGCCGCCGGCACGTTGACGACGACGTCCCCGGTCGCCGGATTCAGAACCGGATCCGGGTCTCCTTCACCTTTGGCCAAAGTCCCTCCGATCAGCATGCGAACATCCGGGGTCATGATTATGTCCTCCCGTTGTGGCGCAGGGCCGTGAGATCAGCCCGATGGGATCAGCCTAAGTCGATGGAGCGGCAGGCGGCAAGACGGCCGCACCACCCGTCAACCACTCGCATGCTGCCGGCTTGTCGGCTACTATGGCGGGGACGGGGGCTAACCAAAGAGGAAAGGACCGGAAGGATGGCGAAGTCGAAGGATGTCTCGGAACGGCGCAAGGCGCCGCTGGCCACGCCGACGGACCTCGGATCGAACGCGACGAGGGACCTTGCGGGCGCGCTCAATGCCCTGCTTGCCGACGTCTACGCGCTGTATCTCAAGACCAAGAACTTCCACTGGCATATGAGCGGCCCTCATTTCCGGGACTACCACCTGTTGCTCGACGAACAGGCGACCCAGATCGACGCCATCACCGACACCATCGCCGAGCGGGTGCGCAAGCTGGGCGGGACGACCATCCGGTCCATCGGCCACATCTCCCGGCTTCAGCGGATTTCCGACAACGATGCCGACTACGTCGATCCGCTGGACATGCTGAGCGAGCTCAGGGAGGACAACAAGTCGCTGATCGTCAGCATGCGCCAGGCCCATAATCTCTGTGACGAGCGCGGCGACGTGGCGACGGCGAGCCTGATCGAGGTCTGGATCGACGAAGCCGAGCGGCGCGTGTGGTTCCTCTATGAAACCAGCCGGCACGGCAACCCGACCGGCCACTGAAGGCCGGCGAATTCAATCAGGAAAAAATTCGAGGAGCGGAACATGAGCAGGACCAGGACGCCTTTGACGACGGTGGAGACGAACACGCGCTATTCTTCGGTCGAGTGGGAAACGCGCGTTCAGCTCGCCGCCTGCTACCGGCTCATCGCCCGCTATCGGATGACCGACCTCATCTATACCCACATCTCGGCGCGGCTGCCTGAGAATCCCGGTCATTTCCTGCTCAATCCATACGGCCTGATGTTCGACGAGATAACCGCATCGAACCTGGTCAAGATCGGCCTCGATGGAAAACTGATCGAGGAAAACGGATACGGGGTCAATGCCGCCGGCTTCACCATTCACAGCGCGATCCACGCCGCCAGGCACGACGTCGGCTGCGTGCTCCACACTCATACCAAGGCCGGCATGGCAGTCTCCTGCCAGAAGCAGGGGCTGCTGCCGCTGAATCAGATCGCCATGCAGTTCCACGGGCGCCTCGCCTATCACGACTACGAAGGCGTCGCTCTCGACCTCGACGAGCGTCCCCGTCTGGTCCGGGACCTCGCCGACAAGCGGGCCATGATCCTCACCAACCACGGGCTGCTCACCGCCGGCCGCACCATCCCCGAGGCCTTCAGCCTGATGTACTACCTGGAAAAGGCCTGCGAGGTTCAAATTGCGGCGCAGGCCGGCGGCAGCGAGTTGGTCATCCCTTCCCCGGCAGTTTGCGAGAAGGTTGCCCGGCAATACGAGACCGACGACCAGCCGCTCGGCGACCGGGAATGGGCCGCCCATATCCGGGCTCTCGACCGCGAGGATACGAGCTACAAGAACTGAGGCCTGAACCGACGGGTTCTCCTCGCGCGTCGTCGGTCATTGGCGCCTGGTTCCGCAGGCCGTGTCCTTGCGTCCGCCCGCACGACCTTTATGACGGTTAGAAGACGGCACGCGCGATCACCGAAAGTTTACGGACCCTACATCGGCGCGCGGCAGTATCTTCAGGTCCCGATCGATCCGGAAAATTCGCCCCAGCCAGGAGAACCGCCATGTCGAACCCCATCGTCTATGGTCCGAGCTACAGCACCTATGTCCGCACCGCGCGCCTCGCATTGGAGGAGAAGGGCGTGGCCTATGATCTGAAGGAAGTGGACATGATGAAGGGCGACTGCCAGAAGCCCGACTACCTGGCCCGTCAGCCTTTCGCCAAGGTGCCGGCCTTCCAGCAGAATGGCTTCGGCCTCTACGAGACGGCGGCGATCGCCCGCTATATCGACGAGGCCTTTCCCGGGCCGAAGCTCCAGCCGGCCGACGCCAAGAAGCGCGCCCGCATGGCGCAGATCGTCTCGATCGTCGATTCCTATGGCTACGGCTGCTTTATCGGCAAGGTCGTCTGGCAACGCGTGGTGGTGCCCATGCAGGGCGGCAAACCCGATGAGACTGTCATCAAGGACGCGCTACCCCAGGCGGAGAAGACGGTGGCAGCTCTGGAGGCCCTGGCCGATGACCAGGGGCCCTATCTGTGCGGCAGCGAGATCAGCCTCGCCGACCTGCATCTGGGACCGGTCATCGCCTATTTCAGCGGCACGCCCGAGGGCGAGAAGCTGATGGCGGGCGCGCCGAAGCTCAGCCGCTGGTGGAAGGCGTTCAGCGCCAGGCCGAGCGTCGCCCGGACCGAACCGAAGTTCGGCTGAGCCGGTCTCGGCTCACAGTTCGGCAAGCGCCTGGCGAACCCAGTTCTGGAAGGCGTGCACGGCGTATTCCTGGGGCAGGAGCACGCCTTCCCGATGGGCAGCCGAGCGCAGGCCGCGCTGGTTCAACTCGCAGGCGGCGCCGTCCTGATCGAGCACGAGGCGCCCGATGCCGACCGCATTTTCCAGATCGAAATCCTTGTCGGCGAGCGAGGCGGCAGGGAAGTACCAGTCGGCTCCCAGTTCCGTCTCCTCGGGCCCCAGCGGCTTCAGCCAGACGAGGCGGACGTAGTCCACATGGCCGACCACGAACATCGAAGGCGGAAGCGAGACGTAGTTGGCGCCTTGCCGGCGTTCCTGCTCGGTCAGGTCGGGGAATGTCGCTCCCGTCGCCCGGCCGTCCATGGACCAGGTGACCGCGCCAGAGCGCAGGCCGCCGCGGAACTTCGGATCCCCCTCGCTTGCATGGCTAGCCCAAGCTGGATCGTCGAAAGGCCCCATGATGGCACGGCCGTAGATCGGGACCAGCCGGCTCAGCTCCGGATGAAGTCCGGGGCAATGCAGGCATTCGCTGAAGTTCTCCCAGAATATCTTCCAGTTGCAGGCCAGGGTCTTGCGATAGCTGTGGCCTAGGGCGAGGTCGGCCAGCGGCCAGTTGTCCAGGCGCTCGGCCTTCGGCCCGAGTGCGTCCAGGAACGGCCGCGCCTTGGCGCCCGCCAGATTGATGAACACGAACCCGCCCCATTCGGCGACGGCGACGTCGTAGAGCGGGAGCTTGCCCTTGTCCAAGCCTTCGACCGGGGCGATGGCCGGGACGCCGATGAGCTCTCCCTGCAGGCTATAGGTCCAGCGATGATAGGGGCATTGGATGAAGCTCGCCGTGAACCTGCCCTCACGTTCCGAACACAGGATCGAGCCACGATGGCGGCAGGTGTTGTGGAAGGCACGCAGCACGCCCTCGCCGTCCCTCAGGATCAGGATGTTCTGATTGCCGATCTCGAAGACCCGGAAAGACCGGGGCTCGGCGAGATCGCCCGCGCGGCAGACGTAAAGCCAGTTGCGATACCAGATGGCCCTGAGCTCGCGCTCATGCTGGGCCGGATCGTAGTAGAAATGGCTGGGCAGACTTGGGACCGGCCGCTCCAGCCCGGTATAGCGGCCCGTCGCAAGTGTCTTGCTCGCCTGCTCATTCATCGTACGGCTCCTGCGGCAGCGTCGGTAAGGCGGCCCCGATCATAGGGCTTTTCCGCAGCGTCCGCTGCTCCGCCGGCGCGGAAGCTTTCCTTTGTGGCCCGGGTGTCCGCGCGATAGGGTTGGCGCCGGCGGCTGGGAGGATGGAATGGAACGGATCGGCTTCATCGGGTTGGGGCGCATGGGTCGTCCCATGGCAGCGAACCTCTGCCGTAAGGGTTTCGCCCTGGTCGTCCACGACATCAATCCCGAGCCCGTCCGGATTCTCGAGGCCGAGGGCGCCAGAGCAGCCAACGGCGTGGCGGGGGTCGTACGAGCCAGCGATATCCTGGTCACCATGCTGCCGAGCTCGGTCGAGGTGGAGGATACGGTCCTCGGCCCCGACGGCATTCTGGCCCATGGGCGGCCCGGCCAGCTCGTCATGGACATGAGCACGATCGATCCGGCCACGACCGATCGCCTGGCCCGGGAGACTGCCGTGCGCGGTCTCGCCATGGTCGACGCGCCCGTGGGGCGCCTCGCGGCCCATGCAGATCGAGGCGAATCCCTGTTCATGGTCGGCGCCTCGCAGGCGGATTATGAGCGCGTGTTGCCTTTGCTGAAGGCCATGGGGACGACGATCCATCATTGCGGCGGGCCAGGCAGCGGGATCAGAACCAAGCTGGTGAACAACTATCTCGCCATCGTCTCCTGCCAGCTCAACGCCGAGGCTCTCGCTCTCTCCCAGCGCTTCGGGCTCGAGCTCGCCAAGACGCTCGAGGTGATTCATGGAACCTCGGCGACCAACGGCCAACTCCGCCTCAACTGGGAGCACAAGGTTCTCGCCGGCGATACCACGCCCGGATTCACCATCGATCTCGCCCACAAGGATCTCTCGCTCATCCTCGCGGCGGCCAACGCGGCGAAGGTCCCGATGCCGGTGGCCGCGGCGGCGCGGGAGATGTTCACCGTGGCCGGGGCGGGGGATTTCGGCGGCCTGGACTTCTCGGCCATGGGCGATTTCCTGTGCGACCTCGCCGGCATCGAACGGCCGCGTCTCGGCTCTTCCTAGTCAATCCGATCGTCTCCAGCCACTGCGACATCGAGGGCATCATGGCCGCTTCCTTCCCCCATCTGTTCGCGCCCGTCCGCCTGCGTCAGCGGACCCTGAAGAACCGGATCGTGTTCGGCGCCCATACGGTCAACATGAGCTACGAGGGATTGCCGGGCGATCGCCACTTCGGCTACTACCGCGAGCGGGCGAGGGGTGGTGCCGCCATGATCGTGGTCGAGCCGGCGCCCGCTCACCGCACCGGCCGGCTGATCCGCGGCAATTTCCTCCATGAGGACGATTCGGTGATACCGCATTTCCGGCGGATCACCGAAGAGTGCCACCGGCACAACGTGACCATGATCCATCAGATCTATCACACCGGCGCCCATGGCGATCAGGACAACTCCTGGGAGCCTTACTGGTCGCCTTCGGGCATGCCTTCGCTCGGCGACCCCTGGGGCAGCCATGCGGTGAGCGAGGCGGAGATCGAGGAGCTGATCGAGGCTTTCGTTCAGGCGGCCCGCCGGGACAAGGACGCGGGCTTCGACGGCGTCGATCTGTTCGCCGGCTATGGCGCGCTCGTCGATCAGTTCTGGTCGCCCATCTCCAATCGCCGCGACGACCGCTGGGGCGGGAGCCTGGAGAACCGCCTTCGCTTTGCCGTCGAGCTCTGCCGGCGGGTGCGAAAGATGGCGGGCGAGGATTTCATCATCGGCATGACGGTTTCCGGCGCCGAGCCTGTGCCTGGCGGGCTTACCATCGAGGACAAGCAGGAGATCGCCGCCTATCTCGACGAGCGGGGGCTGGTCGACTATTTCTCCGTCGGCACGGGCAGCTATCTCAATCAGCTGATGAAGATCGTGCCCTCCTTCCATTTTCCCATGTTCCTCGGCGCCGACGACGCGGCCAAGTACAAGCAAGCGGTGAAGCACGCCCTGGTCACGGCCGAGGCGCGGATCAAGACGCCAGCCAATGGCGAGAAGCTCCTGTCGGAAGGCAAGTCCGACCTGGTCAGCATCGTGCGCGGCCAGATCGCCGACCCCCATCTCGCCAACAAGGCGCGCGAGGGCCGGGCCGAGGACATCCGGCCCTGCATCTCCTGCAATCAGCTCTGCATCGGCCGGCGGTTCCGCGATTATTGGATCTCGTGCCTGGTCAACCCCTCGGTCGCGCGGGAGCATGAGTGGGACGGCGACAGCGCGCCCCGGGCCGAGCGGCCGCGCAACATTCTTGTGGTGGGCGGCGGTCCCGCCGGTCTCGAAACCGCGCGCATGGCCGCCGAGCGCGGCCACAAGGTGACCCTGGTCGAGCGCGACGCGGAGCTGGGCGGGCAATTCCGCCTCGCCGCCGGCCAGCCCGAGCGCGGCGAAATCGGCCAGCTTCTCGGCTGGTATCAGGGCCAGCTCGAAAAACTCCAGGTCCGGGTGGTGAAGGGACGCGAAATGACGGTCGACGAGATCAAGCGGTCCGGTGCCGATGCGGTGGTGCTGGCCACGGGATCGCAGCCCTCGCGCGAGGGCTTCCAGCGGGCCTTCCCCCATCTCTCCCGATTGCCGGGAGTCGAGCAAGAGAACGTCTGCACGGTCCATGACGTGCTCGCCGGCCGGTACGTGCCGGGACACCGGGTACTGCTTCTGGACGACATCAACGGCTGGTGGCCGGCCAGCGGGACGGCTCTCCATCTCGCCCAGCAGCGCCATCTGGTGACCGTGGTGACGAGCGCGGAGAAGCCCGCCGGCGCGCTGGACGTCAGCCTGACCGGCGAGACGACGCGCGAGCGCTTCGCCAAGTTCGGCGTCGAGGTCGTGCTGACCACGGCGGTCCGCGCCTGGGCCGGCAACAAGGCGCGGCTCGTGCATCTCTATACCCAGGATGAAGAAGAGCGCGAATTCGACACCCTCGTGCTGGCCACCACCAACACGCCCGAGGACAAGCTCCAGAAGGCGCTGGCGGATTCGAAGCTGGAGGTGCACAGCCTGGGCGATGCGGTCGCGGCGCGAACCGCGGCCATGGCATTCTACGAGGGGCGGAAGCTGGCCCTTGCCTTATAGATGACTGAATGTCCCAAGCGGACGGGAATGAACATATGCAGGAGCGAGTTGCATGCCCAAGGTGAAGCACTTCAGCGTCGGCGATCTCGACATGAAGCCGGTCGAAGGCGGCCCGGTCCACGCCGTGGTGAATGCCGGCTACAGCGCCGAGCTGGGCGCGGGGATCGGCGTGTTCGAGAACTGCGCGATCCCCTGGACGGTCACCTATGACGAGGTGCTGTTCATCAAGGACGGGCGCCTCGACCTTCGAGTCGGCAAGAAGCTATATCGGGCCGGGGCCGGCGACATTCTATGGATCCCCGCCGGAACGGCCCTGGTCTACGAGGCGAAGAAGAAGGTGACCTTCTTCTACGCCGTCCATCCGGTAAGCAAGTCGCCCTCGAGCAGCCTCAAGAAAAAATATCCGACCAGGCCGCCGGTGTAGTTGCTCGTAACCGGCGGGAGCTGGGGTCGGCGACCTAGCCTGCCCTCAGGCGCGCCGGCTCTTTCGCCCAGACGACGACCGCGACGCCAGCCAGGATGATGACGCCGCCGGCGAGTTCGGAGACCGATACCGGCTCGCCGAGAAAGAGGTAGCTGCCGACCACGCCGATGATCGGCATGAGCAAGGCGAAGGGGGTCACCTGGTCCACGCGATAGCGGCGAAGCAGGCCGTACCAGATGGCATAGGCGAGGACGAAGCCGCCCAGGGAGAAGAAGGCGAAGATCGTCCAGATGTAGAGCGAGGCGCTCGTGAGCGCGGCCAGCTGGCCGTGCTCGGTCAAGGCCGACACGATCGCCACCTGGGGAATCGCCATTGCCGCGATGCCGGTGGTGAGCGTCATGCCGTCGTCGCGCGCGAAACGCCTGGCGGCGGCCTGCCCGAAGGACCAGGAAGCCGAGCCCGCGGTCATCATCACGGCCGGCCAGAAGGAAGCCGTCCCCGTCGGCGCGCCGGCGACGATGGCGACGCCGGCGAAGGCCATCAGGATGCCGAGCAGCCTGGCCGGGCTCGGCCGTTCCCGCGACAGGAGCCAGGCGAAGAATACGGAAAACGGCACCTGGGTCTGGAGCAGAAGAATCGAGATGGAAGCGGGCAGGGCGGCAAGGGCGTTAAAGATGAGCGCCCCCTGCACCGTCGCCACGAAAGTCGAGATCAGAAGCAGCGATGGCAAGGGCGTGCGGATGCGCCTCAACCGCGGCGCGAAGCACAGGCACGTAACCACGTACATCATGCCCATGAGCATCAAGGGTGGGAAATGCGCGACCGCCGGCTTGGCGGCAACGAAGCCGAAGCCCCAGAGGAGCTGGACGGCGACCGATAGGCCGATGTCGGCGGGGGTCATGGATGCGTTGGAAAGGGCAGGGATCGGTGCCGGAGCGTAGCGCCGATCTTAAGCCGCGCAAAGCTGCTCCGAGGTGACGCTCAGGTCTTCCGGTCCTTGTCCCGATGCCCTTCCTTATCCCGATGATAATCGAAAGTGGCGTCGATCCGGTCGAGCAGATATTGCCCGCCGGTGGTGGGCGGGTATTTGGCGGGATTGCCGGGTCCCTGGCAGGTCTCGAGGCAGGTGAGATCGGCTTCGAACACGGGATCGAAGAAGAAAGGCAGGGAATAGCGGTCGCGGCCCGAAGCGTTGATCACCCGATGCTGGGTCGAGTTGAAGACGCCGTTGGTCCAACGCTCCATCATGTCGCCGATATTGACGACGAAGCTCTCCGGGACATAGGGCGCGTCGATCCAATGGCCGGCGCTGTTGTGCACCTGGAGGCCGCCCACGGAATCCTGGGCCAGGATGGTGAGACAGCCGAAATCCGTGTGCGCCCCGGCGCCGATGCGCTGGGCCGTGATGCGGCCTTGCTGGGGCGGATAATGCAGCGGCCCCAGGGTCGCCATGGGCCCGGTGAGCCAGCGGTCGAAGTGAGTCTCCGGCAGCTCGAGAGCAAGCGCGAAGGCATGCATAATCTCCCGGCCGAGCTTCACCAGCGCGTCGTAGTAGCCCTGCATCACGTCTTTCCAGCCGGGAAGATTGTCCGGCCACTGGTTGGGCCCGTGCAGCGGCGTACCGGCCTTGACCAGGGGATGATCGGGCGACAGGTCGCGGCCGATCTTGAGCCCCTCCTTGAAATCGCCCGCCTCGCGCTGCTTCTCGGGATCGAGGTTCTCGCCGCCGAGCGCGAAGTAGCCGCGGTGGCAGGCCGATTTCTCGATGGCGATCTTCTGCTTCGTTTCGCTCGGCTGGGCAAAGAAGCGCTTGGCCTCGGCGAAGACGCCTTCGACCATGCCTGAGGGAATGCCGTGGCCGGTCAGGTAGAAGAACCCGATATTGCGGCAAGCCTCGGCGATTTTGCGAGCGACCGCCTTGCGCTCGGCCGGGCCTCCCTTGAGGAAAGGGCCGAAGTCGATGACCGGGATCTGGTCGAGGGGCACGCGCTCGCCCACGAGGCTCTGGTCGAGCTGAGCAGCCACTAGAGTGATGGACATGGTCACGCCTCTGCGGGCCGCGCCGGTCCCGGCGCAAGGTTGGAAATTACCACAGCAAACATGGCGCCTCCAACAATTATGCCTTGGCGCAGCCGCGCCCGACCTGCGATAAAACGCCCCGATCGCTCTACAGCATGTTCCGATCTAATTGGATCGGAACATGCTGTACATTCTTTAGTTTTGTCGCATTTTCTGCGCCGAACCGGTGCCCACTTCGGCGGAAAATGCTCCAGGGATGGGACAGCATGGCGCGGGCCGCACATCTACTCGGCATCGATCTTGGGGCCGGCAGCCTGAAGGCGACGCTGATCCGCGCCGATGGATCGCTGGCGGGCGAGGCGTCCCATCCGGTGGCGACCAGCAATCCCAAATACGGCTGGTCGGAGCAGAATCCCGACGAATGGTACGCCGCACTCCGCCATGCCGTCCCCGCGGCGCTGAAGGCGGCCGGCATCGCGCCGGCGGACATCGCCGGCATCGGCTTTTCCGGCGGCGCTCATATCCCGGTGCTGACCGACGCCGAAGATCGTCCGGTCCGTCCCGCCATCATGTGGAGCGATCAGCGCAGTGCCGCCGAAGCCCGCGAGCTGCACGAGAAGGCCGGCGAGACGATCATCCGCACCTCCCTCAACCGGGTGAACCCGACCTGGTCGCTGGCGATGCTGCTCTGGCTGAAGCGCCATGAGCCCGAAGCGATGCGCCGCGTGCGCCGGCTATACATTTCCAAGGACTATCTGCGCACGCGCCTCACCGGAACCTGGGAGACAGACTACAGCGACGCCGTCGGCGCCCTCATGGCCGACGACCGGACCAAGGGCTGGTCGCGCGAGCTGGCGGCGCTCATCGATTGGCCCTTGGAGACCTTGCCGCCGATCGTCCGGCCGAGCGATGTGGTGGGACAGGTGACGGGCAAGGCCGCCGCCGAAACGCGCCTCGCCGAAGGCACGCCGGTCGTCTGCGGCTCCAACGACACCACGGTCGAGTTCTTCGGCGTCGGTGCGATCGCGCCGGGGATCGGCGCCATCAAGATCGCGACCTCGGCCGTGCTCTATCTGGCGACCCGGGGGCCGAGCGTGAACCCGCCCATCTCCTGCTATCCCCATATCGTAGACGGCATGTACTACACCGCGACGGGCACCAACTCCTGCGCCTCGGCCCACCGGTGGCTGCGCGACAACATGTTTCTGCCGGCCGAAGGCGGCGACGGCGCGGCCGCTTTCGGCGAAATGGACCGGCTCGCGAGCGGCATCGCGCCCGGCGCCGAGGGACTCATCTTCCATCCCTATCTTCTGGGCGAACGCGCGCCTTACTGGGATCCGCTGTTGCGCGCCGACTTCATCGGCATGACCATGCGCCATGGCCGAGCCCATTTCGCCCGCGCCCTCTATGAAGGCATCGCCTATTCGATCCGCGATCTCCTGGAGGCCGCGCGAGGACTCGGGCTTTCCTTCGATGTGGTGAAGCTCATCGGCGGCGGTGCGCGCAGCGCCACCTGGCGTCGGATCATCGCCGACGTAACGGGCCTCACCGTCGAGCGGCCGGGCAACGGCGATGCCTCCTTCGGCGCGGCGCTGGTCGCCGGGATCGGCGTCGGATTCTTCGCCGGGCCCGAGGCGGCGGTCGAGCGATGCGTCACGGTCCTCGACCATACCGACCCGGACCCGAAGCGCCATGAACTCTATGGCGATTTCTTCGCCGTCTACAAACAGGCACAGGCGGCTCTCGCACCCCTCAACCACCGCCTGCACGAGATCCTTGGGCGGGCCGACCGCAGTTAGAATTCCTCAGTCCTCATCCCGGATGACATACGCCGCGGAGATGCCGCCATCGGCGGCATAGGCGGCGCCGGTGATGTAGGAGGCCTCGTCGGAAGCGAGGAAGGCGACAAGATTGGCCACTTCCTCCACCTTGCCGATGCGGCCCATGGGCATATAGGGCCGGCGGCTCCGCCAATTGCCCGCTTCGCCGATGAAGGCCTTCACCAGGCTGGTATCGACCGGCCCCGGGCAGACGGCATTGAAGCGAAGCCCCTTGCGGCCATAGAGGACCGCCATCTCGCGGGTCATGGAGACGACGCCGCCCTTGGCCGCGGTGTAGGCGATTTGGGGATAGGCCGAGCCGACGAGGGCGACCACCGAGGCATTGTTCACCACGGCCCCGCCGCCGGCGGCGAGCAGATGGGGAATGCCGTATTTGCAGGCGAGGAAGACGCCGGTCAGGTTGATCCGGATGGTCTTGTCCCAGATGTCGAGGGGAGTCTCGACCGGCCCCTCGTCGGTGGCCAGCACGATACCGGCATTGTTGAACATCACGTCGATGCCGCCGAAGGCGGCAGCGGCCCGATCCAGCAGAGCCTGGCAAGAAGCGGCGTCGGCGACGTCGCCGGCCAGCGCCACCGCCCGGCCGCCGGCTGCGGTTATATTCGCGGCGACGGCCTCGGCCGCCTCCGGGCGGATGTCGGCGGCGATCACCGCCGCCCCTTCGGCTGCGAACTTGCGCGCCGTCGCCTCGCCGATGCCCCCGCCGGCCCCGCTGACGAAGGCCCGCTTGCCCTTCAATCGCATGTTCGGATCCTGCCTGCCGCTTGCCCCGATGGTTGGGGCGGAGTGTTGCTTGCGGCGAAAACCGTTGCAAGTCGCAACATCGGTGTTGAACCTGCCAGATTACTCGGGCTAGCCTTCGCCCCGCGTGCGAATCCACAATGAGTGCGCCGTCGCCTGAACGACGGTCCAGATCGGGGAACCCGCTTCATGGCCAAAGCCGCCAAGACCAAGGATGCCATCAGCCAGCACGTCGCAAAGCTCCGGGCCGAGGGGATCGCTTTCCTGCGTTTCGAACTGCCGGACCTTCACGCCATCTCGCGCTCCAAGCTGGTGCCCATCGACGCCGTCGAGGGTTATGCGCGCAAGGGCCTCAATTTCTATGGCGGCATCCTCGGTCAGGACACGGCTTCCAACGTGATTTCCGGCACCGGCCTCAACGAGGAGATCAACTACGGCGACTCCAAGCTTTATCCCGACTTTTCGACCCTGCGCCGGGTGCCCTGGCAGGCCGACACGGCCAAGGTCATCTGCGATCCCCATTTCCAGGACGACACGCC
>Ga0209415_10001165_pt1 | contig 49922 bp, 39 predicted proteins | sample PeaSoiSIISIP2007_FD_187696 | JGI IMG/M metagenome (GOLD analysis project Ga0209415, IMG submission 187696) | Peat soil microbial communities from Weissenstadt, Germany - SII-SIP-2007 (SPAdes) (version 2) | ecosystem: Environmental > Terrestrial > Soil > Wetlands > Peat | place: Germany... | reverse complement strand
GACCAGTTGTCGAGCGAGGACATTCTACGGGTGTTGAGGCACTCGGAGTGACGTTTTACTAAGGATGATAAACGGATTCGAAACTACCGCTCCTCAGGATCATTCTTCGATTGGAAAAGAGTGGAGTCTGGCGTAGTCGGCGTAGTCGGCGTAGTCGCGTAGTCGGTCGGAAGAGTCCTGTTGACCGGATCGCCAGCGGCCGCTTTATGGCTGGGCGGGAAAATGTGACGCTGGCTTCGTCCTGATATGATGAATCCGGAAGCGTATCTCATCCGGTGGTGGGCACAGTCTTCAAAACTGTTGAACGGTCCAGAAGGCCGTTGATCGGTTCGACTCCGATACGTTTCCGCCACGCCGCGTGTATCGTCGTCGGCCCGCCAGATCTTTCTTCATCCACCCGGCGCATCTAACTTCGGAAAACACTCCGTTGCTGCCCAAATTCAGGCCGAAAAGCAGTTTACACCTTGTGGCGATTCAGCTAGATTTGTGGTGGGTTCCGAGGATTGCCGAGGCAGTTATGAAAAAGTGGTTGCTGACTATTTCCACCTTGGCCTTGGCCAGTCAATTGGCGTTGAGTCAAGGGCCATCCGATCGCGGGCAAGTAAGTCGCGGGGACAGCGGGGCAGATCGTTCCGAGGCGCCAGGATCGAGTGCCCCGGTGCTGAGATGCCTGGAGCCCCCGGACAGCCGAATCGTTACGTTACCTGGAGCCAGAATCGTGAAGCCGATGCGGGCGCCCAAGCCGCCTGCCACATTCGCTCCGTCGCCGGTAGTGGCGACGCCCGCCGTTCCAACAAGGTTGACCAGGGCGGCCCCGGTCCTGCCGCCCCCGGCCCCGCCCGCGCCGACGGTGCCGGCGTTGCCACTTGCTCCCGCGATCGATCTGGCGCCGCCCGCCCCGGAGCCTCAATTGCCCCCGGCACTTTCCCCCGCTTCGGACCCACTACCGCCGCCCACCGCACCTCCCGTACTCGCGCTGCCGCCCGCACCAGCCCCCGTACCAGCCCCCCCAACAGCTACTGACATGGCACTGCCTCCCCCGGAGCCGCCCGTGCCGGCCGCGCCTCCCGTGACCGAACCGCTCGCGCCCGCACCAGACATTCCAGTCGCGCAACCGAAAGAGACCCCCGGCTTAACCTCTGCAGATTTCCAGGCCGACAGTGCCCTGTTCCTGCAGAAGCAGATCGGCTGGTGGTCGCTCGCCGATGCCCGCATCCTCCTGGGGAACCCGGAACGCCAGCGCCCTGCCCTGGACGATAACCAGCAGCTCAACGGCCAGATCTACGCATTCCCCGACCCCACTGGCCGCTACAAAGAAATGGAACTGGACTTCGATGCGGAGAATGGCAATCTGCGGACCGTATTTGTCTATCCTTGGAATATGACGTGGCAGCAGTGCCGGCGGCTGTTCGGGGTGAACGTGAGTTCCGCCCAGGCGAACAAAGGGCGAATTTTTTATTCCTACGTCAACCGGCGGCTGGACGTCCTGGTGGCCCCCGGCGGCCAGGTGATCAGTCTTGGCCTTTACTGAAAAGCTCGCGAACTCACATTAAGAATCCGAAACCTGCCTGGCGGCATCAACGTTTAACAGGTAGGGCTTACGTAACGCTGCAAATAGGCGTATAGTGTAGCTATACAGGAGTTTTCGGATAATGAAACTTCGATCCGCATGGCCGGTGGTACTTCTGGCCGCACTCAGCCTGTTGGCTCCGGGTGTCTTCGCCGGTGACGACAAGAAGAAAGATCCCGAGGAAATCGGCAACCGCGACGTCGGCAAGGGCGTGAACTTTTTCTCGCTCGAGAGGGAGATCGCTCTCGGCAAGCAATTGGCGCAGGAAGTCGAGCGCCAAGCCAAGATCATTGACGACCCGGTGATCGCGGAATACGTCAGCCGCGTGGGCCAGAACCTGGTGCGGAACTCCGATGCCAAGGTGCCTTTTACGATCAAGGTGCTGGATTCCGAAGAGGTCAACGCGTTTGCGTTACCCGGCGGGTTCTTCTTCGTCAACTCCGGCCTGATCCTGAAGGCGGAGAGCGAAGCCGAGCTGGCGGGCGTGATGGCGCACGAAATCGCCCACGTGGCGGCGCGGCACGGCACGCGGCAGGCCACTCGCGGCGAGATCGCTCAGATCGGCATGATTATCGCGTCCATCGCCATCCCTTATGGCTGGACGGGGTACGCCATCCGTCAGGGCGCTGGCCTGGCCATCCCGTTGGGCTTCCTGCAATTCTCCCAAGCCATGGAGCGTGAGGCGGACTATCTGGGCCTGCAGTACATGTACAAGGCCGGCTACGATCCGACGGCGTTCGTGGATTTCTTTGAAAAAATCCAGACCCTCGAAAAGCGGAAGCCCGGCACGCTTTCCAAGGTATTCTCCACCCACCCGATGACCGATAACCGCATCAAGTCCGCCCAGGACGAGATCCAGAAGATCCTGGCGCCGAAGCCGGAATACGTCGTGAGCACCTCCGAGTTCAACGACGTGAAGGGCAGGCTGGGGATGCTCCACAATCGCCGCAAGGTGGATAACGAAGACCCGAGCCGTCCCAAACTGCGGCGTGCCCCGGGCAGCGGTAATGGTCCCGTGGACGAGAACGACGACGGGTCGAAGCCTAAGACCGATCAGGATGAGCGGCCCACGCTGAAGCGCCGCGACGGCTAGCGCATGTTGGCCATGGGACCAACCAGGAGGGCGTTTCTTGAGTTTGGTCACTACATGATTGGATCGTCGGCAGTCCCAGTGAGCGGCTTCCAAACGCACACATCGAAAGCTCTGATGGCCTGGCTTTATCGGTGAGACCATGCCGGCGTGACCGTTAGGGTGATCTGCATGAACCTCCTGCTACTATTCTGCGACAGATCGCGACGCGTTGAGTCGGCCCTGGCCCCGCTTGCCCCGCAATAGCAGTTGCTTCGCCGCCGCCCGCTGAGTCAAACTGAAACGAGACCCTTCGGACCTCAAATCATGCCGGAATTCTGTACCTGCGGCGCTCAGTTGCCTCCAGACGCGCTTTTCTGCCACAAGTGTGGCAAGCCGCAACGGGAACTCGTCGTCCCGGAGACGGTGGCGCCGGTTGTCGCGCCGGCGCCGTTGCCCCAACTTCAGCCCCGTCCGGAGCCTCTGCCGGTGAACTTCCACAACGGCGTGGCGATGCGGATTGCAATCCTGGTGGCGGCGATGGCTACCCTGCTGAGTTTTCTGCCCTTCTTGAATTGGCTGGCAGCCGGCTTTTTTGCGGTGTTCTTTTACCGCCGTAAGACCGGCACCCTGCTGAATGTGGGGGCCGGTGTTCGGATGGGATGGATCACGGGGCTTCTGATGTTCGGGTTGTCGTCGATCGTGTTTGCCGCCCAGCAGCTTCCGGCCGCTCTTTCCGGCCACTTGGATGCCAAGTTTCAGGAACAATTGAAGAATCTGGCCGCTCAGGATCCCCTGTCACAACAGATGATGCAGTTCTTCCAAACCGGGCCGGGCGTTATCGTTCTGCTCCTGTTCTCCCTGGTGGCGCTGTTCCTGTTTACCACCGGACTCAGCATGGCGGGCGGCGCGCTGGGCGCCAAGATGGTTGGCCGCGATTGACCCGGCCGGGGCCTACTGTTTGAACTCCACGGATCGGGCAAAGCGCACAGCCGGATTCTCCCGTAACTGCGCCAGGACCGACTCCGGCACCAGCTCATCGGTGGAAACCACCGCTACCGCCTCCAGCGGTTCGCCGGGCGCCGCCGGCGCATCCCGCCTGCCCAACGAAAAATTCGCGATGTTGATGCGATTCTTCCCCAATACCGTTCCCACGTGTCCGATGACGCCGGGCACGTCCTGGTTCTTCATGAAGATCAGGCAGCCGCGCAGCGCGGCTTCGCAATAGATGCCGTCCACGCGTGTCAGGCGCGGCTTGTCCAGCAACACCGCGCCCTCCACGGCGGTGACGCCTTTGTCCGTGTGCAGCTCGAGGCGGATCGAATCGATGTGCCCAGACCGCGGCTCCAGGACCTCCTCGATGTTCCAGCCCCGCTGGTCGGCGATCTGCATGGCGTTCACCAGGTTCACCTTCTGCGACGTGGAGCGGCTCAGCACACCGGCCAGGCCCGCGCTGCGCAGCAGGTTGGTGTTGCTGTCCGCAATCCTGCCGTAATAGACCAGACGCACGGTTTGCGGGTTGCCGGACGCGATGTGGGACGCGAAGTTGCCGAGCCGTTCGGCCAGTGCGGCGTATGGACCAAGCGCGCGGTACTGCTCGGGCGTGAGCGCGGGCATGTTGACGGCGTTGATCGCCACGCCGTGCTTCAGGTATTCGACCACTTGTTCGGCGATGCGCACGCCCACGATTTCCTGTGCCTCCTCGGTGGACCCGCCGATGTGCGGGGTAGCCAGCACGGCCTCCGAAGCGAACAGCGGAAAGCCCGCCGCCACGGGTTCCGCGCCGAACACGTCCAATGCAGCGTCCGCCACCTTGCCGGATTCGATGGCGGCCCGGAGCGCATCCTCGTCCACCAGCTCGCCGCGCGCGCAATTGACGATGCGCACTCCCGGCTTCATCTGGGCGAACGCTTCGTGCGACAGCATTCCCTGCGTCTCGGGCGTCGTGGCCACGTGCAGCGAGATGTAATCGCTGGACGCGTAGAGCGCGGCGCGCGACACCAGCTCCACGCCCAGGTCCTTGGCGATCTTCGGCGTGACGTAGGGATCGTGCGCCACGATGCGCATTTCGAAGGCGCGCGCGCGCTTCACCACTTCGCGGCCGATGGAGCCCAGCCCGACGATTCCCAGAGTCTTGCCGCGCAGTTCGTTCCCCATGAATTTCTTCTTTTCCCACTTGCCGGCGCGGGTAGAGGCATTGGCTTGAGGGATGTGGCGGGCCATCGCCAGCATGAGCGCCAGGGTATGCTCGGCAACCGAGATGGCGTTTCCGCCGGGCGTATTCATGACCAGGACTCCGGCGGCGGTGGCGGCGTCGAGATCGACGTTGTCCACGCCCACACCGGCCCGTCCGATCACGCGCAGCTTGGGCGCTTTTTGCAGCACCGATTGATTCACCTGGACAGCGCTGCGCACCAACAGGGCGTCGGCATCGGCCAAGTGCTGCGCGTACTCCTTGGGATTGGAAACGATGGTCTTCCAGCCGGGCTGCGATTGAAATAATTCGATCCCGGCCGGGGCTAGGGGCTCGGCAATTAGGATATTCATAAGTTAGAAACCGCTCCCTACGGGTCGCCGCTCCGTCAGCGACTCGCAGTAACGGAGCGGTTGTTACGCGTTCACTGGCTGCGGTTTCACGGCCACTTTCTCGTAAACTTCCTGGACCGCGGCGACGCCGGTTCCGTATTGCACGTGGTATCCGTTGGCATTCAGAATAATCTCCAGACCGGCGACCATGGCGAACAAATCCGCGAAATCGAAATAGCCCAGATGCGCGATGCGGAAGATCTGCCCCTTCATGGAGCCCTGGCCATTGGCGATGACGGCTCCGAAACGGCTCTTGAATTCCTTGACGATCACGCCGGAATCCATGCCGGCCGGGGCCTTGACGGCGGTCACCGACGACCCCGGCGAGCCGGCCGCAAACAGCTCCAGTCCCAGCCGCTCGACTGCGGCGCGGGTGGCCTGGGCCAGCAACTGCGCGTTCTCCACCAACTTCGCCATGCCGATCTGCTTCACGTAGCGCAGCGCTTCGGCCAGCGCTAGAATCAACGCGATGGAAGGAGTCCAGCTCGATTCGCCCGCATCGCCGCTCTTCTTTTCCTTTTTCAGGTTGAAGTAGTAATGCGGCAGGGTGGCGGTCTCGGCGAGCTTCCACGCCTTCGGACCGATGGACAGAAACGCCAGGCCGGGCGGAATCATGAATGCCTTTTGCGAACCGCCGATCACCACGTCGAGACCCCATCCGTCGATGTCGAGCGGCATGGTGCCCAACCCGGTGATGGCATCGACCACGAAAATCGCGCCGGTCTTGGAAATCAAAGCGGCCATGGCCCGAACGTCATGAGCGGCGCCCGTCGAGGTTTCCGAGGCTTGCACGAAAACGCCCTTGGTGGCCGGCTCTTTCGCCAGCGCGGCTTCCACCTGTTGGGGAGTCACCACCTGGCCGTAGGGGACGGTCAGCACGTCGGCGTCCAAACCGTAGGCCTTGGCAATCTCGGCCCAGCGTTCGCCGAATTTTCCGGCGGAGCAGACAATCACCTTGTCGCCCTTGGAGAACAGGTTCGAGACTGCGGCGTCCATCGCGCCGGTTCCCGAAGCGGCGAACATCAACACGTCGTTGGCCGTCCCCATCAGTTCTTTTAAGTCCGCCAGGCACGAGCGATAGGCCTTGCGGAAGTCCTCGGTGCGGTGGTGGATATCCGACGCCATCATGGCGTGCAGGGCGGGCGGATAGAGAGGAGTCGGACCGGGCGTTAATAAACGTTGTTTTTTGATGTGCATCGTCGAAAGCAGTTTGTGAGAATCTGGGCTAGTCCTTTAGAATAGCAGACATCATGCCCCTTATTGACCAGGTGCAGCAAGACATGGTTGCGGCCATGAAGAGCCGGGACGAAGCGCGGCTTAGCGCGCTTCGCATGATCAAGGCCGCGTTGATGAAGGCGAAGGTGGATTCCCCCAAGCCGCTCGACGAAGCGGCCGAGATGCAGATCCTCAAGTCGCTGATGAAGCAGCGAACCGACGCCGCGGAGATGTTCCACAAAGCGGGCCGCACGGAGCAGGCCCAAAAAGAAGAGGCCGAACGCGTGCTGATCGAAAGCTATCTGCCCGCCGGAGCCAGCGAACACGAGATCGATACCGCCATCGCCGAAGCCCTGGCCGAAACCGGCGTGACCGCGCTCAAGCAGATGGGCGTGGTGATGAAAGCCGTGCAGGCCAAGCTGAAAGGAAAGACCGTGGACGGCAAAGCGCTAAGTGATAAAGTGAGGTCCAGATTACAATGACGCCTCCTCAAACCGAAAAGAAATTCCGGTCTTATGTGCCCGACAAGACCGACCTGCGCGAGTTCACATTGCGCGCGATTCTGTTGGGGCTGATCATGACGGTTGTCCTTGGTGCGGCCAACCTCTACCTCGGCTTGCGCGCCGGCATGACCATCGCGGCGACCTATCCCGCGGCGGTCATCGGCATGGCCATCCTGCGGCTCATGAAGGGCTCCATTCTCGAAGAGAACATGGCCCGGACCATCGGCTCGATCGGCGAATCGGTGGCGGCCGGGGCGGTGTTCACCATCCCGGCGTTCGTGCTCTCCGGCGTGTGGCCGGCGTTCGATATCGAGAACGGCTACTGGAAATCGGTGGCGCTGATGGCGGTGGGCGGCACCCTGGGCATCCTGTTTGTGACGCTGCTGCGCCGCATCATGGTGGAAGACCCGGATCTCCCGTTCCCGGAATCTGTGGCGGCGGCCGAAATCCATAAGGCGGGCCAGCAGGGCGCCAAGGCGGCCAAGATACTTTTCGCCAACATGGGCATCGGCGCAGCGGTTTATTTTCTGGGCGCAATCAACATATTCGCCGCGAGCAAGGACTTCCTCATTCGCGTGGGCGAGTTGGGGCGCAGCGCGGTCAGGCTGACCCGGATGCCAGGGACTCCTTCCCTGCCGGCGGGCGCCATGACGACGTTCTCCGCACCGGCCATCAGCCCCGCGTATATTGGGGTGGGCTACATCATCGGGCCGCGCCTGGGCGCCTTGAACTTCGCCGGCGGCGTCTTCGCGTGGGGACTGCTGGTGCCGTTGCTGGCCTTCTTCCTGGGACCGCAACTGCAGCCCTATGTCAACGGCGAAGAGGGCTGGGCGTCCGTCGCCGGCTCCACCTGGTACAACGTGGTGCGCCCCATCGCGGTGGGCGGCATGCTGGTTGGCGCGTCGTTCACGCTCTTCCGCATGCGCAAGAACTTGGGGATCGGCATGAAGCGCGCGGTCGCCGACTTGAAGAAGTCCGCGGCAGCGCACGAATCCACCACCCGCACTCAGCGGGACCTGAACAGCAAGGTGGTCTTCGGCGGGCTGGGGGTGGTGTTCCTTTGCATGATCGGGTTGTATTTCTACTTCACCAACGTGATTGGCGCCGCCGTCGTGGCGGCCCTGGTCATGATCGTGCTCGGCTTCTTTTTCGCGGCGGTCTCCGGGAACCTCGTGGGCATGATCGGCTCGTCCAACAACCCCGTCTCGGGCCTGACGCTTTGCACTCTGGTGATCGCGGCCCTGCTCATGATCGCGATGGGCTTGCACGGCAACACGGGCATCGCGGCCGTGCTCGGCGTGGCGGCGGTGGTGTGCGTCTCCTCCGCGGTGGCCGGTGAGATGTTGCAGGACCTGAAAGCCGGTCACATCCTCGGCGGCACACCGTCGAAGATGCAGATCGGCGACCTGTTGGGCATCGCCGTCTCGAGTATGGCGCTGTTCTTCCCGCTGATGTGGCTGCATCGCGCCTACACCTTCGGCACGCCGCAGCTCTCGGCGCCGCAGGCCGGCCTGATGTCCTCCCTGGCACAAGGCATCGTCGGCGGCAACATGGCGTGGCCGTTGGTGGTGGTCGGAATCCTCATGGGATTCGGGCTGATCCTGATCGAGGTGCGCAGCCCCATGCTGTTCTCGGTGGGGATGTACCTGCCGCTGGAGACGACATTCGCCATCTTCGTCGGCGGCATCTTCCGCTGGCTGACGGACAAGTACCGCGACAAGGGCAACTTCAACGACGCCCAGAAGGCCCGCATCGAAAACGCCGGGATCCTGACCGCCTCCGGCCTGATCGCGGGCGAGGCGCTCTGCGGACTGGTGGTCGCCGGCTTCCGCGCCGCTGAAAAGACCCAGGGCCACAAAATCCTGCCGGATTGGACCTGGTCCGGCACCAGCCTGTTGTCGATCCTGGTTCTGATCGCTTTGGCCGTTCTGATGATCCGCCTGCCGCTGGTCAACGCCGGCAGGCCCGATGAGCCTGCGCCGCCGACGGCCATTATGTAGTGAATGGGGTGATCCATTGCGAATTGATCCCGAAGACCTGCGCCGGCACTACCGGTCGATCTCCGACGAAGAGCTGATGGCGCTTGATCGGGGGGCGCTTACCGAGATTGCGCAGAAGTTGTACGACGAGGAGGTGGCGCGAAGAGACTTCAATCCGGAGCAGGAGTTGGAGCTCAGTGCGCCGGGTGAGGTGGAACTGGTCGACGCCGAATTGGATGTCGATACCGGACCACCGCCCGATTGGCTCGAAGACGCTGCTTGCGTATGTGCCTTCGCCGCGGTTTCCGAGACCTCTTATGCCACCGAGGTGGCAGAGGCCCGAGCCGTGCTGAGGAGGGCGGGAATTCCCTGTTGTGTCACGCTCAATCGCGCCGACCCATCGGGCGGAGCCGCCGCGCGCAGCGAGTATTGCGTGATGGTGCCCGGCGCGTTCAACCTGCACGCTACCAGCGTGCTGGACCGGGACATCTTCAACGCCCGGCAGGAAGAGGAATGGCGCACGCATTTCCAGGCGCTGTCGGACGACGATCTTCGCGTGCAAAAAGTCGAGATTCTTTGCGCCGGTCTCCTGGACCGGGTCGCGCGCCTGCGAAAGGTGTATGAAGACGAGATGTCGCAGCGCGGGCTCAAGCCGCGTTGACGTGAGTTACCATTACTATCGTTCACAGTGGAGGCCTTTATGACGACTTACTATCAAGAGCATCAGACCGACTTCCTCGAAGGCCTGAAAACCTTCCTTCGCATTCCCAGCATCAGCACCCTGACCGAACATAAGCCGGACATCCGGCGAGCGGCGGAATTCGCTATGAACGAGCTGCGCGCGGCGGGGATGACCACCGCCGAGCTGATCGAAGGCGCCGGCAATCCGCTGGTCTACGCGGAATGGCTGGGCGCCCCGGGCAAGCCTACCATCCTGTTCTATGGCCACTACGATGTGCAGCCGCCCGACCCGCTCGACGAGTGGAAGTCGCCGCCGTTCGAGCCGACAGTCCGTGGGAAGGACATCTTCGCGCGCGGCGCGGTGGACGATAAGGGCCAGGTCTATATCCAGATCAAAGCGGTGGAAGGCCTGCTCAAGACTACCGGCAGGCTTCCCGTGAACGTCAAGTTCCTGCTGGAGGGCGAAGAAGAGACTGGCGGCGAATTCATCGAAGCGTATGTCAAGACGAAGCCTCCGCGCCTGAAGGCGGACGCCGCCGTGGTGTGCGACACCGAAATGTTCGCTCCCGAGCTGCCCACCATCTGCATCGGACTGCGCGGCCTGGTGTATTACGAGTTGATCGTGCAGGGCGCCGACCACGACCTGCATTCGGGCATCTACGGCGGCGCCGCACCCAACCCGATGATGGCCGTCGCCGAGATCATAACCGCGCTCAAAGACCGCGACGGCCACATCCGGATTCCCGGCTTCTACGACCGCGTGGTTCCGCCCAGCGACAAGGAGCGCGAAGCCTGGGCGCGCCTGCCGTTCGACGAAAAGGAATACACCGAGAAGGAAATGGGCGCGCGCGAGCTGGTGGGCGAGCCTGGGATTAACGTGTTCGAACGCACGTGGGCACGCCCCACGCTGGAAGTTCACGGCATCCGCGGCGGGTTCACGGGCGAGGGCGCCAAGACCGTCATTCCGGCCCGCGCGGTGGCCAAGATCAGCACTCGCCTGGTGGGCGACCAGCGCCTGGACGAGTCGATCGAGCAGACCAAGGCCGCGGTGAAAGCTGCCTGCCCCAAGGGCGTCACCGCGGAGTTGAAGCTGATCAGTGCCGGCGCGCCGTCGCTCACCAACCCCGACAATCCGTTCATCCACGCTGCCGCCGCGGCGCTGAAGGAGACGTTCGGAAAGGACACCGTGTACATCCGCTCCGGCGGGTCGATTCCCATCGTAGGCGTGTTCGACAAATACCTCGGCATCCCCAGCGTCATGATGGGGTTCGGACTTCCCGACGATAATCTCCACGCGCCCAACGAGAAATTCCACCTGCCGAATTTCTACCGCGGCATCGAAGCGGTAGCGCGGTACCTGGAAATTCTAGGCGAATAGACGATAAGATAGGTGCATGAGGCCCGCCGACACATCGCCGGAAGCGTGGAAGGTCTATCTCGATCTGCAGCGGAAGCTGTCGCCCGCCGAGAAACTCCGGCAGTCCTTCGAGTGGTCGGAAGTGGTCGGTCAGTTCGCCGAGGCGGGTATGCGGCAGCGATATCCCGACGCTGATGATCGTGAGATATTCCTGCGCGTGGCCCGAATCAAGCTAGGCCCGGAGTTGTTCCGCAGGGTTTACGGCGAGGCGCTTCCCGATGGCCGGCGACTTGTCAGACACGCTTAAGTTTCTCGCCGCCGCCCTCGACCAACTCGGCATCCCATATTTGATCGGTGGATCCATGGCATCGTCCGCCCGGGGAATCGCGCGGGCCACGCGTGACATCGATATCGTCGCGGATATTCGGCTGGACCAAGCCGATCGATTCGCTGCTGCACTCGGTCCGAACTGGTACGTAGAACCCGATCAGATCCGCCAGGCGCTCCGTGCCGGACGAGCTTTCAATGTCATCTATATCCCGAAGAGCCAGAAGGTGGACATCTTTCCCGCCGCCGGTGAATTCCAGGCGGCGCAATTGGAGAGAGCCTCAAAGCTTCCCCTGACGTTTCTTGGCATCGATGCGGAGTATCCGGTGGCCAGCGCCGAAGACATTCTCCTGGCCAAGCTCCAGTGGTATCGCGCGGGCGGCGAAATCTCCGACCGCCAATGGAGCGACATCACCGGCATCCTCGCCACCAACCCCGCTATTGACCTCGACTACACGCGCTCCTGGGCGGCGCGCCTGCGCGTGGAAGATCTCCTCGACAAAGCCCTGGCCGAAGTCGCCAGCGAACAAAACTAACCACCCGTCATCCCGCTGAGTCTAACCAAGCGGAGGGCCATCCCTTGCTCGCAGACCTGCGGTACGCCACACGATCGCTTCTGAAATCGCCGCGCTTCACTGCAGTTGCCGTTCTGGTGATGGCGCTCGGCATCGGCGCCAATGCCGCCATGTTCAGCGTGGTGTACAACGTACTCCTGCGGCCCTTGGCCTATCCCCGCCCCGACCGGATCGTCTTCGTCCAGGAGACCAGCCTGCGCCACGGTGGAATGAACCCAACCGCCCCCGCCACCTACACCGACTGGCGCGACCAGCAGCACGTCTTCCAATCCATCGCCGCGGCCGAGGTGTGGGGCGCTTCGCTGACCGGCGCCGGCCGCCCGGAACAGGTCGGCGGCCTGAAGGCCTCGGCGTCCCTGCTGTCGGTGCTGGGTGTGCCGCCGATGATCGGCCGCGGTTTTCTGCCGGAAGACGAACAGGGCGACGGGCGCGTGGTCCTGCTGAGCCATGGGCTGTGGCAGCGGCGGTTCGGCGGCGACCTGTCGATCATAGGCCGGAGTCTTACGCTCAATGGCGCGGACTACCGCGTGATCGGCGTCATGCCTCCCGAATTCCGCTTCCCGCCGTTCTGGGCGCTGAGGACCGAACTCTGGGTGCCGCTGGTATTCCCACCGCAGCGCAGCCACGATCGCGGCGGCCGTTCGCTCCGCGTGTTCGCGCGGCTCAAAGACCGCGTGAGCGTGGAGCAGGCCGCCGCTGAGATGAGCACCATCGCCCGCCGCATCGAACAGGCGTACCCGGAGACGAATGCGGATTCCGGCGCGCGCGTAATGCCGCTCACCGAGGTTGTGGTGGGGCAGGTCAAGCCGGCGCTGCTGGTGCTGCTGGGCGCCGTGGCGTTCCTGCTGTTGATCGCCTGCGCCAACGTTGGCAACCTGCTGCTCGGCCGCGCCAGCCGGCGGCAAAAAGAGATCGCGCTACGGCTGGTGCTGGGCGCGGGACGCTGGCGCCTGGTGCGGCAGTTGCTGGTGGAAAGCGTGCTGCTCTCCGCGGCCGGCGGCGTGCTGGGACTGCTGCTGGCCTACTGGTCCGTGCACGCGCTCTCGGCCAGCATCGCGGAAGCCAGCCGCTTCACGCTGCCGCGCTACCAGGAGATCGGGATTGGCGCAGCGGTGCTGCTGTTCACGTTCGCGATGTCTTCGGCTACGGGCATTCTCTTCGGCCTCGTGCCCGCGCTTCAATGCTCGCGGCCGGATTTGCAGGCAGCACTCAAAGATGGCGGGCACGGCACGTCGCGATTCTCGCGCACGCCGCTCGGCAGCCTGCTGGTGGTGGGCGAGGTTGCGATCTCACTGACGCTGCTGTCGGGCGCTGGGTTGATGCTCCGCAGCTTCGCGCGGCTGGGCGCGGTAGACGCCGGTTTCGATCCGCGCCATGTTCTCACCATGCAGGTGGTCCTGAGGGGCTCTCCCCACGACGTCACGCCGGAGAGGCGCACCGCGTTCTACCGGCTGGTTCTGGATCGCGTAGCTGCGGCGCCAGGGGTGGAATCGGTAAGCGGCATCAATCATCTGCCGTTGGCGGGCGACCTATGGACGTTTTCCTTCCTGGTGGAAGGGCGGCCCGTGCCAGCGCCGGCCGACGTTCCGGGCGCCGTGTTTCGCGTGGTCTTCCCCGGTTACTTTCGCACCATGCGCATTCCGTTTGTGCGCGGCCGCGATTTCAACCTACACGACGATCGCTCGGCGCCCCGCGTCGTGGTGATCAACGAGGCCATGGCCAATCGCTGGTGGCCGCGCGAGAGCGCCATCGGGAAACGCATTCGCCTGGGCCATGAGGGTCCCTGGTACACGGTGGCGGGTATCGTGAAGAACGTGGAACAGCGGGATTGGGGAGCCAGCCCGGACAGCGAGTTTTACTTCTCTCAATGGCAGGATCCCGAGGACATCCAACACTACCTCACGTTGGTAGTGCGGACTGCCGGCAACCCCCTCGCGATGGCCTCCGCGATCGAGCGCCAGGTGTGGTCGCTCGACCGCGACCTGCCGATCGGCGACGTCCTGAGCCTCGAACAGGTGGTGGACCGCGCCGTGTGGCAGCCGCGCTTCTCCACGACGCTGCTCGGCGGATTTGCGTCGCTGGCCCTGGTGTTGGCGGCCATCGGCATCTACAGCGTGATGTCCTTCGACGTCAGCCGGCGAACTCACGAGATCGGCATCCGCATGGCGCTCGGCGCGAAACCCGGCGACGTGATGCGTTCGGTACTGCTCGGTGGCGCGCAACTGGCGGCCATGGGCGCGGCGATCGGCCTGATGGGAGCGCTGGCGCTCACGCGTTACATGAAGACCCTGCTGTATGAAGTCAGCGCGACCGACCCGGTGGCACTGTTGGCGGCCGCGACGCTGCTGGGATTTGTGGCTCTGGCCGCGGTGTGGCTCCCGGCGCGGCGAGCCACGCGCGTCGACCCGATGATCGCTTTGCGCTGCGAGTGACTAGCCCTTGTAGACCTTCCAGAAAACTTCGCGGAACTTGGCCATCTCCTGGTCGGTGCCGATAGTCACGCGCAGCATGTTGTCGAGCGGGGGGAACGGGCGGCCCGGCGCCACGCCCATGCGCGGCATGGTGTTGATGAATTCGCGCGCGTTGCGGCCCACATCGATCATGATGAAGTTGGCGTGCGGCTCGATGAAATTGACCTTGCTCTCGCGCAGCCAGTCGCACAACTCGCGGCGCGTGTGGGCCAGCGAGGCACGGCGCTCCCGCAGGATGGTCTGCTGGTCGCCCAATGCGGCCACTACGGCACGCGCGCTGACAATCGGGATGACGTTCATGCGCAGCGGCATCAGACGTTCGATGATGTCGGGCCGTGCGGCTGCGAAACCGACTCGCAAACCGGCCATGCCGTAGATCTTAGAGTACGTGCGCGTCACGATTACGTCCTTGCCCTGCCGCACGTAAGGTAAGGCCGTCTTCAACTCGGGACTCTCTCCGAAGTGGAGGTAGGCCTCATCCACTAGCAGGGTGGTATTGGCAGGCAGGTTGCCAACCAGCCAATCGATATCCTTGGCGGTGGTCATGGCCGAGGTGGGATTGTTGGGATTGCAGATGTAGATCAGGCCGCCGCGCGCCTTGCCGGCTTCGTCCGCGAGCTTCTGCACGTCGGCGGTGTAGTCCTCGCGCAGCTTGGTCAGCACCACCGGCCGGCCCAGCGCGCGCGCCAGTTCGATGGGGCCTTCGTAGGCCGGCGCCACGCTGATGAGGGGACGCGTCGCGGACGTCAGGAGGTCGACGCTGGTGTGCAGCACCTCGCTCGATCCGCAGCCGGTGATAATCTGCTCGGGAGATAGTTCTTCGCTGCGCGCGATGGTGGCATAGATGTCGCGAAACTCCTGGTAGTGGTAGCGGCCCGAGGTGGGCAGCACCTCCCGCATGGCTGCCAGCGACACCTGCGGCGGTCCAGCCGGGTTTTCGTTGGCGTTGAGCCACACCATGTCCTTGGGCAGATCGGCCGCGTTCACGGCCGCTCGCTGCGCGTAGGCCATTTCGGGTAACAAGCGGGCCGCCGCGGCGGCGAATCCGGCTCGGGCGGCAAAACTTCTACGGGTGAGCATGCGTATCTCCTCGTGTCTTGTTCGTCTATTTCGATACGCCAAAGCCGTCTATGTGAACCTCGAGGAGGTGGTTAATGCGGATGCCGTAGATGCCGTCGGTATTTGCCGTCGCTCCGGTCTTGGGCGTCGAGTTCACCACCGTGCCGTTGACCACGTAATCGATCTTGTCGGCGCCGACGCGCACTTCGAGGGCGTTGGTGGATTTTCCGGTGTCGTCGGGTTTCTTCACTGCGTCGCTTGGCGTTTTCGACGACACGTTGCTGGCAGCCGCACCGTCGCGGCTCTTGATCAGCCACGTCCCATCCTGCGCGACCACGAAGTATAGGTACTTCTGCTGCGGGCCGTCGAGATTGCTCCCGCCGAACACCAGGCCGTAATAGTTGGTGTGGCCGCTCGGCTTCATCAGGGTAAACGTGCCCTTGACAGTGTAAGTGCCAGTTGCGGTATTGGATGGATTCCAGTACACCGCCGCCTGGGGATTGGTCGCGTGGAAGCCCGATCCCATGGTGACGAACTTGATCGCGCCCGCGGCGTCGGGGTCCGTCGCCGAGGTGCTGCGATCGGCGCGCACCTTCCAGCCCGTCGGCGATTGGGCGGCAAGCGGCGCAAGAGCAACCAGCGCGAGCGCCGCAAAATAAACGTGACGTTTCATTTCGTATTCCTCCCCATATTTCGATTTTCGGTTCCGCAAACGATTATATACCGGCCGCTATAGCTCGGCGAGCGCGCGGTGAACCAGGTGAATGCTGATCGCGCCCTCGCCGACGGCCGACGCCACGCGCTTCACATTACCCGCGCGCACATCGCCGACCGCAAACACGCCGGGCAGACTGGTTTCCAGCATTTGAGGAGCGCGCGCCAGCGGCCACCGCGGGTTCGGGTCCGCCGCACCCGGGGCGTCCAGATCGCGCCCGGTCAGAATGAATCCCTTGTCATCCAGCGCCAGGCAGCCGCGCAGCCACTCGGTCCGCGGCGACGCTCCCGCCATGATGAACACGTGCCGGATGGGCCGCGTGGTAACTTCTCCCGTTTTTCTGTCCTGCCACACCACCCGTTCGAGGCGCGTGCCGCCCTCCAGCGCGACAATTTCCGTATTGAGATGGAGCTCAATCTGCGGGTTCTCGGTCAGCCGCTGGATGAGATAGCGCGACATGCTGCTCGACAACTCGCCCGACCGCACCAGCATGTGCACCTTGCGCGCGGTTTGCGACAGGAACGCGGCGGCCTGCCCGGCCGAGTTTCCTCCTCCCACCACGGCCACCTCTTCGCTCTCGCACAACTGCGACTCGATGTAAGTCGCGCCGTAGTAAATCCCCTCACCTTCGAACTTCTCCAGGTTCGCGAGCCGCGGCTTGTTGTATTGCGCTCCGGTGGCGATCACGATCGCACGCGCCGGCAGCGCATCGCCGCCGTCGAGCACGACCTGGTACGGGCGGCGGCCGCACTCCAGCCGCGTGACGCTGCGTGCGATCATCATCCTGGCGCCGAATTTCTGCGCCTGGGTTGTGGCGCGCGCCGCCAATTCCTGCCCGGAGACCCCCATCGGGAAGCCAAGGTAGTTCTCGATCTTCGAGCTCGACCCCGCCTGCCCGCCGGGAGCGGTCGTCTCGATCACCAGAACATCGAGGCCCTCCGAGGCGGCGTAAACCGCCGCCGCCAGACCCGCCGGGCCCGCGCCGGCGATGATCAGATCGCGCACGTGCGTACTGTCGATGCTGCTGTTGAAGCCCAGGCACTTGGCCAGTCCCTGAATCGTCGGACTTCGCAGCACGCTGCGCCCGTGGCAGATCACGACGGGCACTTCGGACGGCTTCACATCGAAGCGATCGAGCAGCTCTTGCGAGGTTCGGTCGGTGTCGAGATCGACGTAGGTGTAGGGATGTCCGTTGCGGCCGAGAAACTCGCGCAACGCGAGCGTCTGAGCCGAGTGGCGCGAGCCCATCAGGATCACGTTCCCATAGCCGTGGCTGATCAGCGCGAGCCGGCGGAGGATAAAGGCGCGCAGCAGGATCTCGCTCAGCTCCGCGTCCTTCGCCACCAGCGCCCGCAACGCGTCTCCGCTGAGCTGGAGGAACTCGCCGGGCCCAGTCACGCGCCCGCGCACCAGGCATAGCTGCCCGGAGATCATGGTAATCTCGCCCGTGAATTCGCCGGAACTATGCGTGGCGATGGGCCGCTCGCCGTCAAAAGTAGGCTGCACGATTTCCATGCTCCCCGAGAGCAGCACGAAAAATGGAACAGCCGTATCGTCGGGCTCGAAAAGGATTTCGCCGAACCGGACGCTCCGCGAGTGGCCCGACGGCCGAATGCGATCGATCTGGGCAGGGGTCAGAACGGGAAACGCCTGAGTGCGGGCGTCGAGAGCGCTGGGCGGCAGAGAAGACATGCTTTATTTTCTCACCCCGCCGAATGTACGATTTAAATCGTTGACATACGTTTTAAATCGTTGTAACATTCTTCCAAATGGATCTGCCGCTTCCCACCGGCGCTGAAATCGACATCCTGGCGGTTCTCTGGCGGCTGGGACCTGCCACCGTGCGTGAAGTCCACGAAGAACTGGGCAAAGACTGCGGCTATACCACGACGCTGAAGCAGATGCAATTGATGACCGAAAAGGGCCTGCTCATTCGCAGCGACCGTTTTCGGTCGCACGTCTACGAGGCCGGCGTGCCCAAGGAACAAACGCAGAAACAGATCGCGGGGGACCTGCTGAAGCGCGCGTTCGCCGGGTCGGCCAAAAGCCTGGTGATGGGCGCTCTGGCGGCCCAGCCCGCTTCGCGCGAGGAACTGGCCGAAATCCGCAAAATGCTGGAGACATCCGCGAAAGAGAAAGGACGCTCCCGATGAACGCCATGCAGTTTCTCTCCTCACAGCCGTGGGTGGAACGCCTCGGCTGGACCCTGGTTCACTTCCTCTGGCAGGGCGTGTCGATTGCAGCTTTGTATGCCGCCGTACGTAGATGGATGGCGCGCTCGTCCAGCCCGAGCATACGATACCGGGTCGCCTGCGGCGCACTCGCGGCAATGATGGCCCTTCCATTCGTGACCTGGAGCCTGATGCGCCCATCGGACCTGGTTCCAGTTGCCACCCATCTCGCCAGAGGCGTTCACACCGCGGCTCCCGCTGTCACCGTCAGTTTGCCCACATCCCTCCCTGCGACCGTTTCCGGCCCATGGGCGGGACAGGTTCTGTCCTGGGTAGTGGTGAGCTGGCTCGTCGGCGCGATGGCGTTCTGGGTGCGGTTGATGGGAGGCTGGGTGGTTGCCGCGCGCATGCGATCCGTGCTGGTGCGGCCTTCGCCGCCGGAATGGCAACAGATCGTCGGTAAGCTCGGCGCGCGGATTGGCCTGTCTCGCCCGGTCCGGTTGCTGGTCTCGGCGCTGGTCGAAGTGCCGGCGGTCGTCGGCTGGCTTCGTCCCGTGGTGCTGATGCCGGTTGGAGCGCTCGCCGGCTTGCCGGCCGAACAGTTGGAAGCGCTGCTGATTCACGAGCTGGCCCACATCCGGCGGCACGATTACCTGGTCAACATCCTGCAGAGCGTCGCCGAGGCGCTGCTGTTTTACCATCCCGCGGTCTGGTGGGTGTCGGGACACATTCGCGCCGAGCGCGAGTTGTGCTGCGACGACGTGGCCGCACAGGCCAGCGGCGACGTGCTCACGTATGCACGCGCTCTGGCTGAATTGGAATCGTATCGTCCGGCCCACGTCCATGCAGCTCTCGCCGCCAATGGCGGTTCGCTGGCGGATCGCATCGCTAGGCTGCTGGGCCAGTCCCGGCCGGCATCGCAAGCGCACTCCGGGATGGAAGCCATGGTCAGCGCGATTCTCCTGGCGATCGCGGCTTGCGGGCTGTTCGGCCAATCCGATGTCGCGCCGCGATTCGAGGTCGCGTCGGTCAAGCTGAATACCGGCGATCGGAGCGGGATGAGGGTCAGGGTCCTTCCCGGCGGCGGGCTGATGGCGCAAAACGCTTCGCTGCAGCTTCTCATGCAGAACGCGTATACTCTGCAGGCTTTCCAGATCGTGGGAGGTCCAGGCTGGATGCAATCCGAGGGTTACAACATCGAGGCGAAGGGGGATGGCAAACCGGCCAGTCGGGACCAGGTTTTCCTCAAGCTGCGATCGCTCCTCGAAGACCGGTTCCAGCTAAAGGTCCACCGCGAGACCAAAGAACTCCCGGTCTATGCGCTCACGGTGGCAAAGAACGGCCCCAAGCTGCAGCAGCCGAAGGAAGGAGGTTGCTTTCCCGTCGATGCGAACGGGCCGACACCGCCTCCGCGTCCACCGGCCGCAGGAGGGCAGCCCCAGGTTTTCCCATGCGGCAGCGTTGGGGTGATGGGGGAGTCATCGGGAGTGCGGATGCAGGGGGGAAAAGTACCGATGGCCGAATTCATCAGGATTCTCTCGATGGTGATGGGCCGGCCGGTGGTTGACAGGAGCGGCTACACGCAAACATTTGACCTGATTCTTGATTTCACTCCCGATCAGGCCGTGGCCGGACTCCCGCGGCCCATGGGCGCGGGTGATCCCGGCAGCCCGCCAGCCGCGGCCGACCCTACCGCCCCGCCGCAGATCTTCTCCGCCATCCAGGAACAACTGGGGCTGAAACTCGATTCGACCAAGGGCCCGGTCGAAGTGCTCGTCATCGATCACGTGGAAAGGCCCTCCGCGAACTGATTCTCATTGACCGCGAGCGTAGGCGCTCATGCCTGCTGCGTCCCGACTCTCCGGAAACCTCGGGTCAACCCACAGATTCGGAACGCCTTGTGGGCAGGCTGATAGCCTGGCTGAAAGCCTGCCCCACGTTCCAGCTCCGAAAATGTCACTCTAACCTGCGAGGCTCGGCAAGCTGAGGAGCGCCGCCGGCGCCCGCACCCGGACGCCACATGCTACGCCCCCATCTCTTTGCGGATGACTTCGGCGATACTCGCGCTGAAGCTCTCCACGCGCTCCAGGTCGGGACCTTCCACCATGACTCGGGCCAGGGGCTCGGTGCCGGAGAAACGCACGAGCACGCGGCCGGCGGGGCCAAAAGCCTCCTCCACCCGCCGGATCTCCCGCGCAATCGCGGGCACTTCTGTCAGCCCCTTTTTCTCCCGTACCCGGACGTTGACCAGTCTCTGCGGATAGATCGCCAGGTCCGCGGTCAGCTCATCCAGACCCACGCCGGCGCGGTGCGCGATCTCGAGCAGGCGCAGGGCAGTGAGCATGCCGTCGCCGGTAGTGGCGTACTGGCGGTAGATCACGTGACCCGACTGCTCTCCGCCCAAGGTTGCGCCAAGCCTCAGCATTTCCTCGAGCACGTACTTGTCGCCGACTGCCGTGCGTACCATGCGGATTCGCTCGCGATCGAGCGCCCGCTCGAGCCCGAGATTGGCCATCACGGTGGAAACCACGGTGTCTCCGGCGAGATGGCCGGAGGCCTTCAGCGCGCGCGCCGAGGCGAGGAGCACGCCATCGCCATCCACGATCTTTCCGCTCTTGGCGACAAATATGGCGCGGTCCGCGTCGCCATCGAAGGCTACGCCGCAATCCGCGTGGCTCGCCAGCACCCCCTCGCGCAGCGTCTCCAGGTGCAGCGCACCGCAGTTGAGGTTGATGTTGCGGCCGTTCGGCTCGGCGCAGAGCGTGGCGACCGTGGCGCCCAGCCGGCGGAACAGCTCGGGAGCCAGGCGATACGAAGCGCCATGGCCGCAATCCACCACGAGGCTCATGCCATCGAAGCTCACGGAGACAGTGGAGAGCAGGTACTCCAGATACTCGCAGGCGAGGGATTCATCGCAAGCGACAGGCTGGGAAGACGGAAATGCGGAGGCCTGTGCCACCACCTGGAAGATCTCCTGCTCGATGGCGTGCTCTTCCGCGTCCGGCAATTTGAAGCCGCTGTGGCCGAACACCTTGATGCCGTTGTCCCGGTAGGGATTGTGCGATGCGGAGATCATCACACCGGCCTGAAACGTTCCGGTGCGCGTCAGGTAAGCCACCCCCGGAGTGGTGATCACCCCCGCATGGCGCACGCGGACGCCGCAGCTCCCGAGACCGCCCGCCACGAGCTCCGCGATCCACTGGCCGGACTCCCGCGTATCGGTGCCGATCAGGATCTCGGGCTGAGCCTCGCGGCTGGTGACATCGTGCGCCAGGGCCACGCCGAAGGCGAATATGGTCGCCTGATCCAGCGGGTACTCCCCGGCAACTCCGCGAATCCCGTCCGTACCGAATAGTTCTTTTCCCACTCGATCTCCTCTTTTTCCACTCACTCCCAAGGGGTAACGGCTACTTCTTCTTCATGGACACGGTGACTCGGACCTGCGGGGAAGTCTCGAACCGCACATAGGGGTCGTCCACAAATGCGTTCACCCGGAACTCGGAGGAGCCCACCACGGAAGATACGTCCACTGGATCCGTGCTCACTGCCGCGATGCGGGACACTTTCTTTGCCGGCCCTTCAATCCGCAGCTCCGGAGGCTCGACGCTGTAGCTCACCACGACGTATCCGTTCTGCCCTTCGCCCAAGAAACGCGCGCGCACGGGCACGCTGCGCACCAGGCGCCGGTCGAATTCGAAGCGTACGACCGACGGATTGGCGCTCACCAGACGGACTCCGTGGGGCAGCTTCACATTTTCTTCGCCGATTTTGAACGTACGCACTCCCGGCTGGACGTTCGCCATATCCAGGATCACCGAGGGGTTCAAACCGCTGAGCTGTCCGGAAGGCCCGCGCAATTCCAGGGTGATCGGACCGGCGGGCTCGGAGCTGAACTCGAGATCCTCGGGCAGATTCTTATATTCCAGCCGGACGGCTGCGCGAGTTCCCAGTTCGGGCTCGGTGGCCACCAGGGCCCATATCAACACCGCCATGCCAAGTGAGAGCATTTTCCACCCGAAGTTCTCCCACAACATCGCGCGCGTCCACTTGAGGACCCTGTTCATGGTTGATTCACCCGATCGCCAGGACGGATGTCCGCGGGCAGGGGAGTGCTCTCGGGCGCCAGGGGAATGTCCGCGGCGTACTCGTCGATGTGTGTCTGGGAGGGGCGGTGGACTTCGAAATGCAGGTTGATGCGCTCGAGGACCGCGGGCAGGGAGAGGCCCTGCGCGATATCGCCAAAAGAAGCCAGGGAAATGCGCCCGGTCTCTTCGGAAACCACCAGCGAGAGACAGTCCGTCTCCTCGGTGATTCCGATTGCGGCGCGGTGGCGGGTGCCCAGCTTGCCGGAGAGCGCTGGATTGGTGGTGAGGGGAAGAAAGCAGGCGGCCGCGGCCACGCGCTCTTTCTGGATCACGACGGCGCCATCATGTAAAGGCAGGCCGGGCTGAAAGATGGAGAGAAGCAGGTCGCGCGAAATGAGGGACTCGAGCCGCACGCCGCTCTCGATGAAAGTGCGCAGGCCGATGTCGCGTTCCAGGACGATCAAAGCGCCAACTTTGTGTTGCGCGAGATGTTCCACAGCGAGGAGAATTTCGTTGACGGAGCTGGGCGCCCGGAAGCCTCCGCCCATGCCGAACCAGCGCTTACGTCCGAGGCGCGCCAGCGTGCGGCGGATCTCCGACTGGAACAGCACGATCACCGCGAGACCCAGGTACGGAACGATAAAGCCGAGCACCGAGCGGAGGGCCTCGAGGCCGGTCCAGACCGCGATGGCGTAAAGCAGAACGACGATGAGAATCCCGACTAGGATGTGTCCGGCGCGCGTACCGCGCACCACCATCAGGGCCTGATAGACGAGGCAGGCGACCACCAGGATATCGACAACCCCAGCGACGGTGAGGCTCGGCAGGTATGGCAGGAAACGGAGCATATGCCCTGGAAGTCCCATCTTAACGTAGGGCAAACAGAGCCGCGACCGTCAGGGAGCGGTTTTCAGCCCCCTCTCGATACAATGGATCATGCCCTTTGTCTCCATTCCCGAGGCCGTTGAAGAAATCCGCGCGGGGCGGATCCTGGTGGTGGTGGACGACGAGGACCGGGAAAACGAAGGCGACCTCACGATTGCCGCCGAGAAAGTTACGCCCGAGATCGTCAATTTCATGGCCACCCACGGCCGCGGGCTGGTTTGCCTCCCCTTGACCGCGGAGCGCTGCGACTATCTGCGGCTGCCCCTGATGAGCCCGCGGAACACCTCCAATTTCGGGACGGCGTTCTGCGAATCGATCGACGCTCTCGAGGGTGTGACCACCGGAATCTCGGCCGCGGACCGCACGCGCACCATCCTGAAAACCATCGACCCGAACTGCCGGCCCGGCGATCTGGCGCGGCCCGGCCACGTCTTTCCCCTGCGCGCCCGCGAAGGCGGCGTGCTGGTGCGGGCCGGGCAGACCGAGGCTTCCGTGGACCTGGCGCGCATGGCCGGCCTGGCGCCCGCCGGCGTGATCTGCGAGATCATGAACGAAGACGGCAGCATGGCACGGGTGCCGCAGCTCGAGGAGTTCTGTCGACGCCACGGGCTCAAGTTGATCTCGGTAGCGGACCTGATCCGCTACCGCATGAAACACGAAAAGTTCGTGCGGCGCGTGGCGGAGGGCTGCATGCAGACGGAGTTCGGCGAGTTCCGCACCATCGCCTATGCCAGCGACCTCAACCCCGAGTACCACCTGGCGCTGGTTTTCGGAGCGGTGGCCGGCGAGGAGCGCGTCCTGGTACGTATGCATTCCCGCTGCCTGTACGGCGACGTTTTCGGCTCGATGAGCTGCGATTGCGGCCGCCTGGTGCGCGATTCGCTGCGCGCCATCGCCGCGGAGGGGTTGGGAGTGCTGGTCTATTTGCACGAAACCGGACCGGGTTTCCGGGTGGAGCGCGACCCCCACGGAGAAGAGCGGATGGTCTCGCATGGCCGCGATTTCATGCATTACCAGGGGGCGGCCGGCCAGCGGCAACTCCAACACGAACACGGCATCGGGGCTCAGATTCTGTCCGATCTGGGGCTGCACACCATCCGGCTGCTGACCAATCACCCGCGCAAAATCGTTGCGCTGGAAGGGTTTGGGATCGAAATCGTGGATCAGATCCCGCTCCCGACTCTCTGATTTCCGACCCCCGGCCCCCGACCCTGCTAATATCGAAGCGGACGCCGCGTCCTGAATGATATGAACGTACGAATTATTTCCACCGCGACGCTCGCGATCGCCTTTACCGCCGTCCTCCCTGCCAAGGCTGCCGACCCTCAACTTCTCAACTTGGTGATGCCCGATGCCGTGGTTTTGGCGGGTGTCAACGTGGATTCGGCCAAGACCTCGCCGTTTGGCCAGTACGTGCTCTCGCAATTGCAGTCCAACGACCAGGACATGCAAAAGCTCATCGCGCTCACGGGCTTCGATCCCACGCGCGACGTGAGTGAATTGCTGGCGGCGTCCAACGGTACGCCGAACACCGGCCTGTTGCTGGCGCGCGGAAGTTTCGATGCCGTTAAGATCACGGCGGCCGCACTCGCCGGCGGAGGTAGCACCGAAACCTACGGCACGGTGGGCGTGACCATTATCGAAGACCCTAAGCAGACGCACGGTGTGGCCTTCCTGAGATCCACGTTGGTGGTGGCCGGCGACTTGGCCAGTGTCAAAGCGGCGATCGACCGGCAGGCGGTCGCGGCTCCGATTCCGGCCGCGCTGTCCACGCAGGTCAACAATTGGAGCGGTTTGCAGGATGCATGGGCCATCTCCACGGTGCCGCCTTCCTCGTTGCAGCCTCCGGCCAACGCGCCGAAAGTGCCGGGCATGAACGGGCAGGGGCCGTTCCAGACCATTCAGTCGGCGGCCGGCGGCGTGAAGTTCGGCGCGGTGGTGGCGATCACGGCGCAGGCGCAGTCCGATAATGCGCAGGACGCGGCCTCCATGGGCGATGCCTTGAAGCTTCTCGCCAACCTCGCGCAGATGCAGGCGGCTCAGAACCCGACTGCGGCGTCGCTGGCACAGTCGCTGCAGGTGAGCACGTCAGGCAGCACGCTGACTGTTACGTTGAGCTTGCCCGAGGATCAACTGCAACAGATCGTGAAGCCGAAGGCCAACGCAAGGAAGCGCTGAACGGCCTGGGCGGCAGATTAGACCGCTCCCTGAGACGGTCGTGGCTCTGAGTCAACCCGGCGATCTCAGCGATTCCCTATAAGTCGAGGGGCACAAGTCCTTGAAAAACGGGCACCGGCGGCAGCGCTCGCCCTCGTGCAGCGGGAACTCCTGTTTCTCCTGGGCTTCCAGAAAATCGCGGACGATCTGCTCCGGCGATTCCAACAGCGACGGCGTCAAATCCACCTCGATCGCGGTATTCGGCCGCAGGAAATGCAGCCAGGCGCGATCGGGCGGGCGGCCCACGACCCGCTCCACCGCCAGTGCGTAGAGCCGCAATTGCAGCGCGTAATCCTGGGCGCGCTGATGCGCTTCCACGGCGGTCACGGAATCTGTTTTGTAGTCCACGATCGCCAGTTCCCCACCCTCTTCGAACCACAGGTCCACCTGGCCGCGAACCACCAGGTCCTCTACCGACATCAGGAAATCGAACTCGCGCTCCACGCGGCTGGCGCGCGAAGCGCGGCGGCCCAACGCGCTCTGGTGGAAGACTCCGGCCAGACGGACCGCCTCCGGAACCGGCTCGCGCACCTCGATACCCGCCAAGAGCTGGTGTACCTGGGTGCCGAGCTCGCCGGCCGAAAGATCGCCGTCCTCGGCTGGGCCGCCGGCTGCATCGCCGAGCTTTCGCGCACGGCCTTCGAAGCCGAGATAGCTTCCCAGGTAATACTCGCGCGGGCACACCGCAAACTTGGCCAGCGCGGTGACCGTGGCGTTGGTGTCGTGCTGATCGGTAACCTGAGGTGGAGGCATGAGCTCCACGCTCTCCTCGATGGCCGCGGCCGGCGCGCGCGCGACAAAGTCCGGCGCGCGGTCCGTTACGAACACCCGCGCCTTCCAGTTTTTGCCATCGGGCGCCGTGTACCTGGCAATCCGATCGCAAGGAGTATCCAGGTCGAGGGCCAGGCTGCCGGCTACCACAGCCGCCCAGTTGATCGGCTTCCTGCCGTTGCTCGAAAAGCTCAGGACCAGGTGCTGCTCGGCGCGCGTCATCGCCACGTAGAGCAGGCGGTTGCTTTCGTGGCGTTCGCGCACTTTGCGCTCTTCGCGGATGGCGTGCAGATACAGATCGTCCTTCTCTTTGCCGCCAGCCGGATTGCGCCAGCGCGCGCCCAATCCGTATTGCGGCGAGAAGGCCACGTGGGGCACGTCGGTAACAATCCCCTTTTGCAGCGCGCCGAGAAACACGATCGGAAACTCCAGTCCCTTGGCTGAATGCACGGTCATGACCTTCACGGCATTCGCCGAGTCTTCGGGCGGCGCGTCCGGCTCGCGCGGATTGGAGTCGCGCACCAGGGACAGTTCCTCCACGAACTCATCCAGCGGCCAGCGGGAGGCGGCATCGCGAGCCAGCGCCAGGAACTTGTCGACGTTAGGTGAGGAATGGTAGCCGCAATCGTCCATGGCCTCGAGCAGGAGCCGGTCGAACGAAACCGATTCGCGGCGCGCGCGCCATTGGCGCAGCCGGTCGCGGAAACGGCACAGCTTGCGGAGGTCGTCGGGATCGAAGTCCGCCGCCTGATCCGCCAGCCGGAGCAGCGAAAGCCCGATATTGTCTCCCAGCATTTTCAGCCGCAGCAGCGCTTCTTCGGAAGCTTCGACCAACGGGGACCGCAGCACCGTGGCCAGGCTGACCTCGTCCCGCGGATTCGCGATCGCGCGCAGCAGGTGGGTCAGGTCGTTGACTTCGCGCGTCTCGTAGAAGCCCTTGCCGCGGTTGACCAGGTAGGGAATGCCCACCTCATCGAAGGCCGCGGTGAACTCGGAGAGCACTTCGGTATTGCGCACCAACAGCGCTACATCCCGGAAGTCGAACTCCGAGCGGTCACCCACCAGCTCCAGGATGCGGCGCGCCACCCACTGCGCCTCCGCCGATTCCGGCCCCGCCACCGACATCACGTCCACCGAAACCGGCCGCGGCTTCTCGAACTCGAGCCCCGCCACCAGGCTGCGCGGTTCGATCCCGTCCGCGCCCGCCAGGATGGTTTCGACCGCGCTCAGAATCTCCGGGCGGCTGCGGAAATTGTCGATCAGCTCGACCAGGCGGCCGCCGCCGCCCGCAACCTCGTCGCGATATTGGCGGAAGCCCCGCGGCTCGGCGTGGCGGAAGCCGAAAATCGACTGGTTTATGTCGCCGACCGCATAGAAGCGATCCGGCGCGCGTACCAGCTTGAGCAGCTTGGCCTGCTGCCCGTTGGTGTCCTGGAATTCGTCCATCAGGATATGGTCGAACTGGGCCTGCACGCGGGCGCGTGTCTCGGTGTGTTCATCGAGCAGGCGGACCGCGAACTCTTCGAGGTCGGCGAAATCCAATGCGCCGGCGCTGCGTTTCCGCTCGCGGTAGACACTGTCGAAGCGGCGCAGGATTTCGAGCAGAAGCTGCCGCTGCGGCGCGTAATGTTGAGTGATCGGCGAGTAAGGGGCGTTCTTGATCAGGCACTCCTTGAGGTGTTTCAGCAGCTCGTAAGCACGGTTGCCCTTCCTGCACTTCTGAAGATTGCAGGAGAACTCCTCGATGGCCTGCAATGCCTGGAGCGGTCCAGCCGCCTTCACGATGCGCTCCGCGCCCTCCCGCGCACGTTGCAGTTGCTGCTTCTGTGCGTAACTCCACGTGGTGTAAGTTTCGCCGCGAAGCGCGCGCAGCGTCGACGCGATCCCCTCCACGGTGTCATCCTGGGGAGCGGGGTACGCGGCCAGTGCTTCCACCCGCACGCCGGCGCCGCGCATGGCGTCGTAGGCCGAGAGCACCGCCTCTTCGAACTCGTAGGACGACAAGCCGCGGATGAGCGCCCGGATGGAGAGTGGATGCTCCCGAAATACTTCCTCCATGGCGGCGGCCATGGATTCCTGCTGCAAGCGCCACGACTCGCGCTCGTCGGCGACGGTGAACTCGGGATCGACGCCCGCGAAGACGGCGTTCTCCTTCAACAGCCGCGCGCAGAAGCCATGAACGGTCGAGACCCAGGCGCGCTCCAGCTTGCCGCGCCGCGCGGGGTCTTCGTGGAACGCCTTGGCCAGCCTCTCGCGCATGTTGCCGGCGGCCTTTTCGGTGAAGGTGATGGCGAGAATGCGCAGCGGGTCCACGCCGCTTTCCACCAGGCGGCGAAAATATTCCACCAGGACCGTGGTCTTGCCCGATCCGGGACCGGCCACCACGCACGCGTCCCGGTGGCGTTGGGAGACGTCAATGGCGTCCATTTGAGCGGCGGTGTAGTTCACGACGCGCCCTCCGCTTCTTCTTCGGCCGCCTGTCGCAATTGTACGCGGCACACATCGCGGTAGTCGCAGAAGCGGCAGTTGTCCGCGTCCGCGGGCGCGACTTCCACGCGTCCCGCGCGGACCTCCTCCACCACGCGCAGCGTGCGCTCTTCGGCGCGCTCGCGCCAGGTCGCGGGGAGTGCGACATGAGGCAGGTCCGCCACCTGGGTTTCGCTCCAGCCCGCGTACACGATGCCGCGCTTCAGGCCGACATAGTACATGCCCACGGGTTTAACGCCGAGCACGCGTTCGGCTGCCATCATGTACAGCGGCGCCTGCAGCAGGGTGTCGTCGCTGTGCCGGTCCTTGACCCGCTGAGCGCGGCTGTACTTGTAATCGATCACGTACGCGCGGCCATCGGGGGCCACATCCAGCCGGTCGATCCGCCCGGCAATGTCGAGCCCCTCGGCCATCGGAAAAACGAACTTCTCTTCCGTGCGGGATTGGAATCCGGCGCGCGGCCAGCGGGCGTCCGCGGCAAAGGCGCGCAGATCGTCGAGCATGGTGTTGCGCAGGCGTTCGGCGTGGTATCCCCGAGGGACGCGCTTCTCTTCGCAGTGCCGCGCGAAGACCAATTCGAAGAGCGCATCCAGATCCTGCGGGTTGGCCCACCACGTGGCCAGCACTTCGTGGACGATGTTTCCCTGGGTGAGAAAATCGAGCCGATCCTCGGGCCGCGGGGGCGCGGTTTTCAGGCGCAGCACGCGGCCCGCGAAGTACTGGAATGGGCATTGCAAATACATTTCCAACTGCGTAGGCGAGAGCCTGGCGGTCTTATGGCGCAGGTAATCGAGCAGGGCGGGCGCGCGAATCTCCAGCGGCCGCGGGGGCGTTGGCTGGCTGCGCGGCTGTGGACAGACGGTTCGAGACACCTCGGTCGAGAGCGCCAGGTCTTCCAGGTACAGCGACCGAAGATTGCGATCGCCGCGGCGGTCGAACTCCGGATAGGAGAGCGTCACCAGGAGAGTGGCTCGCGTGACGGCGGATTCGAACAGCGCGCGCTCTTCCCGCTCCCACTCGGCGGCCGTGCGCACGCGGATGCCCGCGGCGTTCAACCGGCAGCGGGCGCCATCCGGAAAGAAGGGATCCTGCCGGTGGAATTGGGGAAATTGCTTCTCCACCATGCCGCACACGAAGACTACCGGCAGCACCCACTGGCGGGCCTCGGGAGCGCTCAGCACGTGGACCACGTTGCGGCGCCCGTCCTCCAGGCGCAGCGGCTTCAGCCGGAAGACCGATTTCACGGCCGGCCAGAATTCTTCGAGACCGATCCGCCGGCCAGGATCGAGGGCCGCGGCGGCTTCGGCAAGGGCCTCGTCAAACAGATCGAGGGCCGCGGCCTGGCTGCGCAGAGCCTGGACAGGGGCGGACTGTCCTACTGCCGGACGGAACAGGTTGCGGAGGGTTCGCAGGCGGGCGGCCCAATCCTTCGGACCGAGCGCGAACGCGCGCCATTCCTCGATGGCGCCGAGATCGTCGATCAGTTTGTGGAGGCGATCGTTATCTCCAAGGATGGCTTTCAGCGCGCCGAGACCATTGTTCGGAACCTGCTCGCGCACGCCAAACGCGAAGCGGTCCATGGTGTTCGAATCGGCAAAGCGCGGCGCCAGGCGCAGCACGCCCAATGTTCGCGCGTGATCCCATCCGCCCAGCATCGCCTCCACCGCGCCGCTCAGGAACCGGATCACGGCGTGCCGCTCCAACTCTTCGTCGAAATAGAAGCGGGCGGGGATACCGAAGCGTTCGAGCGTGGATCGCAAGATTGGAAGGTAGGTCTCCTGGGCGCGCACGATGATTCCGATTTCGCGGAACGGCCGCCCGGCGGCGGCTTGCTCCAGAATGCGGCGGGCGATCTCTTCCACTTCGCGCTCGATCCCCGGCGCGCGCACCAGCGCCATGACTGGCGTGGAGCGCGAGCGCGCCAGGCGCTCCTCGAGGAATCCCATTCCGGCGAGACTGGCGTCCATGGCGTCGAATGTCAGGGTCAGGCCGGTATGCCGGCCCAAGGCGCCGATAACGTGCAACTCGGGATCGGGCAGCGCGTGAAATCCATCCATCCAGATCGTGCGGATGCCTTCCACCCCGCCGATCGCGATGCGTGCCGCCGCGCGCTCCAGGCGCGTAGCGCGCATGGCGAGGCCGCGGCGATCGAGCTCGCGGTCGACTTCCTGGTAGACGGCGAGGAAGGCGGGGCCGAGCGGCGCATCCGGGAGGCAGCGGGCGAGGCGGCCGCTATCGCACCCCGCGGCGGAGAATTCCGCGATGGTGCGGGCCAGTGTGGCGCAGAATCCCGGCATGCGGGCCACGCGCGCGAACTCGGGACGGTCCACGCGGCGGACGGCGTCTTCCACGATCAGGCACAACGCGGAATCGGGCACCTGGGGCGCATCGCCGGCCCAGGGCGCCACGAATTCCGAGAGCGTTTGAATCAGCGCGCGCTGGAAGACGAAGCCCTCGCGCGCGATGCGGTTTTGCAGGTGCTGGGCGAGGGTCGCGGTCGGCACCAGCAGGCGGACCTGCTCATGGCGCGCGCGGAGGGCTTCGCGAAGCCGCTCCAGAACAAACGCGGTCTTGCCGGAGCCGGCGGGTCCCGTAAGCAACTGCATTTGGCTCCAGTGTACCTCAGGCGAAGAAAAAGAGAAAATCGCAGGCTCCCTCACCTCCCTACCGGAAGTTCTCGATCAACATCAGATCCGAATCCTGGTGGTCGATTTGCGCCCACGCGATCCAGCGGCCATCCTGCGTCACGGCGAAGTTCGGCGTGCTGCCTGACTGCACTTTGTGGACCACCCCGACCTGGACAGGCTTTCGCGTTGCGAAGCTGAAGCACTGGATGGGCACGCCGCCGTCCGGCAGGCGGTGCCGGAGGTCGAGGTAGTAGACGCCGTTCTCGGCTACCGCCCAGTTTCCCGCCATGACCGGCTGATCGAGAGGCGTTTCGTCGCCGCCCTCCACCGGCATGCTCCACAAGCCAGGGCTTGCCTTGACGTAGTAGAGGAGCTTGCCGTCCATCGAGTCTTTGGCTTCGAAACCGCCGTTCCGTGTCACCTGCACTGCGGGCTTGTAGGGCTCCGACGACGGCATCTTCCAGATCTGCTGGGAGCCCGAACGGTCCGACCGGAAGTAGATCCAGCGGCCGTCGTGCGACCAGCTCGGGCGCGCATCGTCGGAAGGTTCGGTGGTAATGCGTTTGGGCGAGCCGCCTTCGGATCCCACGATCCAGATGTCGTTGTTGCCCGACGACAGCGAATCGAAGACGATTTGCCGGCCGTCCGGAGACCAGTTCGGCGTGCCGCAGCGCTGGCTCTTCAGCGTGGTCAACTGCACCGGGTTCGAGCCGTCGCTCGCGGAGACCCAAATCTCCCGGAAACCGTCGCGATCCGATGCGAACGCGATCCGCTTGCCGTCCTGCGAGAACTGTGGGCTGATGTCGGCGCGCGTGGAGGCAATGACGGCTGCCGGCTCGGTCACGTTGCGGACGTGGCCGCCTGCCTCGATAGCGATTTCCATGCGCCAGATATTGTAATCGCTGACCGAGCGCGCATAGGCCAGGCGGACCGGCCCCTTGGGAGGATATGCGATCGCCGGATCCCTGGCTCCATCCAAGACTCCGGGCACGGGTTCCGGCTCCGACTTCCCGTCGGAAGCCACGCGCCAAGTGGAGCCGACTCCAAAGACGCCTCTACAGAATACGATTTCCCTGTTGTTGATCCAGGTCAGACCTCCCAGTTGCTGGCTGCCCTTGGTCAGCCGGCGGGCGGGTCCCCCGGCCAACGGCTGCACATATATGTCTCCCACCGTGCCTACCCAGCGAGTGAAGGCAAGGGTCTGCCCGTCTGGAGAGACCGCCGAATCAAGATCGCCGTCGCCGGGATTCGTTTGGGGAGGCGGCGAAGTTACCTTTAGCAGCTCGCCGGTGCTCATCGAGAGCCGGAAGATACTATGGAGCGTATCATCGTTTTGAGCGGAGCTGAACAGCAGCCACTGGCTGTCGGGCGTCCATGACGGCCCATGCGCGTGGACTTCCGTCAGCTTGCGTTCCGTGCCGCCGAGCGGCGAGATCGAGTACAGGCCGGCATTACGGATGAAGGCGATTTGCCGACCGTCGGGCGACCAGGCAGGCGATCGATCGACGTCGGGGTTGGTCGTCAATCGCAAGGGTGCCCCTCCCTCCACGAGCTTGACGTAGATGTCCCAGTTGTCCTGTTTCTCGCCGTTCCACTGGAAGGCCACCTGGCTGCCATCCGGCGAGAAGGTCGGGTGCAGCTCGCTGCCGGCATACGTGGTAAGTGGAACGGAGCGCATCGGCGGCAGCGGCTTCGCAGCGGGATGCAGCAGGAGCCACGCCGCGCCTCCCGCCGCCAGCACCACTATCGCCGCCACCGTGAGCAGCATCTTCGACCTCGTCCTGGATGCCGGCGCTGCTGCCTTGCCCGCGGCCATCTCCGCCGTGCCCGAGTCGCTCTCCTCCTTCAGTTCCTCGAGCGCCACCTTCAAATCCGGCATGGCCTGGAAGCGCCGCGCCGGATCCTTGCGCAGGCAGCGCGCGATGATGCGCTCCAGCTCGCGCGGGACGTCCGCAACGATCTGGCTGGGCGGCTTGGGATTCTCGCGCAGCACCGCGCTCAGCGTGGAAAGCTTCGAATCGCCCTGAAACGCCCGCGTCCCGGTGGCCATCTCGTACAGCACCGCGCCGAAACTGAAGATGTCGGAGCGCGCGTCCACAGGCTTGCTCTCCGCCTGTTCCGGCGACATGTAGGCTGCCGTCCCCACGATCGCCCCGTCCTCCGTGTCGGGCTGGATGGTCCTGGTGCGCGAGTCTTCGTCGGGCTGCACCGGCTCCGTCAACTTCGCCAGGCCGAAGTCCAGCAGCTTGACGCGCCCCTCGCCGGTCACCATGATGTTGCCCGGTTTCAGGTCGCGGTGCACGATGCCCGCCGCGTGCGCCTTGGCCAGTCCATCGGCGGTCTGTATCGCATACCGCAACAGCTCGTCGAGTCTCATCCCCCGCCGCGGAATGAGCTGCCCCAGCGTCTTCCCGTCCACGTACTCCATCACCAGGAAGTCGGTCCCGTCTTCGGAAGCGATCTCGTGGATGGTGACGATATTGGGGTGATTCAGGGCGCTGGCCGCCTGCGCTTCGTGAATGAAGCGGCGTTTGCGGCCCTCGTCCGCCAGCTTGTCGGCGGGCAGCGTCTTGATGGCTACAATTCGGTTGAGCCGTGTGTCGCGGGCGCGCCACACCACTCCCATGCCGCCCTCGCCGAGCTTCTCCAGGATCTCGTAATGCGACAACATCCGGCCGAGCATGTGATCACACGATGATACACTCATTTCGCGCGCGGCGCTTCCGCGGCCGCCGCCGATCCGGACCCCCTGGCCGAATCAGTTCTGCGTATGAATTTACGATCTCTTGAGCAGCTCAAAATACCGCTCCCGGCTCATGCCGGCGGTCCGGAGGAGGTTTTTGACGATGAACACTGGAACGGCCCGGTCCGCCGGGATCACGATGGGGCGCCTCACGCCTTCCTTGACGTAGATGCGGTGGTCGCCCTCCTGGCGGGCGTAGCGGAACCCGTCCTGCTCGAACACCCGGATGAGGTCTTGGAAATGAACCGGCCGGATGGCGGACATGGCGGTTATTTGATGCTCATAGTGAGGCGGTCAATCGATACGAATTCGGGGGCGCGCCATCCCTCCCCTTCCGGTTCGTAGCCGGCCTCTTGCAGGATCTCGTCCAGGGTGCCCATGTCGGCGCTTGCGGCAAGAAACCCGCGCACCGCGTCGCGGATGTTATGGCGGGCTTCCTCATCGGTCGCACCACAGCTCGAAACGTCCAGAGCCGGCACGTAAGCAACGTAGGTGTCGCCTTCTTTGAATATGTGGGTGTCGAAAGAAAAATCCCGCATGAGCCATCCTCCCGTCTCCGGTCGCTTTCAGTGTAGGGTGGCGGGGGAGTTTCGTCAACCAGCGTCGGCCCGGTTGTCAAGCGTCGCCCCGGGGCGAGGTCGATGGCCGCTACTCTTCGCGCAGCGCCGTGGTCGGGTCGAGGCCGGCGGCGCGTCGCGCGGGCAGCCAGCAGGCGAATGCCGCGATGGCGAAGAACAGCACCGCGATGGCCGCGAACGTGACCGCGTCGTGGGGCGCCACCCCCACCAGCATGCTGGACATCACGCTCGTCAGACTCAGCGCCGCCAGAATGCCACAGACGATTCCGGCCGCGCTCAGCCGCAGTCCCTGACCGACCACCAGTTGCAGGATGCTGACCGGCTCGGCGCCCAGCGCCATGCGCAAACCGATCTCCGCCGTCCGCTGCCGCACCGAATCCGACAGCACGCCGTAAAGTCCCACGGCCGCCAGCAGCACCGCGATCACGCCGAAAATCGAGATGAGAATCAAGGCGAAGCGCGTCTGCGCCTGCGCCCGGTCGATAAACGTGCGCATGGGTGTCAGCTCGGAGACCGCCAGGCGTTTGTCGAACTTCGCGACCTCGTCCCTGACCAGCGGCACGAGGCGCGAGGGATCGCCATCGGTTCGCAACATCCAGCGCGCGACCGCGCCAAAGTTCCCATCGGTGAAAAGCATGCCCTCACGGCCGTCGGCGGCCAGGGTTTCGTGGCGCTGGTGCTGCACGACCCCGATCACCTGGTACCATTCCGATTCGGGCGTGTTGACGCGGGCGAGCAGGCGTTTCCCCACGGCCGACTCGTGCGGGAAGGCCTTGGCAGCTAGGTTCTGGTCGACGATCATCACTTTGGCGTCGGGTGCGTTGTCGGACTCGGTGAATGTTCGACCGGCAATCAGACGCGTGCCGAGCGCAGGGGCTGCAAGAGCACGGCGTTGACCACGCTGAAAATGGCGGTGCTCGCGCCGATTCCCAGAGCGATGGTGACGATGGCGGTGAAGGTGAATGCGAGGCTCTTGCGGAGCGACCGCGCTGCACATACGAAATCCTTTAGTAGCATGAAGCCTTGCTGGTGCACGCACCCTGCCCGGCCTCCGAGTTGGGTGAGTACTGAAGAGAAAGACGTTGGATTCCGGACGACGTTAGAAAGTGACCGCTGGTGGGATTGGCGTCCGGAAAGCAGACCTATAATAGAGCACCATGAGCGAACTGGCAGATCGGATTGTGATGGTCACCGGGGCCAAGGGTGGGCTGGGCTCCCACGTTACCAGGGCGTTTCTGAACGCCGGCGCGTGGGTGGTGGGGTCGTCGAGGAAGATCGACGATGCGGAGTTCGCCCATCCGCGGTTCATGGGAATTCCAGCGGACCTGACGATGGACGGCGACGCGCGCTCGCTCGCCCGCGGAGCGATCGAGCGATTCGGGAAGATCGATGCGCTGGTACACGTGGCCGGAGGATTTGCCGGCGGGAGCCCCATACACGAAACCGACGACGCCACGTGGGAAGGCATGATGAGCCTCAATCTGCGGGCGGCGTTCCACATTCTGCGCGCCGTGATTCCGCACATGCGGAAGGAAGGGCGCGGGAGGATCGTGGCTATCGGCAGCCGCGCGGGCGTGGAACCGGCGGCGAATATCGGCGCCTACAGCGCGTCGAAGGCCGCGCTGGTTTCGCTGGTCCGCACCGCGGCGCTGGAGAATCGCGACCTGGGGATCACCGCCAACCTGATTCTTCCGGGCACCATCGACACCGAGGCCAATCGCCAGGCGGACCCGCACGCCGACCGCTCGCGATGGGTATCGCCGGAACGGCTGGCCGAGCTGGCGGTGTTCCTGGTGTCGGATGCCGGCGCGCAGATTACCGGAGCGGCGATTCCGTTCTACGGCGCGGGGCTGTAAGTTGCCGCCGCCAGCATGGCCGCGCCGGACACGCGTCCCGGTCCCGGTTCCTGCAGGAAGACGATCGCGCGCTGCCCCGCCGCGGTGCGCGGCAACTCTACCATCCGGCTGAAAGCGGCGCCGCGTTTGACCGAGCCGATCTTCCGGAGGCTTCGCACGATCGCGATATGATGCAGGCTCCGGCCGCTGTTCTCTCCGGCGGAGACTTGCGAGGTGGCGCTGTCTTCCGCCAAGGCGAGGTAGAGGTCGGCCGAGCCGGGCGCGGCGTCGACATCCACCTGCAACCCCGCATCCGTGCGCGCGAGGCGCACCCCCGTCTTCTTGTGGCGCGCCGCACTGGCGATCGCCTCGATCGCCCGTCCGCCATCGCTGCCCACGAATTCCTTTTCGCCATCCACCACCATCTCCGGCGTGTAAGGGCCCTCGGTATTGAGGATCCGGCTGTACGCTTGTTGTCGCGCGGTGAAGGCCGGCGAGGAGAAGGGATCCTTCCAGCCCTGGTGGTCCCAGTAATCGACATGCTCGCTGAGGACGATCGCTTGCGGGTCCAGCTTCTCCAGGACACCATCGGCCGGCGGACAGCTCGAGCATCCCTCCGATGTGAACAGTTCCACCAAAACCGGCGCGCGTGACTGGGCGGAGCACGTGGCTATCAGAGCACTGGTGAGAACTGCCAGCACGAAGCCCTTTCCTGCTCCGGACCGTTCAGAGCCACTACCGGGGTACGCTTCGAGTCGGGAGTGGTTCTTGACAGAGGTCATCTATGACACGATCATGTCATAGTAGTCTGGACGATAGTGACGCGCCCTTCAAAGCCTGAACAGATATATGGGCGATTTCCCCCAATTCATGAAGCATCCGGCAAACCGGATTGCAGCCACCCACCAGGCTACCCCTGGCGTCGAGGGTTACGTATTCGATGGCGCGGACGGCAGCCAGATGGCGTTTTGGACCTGCCGTGAAACCGCGTCGTCCGCCCCCGCTGTCCACGAGTTCGACGAATACATGCTGGTGGTCGAAGGCCACTACACGCTGATCGTCGGCGAACAACGAATCGCGATGGCGGCCGGAGACGAATACTTGATCCCGCGGGGCACGTGGCACGCCGGGGAAGTGCTGGCCGGCACCAGGACCATCCACGCATTCGGCGGCCACCGAGCCGATCGCGCCGGAGCCTGAGGGGCTACACGCCTGGCGGACGCCGCTTGTGCCAATCCGTCCGCGCCTGAAACTCCTTGCCGATTGCCAGCAGGGTATTTTCCGAAAACGGCACGCCCACGATCTGCAGCGCCACCGGCAGATTCTCCGCGAAGCCGCAGGGCAGCACTAACGCCGGCAGCCCCGCCAGGTTCCCGGCGGGGATGATGCCTTGAAAACCGGGAGCCGTTCCCGCCGGCGCAGGCGGCCCGCCGACGTCCAGGCGCTGGTCCAACTTCGTGGCGGGGCCGGAGCGTCCGGGGGCGACCAGCGCATCCACCTCGCCGAACAGTCGCGAGAATGCCTCCTGGATGAGGCGCCGGACGCGCTGCGCTTTCAGGTAGTCCTTGGCCGGCAGTTCCAGGCTGGCCTTCAGCCCGGCGATTTGTGCCGGGTCCGCCAGCTCATCCACTTTCCCGCTGGTGATGAACGATTCGAAGATGGATGCCTGCTCCGCCGCCAGGATCGCCGATAGCACCGGACCGTAAGGGAACTGCGGCAGTTTCGTCTCCACCAGTTGCACGCCGGTGTCTTTCAAAATTCCCAATGCCGCGGCGAAAGCGGCGCGCGCCGGCGCTTCCGCCCGCTCCGCGAAATCCACCGGCGCGAAGCCCACTTTCAGATCCTTCATCGGCCGCGCGTATTGAGGAGTGTAGTAAAAGCTCTTGCCCGCCGAGCCCGGGTCTTTGCCATCCTTGCCCGCGATCACTTGCAGGACCAGCCCGCAGTCCTCCGCGGTGCGGGCGAACGGCCCCAGCTTGTCGAGCGTCCACGAGAGCGCCATCGCGCCATGCCTGCTCACCAGCCCGTAGGTGGGCCGCAACGCGGTCACCCCGCAGTAGGAGGCCGGCGTCACGATCGACCCCGAGGTCTCCGATCCGAGGGCGAACGGCACCAGCCCCGCCGCCACCGCCGCCGCCGAGCCGCTGGATGATCCGCCCGACCACCGCGTGCGGTCCCACGGGTTCAGCCCCGGCCCCGTCAGCGACGCCGATGCGTAGCGGTATCCCCCGCCGCCCGCCAGTTCCACCATCGCCAGTTTTCCGGTGAGCACCGCGCCCACGGCATCCAGGTTCTCGATGAGCGTGGCGCTGTAGTCGAACACCTGGCCTGCGTAGGGCTTCGCGCCCCAGGTGGTCGGGTGGCCGGCGAAGCTGATCAGGTCTTTGACGCCGTAAGGGATTCCTTGCAGCGGCCCGCGCAGGCGCCCGCGCTTGATCTCTTTATCGACCTCCTGCGCCTTGCGAATGGCCTGTTGCGGCAGCGGAAGCGCCAGCGAGTTGAAGCGCGGCCCGAGTTGCTCCAGCCGGTTGGCGAAGGCGCGTGCCAGGTCCTCGGCTGAAAACTCCTTGGACACCAGCCGCGCGTTCAGCTCCGGGATCGTGGCAAAGAAAACTTCCGCTCCGATGGCCGCCATGATTGCCTCAGGCCCTGAACTGGAAGGCCGGTTCGGTGGCCATGGGCACGGTCTGCTGTGCCAGCGCGTCACCGGTCGACTTGGCCCGGTCGCGCGCGGCCTTCAACTCCTCGTCGGGGTTGCGCGGAAGCGCGGGCTGGGTCTGGGCCAGAGCGGCCGCCGCGGGAACCAGCACTGCGGTGGCCAGCTTGCGTCGTGTGAGTTTCATGGGTTTACCGCTGGTGCTCCAGCGCCTCCGCGGCGGCTTTCTCCATCACCGCGCGTGGCGCTGATTCACCCGTCCAGATTTCGAACTGGCGCACCGCCTGTTCGATAAACATCGAGAGCCCCGTCACCATGGTCTTGCCCTGTTCCTTGGCGCGCCGCAGCAGCAGGGTCTCGACGGGATTGTACACCATGTCGAACACTACTTCCGCCGGGATGCTTCCATCGAAGAAGCATTCCTCCACGTGGGGAAACATGCCCAGCGGAGTGGCATGCACCACAATGTCGAAATGCCGCCCGGCGAGCTGCTCGCGTCCCAGGGCCTCGGCCCCGCAGACCTTCGAGAGCGCGCGCACGCGGTCGGCATTGCGGCCCACCAGCGCGATCCTGGCCCCGGCGTCCGCCAGCGCGCAGGCCGCGCTGCGCGCCGCGCCCCCGTTGCCCACAATCAGCGCGGAAGCGTTCTGCAGACGCAGCAGGCGCGCCAGCGGTCCGGTCACGCCCGCGGCGTCGGTATTGGTTCCGCGCCACTTGCCGGCTTTGCGCCACACCGTGTTGACCGCGCCAATGCGCCGCGCCAGCGGATCCACCGCGTCCAGGTAGCGGATAATCTTCTGCTTGTGCGGAATCGTCACGCTGAAACCCGCCAGCGGCAGCTTCGCGGCCATGGAGAAAAAGTCGCGCAGGTAGGCGGGGGTAACCAGGAACGGCAGGTACACGGCATCCACCCGGCGCGACTGAAACGCGCGGTTGTGTACGGCGGGAGAAATCGAGTGCCGGATGGGGTCCGCGATCACCCCGTAGATCTTGGCCGACTTCTTCAGTTTCTCCACCCGGTAGAGATGCCGGAGCGAGCGTGCGCTCACCTGCCCGGCCGCCGTGCCTTCCACGCAAGTCGGAGCGGCGTAGGTGAAGACGCCGCCGAACACCGGCGAGAGCACGCGCGTGGGAAAGCCCAGTTCGCCCATGGCCAGGACCACCAACCGGTGGTTGGGCAGGGCCTTGGCAGCGGCCAGCACGCGCATGTTGTCGGAGGGCTTGCGCGCCATCGTCACTACCTTGTAAGCGTCGGCCGTCACTCGCATCACGCGGCCGATCACCGTATCCATGGGAGGCGTAGCTTCGAAATTGTGGTACGAGACGATGACGTGAACGCGTCCGCGAAACTGGCTGAGACGCTCTTCGGCCACTTCGGCGGTTTCGATTTCGAGATCGATGGCCTGCGCTCCGTTGAGCACCGCCAGGTCCAGCACCGCAAGCTGCTCTTCGATACTGCCGTTGAATTTTCCGTGATTCTGATGGCGGCGGCAGGTGGCCACGACGATGCAGTCGGGAAACTGCTCCAGGAATCCCCGAATCGCCTCGGCGCCCTTATAGGGGCGGTCCAGAAAATCCAGCCGGAATTCGAGAAAGGTCTCCCCCGCCTCGGCTTCACGCCGGGCGTGATCCAGAAGGGTCGGAACGTCCGGCAAACCCAACGCGATGCAAATGCGAGGCAGCGACCTGATCTGCGCCATGTTTCGTGATAAGGCCTAGAATACCACAGGCGCGGAGCACCGCCCTTACCGCCGGCTCGGGCTTGACTGGCCGACCGGATATCACTAACCTCGATGGACAGGAGGTGCGGTTGAACCCACAAAGGCGTGTACTGAATCTTGCAATTCTCCTTCTCTGGAGCGGTCTAGCAGTCCTGGCCCAAGTCACGGACCTCAACGTTGAAAAGACCAGGCAAGAGATCGAGAAACTCCGTGAAGAGGTGGCGTCGCTCCGCGATTCCAATGCCAGAGCGTCCCAGTGGATTCGGACAGGCTCGACCGTGGTCGGCGCATTCGGCGGTCTGCTGACCGCCCTCGCCGGCGTAGTGTTCGCGTACTTCGTTCAGAATCGATATACGCTCACCCAGAACCGGAAGCTGGAACAAGACAGCCAGTTTCAGCGTGAATCGCACAACCTCGACCTGTTCAAGGGATTGGCCGATCCGAACCCTCGGTTGCAGTTCGCGGCAGCTTCGGTATCGCTGCAGAGACTCCAGACCTATGGCCTTGACCAGGTCGGGCTGGCACGCAATGCCGCGCTGCGCTTCGAGCGGGCGGCAATCGTTCAAGTGCTGATCTCCGTGTTAAAAGAGAAGCGCAAGAGGACTGTGCCCGACCCGCTGAACAAGTTCATCGCCGATAACCTGGTCCGGGCGCTGGGCGCCATCGTTCCGGACGGCGAGGAACCGCCTAATCGGACTTCTGAGTTGAGCAACTGGGACTTCCAGAACACCCACCTCGTCAACTGTTATTGGAGACGTGTGGACGCGCGGGGCACCGATTTCTTCCGGGCCGATATCAGCAATGCCGGGCTGAGGGGAGCCTTCTTCACCGGCGCCGTGCTGAGAGAAGCGTCGCTCGCGAACTCCATCCTGAGAGGCGCCGATCTGACGGGCGCGGATCTGACGGGAGCCAACGTCCAAGGTGCGGTGTACGATTCCTCCACCCGGTGGCCGGCAGGTTTCGACGCGGTCGGCGCAGGCGCCATCCAGGCTTGAAGACTTTCAGCCACCAGCAGCAGTTGCTGGGCGGGATACGGTAGCGGGTTGAGTGTCTCGGGATCCAGCAGTTCGACTTTCCCGAGCCACCGCGCCCGCAACAGCCACTGGCTGCTGAACAGGCGATGGAAAATGAGGCGCAAACCGGCGCGGGCGACCAGGCGCATGGCATCCTCCAGCGTCCAGAATGCATAGTGTTCCCGCAATTGCGCTCCCCACGACGAATGGAAGTCCTTGCGCAGCAGAAACTCGAGAGCGGTCCCCAGGTCGGTCCTGTAGGACGTCCAAAGAGCCCCCGGCCACACTCCCTGGATATGCGCGCTGCGGCGAAACGATTTCAGGAACGACTCAAAATCGTGAGGATGTACAATGTCGCGGTTCGAGTGGCGGAAAATCACCTCGCGTCCTGCATCGCCCGGCCGCACGAAATCTCGGATAATAATGCGCCCTCCTGGGGCCAGGGAGGCTCGCGCGGACCGGAGTGCCGCTAATACCGCCGCCAACGAATCCCCGTGATCGGAGTACACTTCGTGCAGCACCGACGAAAGCACCACCGCGACGGCCTTGGTCGAATGGACCCGGGCCGCGTCATCCAGGCGAAAAGACAGGTTGCGGCCTGCCCCATGCCGCCTTCGTGCCGCCGATACCATGCGTGCATCGTGGTCGATCGCGATCAGGCCGTGTCGCGGATGCGCGCGCTTCAGCATCGCCGCCAGCGTGCCGGTGCCGCTGCCCACATCGACGATGTCGCCTGAATCCGACCGAGGTATCCACGGTGTGATGAGCCGCCACTTTTCCGCAATGCCGGCATCCAGCGATGCGCAGTATTCGTCGAACATGACTAACTCGCCTCCGGGAAACTGCGCGACCAGAAACGGTAAGCCCTGCCCAGGTAGTCCGGGAGCTCTCCGCCCCGCTGCTGGTGCCACCGGCTGCTGATCGCGCGATTCATCTCGAGCGCGTAATAACGCACCGGTATGCCGCATTTGACGAACTCTTGTATTTCCTGCGCCGTGTGTTCCCCGCCGCCGATGGCAACCACCTCGTCCGTGACGGACGTAAGTGCAGTCAGAGTCGGACTGGCAAGCGCGCTTCCTTCCAGGTAACCGCCCCAGGTCTGGTCTTCGATGAAGTAGATATCTTCCACGAAGCCCGAAAGGCCATGTGACTCCGCCGAGCCGAGCGATACCGACGGATATACGCCGCTGGTGCGAAACCCCTGGCTCCGCGCGATTTCGTAGATGTCGGCTATGCCGTGGGCGAATCCGAAAGTGACCAGCGTGGCAGCGTTGATCACGACCTCTTGGGAGTCGAATGCGGCAATCTCCCGCCTGGCTATGGTCTGAAAAGCCCCTGGGTCTTCGTAACCCAGTTCGCCATACCCCAGGAAAGTCACGACCCGCCGGTATCGCTGCCGAAACAGGGAGATTACTTCATCGACCGAACAGACGCGAGGGGAACCCGGCAAGGGAACTGTGTTGCCCGCGAGCGGCATGCCTTCATGCTACCAGGGTACAAGGCGGGACGGCCCTCAACCGGCGGGCGCTGGCTGGCTCCGGTTCTTCAGCTCGCCCAGGATTTCGTCCAGCCACGGTTGTTCGATTCCACGCTTCCGGCGCGCCTCGCGAATCAGGCTGAGATTATTGGCCGTGGTCCCTGCCTCCCAAGGCTCGCGCATGTTCGCCAGCGCATCCGAAAGGTATTGGAACGCGTCCGTTTCACGGTTTTCGAGCACGTCCAGCTCGAGGAGCGTGGCATAGTCCCAGTAGTTGGGTTTCGATCCACGAAGACGCAGCTTGACGGCGAAGCGCACTACCGGCAGCAGCTCACGCTTCCGCTCGATGGCTTTCTCGTCCCCTTTGATGTCCAGCAAGGTCACCGCATTGACGCCGGGATACGCATCCCGCGAATCGGTCTCGAACCCACGCACGTAGGCCGCGATGGCTTTATCCAGGTATCCCAGGGCCATCCGCTCCTGGCCCTGCTTCGCGGCGTCCATCCACTGGTCTTTGTAGATGCGGCCGAGCAGGCCGAGCGTCTCGGAGCCTGGTCCCTGTTCCTCCAGGACCGCCTCGAGCACGCTGAGCGCCTCGGAGCGCCGGCCCGCCCGATTCAGCGCGAACCCGAGCTGCTCCCGGATCATGATCGACCGCTTCAACCCCGGCGGAAGCCGATCGTAGAGAGCGATCATTCGATCCCACCGGCCGAGCGCCCGCCAGGTCAGGTAAAGATCTACCAGTACTCCGATTTCGACGCCCTGGAAATCGCCCAGATCGGATTCGACCGCTTCCACGGCCGCGCTGTCCCGCAGTTCGCGAGCCTTGGCCAACTCGTGTTTCCGCTTGACCGAATACTCCACGCGCTCCTGAAACACATCGGTCTTCAAGTGCGCGATGTCCGGGGCGCGATACTCCCCCAGCAATTGAAACAGCGGGCTGTCCACCGGGGACTGCTCCTTAGCCAGGTTGCGGAGGTCCAGCAGGCGCTTGGTCAGTTTAACGGTCAGCTCCGACGCTTCCGCGGGCCCGAACCGGCCGCCTTCTCCCAAACGGTAAGGAAGGGCGCGAAGAAGGTTGAGGTCGAAAGGAGGCTTTTGCAGATCCGCGAAGATGGCCACCGTGGTCGCCGGGCGTGCCGCATGTCTGACCCCCAGTTCGTAATACACATTGGGATTGCCGGTGGTCAAGTCGGCTACCGCATAGTCGCAGAGCAGCAGCCGCTCGAACATGGGTTTGTGAATGATCCCCCCGGTGCGTTCTTCGTCGGCGCGGATCGGTTCCAGGTGGGCCGCCTCGATGGCCGGCCGGATCGCCTGCTCGTAAATGTCGTCGAAGTTGATCTCCACGCCGGTGGCCGGGTCCTTCTTGGTGCCGAACGGCATCAACACGAAGCACAAGGGCTGTTCCTGTGACATACGATGTCGATCTTAGCACCGATGGAAATGCGCATTGCCGGCGATCCGCTCGGCGCGTCATTTCAGAGCATCCACGAATCTCCTGATGTCCAGAGCTTCAACCCCCGGCGCCAGCACCCGGCTCTCCGGAGCAGTAGTGGACGTGCGATGCACCACGGTCAGGCGGACCCGAGCCTGACCACCCATCGAGCGCCGCAAGGACCCCATCGGCCCCGCCATGGCCGGGTGCACGGTTCTGGACGCCTTCGATTCCACCATCCACACGCCGCCGCAGCCGTTCGGAAAGAGGAAATCGACCTCCAGCCCCTGCTGATCGCGAAAGTAGTAAAGCTCCTTCCGCCGGCCCCGGTTGACTTGGCTCTTCAGAATCTCCGCCGCCACCCATCCTTCGAACAGCGCCCCCAAGAACGGCGACCGGTCCAACTCCGCTTGCGTCGCGACCCCCAGAAGGTAGCACGCCATCCCCGGGTCTCCCAGGTATACCTTGGGCGACTTGATGAGGCGTTTCCCGAAATTCTCGAAGTAAGGCGGGACCAGGATGATCTGCCCCGTGATCTCCAGCACGCGCAGCCACTCGCCCACGGTCGGAACGGAAACTCCCAGTGGAGCGGCAAAATCGGTCTTGTTGAGGATCTGCCCGTGCCGGCTGGCTACCAGCGCCAGGAAGCGCCGGAAGGTTGCTAGGTCGCGGACATTGGTGATCGCCCGGACATCGCGCTCCAGGTAGGTTTGGATGTACGAGCTGAACCACAATCCCCGGCCTCTGGGGCGCGCCAGCACCTCGGGATAACCGCCCAACAGAAGACCGACGCGATCCGTCTCAGCCAGGCTGAGCGGCAGCAAGGGGAGGATCGCCGCGCGCCCGGCCATCGACTCGGTGACGTTCTGCATCAGCGGAGCCTCCTGCGACCCGGTCAACAGCCACCGGCCCATTTTCCGGGGGGCGTGGTCGATCATCGTCCGGATGTACGCGAACAACTCCGGCACGTTCTGGATCTCGTCGAACACCACCGGAGGGCGGAGCTCCTCCATCAGGGACCGTGGATCGGAGCGCGCCCTGGCCTGCACGTCGGGATCCTCCAGGAGCACGTAGGCGGCGCGTGGGAACAAGCGCCGCAGCAAGGTGGTCTTTCCGGCCCGGCGCGGCCCTGTCAGCACCACCGCCGGGAAGCTGCGGCTGGCTTCCAACACCGAATCCCGAATGGCTCGCGCCACGAATCTCATATGAGTATTCTAAACTACTACTTTAGATTTCTCAACTATCCTTGCGAGTCGCCACCAGTGAGAGGCGCATGAAAGCTGGCAGAATCGCCGGGTGCCTTTCGAAATACTTATTTGAGTATTTTAAACTGCCACTTTAGATTTCTCAACTCCACACCGGTGCCGCCGATCCGTCTAAAATAAGAGTATCGTGCTGTCCTCCTTCGACCCCCTTGTCGCCGAATGGTTCGCCGCGCGTTTCGGCATCGCCACCGAACCGCAACTGCTCGGCTGGCCCGAGATCCGCAAGGGCCACGACGTCCTCATCTCCGCGCCCACCGGTTCCGGCAAAACGCTCGCCGCCTTCCTCCTCGCGATCGACAGCCTGGTGCGCCGCGCACGCCTCGGCCCCCTGCCCGGCCAGACCGAGGTCGTCTACGTCTCCCCACTCAAGGCCCTGAGCAACGACGTCCATAAAAACCTGGAGGTTCCGCTGGCGGAGATCCGCGCGCTGGCCGCCCAACGCGGCGTTCCGCTGGCGCCCATCCGCACCGCCTTGCGCACTGGCGATACCCCGCAGTGGGAGCGCCAGCGCATGACGCGCGAACGGCCCCACATCCTGGTGACCACCCCCGAGTCGCTCTACATTCTGCTCACCGCCGCCCGCCCGCGCGAGATGCTGGCGCGCGTCGGCGCCCTGATCGTCGATGAGATCCACGCCGTGGCGGACGATAAGCGCGGCTCGCACCTCGCCCTCACGCTCGCCCGCCTCGATCTCCTCGTCCAACAGCACGGCGGCCCGAAGCCGCAGCGCATCGGCCTCTCCGCCACCGTGAAGCCCCTGGAGGACGTGGCGGCTTTCCTGGGCGACCACATCCACGTCGTGAACGTAGGCCATCGCCGCGAGATGGACCTGGCGGTCGAGGTGCCCCGCGACGAGCTTGGCCCGGTCGCTTCCAACGAAATGTGGGGCGAGATCTACGACCGCACGGCCGCACTGATCCGCGAAAACCGCACCACCCTGGTCTTCGTGAACACGCGGCGCCTCGCCGAGCGCGTAGCGCACCACCTGGCCGAGCGCCTCGGCGAAAACGCCGTCCTGCCGCACCACGGAAGCCTGTCGCGCGCGCTGCGGCTGGAAGCCGAGCGGCGCCTTAAGAACGGCGAGCTGCGCGCCGTAGTAGCTACCGCCTCGCTTGAGCTGGGAATCGATATCGGCACCGTGGACCTGGTGTGCCAGATCGGCTCGCCGCGGTCGATCGCGGTCGCGCTGCAGCGCATCGGCCGCGCCGGCCACTGGGTGGGCGCGCTGCCCAAAGGCCGCATCTTCGCCACCACGCGCGACGAGCTGATCGAATGCGCCGCCCTGGTGCGCGCCATTCGTCAGGGCGAGCTGGACCGCCTCGAGATCCCGCGCAACGCGCTCGACATCCTGGCGCAGCAACTGGTCGCCGCCTGCGCTTGCGAGGACTTTTCCGAAGACGATCTCTTCGCCCTGGTGCGCCGCGCCGGGCCCTACAGGACGCTCGATCGCCGCGATTTCGACGCCGTGCTCGAAATGCTCTCCGAGGGCATCGCCACCGCCCGCGGCCGCAGCGGCGCGTATCTGCATCGCGATGCCGTCAACCATCGCGTCCGCGGCCGGCGCGGCGCGCGCCTGACCGCCATCACCTCGGGCGGCGCCATTCCCGAGACCGCCCAGTACCTGGTGGTGGCCGAGCCCGAAGGCACTACCGTGGGCACGCTCGACGAGGACTTCGCCGTCGAGAGCATGGCCGGCGACGTCTTCCTGCTGGGCACCACGTCCTGGCGCATCCGCCGCATCGAGTCGGGACGCGTGCGCGTCGAGGACGCGCACGGCGCGGCGCCTACCATCCCTTTCTGGCGCGGTGAAGCGCCGGGCCGCACCGTGGAGCTCTCGCGCGAAGTGTCGCGCCTGCGCGAGGAGATCGCCAGTGGCGCCGTCGACCTCGAGTCCCAGTGCGGTCTCGACCGCCGCGGCGCCGGGCAAGCCATCGAATACGCTCAAGCCGGCCGCGCCGCCCTCGGCGCAACACCGACAGTGACGCGAATCGTCGCCGAGCGCTTCTTCGACGAAGGCGGCGGCATGCAGCTCGTCATCCACGCGCCGTTTGGGGCGCGCATCAACCGCGCCTGGGGTCTGGCGTTGCGCAAACGCTTCTGCCGCTCCTTCAACTTTGAGCTGCAGGCCGCCGCCACCGATAATGGCATCGTCATCTCGCTCGGCGAGCAGCACTCCTTCCCGCTGGACATCGTGTTCGAATTCCTGCGCCCCGCCACCGTGGAAGACGTGCTCACGCAGGCGCTCCTCGCCGCCCCCATGTTCACCGCCCGCTGGCGCTGGAATGCCACGCGCGCGCTGGCCATCCCCCGATACGCCGGCGGCCGCAAGCTGCCGCCGCCCATCCAGCGCATGCGCGCGGACGACCTGATGGCCGCGGTCTTCCCCGACCAGGCCGCCTGCCCCGAGAACCTCGCGGGCGAAGTCCGCATCCCCGATCACCCGCTGGTCAAGGAGACCATCGCCAACTGTCTCTACGAGGCCATGAATCTCGGCGGCCTCCAGTCATTGCTCGCCGCCATTCACGAGGGCCAAGTGCAGACCCTCGCCATCGACACCCCCGAGCCCTCGCCGTTCTCGCACGAAATTCTGAATGCCAATCCCTACGCCTATCTCGATGACGCCCCGATCGAGGAGCGACGCGCCCGCATGGTGCAGATGCGCCGGACCCTGCCCGCCGATTACGCCGATGGCGCGTCGGCGCTCGATCCCGAGGCCATCGCGCAAGTCTCCGCCGAAGCCTGGCCGCCCATGCGCGACGCCGACGAGCTGCACGAAGCGCTGTGCGACCTGACGTTGATGCCGGCCACTACGAGCTCCTTCTTCTTAGACCTCGTCGCCGCCCACCGCGCCGCCACCGTCACCATCGCCGGCCGCCCTTTCTGGGCCGCCGCCGAGCGTATCGACCTGGTTCGCCGCGTCTACCCGCAAGCCATCATCGACCCGCCCATCGCCGCGCCCGATGGCATCCGCCCCATTCCCGAAAGTCCCGAAGCCTGCGCCGCCGAGATTCTGCGCGGCTGGTTCGAATGCTCCGGCCCTTTGCGCGCCTCCGAACTCGCGGACTCGCTCGCCATGGCTCGCGAGCTGGTGGACCAGGCGCTCGCGCAACTCGAAGCCGAAGGTCAGATCCTGCGCGGCAATTTCACGTCGTGCCCCGAGCTCGAATGGTGCCACCGCCGCCTGCTGGCCCGCATCCACCGCCTCACCATCGGACGCCTGCGCCGCGAAATCGAGCCCGTCACCACCGCCGAGTTCTTCGCGTTCCTGAACCGCTGGCAGCACCTCGCGCCCGGCAGCCAGTTGCACGGAGTGGATGGCACGCTGCAAATTATCAAACAATTGCAAGGCTCCGAATTCCCCGCTGCCGCGTGGGAGTCCGAGGTCTTGCCGCGGCGCGTGGCGCGCTACCAGCCCGACTACCTCGATCAGCTTTGCCTCTCGGGCGAAGTGAGCTGGGGCCGCCTCTCGCCTCACCCGGCCTTCGAGCGCGAAGAAGAGGACCACAAGAGCCGCCGCGTCCGCCCCACCCGCGTGGCGCCGCTCGCCATCTTCCTTCGCGAAGATGCGCCCTGGCTGCTGGCCATTCCGCAGCCCTCGCCCCCAAGGGGTTCGAAACTCCACGACTCGCTCTCGCACCCCGCGCGCGAGGTGCTGGCCGTTTTGGAATCGCGCGGTGCCTCGTTCTTCGCCGACCTGGCGCGCCCCACCGGCCGCCTGGCCAGCGAAGTCGAAGACGCGCTTTGGGAACTGGTGGCGGCGGGCCTGGTCACCGCCGACGGCTTCGAGAATCTGCGCGCCCTGCTCGATCCCAAGCGCCGCGCCGGCCAGGGCAAGGGCCGCAGCGC
>Ga0209415_10001164_pt1 | contig 49929 bp, 50 predicted proteins | sample PeaSoiSIISIP2007_FD_187696 | JGI IMG/M metagenome (GOLD analysis project Ga0209415, IMG submission 187696) | Peat soil microbial communities from Weissenstadt, Germany - SII-SIP-2007 (SPAdes) (version 2) | ecosystem: Environmental > Terrestrial > Soil > Wetlands > Peat | place: Germany... | reverse complement strand
TGGTGGGCGCTATAGGATTCGAACCTATGACTTCCACCGTGTGAAGATGGCACTCTACCGCTGAGTTAAGCGCCCACGCGATGAGTGGCTACATTTTAGCAAAGAAATAAAATTCAGTGGCCCAGCCTCGGCTCTGGAGCCAGGCGACAATTTGCGCGGTCCCGAAAAATCAGGACACTAGCTGGCCGTTGAGTCGCTCGAAAAGCCGCAACGCCGGTCGCGCCAAGTCCTTATCGGTGGGTGAGGCCGTAGGTCACGGCCACAGCGGAGGCGCCAAAATTGAGCAGAGGCACGACCCGCTCCAGGCGGTGGTGTCCGGTTTTGTGGAGAAAGTAGCTCACACCGATCACCCCTGCGGTTTCGCCTGCGAAATTCACTGCCAGTCCGGCGGTGCTGCCGCTGAAGATGCGGGTCACCGGGTTCAGTTCTCTGCCGCCATTCTGCAGGTTGGAACGAGTCACGGCGAAATCGGCGATGCTGGATGCGGCCACGGCGGAAAAGAGAACTCGATTCTCGGTATCCCAGAACCGATGCCGGCTGGGCGCTTCGGGCAGAACCCGAGGCCCGGCCGCCGTCACGGCTGGGGGAACTTCGATCGCTTCGGAATCGAGCATTGCCCAGCTTTGTTGAGCAAAGGTCTGCTGAGCAAAGGCAGCGGTGCAGAGCGTGGATGCGAGTAGCAGCGCTTTGGCTGTCGGCTTAAGCAGGGCGTGAAACCAGGTTGTCTGCATGACTTTAGTAGTGGCCCAGCATCGGCCTGTGGTACTAGTACTACTGGATTCGCGGGTCGGAGTGAATAGCCAGTTAGTGCTATTAACCGCTTTGAATTGATTACTTTCCGCACCAGGCGAGGATTACGCAAGTTACCGCCAAGGGGTGACTATCTCCACTTTTTGCATACCCCTGCTCTTTGATTCTTTGGGCTGTTTGGGGGAGTTGCGGCTCGGGGCGGCACCTCTCATCGCCACACGATCCGCCGCTATGCTCTAGCAAAGAAACCATCTTCCGCAGGCTTGGTCCGTGATAGCCTAGATTTTCCGTAGTTTCAGGGGCCCCGGATAGGGGAGTTCCCGAGCAACGGCGCAGGTCCCGATGTCACGCAAAACCATCCCCGTCAAAGCACCCGTAGCCGCCTCTCCCGAGAGGACTTCTGGACCGCCGGGCTCGCAACTTTCAGACCCGGGAGGGGTTCAATCAGATGTGAGCAGCATAGCCATGGATCGCGGGTTGCTCGCGCTTGGCGGCGGGTCGCTTCGAACCGGGGCGGCGGATGCGGTTTCCTCCGGTGACGGGCTGACCGATGCCCAGATCATGTTGCGGGCCAAGGCCGGGGATGATTCGGCTTTTGAGTACCTGGTGCAGAAATACCGCCGGCCGATGGTGAGCTTCATGTTCCGCATGGCTCACAATGCGACCACGGCGGAAGATCTGGCGCAGGAAGTATTTTTGCGGGTGTACCGCTCGCGCGAGAAGTACGAAGCCAGCGCCAAGTTCACTACGTGGTTGTATCGTATCGCGACCAATCTTGCCGCGAACTACGCGCGCGACACCCGCCACGAACGCGCCGAGGTCACCGTCAGTATCGACGAGCCGGATGAGGATACCGGATTGACGGTGGATGTGCCGGACACCTCGCTGAGCGCGGAAGAGGCCATTGTCCGGCGAGAGCGCCTGGCCGCCATCCGCCAGCACGTGCAGGCCCTGCCGGAACGGCAGCGCATGGCAGTCGTGATGCATAAGTATCAGCAGATGGACTATCGCCAGATTGCGCAAGTTCTGAAGCTGAGTGAGTCCGCCACGAAGTCACTGTTGTTTCGCGCCTATGAAACCCTGCGCGTGCAACTGAAAGAGTTTTTATGAAGGACGCCGTTATGAAATGCGATGAGATCTGTGAACTGATGCCGGACCTGGCCGCCGGCTTGGACGCAGTTACACCCGATGTGAATGAACATCTCCGAACTTGCCCGGGTTGCGCCGGCAAGCTGGAGGAATTCCGCCGAACCATGGCGCTTCTGGATGAATGGGGTGCGCCCGAGCCGTCGCCATATTTCGATGTGCGGCTGCGCGCTCGCTTGCGAGAGGAAGCCGCCAAGCCCATCGGCTGGTGGCAGTGGATTCGCAAGCCGGTGCTGGCGGCTTCGCTGGCCGTGTGCCTGGTGGCGAGCATCACTTTGTTCCGTAGTGATCAGGGTTATCGCAATGAACAGATCGCAGTCACTGCCGAACCGGGCACAGCGGTGGGGGACTTGCAGGCCTTGGACAAGAATGGCGAGTTGTATTCCGATTACGAAATACTCGACGATTTGCAAGCGCAGCAGGACGTGAGCGTAAATCCGTAAGAAGTTGGCGTGATTGTTTCAAAACGGGGAGCAGAACGGGGGCTAGGGTGCGGTTGAGGTCCATGACGGCGTGGGTGGGAGTGGCCGCCCTTGCGGTGGCGTTGGCAAGCGCCGCTCCGTCGCTGGCGCAGGGCGGTCGCCGTGGTGGCGAGCAGCACCCGGGGCGACAACCTCAGGGGCGCCATGCCGGACAATGGCTGCGCCAGAACAAGAACAAGCCCCCTGAGCAGCAGCGGAGGGCCCTGGAAAACGATCCGCAGTTCCGCCGGCTGCCGTCGCAACAAAAGCAGCAGTTACGTAATCAACTCCAGCGTTTCAACAACATGCCGCCGGAAAAACAGCAGCAAATGCTGAACCGGATGGACACTTGGGGTCATCTCACGCAGGACCAGAAAGATCAGGCTCGGCAGGTTCATTCCCGGATGCAACAGCTCCCGCCGGAACGCCGCCAGGCGGTAGGGAACGCCATCAAGGCGCTGCGCGGAATGCCCCCGGAGGCGCGGCAGCGCCAGATCGACTCTGACGCCTACAAGAGACAATTCTCGCCCCAGGAACGGGAAATCCTCGGCGGCGCTTCCAAACTGCCGCTGGCGCCGCCGGAATCGAACGTACCCAAGCCACCCGGTGCAGCCAACGTGCCCAAGCCTCCCGGGCAATGAAATCCCGTCGCGGGATGAACCAAAGGGTCCGTATCCTTCGTTTCCGGTCCGCAGCCAAATCAGCCCGCTACTTCAGAGTCACCGGTCTATAATTTCTCATCTAAACAATTATGGGAGAAAGAGCGATATTTGGGGAGAAGTACCGAGTGATCGCGGTTGACCATCAAGGTCTCGTGCTGCGGGGAGTTCGCAGCGGGGACGTATTGAGGATCACGAATGCGGACACTGAGACCCCGCTGACTGAGGAAGATTATCCCTTGGGAAAGCTGATCGCATTGACCGACCCTTCGATTCATCCCCCCAATTGATTTGACAATTGGGGCGCGAGCGATCCCCACGCCCCTTTCCCAGACGTTCGTTCTTGCTCCGCGAGCCGCTTCAGCGAATGTACCGTTCCTACTCCGTACCCTTGTAGGGCTGGGGATTGTTTTGGCCAGCCGGCAGGTAGTGTCCAACCAGCAGGCCGCTGTCATTGATACCTTCCGCCCCGGTGTTTGAGCTCTTGGGATAGTCAAAGATAAAGTACGAACTTCCTTTCTTCAACGCGCCGTGCTGGGTTCCGTAAACGTCTTCCCAACTGAACACGATGTCGCCGGCAGTGTTGATGGAATGCACTCCCGTGGTTAACGCTCCCGGAACGTTAATCGTCGTGTATTTCGTTCCCTTATAGAGAGAAGACTGCAGGTAGCCGCTCGAGTCAGCCCACTGCATGGTGACCTCGCCGGCTTGGTTGATGCCCCAAGCGAAGCTTTCGGTTGCCCCCGGCACATCGAGCTGCGTGTATTGGCCGCCTTTGAGGACGAATCCGTGAAAGTTTCCGGTCGAGTCCGAGAACTCCCCGGCGATCTCCCCGGCGTCGGTGATGCCGGCCGCTTCGCTGGAAGTTGCCCCCGTAGGACCCGGAATGTCTGTGAATTTCTTTGCTTTGTATTGAAATCCGTGCGGGTTGCCGCCGCTGTCCAAATAATAGCCGACGATCACGCCGTTGGAGTTAATGTTGAGGCAAACGGTCGTACCCGTGGCGGCCTTGGGATCATCGATATTGGTCACTTTGGTGCCGGAAATCATCATGCCGTGCGGGGTTCCGGTAGAAGTGACGTAGTTGCCGACCATCACGCCTGCCTTGTTGACGCCGTAGAGGAAGCCTTGCTGCTCTTTTGAAATCTTCACCTCGGATAACTTAAATGCTTGCGGCGAGGCCAGATATCCGAACACAGCGCCGTCGGGCCCAAAATAGTACCCGACATAGGCGCCTTTGCTGTTAACCCCATAAGTGGAGGGAAAGTCGTTACTCGCGAACTTGCCTTTGACGTCGCTGAAGCCATGACTATTTCCTGAACTATCTACGTAATAACCGGTGATTTCGCCGGAGTCGTTGAGTCCAATGCACCCGGTCTGACTTGCGCCTGGGTAAGCGATCTCAGTGATTTTTCCGGAGGCGTCCCGGTAGAAGCCGTGAGAGTTATTGCTGGAATCAAAGTACTGCCCCACGACTTCATCGGCGCTGTTGATGGAATAGGCATACGTGGCATCTGTGCCGCTGGCATAGAACTCTGTGACGTTGCCACCGATGTCTGTAAAACCCTCTTCACCGCCGTTAGGGTTGACGACCCCAACGAAATCTCCAGCGCTGTTAATTTCGAAGAGCGAAGTCGAGGCCTTGCCCTTATCTACGTCGAACTGAGTGTAGGTTCCATTCACATAGGTGTAGCCATGGTAGGCGCCATCTGAACCGAAGAAGTCGCCGACGATCTCACCGGAATCGTTAATACCGAGAGCACGGGTGAAGTTGTCCGATCCGGGGAACGTGAGAGTGGTGTATTTGCCCTTGGCATATAAGAAACCCACAACGGCTCCGGAGCTATTGGTGTAGGCGCCAACCACAGCTTGGTTTTTATTCAGGGCATTTGGGAACGTCCCGTTAACGTTGCCGGAAACGTTGATCTTGGTCATTTGGAAGCCCTGTCCCAGCGCACTTGGCGTGCTCAATGACGCGAGAAAAGGCACCAGGAAAAGGGCGAGCTTCAACTGCAACCCTTGCGCGCTTTGCTTGTACCATGCTGACATGTGTGCGAAATTCATTTGTGTTCTCCTCTGTCGCGATGAGATGGAAATTTGCGGATCCAAGCCCTCCCTCTCCGCCAGGTTCTATGGGGTCAGCTTATAGACCGTGCCGTTACCGTAAGTGCCCCCGTATTCTGTGGTGCCATAGAGATTGCCGTGCTTGTCCAGGACCGGCGTACCGTATGGATTCGCCCCATCCCCCTTGCCGCCAGTGAAGTCATGGAGAACAGTGAAGGTCCAGACCCCTGCCTTGCCCGGCGACAGCTCGAACGCCGCTCCGGCGTTAGAGCTGCCCTGCAGCGAGGCACCATAAAGGTTGCCTTTCTTGTCCATAACCAACCCCGCATAGGGGTTCAGTCCATCACCGCCGTTCACGAAGCTGTAAAGCAGGTTTTCCTTCCCGGCTGCGGTAAGCTCAAACACCGCGCCTGAGTTGTTTTGCACGCCGCCGTCGATAGTAGTGCCAAAGAGGTTGCCGTGCCGATCCCTGATCAAGCCCGCGTAGGGGTAGTTCCCGTCATCGCAGTTCTGCTGGGCGCAGAAGCTGTAAAGCACGCGTTCTTTCCCCCGCGAGGTAAGCTTGAAGATCGTGCCGCTCCCGTGCGCGCCGCCGAAGTTTGTGGTGCCATAGATATTGCCCTGGTTGTCCAGAATCACCCCCGCGTAGGGAACAGATCCGTCTCCGGATTGAGTCCCGAAACTGTAGAGCACGCTTTCTTTCCCAGTCGAGGTGAGCTTAAACACGGTGCCTGCGTTCTTCGCCCCGCCCGCGGCAGTAGTGCCATAGAGAGTGCCTTTGGCATCCATGATGAGCCCATCCCAAGGGGAGTTGCCGTCCCCGGACTGGCTGCCAAAGCTGTAGAGCACGCTCTCTTTCCCGGCGGAGGTGACTTTGAATACTGTTCCGCCGCCATAGGCGCCTCCCAGCACGGTAGTGCCGTAGAGAGTGCCCTTCTTGTCCATGATCAAGCCTCCGTACGGATTGACGCCGTCCCCGGCTTGGCTCCCCATGCTGTAGAGCACGGTTTCTTTCCCAGTCAAAGTGAGTTTGAAAACCGTGCCCGCGTTAGCTGTCCCACCGCTGATGGTAGTGCCATAGAGGGTGCCCTTGCTGTTCAGAACCAGGGCGGTGGAGGGCTCAATTCCGTCTCCTGATTGACTCCCGAAGCTGTAGAGCAGCGTTTCGGTTTGGGCGTGGGCTGGCTGAATGCTAACCAGCAACAGCGCGGAAAGCAGGGCCAGCGCCAAATTGCCGCGCGTGGCAAAGGTTAGTTTCGTTGAGTTGGGTTTTGTCGAACCGAGGTTCGACGCGAACTCAGAATTGTTCAGGCAATTCTTCTCTACACTGTCGGTGACTGCGCGCTGCATGCTCCCTCACGGTCATTTCGGAAGTTTATGGTTCTAAAACACTTACGGTTCCTGCGGGGTGCGGAACAAGCTGGAAGAGGCCCAAGAATTTGGATAAAGCTTACCTGTCACCCCAGCTTTCGCATATACTGAGTTGCCCCTCCCCCGTCGGGCAATAGGCATTACCCGATAAAACCAGACACTTCCGGGCATACGGTGGGGAGTAATCCGTCTACAAGTCGTCAGCGGCTCGACTCCTGGAAGGAGATCGCGGTCTTTTTTGGCCGCGACGAGCGCACGGTTAATCGCTGGGAGAAGGAATTAGGCCTGCCCGTCCACCGTTTGCCGGGGACCAAGGGGCGGGTTTACGCCTACACTGACGAACTCTCGGATTGGCTGGCAGCGCCTCGCACTGGGGGAGCGGGTTTGTCGGGGGCCACGGGCGCGAGCCTCAAAGTCCTACCCGAGCGCACATCTCCGGCTATCCTGGTCCCTGACAGCAGTACACGACTCGAAGCTGTACCGGCACCGTCCACGGTGCTGCATGCCGGTCCTAGGCATGGCGGTCCTGCGAAAACCGGGTGGCTGGTGGCAGGGGCTCTGCTCATTGTGGCGACTTTGGCCCTAATGCTCTACCATCCAACTGCGAGTCTCACCTCCGCCACAGATACGGGAAGCGCGGCCACCGGTTCACAACAAGCCTCGCCGCGCGGGGTGGTGCAGGCCTCGTCCCCTGTCCATAGTCCCGAAGCCGAGCAGCTTTACCTCAAGGGAAGGTACTACTGGAACAAGAGAACGCCAGAGGACTTGAACAAGGCCGTAGATTACTTCACCCAGGCTATTGTGCACGATCCCAGTTATGCTGCGGCTTACGTAGGCCTCGCAGATTGTTACAACCTGTTGCGGGAGTACACGCTCATGCCCAGCGGCGAGGCCTACACTCGCGCCCTGGCGGCAGCGAAAAGGGCTGTGGAACTTGACGATCAATCTTCCGCCGCACACGCCTCGCTGGCATTTACCTTGTTCTTTGGAACCTGGGACTTGAAAGCTGGGGAACGGGAATTCCAGCGCGCGATTGCTCTCGATCCCAATAACGCAAGCGCGCATCACTGGTATGCCAATTGTCTGCTTGCGCTTCACCGTTTCCCTGAATCGCTGGCGGAGATTGAGCGCGCCCAGGCGCTTGATCCTACCTCTACCTCCATTTTGGCCGACAAAGGCAACATCCTTCTCACCACGGGTCGCAAAGACGAGGCGCTGGTGCTGCTGCAACAGATGGAGAAGACGGAGCCGGGGTTCCGTTCGCCCCATCTTTACCTGCAATATTTCTACCTAAGGAATAAGGATTATCCCCACTTCCTTGCCGAGCTAAAGCTGGATGCTCAGCTGATGCATGACAATTCAGGGCTCGCGATCGAGACCGCGGCAGAGAAGGGCTTCGCTGCCAGCGGGTCACGTGGCATGTTCGAAGGCATGCTGCGCGCCCAGAAGAAGTTTTATGCGCAAGGGATGGTTCCACCGACAACTCTGGCCCAGACCTGCGCTTGGCTGGGGAACAACGACGGAGCTTTGCGGTACTTGAAAGCAGCCTACGAACAGCGTGATGGCTCGATGCTCTTCGTCAATAACGACCCGGAATTCGAGGGCCTGCGCGACGAGCCCACATACCGCGATCTGCTCACGCGAATAGGCGTGCCCATCGAGAATTGAGAGGAAGCAATTGCGCCTTACCTGCGCAGCAGGTTTTTCGCGATGAACAGCACATTCGCCGGGCGCTCGGCCAGGCGGCGCATTAAGTAGGGATACCACTCCGTGCCGAATGGAATGTAGACTCGCATGCGCCAGCCATTCTGTACCAAATTCTGCTGCAGGTCGCGGCGGATACCGTTGAGCATCTGAAACTCGAACGCGTCGCGGGAGATTTTTTCGCTGATTGCGAAAGCTTTGGCCTGGTTGATGATGTTTTCGTCGTGAGTCGCCAGACCGTGGTAGACATTGCTCTTCATCAATATCTTCATCAACTTGACATAGCTGGCGTCGACCTCAGACTTCTTCTGAAACGCAATCTCGGGCGGTTCTTTGTAGGCGCCCTTGCACAGGCGGATCCGGATTCCGTCAGCCAGTAACTTCTCAATATCGCTCTCAGAGCGGCGCATGTAGGACTGGATGACGGCTCCAACGCATCCCCGGTTTCCGGGCACGCGGTGCAGTTCGTGGACGAAGTCAAGCGTGCGCTGGGTGTAGGGCGAGCCTTCCATGTCTACACGGACAAAGTTGCGCGGGTTCATGGCGGCTGCTTTGGCGACCAGACTCGATACCTGCTCGCGAGCGAGTTTTTCGTCCACGTCCAGGCCCATGTGGGTGAGCTTCAAGCTGATGTTGGCGTCCAGTTTCTGAGCAGCGATGTCGTCCAGCAACTGGTGGTAGAGCTGGGCGCTGGCGCGGGCCTCCTCGGCATTCGTGACGTTCTCGCCCAGGTTGTCGATGGACACGCTCAGGCCGGCTTGATTGACCGCCTTGGTCGCCCGCAGTACATCTTCCACCTGAGTGCCCGCGACAAAGCGGCTGGAGAACTTCTGGCCGATCGCGGACCGCTCAGCGACTCCACGCAGCCAGCGGCTCTCCGAAAGCGAGATGAAGATCGCCCTCAGCACGAGATACCCGCGCACAGATAGAAGATGGAGCTAGGAGTGCCTTGCAGGCGCATGAACATCACAAGAATTTGTATCACAACCGGCATAAAATCGCCGCAGATTGCGCAGCTCAACGCTGATCCCGGTTCGGCGAGTCTCTAATTCAGGAACATTTCGTCCACGTAGCACCAGCGCCAGTTCTCACCCGGCTCAAACGAGCGCATGATGGGATGCTTGGTCTGATGAAAGTGCTTGGTGGCATGCTTGTTCTTGGATGAATCGCAGCAACCGACATGGCCACACGTCAGGCACTCTCGAAGATGAACCCAGGTGTCGCCCATCTCGAGGCATTCCTTGCAGCCTTTACCGCTGGGAGTGACGGGGCGGATTTCTTTGACATGCGGGCAACTTGTTTGTGACATGGAATGGCCTCCTGTTCGGTCGGACGTTCATAGCAACTGCCAACGGCCGCGGCGGGCGGAGTCACGGAAGAAATGCAGGTCCCTCCACTCCGCTTCGCTCCGGTCGGGATGACAGCTTTATTGCCACGAGCTAAATGACTAGCTACTAGGTCCCAGCTACTCGCTACTGCTCTTCCAAAAACTTCTCTACTTCCAGCGCCGCCATGCAGCCGGTACCGGCTGCGGTAACGGCTTGGCGATAGCGTCGGTCTTGCACATCTCCGCAGGCGTAAACCCCATGGACACGGGTGAAGACATAACTATGGGTTTTCAAATAGCCGTCTTGATCCATCTCAAGCTGGCCCTCGAATATTTTCGTGTTGGGGATGTGGCCGATACCGAGAAACATCGCGCTGGTCGGGAAATCCCAAACTTTGTCCGTCTTCAGATTGCGCAGTTTCAAAGCTGTGACTTCCTTCTTTTGGACGTCGTACACGTCTTCCACCACGGTATCGGTAAGGAAATGAATTTTGTCGTTGTGCTGCGCCCGCTCCAGCATGATCTTCGACGCGCGGAAGTTCTCGCGACGATGAATGAGCGTAACCTTGGTGGCAAAGCGAGTAAGGAAAATCGCTTCCTCCATGGCGGAGTCGCCGCCGCCGATCACGGTAATCTCCTTGCCCGAAAAAAAGAACCCATCACAGGTCGCGCAGGAGGACACGCCGTGTCCGATCAGTTGCTGCTCGTGGGGCAGCCCGAGCCAGCGCGCCGACGCGCCGCTGGCGATGATCAGCGTGCGCGCGTGGATGACTTCATGGCTGACATGAAGCTTGAACGGACGCTGGCTGAGATCCACGCTAGTTACATGCCCGTGTTTATAGTCCGCGCCAAAGCGCGAAGCTTGCTTGCGCATGTTGTCGATGAGCTCGGGCCCTTGTATGCCTTCGGGGAAGCCGGGAAAGTTCTCTACTGACGTAGTGAGCGAAAGCTGCCCGCCCGGTTCGTGGCCTTCCAGCACCAACGGTTTCAGGTTGGCACGCGCGGTGTAGAGCGCAGCAGTGTGTCCGGCGCAGCCGGAACCGATAATCACGACATTGCGGATCTCTTCCATAGGAATCAGATTAGATTGCGGATCTCACGATTTGGGTTCAAACTCAGGAACCCTCGCACCCGGGAGATTAGTTTTCCAATGCAGGCGCGGGCGTCCCCACCTCGGCGGAGTCAGCAAGAAGTTCACTTGTCTCCCGATGCCGACTTCTTGGCCGCACTCTTCCGCTTCGACTTACTTGCTCCCAAAGCGCCAACCCTTGCCAATTCCTCCGGTACCGTGTGGCTCGCGCCCAAGAGAGTACGATAGTTGGCCACGATCGCCGATGCGCTCCGGAACAGCGGCTCGTAAGCGCTTTGGTCGGGTGCCGGCTTGTCTTGGGTAGCGGAACAGCGAGCCAGCACGACCGACGACTTTCCGAACCGCTCCAACTGTATCCGACTGGCTGGTGTGTTCGTACCCAGCATGGCCGCCGGAGTGGTCACTGCGGAGGCGCTGTCTTCGATGGAAACTTGCAGCAGGTCTTTGGGATCACGCACGTGAAACGCCAGCGTCTCCATCATATTCATCGGGTCCTGGCTGAACGAGTACTGCACGGTTGAAAACAGGGCCTGCACAGAAAATTCGCGACGGATACGCACCCAGGCGGCGGTTCCGGAATCGGACGAAAATTGCGCGCTGTCGCCGGCCTTGAGAAATTCCGGGCGTTGCTCAAGGGTGGAGCGTCCGCGGTCAACTTCAAAATCCGTGCTGAAAAGCGGTTGCTTGGGGATGTGGTCGAAGGCGGATGCAATCTCCTTCTGCTCCTCGGGCGATGGCGTGCAGACATTCAGCACATTGACCTTGACTTGCGGCTGCGACCGCTGTTGAGCGAGAGCAAACTGCGTCACGCCGAGGCCGATCAGGAGAACCAATCTGTTTGGGAGCACGAGGGCATTTTAAATGAAAAATCTCAAAACCGGAGGCGCGGAGATTTCGGTGCCTTGCGGTTTGGGACAACTATACCGCTTCCTTTCGCCCTGTCGTCATCCTGCCGAGGAACTGCGCCGCAACGCGAAGCAGTCCTGCGGTCGAAGGATCCCTACCAGGCGCGTACTGCCAGCTGCTTCCCGGCATTCTTGTCCGTTCGACAGGGCGGTGGTGAGGGGTCGCAGAGGCTGCGTGCGCCGCCCACCACCCTGAAGTCCGCCTTTTAGACCAAAACAACGACTACGGCTTGATAACGATCTCCGAATCCAGCATCAGCTTCTCGCCGACCCAGATCTCGTATCTGTAGTGCTCAGGGTGTCCCCGAACTGGCGACTCGTATGAACACCTCTCGCACGCCTCGGCTTTCGCCAGCGGCGGTCCAGACAAAGCACCGTCATTGGCGGGCACATGAAACTCATGGGCATGAAATGGAGTGCGTTTGTGGAAGCGAACGCTGTAGTTCACATTGTCTTCGGAAACCCACTCGACCTCATCTTTGTTGCGCTTGCTCAATACCACCAACTCTCGATCGACAAGCTTCTTTCTCGTATCGATGCGGATTTGAACCGCAGTTACTGTTGTCATGATCGGCCTCCTAATAGGAATGACTCGCTAGTCTTCGATGTTCACGTGTTCACGCTCAGAGTTGATTCGCGTACACACTCTTCAGGGCTTGATGACGATTTCTGAGGCGTCACCAAGACATTGCCCAAGCTGTCACGGACTTCGTACTCATATCTTTCATGCACCTTGGTCGCTTCGACGTACTCCATTACCAGGAGCAGTTCGTCGAGATCCTCGACTACGTCGTAAATGCTGGCGATGTGTTCGGAGCTAAGCGCGGAGGCGCGACGCGCCTCTCGCAGGATTTGCCGGCGGGCCTCAGGATCATTGCCCAGCTTGTGAGCTACGCGCTTGAGGGCTACCGGGCGCTTGAGTTCAGTGTCCTCCGCGTAGTAGACCTCGCCCATTGCTCCGGCCCCCAGCTTGGAGTGGATTACAAACCGGCCTACACTTCTGCCCGCTAGATCACCTGGGGCAGGAAAGGGTATCGGTGCTCTGAGGGCACTGCCCATGGCGAACACCCGCACCAGCGATTGCCCGTCAGAATTTCGCTGAGAGGAACCCAGCGTGTCCCCGAGTCGACTCGGCTTGGTCTGACGGGGCCGACAGCTAATTTACAAACTTTTGCAGCTTAAAGGCTATTCCGGTTGGCTGCGTCTCGCAAGGAGAATTGTCACCGTTGCGTGTGACGTGAGTTTGGCACACGCAGCCTACTGCAGACGCTGCAAATCTTTTCTGGCGGGCTCAAGTGCAGGGTCGAGATTCAGGGCTTGTTGCAGCTCTTGTTTTGCCTGATCCTTGTGTCCTTCCTTTTCCAGAATGAGGCCGAGACGCCAGTGGGCTGCCGCGAGGCTGGGCTCGTTTCCTTCCGCCGGCTGGTTTAGATAGGTGCGCATGTATTTTTCTGCCCGAGCCAGTTCCTGAGTTTGATTGCTGACGAAAATGACTCTGGCGGCTTGATATAGCGGCGCCAGATCATCCGAGACGTTGTGCTCCGCATCGGCAAGCGCCGCGTCCAAGTCCTTCCAGCGGCTCTGCTGCGCGTAAATGATCGCCAGCGTGTTGTAGGCGCGAGCCCGGCCAGGGTCGAGCCGGATGGCCTGCTTCGCCTGGTCTTCAGCTTGCGGGAAACTTGCCGTTCCTTTGTCCACATAGAAACTTGCGGCCTGCATGCGAGCCTCATAGTTCTTGGGGTCGGCGTTGATCGCCTGCTGGACGAGCTGTTCCAGTTCCCCGGTTCGCTTCTCATGCGTAGCCAACTCAATCTTCATCAGATATCCCTGCACCGGATTGATGCGAACCATGTGATCGGCAAGCTCGGCGGCCTTCTTCTTGTCACCGCCGACCAGGCCGGGCGCATCCAGGTTGAACTCCATCAGATCCTCGTTGGCATCCACATTATTGGGGTCGAGTTGGAGAGCAAGATCGGCCTCTTTCTTGAAGCGGCGAGCCAAAGACGCTTGCGCGAAAAAACCCAGATGGGCGCCCGAAAGCTTTGACCCGACGGCATCGGCGAGGGCGGCCTGGAACCCGGGATTCTTGCGGTCTGTATTCTTGCCGTCTAGCGCTACGGCCTTCTCCGCCTGCTGGATGGCCTCATCCCAACGCTGAAAAGCCTCAGAGACTTTGGACATTTCACAGTAGCTTTGCGCGTCGTTTGGATTCGCCTTGAGGCGTTCCGTGAGGATTGCCTCGGCGCGCCGGTAATGGCCCTGCTCGATCAGCGCTGCGGTGGAGGGTTCGGCAGCGTGCAACGGGACCAAGAAGAGTGGGCTCAGTATGAGAGAAAAGATGATTTGCTTAAGCATCCGCTGGACCTAAACCCGCTTTGCAGTGATTTGTCGCGGAACGTTGGATTCTTCCGCACATAACGTGCAACATCGGTGGAATTGCGTTCGACGGGCGAGACGCCCGCCGGACAGCCGCCGGGACGGCGGCGCTACTCGACACAGGATTCATTGAAATTCCAGGGTCACGAACTTCGCTTGCTGCTTGCCCACATTCGTCAGTGTGTGGGTGTAGCCGCCGGGCAGCCACTTCACCTCGCCGGACTTGAAGTGCCCCGGCATCGGTCCCATGCCATCGACGTCGCTGCGCATATCAAGATCGCTGACCGCGACCAGCAGATGCGGCCCGACGTGGTGGTGCTTCGGAACGACGCCCCCTGGCTGCAGCTCGACCTCGGACACTCGCACGCCGTCCTTCACGAAGATGATGTCCTGGGTGCCCCTGGCGAAGACGTGCAAGCCGCGTTCTTCGTCCCATTTCGGCGGCGGGGTTTTGTGCGCGGCTTCATCCTGCAACAATTCGACCGCCACAGCGCGGAATGGCGTACTTGCGAGGTCGCGCGCGATGTGGGCGAAGCCGCCGGGAGCAAATCGCGTCTCGCCATCCTGCATTTTAAGCGTAACCGGTGCCTTACCCTCGACTTCATTCGAGATGTTCATCTCCCCGAGAGAAACGAAAACGTAGTCATGGGTATGGCGATGCATCAGGGTCGCATCTTGCGGAGCGACCTCCGCCAGCCACACCCGAACCTGCTGATTTTCGAAGAGAAGATGATGGTGGGGCTCGGCGGTGATCTCGACCTCGGATGTGTTTTGCGCGGTCAGGGTCATGGCGGCAAATAAGAACGCGGAGAGTATCAGACGAATTCTCATGAGAGCAGATTCTAGCACCGTCTGACGGGGGTAGTGGCCCAGTTTGGATATGGAAGCGAGCCAAACGCGCGATTATTGCGTCGCAAAGAACGCGATGCTTCCGCGCGGCTCGCCCAGATCCCTCGCTGCGCAAAGAACGCTTGCTTAGGATGACAAAGCTGAACGCGGACCTGATTTAGACTCTTGGAATGGCGGACTTGGGCAAATTGCTGGTCTGGCTGGGCGCGCTGGTCATGATCGCCGGGTTGGCTCTCATCCTGTTCGGGCGAACTAATATCCCGCTTGGCCGCCTGCCCGGCGACATCATTTATCGCGGCAAGAATACGACTTTCTACTTCCCGCTGGCGACTTCGATCGTGCTGAGCGTGGTGCTGTCGGTAGTGTTGTATGTGATTGGGAGGATGAGGAAGTAGCAGTCAGTAGTCAGTAGTTAGTAGTCAGTAGTCAGTAGTCAGGAGTCAGCGGTCAGCGGTCAGCATTTAGCACTTAGCATTCAGCACTAAGCCCCGCCCTGCGGGGCGTGACTTTCGATCCACGTTGACCCAGGGCTCACTCCCTGGGCTAAGTTATGCCGCTGGTTCGCAGCTGCATTGCGGCGATTCCATGCCGGCGGCGCAGCCCAAAAAGCAGTCGGCACTCAGCACTCAGATTCTAGCGGGGGCAACTGTCAGCTTGTCTTGACCAGGCATGGTGGTAAAGCTAAATGCTAAGTGCTACGTGCTGAGTACTAGCCTTCCTGCGGTACACTTCCCCATAATGGCTTCTGCCGACCAGCTTGGGTTCAGCTTCCGGCCCGCGGACCGCCGCACGTGGACAGTGCGCGCGCTGGTCGCGGCTGTGCGCACTCACGTTGAGCGGGAATACGGCGATACCTGGGTGGAAGGCGAGATCTCCAACTTCCGGGCGCACGACTCGGGCCACCTCTATTTCACGCTGAAGGACGAAAGCGCTCAGATCCGCGTGGTGATGTTCCGGTCTTCAGCGCGGCTGCTGCGTTTCCGTCCGGACAATGGCATGCAGGTGGTGGTGCGCGGACGGGTGACGATCTATGAAGATCGCGGGGAACTGCAAATCTCAGCGGAATACCTTGAGCCCAAGGGCGCCGGCGCGCTGCAGATCGCGTTCGAGCAGCTCAAGGCAAAGCTCGAGGCCGAGGGGCTGTTTGACTCCGCCCGTAAGAAACCGATCCCGACGCTCCCCGGCAGAATTGGCATTGTGACCTCGCCACAAGGGGCGGCGCTGCGCGACATTCTGAATATTCTGCAGCGCCGGCACTATAGCGTGAACGTTCTGATTTTTCCTGCGCAGGTTCAGGGAGAAGCCGCGCCCGTCGAGGTCAGCGCCGGTATCCGCTACTTCAATAAAACTCGCAATGTGGACGTGATTATCATAGCTCGCGGCGGAGGGTCAGCCGAGGATCTGGCTGCGTTTAACCACGAGGGGCTCGCGCGCACGGTTGCCGGTTCCGCGATTCCGGTCATCTCCGCAGTCGGCCACGAAACCGACTTCACCATCCTCGATTTTGTTTCTGACCTGCGCGCGCCTACGCCGTCGGCGGCAGCGGAGCTGGTGATTCGCTCGCGTCAGGAAGTGGAAGAGCAGTTAGAGGGGTTACACCAGCGGCTGGCAAAGGCGGTGCGCTACCACCTGCTGATCGCGCGTCAGAACCTGACGGAACTGTCCCGGCACCGCGCTTTCGCCCGCATGATGGACGGGATTCATCGGCGGCAGCAGAAATTAGACGATTTGGTGCACCGGCTGGCGCAGGCCCAGCGCGGCATGATCGAAAAGCAGCGGCGGCGTTTTGAGACTTTGTCGGCTGCAGTGCGCCATTATGACGTACGGCGCGTCCTCGCAGGCATGAGGAAAGATTTGGACGCGCAGGCTACGGCGCTGATTTCCGCTTTCCGCAACCTGCTGCTCGAACGCAAAGTTCGTCTGGAGCGCATGGATACGGCGCTGCAGGCGCTGTCTCCGTTGGCGATACTGGAGCGCGGGTATGCGCTGGTGTTTGATGGGTCAGGAAAGTTGTTGAAGGACGTGGCGCAGGTGAAGGTCGGGGATGAGATTACGGCGCGGCTGGCGAAAGGAACGGTGGAAGCGAGGGTGAAGAAGAAGAGGGGGTGAATGGTGCGGGCGCGGCATGGTTTCCCACTTGTCACCCGAGTGGACGTGGACGGCCGGCGAGAGGAGCCGAGCTTCGCTCGGGCTGTACAGGGGGGACGCCCGTATCCCATCGAAGCAGGCAAAGTGCCGCTCGCAGCCCCCCTTACTTGCCTCACCGCCCGCGCCTGCTTATACTTCTGAATCTGCAGCCCAACCCGGAATTCTGCCCGGCGCCGGCCAGCATCTCAGCATCGGAGTGCGCATCGGAGACCGCCATGACTGCCACCACCGTGAACAACATTTCCATCGAACGCGAATTCAACCCCATGGAGGCGCAGGCTGCCCGCTTCGATCTGGCCGCGCACAAGCTCAATCTAGACGAGGGACTGTGGAAGGTCTTGCGCTATCCCAACCGCGAGATTACCGTACACATCCCGGTCGCCATGGATAACGGCAAGCTTGAGGTGTTCACCGGTTTCCGGGTGCAGCACTCGATTGCGCGCGGCCCTTCGAAGGGCGGGATTCGCTATGCTCCGGATGTAACTTTGGACGAGGTCCGCGCTCTGGCCGCCTGGATGACCTGGAAGTGTGCGGTGGTGAACATTCCTTTCGGCGGCGCCAAAGGCGGCGTGATTTGCGATCCGCACAAAATGTCCATGGGTGAGCTGGAGCGCATGACCCGGCGCTACACGGCGGAGCTGTTCGAATTCATTGGCCCGGAGAAAGATGTGCCTGCGCCCGACGTCAACACCAACGAGCAGATCATGGCGTGGATGATGGATACCTACTCCATGCATATGCGCCAGACCGTGACCGCCGTGGTCACGGGCAAGCCGATCAACATTGGCGGATCACGAGGACGACGCGAGGCCACCGGCCGTGGCATCATGATCGTGTGCGATGAAGCGATCAAGAAGCTGGGGATGTCGCGCGAGTCGACACGGGTGATCGTGCAGGGCTTCGGCAACGTGGGTTCCAATGCCGCGCTGCTCATGGCGGAGGCGGGTTACAAGATCATCGGCATCATTGAGGTAGATGGCAGCTTATATAGCCGCAACGGAATTGACGTGAAGGCGCTCTCGGATTACCGGCAGCGCAACCGCACGGTAGCTGGATTTCCGGGAGCCGAGAAAGCTGATCCCGCCGAACTGCTCATCACGGATTGCGACATCCTGATTCCCGCCGCGACCGAGAACCAGATCACCAGCCGCAACGCCGACCAGGTCAAGTGCAAGATTCTGGCCGAGGGGGCCAATGGTCCCACCACCGCGAGCGCCGACGAAATTCTGGCCGACAAGCACGTGTTCGTGATTCCTGACATCTTGTGCAATGCCGGTGGCGTGACTACTTCCTATTTCGAGTGGGTGCAGGATCGCCAGGGATATTTCTGGAAGGAGTCAGTAGTCAACGAACAGTTAGAGACGATCATGGTAGAGGCCTTCGACGATGTCGTGCGCTACGCTGAGACCCACCATGTCAACAACCGGATCGCAGCGTACATGCTGGCAATTGACCGCGTTGCCTACACCATTCGCCAGCGCGGGATTTACGCGTAGCAGTGTGCTCGCGTGGGGACAGCCGCCCTGGGCTGTCCGGCGGAGCAAAGCTCCGGCAGTCGTGGGAGGAAGTATACGAGTCAGACGCATCGCTTTGTCCACAACGTTCTTGCTGCTGTTTGTGTGGTGCTCTCCGGTCGCCTTCGCGCATCCGCAAGATGCAGCTTCGACGAACCAGGCGGCTCCGGCCAGTAACTCAGCTCCGACGCCAGCATCCTCCGCGAGAACGTCCTCCGGCGCATCCGCGTCCGATATCGCCGCCGCCAAGGCAAGTCACAAGGTGTGGGTAAACCTCGACAGCGGCGTCTACCACAAGGGTGGACGCTGGTATGGCAAGACTAAGGATGGCAAGTTCATGACGGAGGATGAGGCCAAGAAGGCGGGCTACAAAGCCGCCAAGAGGGACTGATCAGGGTTTCTCCTGTATTTCTTGCCTGCCGGTCGGCATTGCCTTTGGTAGTGTCCTAACAGGCCGGGGTCAGTTGCATCTTGCCTGTGAAGTTGAGAATTAGTGGCAGGGGAAATTCACCACAAGGCGCTTGACCCTGTAAGTATAAGTATTTACAGTACTTTCCGTGGTGATGCCTAGGGGTCGCCAGTGGGGGACGAACCCTTCCGTCACATCCCGCCATCTTAACATTGTGGTAGCATCTCTCGTTCGAGGAATGGAACTTTGAAAAACGCTAGGTCTGGTTTTCTCTTTGCGACTCCAACGTTCATCTCTGGCGCTGCTCATGTGCTTGACTTGTATGGGGTCTACGATACGTATAACGCTGGCTGCACCGAACATGAGGCAGACTACAAAGCTCTCCTCTGCGACTGGAGCGTAGTTGGCCAAGATATTCTTGGTGCCATGAAGACGTTTGAGCACTCCTTGCCGGCCAGCAGCGTTGCCCGCTACGATGAACCCTGCGGGGCTGGTCAGCAGATGAGTTTCTTCCCGTGAGTCCAGAAGAAAGGCGCGAGGCCGCGGCAGCTATGATGCGAGCTGCCATCGAAATCTCCTATTCTGGCCCCCTGCCGCCGCCAGAAGCCTTGGCTAAGTACGAGCAGATTCTCCCGGGAGCGGCTGACCGCATACTCCGCATGGCAGAGGAACAATCCGCGCACCGTCAACATTTAGAAAAAGTAGTTATAGGATCGAACAGTTCGACCCAACAGCGGGGCCTAGTCTGCGCGTTCATCATTGCGATGAGCGCGATTTGCGGCGGCGTGTGGCTATCACTAAAGGGTATGAGCGGTACAGGCTTGACCGCCATAATCGGCGCTCTTGGTGCTCTTGTAGGCGTTTTTGTATATGGGAAATCAGAGCAGAAAAAGGAACTAAAGAGTAAGTCGGAAGAACTCCCACCAACGCAGGCCTCTCCTGCCAATCCATCAACGCACTCTTAACTCACCGCCCTGCCCTTTCCTTCATTGCTTTCACTGTTCCCACTGGAGGATAATTTGATGTCGTTCGCACGCGGCGTTTCGTGTCCCCGGTGAATCTGCCCAACTCCATCACGCTCACCCGCATTTTCAGCATCCCGCTGCTGATCTGGATCCTGTCCACCAGCCGCTTCCAGAACACAGGCGGCGAAAAGGAACTTCTGGCTTCGGCGCTATTCATTGCAGCCTCGATCACCGACGGCATCGACGGCTATCTGGCGCGCAAGCGAGGACAGATCACCACCATGGGCGTGCTGCTGGATCCGCTGGCTGACAAGCTTCTGATTGCCGCGGCGTTCATCAGCCTGGTGCAGTTCAATCCCCGCCTGGTTCCGGCGTGGATGGCGGTCGTCATCATCGGCCGCGAGTTTCTGGTGAGCGGATTGCGTTCGATCGCGGCTTCAGAAGGATTCGCGATTGAAGCCAGCGAATTGGGCAAGTTCAAGATGCTGGTGCAAATCGTTTCCGTGGTCGCCGTCATCCTGGATCACCGCTGGAAAGAATGGCCGATTTACGGTCCCTACTTCTTCCCGGTGGAATGGATCGCGCGGCTGGCTGTCTGGTTCATGGTGGTGTTATCGCTGGTATCGGCCGGAGATTACTTCATCGCATTTTGGTCGAAGATTGACCGGCAAGTTGTGAAGCGGCGCCGCCGCGCTTTTGTCCTCAGCAGGCGGAGGAAGCGCGATGTCGCCGCCACCTGAAGAGCCGTCGGCGGATTCGCGTCTTAAAGACGTGCGCAGTGGTGACGTGTGTGTGAAGGACAGCCCGAGCAGCGTCAGTTCCACTCCGAATGAGTACACTCTCGAAGAACGCAGAATCTTGTTGAAGCTGGCCCATGAGGCCATTTTGTCCGCTCTGGAAAAGCGTGATATCTCCCTGGATCCGCCTTCGCCGCACCTGGCCGAACCCCGCGGCGCTTTTACCACGATTTTCTTTCACCGCGAACTGCGGGGCTGTGTCGGCTACGTGTTCCCTGTGGCTTCGCTCTATCGCACGGTAGCCGAGACGGCGCGCTCGGCCGCTTTCGAAGACACGCGCTTCTTCCCGATCACGCGGGAGGAAGTTGCAGACCTGGAGGTTTCTCTCAGTATTCTTTCTCCGCTTCGGCTGATTAAAGCGGAGGAAGTGGAAGTCGGGCGGCACGGGCTGCTGGTCGGCCAGCACGGACATCGCGGCCTGTTGCTTCCGCAAGTGCCGGTCGAGCATGAATGGGACCGGGTCACGTTCCTCGAACAAACCTGCCGCAAGGCGGGCTTGCCGCTGGACGCCTGGCAGAAGGGCGCGACGCTGGAAGCCTTCACCGCAGAAGTGTTCGGGGATGGGGAGGGGAAGTGAGGTCGTCGTTAAAAGATAAGCGGGTGCCCCAGGTCTCGCGGTTTTTCGAGACCTGGGTTTCCTCGACTCTCTGGGCTCATTCGTCACGTTTTTGGTTCCTCTCATCCTGAGCGAACCCGAGTCCCGCGGCGCGCGGACGGGGGCGAGTCGAAGGATCCCTACGATCTTTCGTCCAAGAAGATGCTCCGGGGAGTTCTCCCTTTGCTCGCGACTTGGCTGGCCATGGCAGCCGTGCCCAAACGCCTTGACACGGCATCACCGAAAGCTGAAATGAGAGGGGTTCTTCGACTCGCGCACGCATTCGCTCGTGCTCGCTCAGAATGACATTTTTACAGTGGCGTCCGCATCGTCACTATAATTGGTGCGGTTATCAGGATCACGACAATCCCTTGCACGAGTCTTCCACAAGTGAGAATCCGGCGACGGGGAGCCACGCGTCCCTGCTCACCCTCGCCTGGCTCTTTCTGAAGCTGGGGGCGATTGCCTTTGGCGGGCCACCGGCGCACATTGCCATGATGGAAGACGAAGTTGTCACCCGCCGCGGCTGGCTCACGCGAGAACAATTTCTTGATTTTATCGGCGCGGCGAACCTGATCCCTGGACCAACCTCGACCGAGATGGCCATCCACCTTGGCCGAATGCAGGCGGGCTGGCCAGGATTGCTGGTGGCCGGAGGCAGCTTCATTCTGCCCTCGGCTGTCATGGTTACCGCGCTGGCGTGGGCTTACGTGCGCTTTGGATCTCTGCCGCAGGTCACGGGCGTGCTCTACGGAGTCAAGCCGGTGGTGATTGCGGTGATTGCGCAGGCAGTTTTCAAGCTGGCCAAGACCGCAGTCAAGACCACTTGGCTTGCAGCCGTAGGCGCGCTGGCGGTGGTGGCAACGGCTCTGCGAGTGGATGAACTCCTCGTGCTCGCGGGTGGAGGCTTATTGACCGGGTTCATCCATTGGGCGCGCTCCCGCGAAAAAAGCAAACCGTCGTCCGCTCTGGCTTTTCTCGGTTCCGGAAGCGGCCTTTGGGCTGGACTCGGCGCCGGCACGCCGTTCGGTCTTGGTGCTCTCTTCCTGGTCTTTCTGAAGATCGGCGCCATTCTTTTCGGCGGCGGCTACGTGCTGGTGGCGCTGATTCGGTCCAACCTGGTGGCCAGACTGGGCTGGATCAGCGAACGGCAGTTGCTCGATGCGATCGCGATGGGTCAAGTGACTCCCGGCCCAATCTCCACTGCGGCGACGTTCATCGGATATGTGCTGGGAGGTTTTCGCGGCGCGGCGGTTGCGACGATCGCGATTTTTCTGCCCGCGTTCTTTCTGGTTGCGATCAGCGGGCCGCTGGTGCCTCGCTTGCGCCAGTCAGCTCTGGCCGGCGCGATGCTTGATGGAGTGAATGTTGCGGCGCTGGCCCTGATCACGGTCGTGACCTGGCAACTTTTCCGCGCCGCCGTGGTGGATGGGACCACACTCGTTCTGGCGGCGCTGAGTCTGTTCCTGCTAGTGTGCTATCGGATGAACTCGGCGTGGCTGGTGCTGGGCGGAGCGGCTCTGGGTGTCGGAGTGACCTGGCTGCACGCCTGACCGCACAGTGGTAAATGCTCGCCTTCTGGGCACAACATCAAATTGTTCGATTCGTCACAGACAGATGATGGTAGATTTCCCGTCCAATGGCCCATGTAGGGCGGACACTCTTGTCCGCCGCCCTTGACGTTGACTTTTTTCAGTCGCCGGGGGAATCGTGCAGCTACCGACCCTAAATCCTGGGTTGTAGGCGACCGCTCCCAACCTCAAGAGCAAAGTCAAAAGCGGCGGACAGGAGTGTCCGCCCACACCAGCATCGGCGCCGAAAACCGAGCGGTGGCCCAATAAAAATCCGGGGAGAAGCGGTTCGCTCCTCCCCGGATCACGGCTGCGGTGGCCAAAACTTCTCTGAAAATCTTACTGGGGCGGATCCAGTTCCACGACGTCGCCCGGGTGCACACTCTCATTGGCAAATACGACCATGCCGGTGCTCGTGGTTGGCGTGGTGGAAAGGATGACGACTTCGCCGACGGCTCGGCGCGGCAGATCGGCCACATGGATGACGGGCCCGCCGGTCTTCGTAAAGAAGTTGGGGTCAATCGAGGCCTGGTGCTTCTGCGTATCCTCGTTGGTGGAGGCCTTGAAGGAGAGCGAATCCACCGGATCATGCAGGTCCGCTTCGTAGGAACGGACGGCGCGGAAGTAGTCTCCCGGCTTCACACCTTGATTTGAGCCTATGTTCATATAGACTTTCATGCCAGGTCCCACTTCTGAATCAAAATCCCGAGCCATCACGATCCGACCGCTGGCTTTTCCATTCGCGGGTAGAAAACGATCAAAGCGCAGCGGAGGACGGAAGGTAATTGGTGCTTTTTCCACCCAGGGAATAGCAATGTCGCCGGGATTGACCGGATCACAACTGACCTCGATTTCCGCAATGGCCATCCGGCTACGGGTATCGACGATGCGCACCTTGGCTAACTCGGAATAGGGCTGGCCCATGGCATTCAGCAGAGCGTGCTGGCCGGCGAACAGTTCATAGCGATTGGGATCGCGCAGTTCGCGCACAATCGTGTATTCCTGGCCAACCTCGTAGCCCTTTCCCGCCAGATACACCAACTCGCCATTGGAGTACTTGGTGGTATTGGGGGTTTGCAATCCGCCCGCCACGAAATTGGCATTGGGCAGCAGTTGTTTGCTGACGAATCCGGCGCAGGTCAAGTCAATCTTGGTCGGCGTCTGCACGCGCTCGAAGGGGAAGCTGGCCGTGGTGGGCTGGGTCCCGGCGGGAGCCACCAGTTCTGCCGCATCCGCCGCGGGCATGGGAGTTGATTGCTGGGCAGGCGCCGCAGCCACCAGGCACAGAATCAGCAATAGTCCTGTTTTCTTCATGTTACCTCCAGAGCGAAGGGCGAAAGATCAGCCCAGCTCGTTTCCCGTTAACTACAGAAAATAAAAGGGCTTCCAGCCCGGACAGTAACAATTCGGGTACTCCGGGTCAAGGTTACGCTGGTGTCATGCCGGATACGTTAAAAAGTTTTTGCCGCAAAAATTCATAATCCGTTGTTGCATCTGCAATTACGGGACTGTAATATCGCGCCACTCTCATAAAATGATGACTGCTGCATCCAACAGCTATGTGCCTCGTCTTCGTCCTCTGCGCTTGCCGCGTGTGTGTGTGGCTGTCATTGGCTCCGATCCAGCCGAAATGATCCAAAAGGCTGAGGCCTTGGTTCGGGATAACACCTTTCTTGAGTTCAGGTTAGATTACCTGCCACGCCCGGCGCTGGCGCTGCCCAAGATCAAGCAGTTCACGGAATACCATCCCCACGTGGTGGCTATCGGCACCTGCCGCCGGGTTCCGAATGGCGGCAAGTTTCGGGGCTCGATCGCCTCCGAGTTGGAGATCCTGACTAAAGCTTCGGCCGCTGGCTGCCAGCTTGTTGACCTCGAACTGCAGAGTGCAACGCGGTGCAAGGCAGCCCAACTGCAACGTCTGCGCACGCATGCGGCTTTGATCCTCTCCTACCATGATTTCCACACGACCAAGAAGCTGGAGGAGACACTGGAAAAGATGGTGGCGCTCTCCGCCGACTTCTACAAGATCGTCACCACCGCTACCACTCTCTACGACAACGTACTCATGATGAAGTTCCTGGAGAAGAACAGCGACCGGCACTCGCTGATCGGGCTGTGTATGGGCGAACAGGGCATCATCAGCCGGGTGCTGGGCGTCCGCGCCGGCAGTGTGTTCACCTTCGGGGCGGTCAGCGAGGACGAAAAGACCGCTCCGGGCCAGGTCACGGCACAGGAGTTACGCAGCACCTATCGCATCGAACAAGTCGATGCCGCCACCCGGGTATACGGGGTGGCGGGCGATCCTGTAGCGCACTCGCTTTCGCCCGTCATCATGAACGCGGCTCTGCGCCGCGAAACCGTGAACGGAGTCTATCTCGCGCTGCACGCCAAAACCCTGAAGGATCTGCTGTCCTGCGTGCGAGACATCCCCATCCACGGGCTTTCCATCACGATGCCGTACAAGCAGGCAATCGTTTCCCACCTCGACAACACCGATACTCACACTACCAAAATCGGGGCCTGTAATACGGTGGTCCGGGCCCAGGACGCGAAGCTCTACGGCTTCAATACCGACGCCGCGGGCGTGCTGCGTCCACTGCAGCAGCGGATTACGCTGGAGCAGGCCAAAATACTGGTCCTGGGAGCCGGAGGCGCGGCCCGGGCTGCCGTTTTTGGACTCAAGGAACGCGGCGCTGAAGTTTACATTTTGAATCGCACGCTCGGCCCGGCGCAGAAACTTGCCCGCTCCGCCCGGGCCCGCCTCCTCAAGCGCGCCGACCTGAAGAAACTCACCTTCGATGTGATCATCAACGCGACGCCCGTGGGATTGGGCAACACCCGCGAGTCTCCTTTGAATGAAAACGAAATCAAGGCGCGTTATGTTTTCGATATGATCTACGACCCGCCCGAGACTCGCCTGGTGAAGCTGGCCAAAGCGGCCGGCGCGGAGATTATCCCGGGAATCGAGATGTTCGTGCATCAGGCCGCCCGCCAATTTGAGATCTGGACCGGCAAGCCTGCGCCCTGGGATGAAATGCTCTTCGTGGTGACCCGGGCGCTCGAGGAGCGCGCCGTCGCGAAGAATGGGAACAACGAAAATAAGAAATAAAAACTGGAGGAGTGGCTCAGTTTGATATGGAAGCGAGCCAAACGCGCGATTATTGCGTCGCGACGAACGCGACGCTTCCGCGCGGCTCGCCCAGATCCCTCGCTGCGCAAAAGAACGCTTGCTCGGGATAAACAATCAAACTGAGCCACTGCCAAAACTGGAGGGGACTTGGCCCTCGAGTCCTCTTTTCTGAACGCAGGCTAGAAGCCCGTCTGGTTTCGTAGTATACTTGCTGCCCGTCGAGAGTCTCCGGCTCGCGCACTCTCCCTCCTGTCCAAATCTCTCGACCTAGGTGGTGCCCGATGGTACGGAAACCGCTGCGATCCGCTTTGATCACGTCTTTGGTAGTTTGCGGGCTAATTCTGGTGATTGCGCCGAATGGCTTGGCAGCCAGCAAGTACAAGGTGCTGTATTCGTTCCAGGGCGGGAGTGACGGCGCAGATCCGTATGGTGGGCTGACATTCGATGCAAGTGGGAATCTGTACGGGGCGACATACTACGGCGGCGCCGACAATCAGCAGTGCGACACCATTGACGGTATGGGCTGCGGCACGGTGTTCAGGCTGACTCCAGGATCAGGCGCATGGACCGAGAGTGTGCTTTATGCCTTCTGTTCCCAGAGCAGTTGCGCCGACGGCGCCTATCCCAACGGCAGCATGGTGCTGGACGCCGCGGGAGCATTGTACGGCACGACTGGCTACGGCGGAGGCTGCGGCACTTACGACGGCTGTGGCATTGCATTCGAGCTAGCCCCAGACTCGAAAGGAGGTTGGCAGTATAAGCTCCTCTACCAGTTTCAACAACGCATAGGTGGTCCCACTGGTGGCCTGATTTTCGACCAGAAGGGAAATCTTTACGGCACCGGCGGTGACGCGGCTTTCGTTTTGACTCCGGGTTCGGGGAGTTGGACCGAGAAGGACCTTTATACTTTCTGCTCCGGGCAGAACTGCAGGGATGGCAGTGGCCCAACGGGAGGACTAATTTGGGGCGTTGGCGGCATTCTTTATGGTACGACCTACGAGGGTGGCCAGAACTCCTTCGGCTGCTATTTCGGTTGCGGAGTCTTGTTCAAGCTCACGCATAAATCGAAGGACGAGTGGAGGGAGAGCGTACTCCATACGCTCGCCCCCGCGGACGGCGCCTATCCCGTCGGCGTCCTGATATCGGACGGTCACGGCAATCTGTATGGTACAACAACCGCCGCTGGAGCTTTTGGCGCTGGTACGGCATTCAGCTTGAGGCCCGATTCGAATGGCCGTTGGAAGTATAGCGTGCTGCATGAATTCGGCCCTGGCTATATGGGAGACTATTTGTTCAGGAGTGGGCTGGCGCTGGACCAAGCTGGGAACCTCTACGGCACGGCGTGGACTTACGGCACGGGCAACTGTAACGGAGGCGGTTGCGGACTGGTCTACAAATTGGCTCCGGGCCGCCATGGCAGATGGAAATACACCGATCTTTACGACTTCACCGGCGGCCAAGACGGTGGCCTGCCGAACGGCGGTTTAATCCCCGACAAGAAAGGGAACCTGTACGGTGTAGCCCAAATGGGCGGTACAACCGGGAATGGGGTCGCGTTCGAGGTGACGCCATGATAGGCTTCGCTCACTCCGCGCGCAAAAATACGGTGGGCTCCTCCGTCAGCCAATCGAGAATACCCATTCGCAGGAGTGCTTTATGAACCGTTCTTTCCGCACGAGGATCATGGCGGAGTTACCCGAGTCAATCCACCGCCGCCTGAACGCGTATGAACTGGCCGCGACTGCGGCTGGAGTCGGAGTGCTGGCTCTGGCTCCCCCAAGCGAGGCTAAGATCGTCTACACCCCCACCCATCGCGTCATCAATGGCGGCACGAGCTATAAGCTTGACCTCAACCACGATCGGGTAATTGACTTCACCCTGGTCAACTCCGCCTGCAAGAGCTGTGGTACAGGAGCGGACTTGTCTGTCGTCGCCGCCGCCGGCAACGGGGCTAGCGGATTCAGCAACGTTTATGCCTCCGCCCTTCGACGTGGCGCGCTGATCGGCACCCGGCGATACTTTCCGGGCAGGAACATGGCTTGGGTGGGTACCACCGGCGATGGCGGGACGGTTAGCGGGGGAAGTTGGGTAAACGTCAAGAACCGCTATCTGGGACTGAAATTCAAGATACGCGCTAAGACTCACTATGGTTGGGCGCGGCTGAGCGTGCAGGTTGACGATTCGCAGCGGTCAATCACGGCCGTGCTCACGGGCTACGCGTATGAAACCGTTGCACGTAAACCAATCAAAGCTGGCCAGACCGAAGAAGGAGACGACGTCACAGCCAGCCCGGGCTTCGCCAACCCGGACGATTCCGGTTCCGCTGCGTCCATCGCGAAGCCGATTGGTGTTGCCCGCTCGGGGTCGCTTGGCAAGCTTGCCATCGGGGCAGCGGGGATTGCCCTCAGGCAGCGTGAGCAGTAATCGTAGGGCCAAAGTTAGCAAGTCGGCAATCTCGAACCTGGGGGCTGGCCCACCCCTATACGGAGCAGCATCGTCTGGCGGGGATCTGAAGTGCAAGGCAGGCAGTGGTCAGGGATGCGGCGTGGTGTTCAAGATCAGCCCCTGAGTGTCCAGCGGCAGCATACAGGTCTCCCCGACTCTTCCGCAGTCGCTCGCTGCCAGCTACTTCGACTGAAGCGTCGCGATATAGCGCGCGAGATTGTGCATGCGCTGCTGCGCGATGGCGTCCCGGCTTGGATCGAGTGACGAAAATAAAGGCAGCCACACAGGCATATCTGCCGATCCGTGGGCGGGAGTCGCCATCAAGCTTCCAAACTGCATTACGGCGTAGAAATGGTCATAGGGAAACTTGCCGCGGTTGTTGGCAGCGAGCTTTGTCAGGTCCGCCGGCTTGACGACGCAGGCGGATGCGGCTGGACCTCCGCCGGCGGCGTTTTCTCCATGGCAAGCGGCGCAATACTCGTGATACATCTGCTGACCGGGTGCCCAAGAGGTGCGTTTGATGGAAACCTGGTTGACGGTGGTCTGTTGAGCTGCAACCGCGGTCCCCAACGAAAACAGGATTGCCAACGCAAGAATTGAGTTGCGCATAGGCCTCCTCCTTGCTCTGTCGTCAACACCATTAGAGACCGTGCGTGAGCCGATGACGATGAACTACGTCACACATGACTGTGATCTCGAGCAGCCCACCCGTCCCCCACTCAAGCCAAAACCGGGCTTGAGTAAGCCACCCGTCCGTCCGCTGGCAAATCGTTCCTCACTCCATCTCAAACGCCACCCACTGCAAGCCTCCGTCGCGCTCCACTTGCAGAGCCACCGCCGCATTGGGCTTAAGCCCGTGCAAGGCTGTGCGCAGCGCATCCACCGAATCGATGGGCGTCGAATTTACGCTATGGATAATGTCGCCGGTTTTCAGTCCCGTCTCGGGGCCGAGGAGGTTGGCGGCACGGCCGATGACCACCACCCCGCTCGGAATCCGCACATCCCCCGCCGCGGCGCGCAGTTCCGGGGTCAAATCGATTGCCAGAATGCCCAGATGCTCGATCAGACTGTTTTCGGGATCGACCGCATCCATGAACTTGTCCATTGAATCTCGGTGTTCGATGACCGGGACTTCAAGGGTCCGTTTCCCGGTTCCGCGCAAGACGCTCAGGCGCATCACCTGATCCAGAGGATGCAGGTACATGGCGGCGGTGAGGCCGGGAAGCGTGTCGATTCGGCGGTCATCGGCGCGCAGCACAATGTCTCCCACTTTCAGCCCGGCCGTGTCGGCAGGGCCTCCCGGCGTTACATCGGAAACGATCACTCCGTAGCTCTGAGCAAGTCCTAAGGCTTCGGCCAGAGTGGGAGTGATGGTCTGAGCGCCGGCTTGAATCTCGACGCGATGCACGTGGCCGAACTTACGCAGGCTCTGATATACAAAGCGGACGACCCGCGCGGGAATCGCAAATCCCAACCCTTCGCTGCCTCCGCCTTGGGAAAGAATCAGGGTGTTAATTCCCAGGACATAACCGTCCATGTCCACCAGCGGGCCACCGCTGTTGCCGGGGTTGATGGGAGCGTCAGTCTGGATGTAAACCATGGGTTTGTCGGGATCCGGCTGGCGGCCCACGGCACTCACCACACCCATGGTGACCGTGTTCTGCAAACCTTCCGGGCTGCCGATGGCGAATACCAGTTGGCCCTGATGCACGGGGCGAGCGCTGCCCAGCTCCAGCGTGGGCAAGTCCTTTCCCTCAATTTTCAGCAGAGCCAGATCGCTCTCCTTGTGCATGCCGATGAGTTTGGCGTCCAAAATCCGCTGTTTTCCAACCGGCTCAATTTGAGGAGAATCGGCCATGGGCAAGGGCAGCACCACCCGGATACGCTGCGCTCCCTCGACTACGTGCGCATTGGTCATGATGTAGCCGCTAGGATCGACGATCACGCCTGAGCCGACGGCGTGTTGACGAACCACCAGCGCGGTTTGCGAGTGGTTGCTCTCGTCCAAGGAACCGTATCCGGTAACCAGGACTTGCACCACTGCCGGTGCAACCTTGGCGACGAGTCCTTCCATTGCGGAATTGAGCTGCTGGAGAATCGGCGGCGTCTCGGAAGGCCGCGGGACGGAGGCTTTCCCCAGGTCTGCGGTCGGATTGGCCTTTCGTGAGTCCGTTTTTGCGGAGGCCTTGGGCGTGGCATTCGGCGGCGTTTGCTGGGCGATTGCGCTGACTGCTGTCAACAGGAAGACGGCAGCGAGGCACCGACCCAAATGGAAAGTGCGGATCGGATCTCGATCAACGAGGCTTGGACCCGGCATCGAGGCAGCTCCTTCAAACAATGTTCTGGTCTGCTGGGGTTAGATGAGAAACGAGCAACTATTGTGACAGAAACTTGCGAAGGTGAAAAACCAGCCCCCTGGAGCGAATGCCCCCGAGGGGGAACCTAGTTTCTACCCGTGTTACTAAAGTCACTCAGGCCTTTTATGTAGAGTAACTTCCGTGATATAAGCGGAGAAGTAGATCACTGAACTCCAGCAGGAGATTGCGGCATGGAGCTGGCTTTGACAAGCAAGAATGGCCAGGAACAAGGAGGTCTTGTGGCCGAAGCGCGGACGGGAAAACGATTCCCTCTGGAATTACCCATCAAGATTCATAAGGCGGAAGAAGACGGACAACACAGTGGAGTCACAGGGAACCTGAGCGCCGCCGGAGTCTACATCCGGGCCGACGCCGCTCTGGAGGTGGGCTCCAACGTGGAGTTTGAAATCGCTTTGCCGCCTGAGGTGACGGGCGCCAAAGAGAACGTGATTGTGCAATGCCGGGGACGCGTGGTGCGCACCGACGAACCCGCTGCCGGCAGCAGTTCAACTCCTGCGGAGGCCCGTGGCGTGGCCTGCGTGATCGATTCGTACGACTTCGTTCGCCACTCGTAAATCATCGAGGTGCTGAAGCGATGCTGAAACTAATTCTGGCCGACAATCAAGCAATTTTCCGCGCGGGAATCGCCAAAGTGCTGGCAGTCGAAGACGAAATGCGCATTGTGGCGCAGGCGCAAACCCAAGAACAGATGTTCATGGCGCTGGATAAATTTCGCGCCGCCGTGCTGGTGGTCGCGGGCGGATTCCACACCGATTTCAATGCCGTGCTGCAGGCGGCGAACAAAGCCAAGACCCGCGTCGTGGTGCTCGCCGATACCGGCGAAAGCGCGCAACGCTACATGGGCACGGGGTCCCACGGCGTGGTGTACCGCAACGTGACCAGCGCGGCCTTGGTGGATTGCGTCCGCAAAGTCGCTCGCGGTGAAACCTGGGTACAGGATATTGCAGTCCCCAGCGAGCTCACCGAAAACGACATGGTCGGACTGCGCGTGCGCGACCGGCTGACCGCGAAGGAACTGCGCATTGTTGCGCTCATTGTGCAGGGATACAAGAACAAGGAAATTGCTTCACAGCTGGGGACGACCGAGCAGGTGATCAAGAATTATCTACGCAACGTGTACGACAAGATCGGCGTCTCGGACCGGCTGGAGCTGGCACTATTCACCATTCACCATCGCATTCTGAACGAAGCTGCAGCTGCCACCGCTGCCACCCCGCCGTTGGCGGGGCAGGGAGCCGCTGGAGCCGCGTCGTAGTCTTTCCTTTCTGAGAAAAGGCCGCCCGTGGGCGGCCTTTTTCTTCGGCAGGCCCGGACGCCCTCGTCCGGCCGAGAGCCGAGTGGCCGGAATCACTGTTTGCGCCCTACACCAAAACTTGTCATTCCGAATCCGCTTTAGCGGTGAGGAATCTGCTGTTGCACAAGCGCAAAGCAGATTCCTCGTCGCTGCGCTCCTCGGAATGACAATTTTGCTGAAGTGTCAGACTATTTTGCAGTCTCCAAAGGCGCGGGAACAGCCCCTTCGACTTCGCTCTGTCGAAGCTCCCACAGAAAGTGTCACCTTGAGCGGAGTCGATGGCTTTCGTTCACGAAAGCCGTCGCGCAGTCGAAAGGCCCCTGCCGGGCGTGGGCTGTTGCGCTGTCGCAGGGAATTCTGGCCGGATTCTTCCGAGGTCATGGTTCGAATGCCTTGCCGATTTGTTTGGTTCGACCAGCGGCGTAGGGGTCCTTCGACTTCGCGGCGCGATTCGCCAAGCGAATCGCGCGGCTACGCTCAGGATGACATTTCGTGGCGGGGCCAGCTTCATTCCCTTTGGTGGGCCTTGGTCCATAGATGCTCAGGGCAGGCTTCGGCGGCTGTTCCCACATGATTGCTGCCCGGCGAGCAAAAGCCGGAGGCGTTGCCTCCGGCTCATTACAGAAAAGGGACTTTACCGGATCTTCTCTCCCACCGACTTCGCCTGCGTGAACAAATACAAGTAATCCGGGCCGCCGGCCTTCGAGTCGGTGCCCGACATATTGAATCCGCCGAAGGGATGCGCGCCGACCATCGCGCCGGTGCATTTGCGATTGATGTAGAGGTTGCCAACGTGGAACTCGCGTATTGCGCGATCAATCTTATCTTGCGAACTGGTGTACGCGGCGCCCGTCAGGCCGAATTCGGTATCGTTCGCGATCTCCAGCGCATGATCGAAATTCTTCGACTTGATCACCGCCAGCACGGGGCCAAAAATCTCTTCCTGTTCCAGCTTCGACTTCGGCTTGATGTCGGCGATCACAGTGGGCCGAATGAAGTAGCCTTCGCCCGGCGCACGATCCCCGCCCGTGATCAGACGTCCATCATGCTTGCCGATCGCGACGTAAGCAAGAATCGACTTCATCGAACTTTCGTTGATCACCGCACCCATGTTCGGGTTTTCAGCCGGATCGCCAACGGTAATCTTCTCCACGCGAGCTTTCAGCGCATCGAGGAATTTGTCGTAGATTCGTTCGTCGATGATGGCGCGGGAGCAGGCTGAGCATTTCTGTCCCTGGAAACCAAAGGCAGACTGAGCGACGCCTTCCACTGCGGCATCGAAATCCGCGTCGGCATCGACGATGATGGCGTCCTTACCGCCCATTTCGAGGATGGTGCGCTTGATCCACTTTTGGCCGGGAAGGTGTTCCGCGGCGCGTTTGTGAATGTCGAGGCCGACCTCGCGCGAGCCAGTGAAAGCGATGTAGCGAGTCTTAGGATGCGTAACCACGGCGTTACCGAAGCTGGCGCCCGCTCCGGGGCAGAAGTTCACCACACCCTCGGGCAGGCCGGCTTCCTCCAGCAGTTCAACGAATTTCGCCGCGATGGTGGGCGAATCGCTCGATGGCTTGAGAATGACGGTGTTGCCGGCGACGACGGAAGCCATCGTCATTCCCGCCATAATTGCGCAGGGGAAGTTCCACGGTGGAATCACGGCGCCGACGCCGAGCGGAATATAGAACAGCGAATCGCGCTCGCCGGGCAGCTGCACGTCGGGTTTGACCTTCGCAAGCCGCAGAGCTTCGCGGCCGTAGTATTCCAAGAAATCGATGGTCTCGCCAATGTCGGCTTCGGCCTCCGCCCAATTCTTGCTCACTTCAAAGACCAGCCAGGCGCAGAACTCAAACTTGCGTTCCCGCAGCAGATCGGCAACATGGAACAGCAGGCTGGCACGCTCTTCGATCGAAGTGCGGCTCCAGGATTCAAAAGCGCGGAGCGCAGCCTGCATAGCCGGCTCGACATGATCTTTCCCCGCCTTCTGGTGCAGGCCCACAACCTGCGACGGTTTGGCCGGGTTCAGGGACTGAATCTTGTCCGGGGTTTTGACGCGCTTGCCGCCGATGATGAGGTCGTACTCACGGCCCAACTGGCCGCGAACTTTCTCGATGGCGGCGCGCATCTTGCGGGCATTTTCTTCGCGGCTGAAGTCGGTGAACGGTTCGTTCGAGAATCGGCCTTCGTGCAGGCGAATCTGGGGTTTTACGGGGGCTTCAATGGTTGCCATAAGTACACCTCAAGAAAGTTCTGCGAAAGCATGTAGATGCCTCGCGAACCTGCCAGGAACCATCAATTTTAGCACCCGGCTGTGCCTCGCCGAGCCCGTCAACATGCCGCCATCAGTTTGGCTTGGATGTCGGCTCTCCTACAAACACCAGGCATCCGTTTGGATCGCCAATGTGAAACTCGGTCATCCCGTATTCCCTGTCGAATAAATCTCGCACCCGATAGCGGCTTTTGAAAGCTTTCACATGCTCCCACAGCGCATGAATGCCGGAAACTTCAATGTATATTTCGGTATGCCCGCGGACACACTTCATGACCTCCTCGGAATCGGCCCGTTGGAAGTGGATGGTTTGGCCATCGCGCTCCACAATCGAGTACTCCGGCGATTTCATGGTGGGCGTAAATCCAAGCACGTTCTGGTAGAACGAGATGGTTTCCTCCATATTGTCGGTCGCCAGCATGGGACTGATTCTCTTCGCTATAGATGTACTTGTCATCACGGCCTCCAACCGCTTCACCTTTCTTTGCCACACATGATGGCATAGCAAACGAGTCGATGCGAGTTGTTGTTTTCCACAGGGCCACACAGGACTACGTCGGATCATCGCGGATACTTCGCCGCCGGGGCGCAAGCGAAGGTTGTTGATTCGGGACCAGGTTACTGTCGTGACTTTGTTTCTGATTCTTTGCTATACGCTCCGGATTAGCGGTTTAAAGGAGCCCCATGAATTGGAAGCAAGGTGAGTCTGATCGCGCAGTCGACTCCAAAAAATCCAAAGGAAACGACTGCATCGCAGCGCCGTTCTGGTTTTGGGCGCCGAGGATGATGAATTCGCGCGCAACAGTGGTGTCAAGGAGATCCACCTCAAATCGTGGGACCCAGCCAAGTTCGCCGAAGCGGTCGTGCTGGTGTCGGCGAGAGATGTAGTGACGTCAGACGATATGGAGAAAATCGTTCACGATTCAATTGCCTTCGACAAAGAAAGCGTGTCCGTCAATAACATGCGGCCCCGTCAATGACGCCGTAGTCCGCGAAGAAGCTGTCAGATTAAGGTGGCGACCGGCTGTTCTGCCGGTTCCAGACGGGCGGTGAAGTGCCGCAGAAACGGCGCCTCATAGGTCAGCGTCAATCCTTGGATTTGCTCGCGTTTCTTCCAGACTTCCAGAATCACTTCGACTACGTAGTCGATGTGGCTTTGCGTGTAAACGCGGCGCGGGATCGCCAGACGCACCAGGTCCATTTTTGCTGCAGCTCCGAACATCAGGCTGCCAATCTCGACCGACCGGATTCCGCCTTCAAGATACAGTTCCGCAGCCAGCGCCACGCCGGGGAACTGCTCCGGCGGAATGTGCGGCAGAAAGGCTCGCGCATCGAGATACACGGCATGTCCGCCGGGCGGCTGGACGATCGGCACACCCTGCTGCGCGATGTGATTGCCAAGGTATGCCGTTGAAGCGATGCGGTAGCGCAAGTAGTCTTCGTGCAGGGCCTCCTGCACGCCGACTGCGATTGCTTCGAGATCGCGCCCGGCAAGGCCACCGTAAGTCGGATAGCCCTCGGTCAAAATCAAGAGGTTCTTCTCCTGCTGGGCAAGCACATCGTCGTTGGTGCAGAGAAAGCCGCCAATGTTAGCCATGCCATCTTTCTTGGCCGACATGGTGCAGCCATCGCCGTAGCCGAACATTTCCTGCGCGATCTGCTTGGGAGATTTGGCTTGGTATCCCGGCTCCCGCAGCTTGATGAAATAGGCATTCTCGGCGAAACGGCAAGCGTCGAAGTACAGGGGAATTTCGTGGTGCCGGCAGACCGCGCTAACCTGTCGAACATTTTCCATTGAGACTGGCTGGCCGCCGCCGGAATTGTTGGTGATAGTCAGCATGACCAGGGGAATCCGCTCCCGCCCAACTTTGTGAATCAGGTCTTCCAGCGCCTCCACGTCCATGTTGCCTTTGAAGGGATGGATCAAGCTGGGCTGCTTGCCTTCCGCAATGACCAGATCCACAGCCTCCGCGCCCACGAATTCGATATTGGCACGCGTGGTGTCGAAGTGGGTGTTATTGGGGACGACGTCGCCCTTCTTGCACATCACGCTGAACAGGATGCGCTCAGCGGCGCGTCCCTGATGAGTCGGGATCACGTGCTTGTATCCGAAGATGTTCTGGATCGAGTCCCGAAACCGGTCGTAGCTCTTGCTGCCGGCGTAACTCTCATCGCCCTCCATGATTGCCGCCCATTGATGAGTGGACATGGCGCCGGTGCCCGAGTCGGTGAGCAGGTCGATCAGCACGTCGTCCGCGGGAAGCTGGAACAGGTTGTAGTGAGCGGCGCGCAGCAACTGCTCGCGCTCCAGGCGAGTGGTCCAGCGGATGGGCTCTACACTTTTGATGCGGAAAGGCTCGATGATGGTCTTGGCCATAGGGTGGTTCTCCTTCGTACAGAACACACCAGGGCCCAAACGTATGTCTGTGACTGACATCACATTAGAGCATAGAATCAATGCTTTAGGCGCTCGGGGTCGGGGCACGTCGTTGTCGGTCTCCATCAGGACGGGTACATTCGTCACTATCGGTTGTGCGGAGCCGAGTAGCGGGGTGACGTATAATGATGCCAGCAGTGGCAGGAAAGGCTGCGAGATGGCTACGTCACCACTCAAAGAAAAGAACGCGATGGATTCGTTGCTCGAGCGGTTTGGCGAGATCATCGAGACTGGCGCCAAAGATATGAACGCTGAACAACTGCGCAAGTCGGAAAAGAAATTTAATGACGCTATTGACGGTGCTGTCGCCAATAAACGGCGTCGCGAAACAACATAACTACCTCTTTTAGTTGCTCCTCCGTGATTTCCGGGTTAGCGGCTTTGGCAGCTTCCACCACCTGCGGCTCCGCTTCGAGTCCGCATTCCACGAGTTCGTGGACCCTGGCCAGCATCCTACGAGTGCGTTGGACCTTCTCCTCGTCGAGATAGACACGTCCTGGGTCGCGGCGAGTTTTGCTCCACTTTGTCACCTGGATTTCCTAACAATAGCACCTATTCTGGTTGACACAGGCAGCCGAGGCTAGACGTTGATCGAGTCGTGGTGTTCGGCTGGCCGGTAGCTCATGGCGGCGGTGCGTTCCAGTTTGTCCCAGGCGAAGCGCTGGCCTTCGATGGCGCGCTTCAGGGTCTTGAACAAGACCAGGGAAAACAGTTGGCGGTAAGCGAAACGCTGCAGCCACACCTGGCTGAGCAGGCCGACATCTTCGCGGGCCTCCGGCTGGCGGCGCTCGAGCGCAAAGGCGATGGCGGAAGTGATGAAGTCAATGATCAGAAAAGCGGCAAAGAAGAGTACGAGCCGCTGGAAGCTGGCCGGGTCGGTGGAATCCGGATGAAACGACTTCTGCACGAAGTACCAGATCGCGCCCACCACGAACATCAGGTCAATGAACGGCGAGACCAGTGGCAGCAGGATTTGAAAGATGACAATATTTGGCAGCGCCACCCAGCCCAGCGCCCCTTTGCGCGCGAAGACACCGCGATGTTTCCAGACCGCCTGCAAAATGCCGAAGGACCAGCGGAAGCGTTGTCGCATGAGTCCGTTGGCGTTAATCGGCGCCTCGGTGTAGGCGAGCGCCAAATCCTCATATTCCACCCGGTAACCGCGCCGCAGCAGGGCCATGGTCAGATCCGCATCTTCGGCCACGGTGTCGGTTTGGTACCCACCGGCTGCGAGCACTGCGGAAGTTCGCCACGCGCCGATGGCTCCGGGCACCACGCTCACCGCACCCAGAGTGTTCAGGGCGCGCCGCTCGAAGTTCTGGCTGGTGATGTACTCCAGCGCCTGCCAGCGGGTCCAAAGATTGACCCGGTTCCCGACTTTGGCGTTGCCGGCGACGGCCGCGACTTTGGGATCGAGAAAATGCGGCACCAACCGCGCGATGGCTTCGCGGGCAATGACCGTGTCGGCATCGATGCCGACGAAAATCTCCTCATCTCGCAAATGCTGCAGTCCAAAGTTGAGCGCCTCCGCTTTCCCGGAATTGGGCTTGGTCAGGATCAGCACGCGGCCTGAGGCTTCTTCGGCCACAAAAGCGCGACGGGCAACGTCCAGGGTCCGGTCGCTCGATCCGTCGTCAATGACGATCACATGCAGTTCCGGATAGTTCGACGCCAGGACGGCGCGAACCGTGCGCTCGATAACCTTCTCCTCGTTGTAGGCCGGAATCAGCACCGCGACAGCCGGTTTGTAGCGCTCAGCTTCGGCCGGAGTGCCGTACCGCCTGGGCCGCACGCGATCGAAAATGGCGAAGGCGCCGATGAACAGCAGGCGGCCGGTCATGAGCAAATCGCCGACGAAAAAGATCCAGGTAATCCCTTTGATCCCGAAGTCGAACAGAGCGAAGCCGATCCAATCCAGCCGAGCTGCCCAGCGCTCGTTGTAAGGAATCGGAGGCATCACATCCGCCTTGGTTTTCCCCAACAGTTGATACAGCGGTACGACTTCATCGCCTTTGGCCCGCACACCCTCGATGATCAGGGGCAGGGCACGAACCGTTTCGGCGCGATTGCCTCCGCCATCGTGTAACAGGATGACGCTCCCGCAGAGCCGGTCTTTGGGATCGCAAGGCGGGCTGTGAGCCAGTACCGCGTCGGCGATCTGTTCGGCCGTACGACGCGGGTTGTCGCGCCAGTCATTGGGATCGATCTTGTCGCCCACGCTGATGTAGCCCATATCCTGAACCACTTCCAGCGGGCGAACCTGGTCTTCGGTGTCGGGTTCCTGGTCGATGGAGTAAGGCGGCCGAAACAGGATGGTGTGGATTCCCAAACGGCTGGCAAAAAGCTGCTCGGTAAGGTTCACCTCCAGTTTCATGTAACTATGCGAGATGTTGCTGATGTCCGGGTGAGTGAACGTGTGGTTGCCGATCTCATGCCCTTCGCGGTAGACGCGCGAGGTGACGGTCCCGAAACGGTCTGCCTGAATGCCGATGAGAAAGAAAGTGGCGAAGGCATTTTCACGTTTCAGGACGTCGAGAATCTTGGGGGTCCACTCCGGGTCAGGACCGTCATCAAAGGTGATGGCGACGGCTTTGGGATTGTAGCCGTAACGGGCGACACGGTACGGTTCCGGCAGCGGATCGAAGCTCTCGTCGGTGATGATTCCGGAGGGATCCACTGTGATCTGCCGCGTTCCATTGGATGGACGTGCCTCGATGCGCAGGATTTCACCCTGTCCCTCCATGTCCACATCTTGTCCGGGAGGAACATCTTTCAATTTGTCCGGAGCCGCGGGCTCGCCTGGCACATCCCACACCCGCCACAGGGAGCGGTCTTCGCCGCCAAGCCGCCAGAGGGCGAAAGTCTGAATACCCAATCGTTGCGCAGCGCGCATCTGGTTGAGCGCGGTAACCGCATCCAGGAACCAGATATCATGCTGCCGATTTTGTTCGTCCAGATAGCTGATGTGGGGATTGCTGCTGTCGCCGTCGAAGTCGACATCCTCTTCGGAATCACGCGCCGCCAGCCACGCCTCTTGCACCGTAACAGTGATGTCTTTCACGTCGGGAGGCAATTTGCCGCGCGACGGCTTATGCACCCAGTCATACCCGTAGTTGCCGATCGCGCAGATCAGTTTTTCGCGCGGAATCACTTTGCTGGCCGCCGTCAGATTGGCCACGAACCAGTCCTGCGAAGCTACCGGGCCCGGGATACCTTCGGGATAATGTTCGTCATAGTTCATCAGAACCGCGCCATCCACTAGGCTGGCTATGGCGCGATAGTTGAAGTCTTCATTATGCGGGGGCACGCTGACGTAGAGCTTCATGGCTTTGCCGTGAAGATCACCAGAAAGCTCCTGCAGTAAGGCCATGTAACCCGGCTGGGCCTTGGGCCGGATTTCTTCAAAGTCCACCATGAGGCCGCGATATTTATCGGTGGCAAGGAACGCCGCTACCTGTTGCCGGAAACGAGCCCGAGCGTCGGAATCATTCAAGAACGACGCAATATCCACCCACCCGCTCCCGTTCGAATTGTTCACCATGGGGAAGACTTCCATCCCGGTATCCTCGGACTTGACGAAGGGCATCACCCTGTCGTCGACCGGATGAATGGTTGCCCCCTGTACGACATCAAAGTAAGTATTTGTCTGCTCATCGACGCCCTGCAGGTGGCCATCGGGGGTTATCATGTGTAGCCAGTCGGGATAGAGCAGGTCGATCTGGTGAGCGTACTCACGCAAGGAGGAAAAACTGGCCGCATCCCAGGGAGCATAGAAGCCGGCGCGAATACCTTCTTCGGAATTGAGTGACAGGGAAGGCTTTGACTTGGACTTGCGGGATCCGCGCTGCGCCGCCAGTTTGCGACGCTTCTCCCGCGCCTTCTCTTTTTCATTTTCTTTCAGAGCATGGTAGGGCTTTTTCTGGTTAGCCCAGAACAGCTCTGGCAGGCGTTCCCCCTGCAACGCATTGTAAATGAAGAAAATAACCAGCAGCATCACGCTGATGCCCAGAAGGTCAAAGAACCGCCGTAGCCGCCGCCAGCGGGCTTGTCGTGGATCGTAGAAAACCGGTTGCGCCATGAAGTTTGAGCTGGCTCCATCCTAAGCTGCGGGGAAAGCAGGGTCAAACTTTCAAGTGCAGCTATTGGCTCTTAGCTTTTGGCCTTTGGCTGGGGAAAGACTTTGGCTGGGGAAAGAGTAGTTAAGCTAATGGCCAAAGGCTAAGCGCCAATAGCTGTTATATTTCCAGCGTGCGCGAAATCGTGCGCCAACATTTTCGCTTCTTCTTATTCGGCACACTTGCAGCCCTTGCGCTGCGTCTCCTGTTTATTTTCCGCTTTCCCGCGGTCACGGCTGATTCTTTGGTTTACGGCGACATCGCCAAGAATTGGCTGCAGCACGGCATCTTTGGCCTGAGCGGAATCAACGAAATCTCCCCTACTTATATCCGCCTGCCAGGATATCCCGCATTCCTCGCCGCAGTGTTCGCCGTCTTTGGCATGGAGCACTACCGGGCGGCGCTGGTGTTGCAGATGTTTGTGGACATCGGCACCTGTTTCCTTATCGCCGATCTGTCCCGCCGCTTGGTCTCTCCACGTGCTGCACGGGCAGCTTTCCTGCTGGCTGCACTTTGTCCGTTTCTCGCTAACTATGCCGCTGCGGCGCTCACCGAAGCCTGGGAGATTTTCTTCACCGCACTGGCTCTGGATTTTGCCGTGGTCGGACTCGACCCCTTGCATCAATCCAGATTGCGTCCTTGGTTGGGATCTGGGTTAGCGATTGGAGCAGCCATTTTGCTGCGCCCGGATGGAGGACTGTTACTGGTCAGCATCGAAATCTATTTGCTTGTGCTGCTTTTGCTGCAATCGAGGCGGCAAACGCGGGCGGGGGCGCCCGCGCCGCACATGCTATATCTGCTGCGGGCCGGCTTGATTCTTGCCGTTGTGTCGCTCGCGCCACTGGTTCCCTGGACTCTGCGCAATCTGTACACCTTGCATCAGTTCGAACCGCTCACGCCGCGCTACGCCAATGAAGAGAACGCGTTCGTGCCCGTGGGTTTTAACCGCTGGGTGAAAACCTGGATCGCCGACTACGTCTCCGTCGAGGAGATCTATTGGCAGGCGCCGGGAAATGCGGTGGACGCGGGGAAACTTCCTTCCCGTGCTTTTGATTCGCCCGGCGAGCGGGAGCAGACAGCGAGATTGCTGGAAGACTACAACAGCACCTTGCGCCTCACCCCAGATATGGATGCCAGATTCGGTACACTGGCAGCGGAACGCGTCCATCGCGCTCCGTTGCGCTACTGCGTCTGGCTGCCACTGCTGCGCATCGCGGACATGTGGCTTCGGCCGCGGACAGAGATTTTGCCTTCCGATACGCGATGGTGGGAGTTCAATGATGATCCGAGATGGTTGGCGCTGGCGCTGGCGCTCGGGATGATAAATCTGTTTTATGTGCTGGCCGCGTTGCTGGGCTTGGCGCGAGGACGATTCGTGCCTTGCCTCGGCCTGCTGCTTGCGTTCCTGATCCTGCGATCCGTTTTCCTCGGCACTTTGGAAAATCCCGAACCGCGCTACACTTTGGAATGTTATCCGGTGCTGCTCGTCTCTGCTTCCGGGCTGTTTCAGAAAACATCGCATCCCAATGGCTGACCTTCAACGATAGCTACAGAGATTATTTTCTGAAGCCTTACGGGGAGATTGGTATAGCGATCCTGTCTCAACCCAACGGCGAATCCGTCATGCGGAAGCGGGTCCGCACGTGCTCGGAAAGCAGGGCAATGGCCTCGCGGTTGGCCACGCGATCGGCCTGGGAAAGGTATTTGATCGCTTGCACCAACAGCCGCTGCCCATCCACGTAGCGCGGGTCGGGGTTTCGCTCACGCCGCTTCGGTCCTTCAATCTTGGGAGGAACCGGGATCGTGAATACCTTGGCCATGGAAGTCAAAATGTTCCCGCCGACTGCGTTTGTGACCTAGTTTTTGTCTGTAGCGTGAGCGTTTTTGCAGTATAACGCCTCGCGCTCGGTTTTTCAGCCTTTATCTTTTCTGTTCTGGCAGTGTCTCAATTTCAAACCGTGAAGATTCCTCAGTAGGGATTTGCTATCTCTGCGCACTCCGCGCCTGTTCTCCGCGACCTCCGCGATTTAAGACTTTGCTTGCCGAAGTCTCACTAAAACCCTAAAACGCGGAGACGCCCTGAGAAAACCGCAGAGTGCGCCGAGAAACCCGGCAGAGAGCAAGCTCAGCCACCATCCTTTTCCGGCTTCGATCTGGCTGTGGTTAGACGGTCTATCCCTGCGGGGACACAATTTTCGTTTTGCTGGTTGTTTTCAGCTTGAAGACTGTATCTGGAATTTTCTCGTTCAGCCGGATATCGGAGTATTTGGCCAGGCGGTAGTCGCCTCCGGGGGCGAACAGTTGCTGCTGGACCGACACCCCGCGCGAGGGGTCGATCCACAACCAGATGTGGTTAAAGGTGTTGCGGACCTTTTCCGACTTGGGCACCAGGTCCAGCTTGGCGGTATCGAGGTTGTCCACTTTCTCAGACCCGAGGAATTTCACATCAAAGGATTTCAGCATCTCCTGCCCACTGCCGCCGAACCCGAGCACCAGGAAGCTCTCAAATGCGGCGCGGTCCTTACCCGCGTTGTAAATGTCCACTTGATCAATTTTCGGCCGGAACAACTGGATCTTGCTGTCAGTGAAGAGTACGTACTTCGGAGGCGCCGGCGCGCTGATATCCGCTGCCATCTGAGTCTCGTTTCCGACGCGGCGAAAATAGATGATGCCTTTCTGCGTGTCGGTCTCGTCCACCACTTTCTGGTACTGATCCCACACAAAACTAGCCTGGGTAGTGTGGAAATTTGCGGCCATGCGATCCATCTGGCTGAGGACGTGCTCCAGTTCGGCATTCGACTCCGGCTTCGGCGGTTGCTGTGCCCAGGCAGCAGCCAGGAAAAGAACGCCTGCGACCCAGCACTTCGATCGTTGGAGAGGATTCATGCTTCAGAACTGGAGCGAACCGTCGCTACTCTCTTTCCACCCAAACCCTGTAATGCAGAATATGCCCCAAGCGGTCTTTCTCCGTTTCGACCTTCTTGATCGCCACCGAGCCGGAAATGGGCTCGATAATCTGCAGCAATTCTCCACGAATCGCCGCGTCATCCTGTCCGGAAATCGCCGAGCCCTCAACCTGGTAAATCAGTCCGCCCTGGCCATCGGGCAGCACCAAGACTCCTGTACGATACGGATTGTGCTCGACTGGTTTGTCCTTGAAGTTGATCCAGTACGGCGAAAGGAAAACAAAAAGCAAGATCAGGGTCACCATCACATCGTACTGGATGGTGCCCCGCTCATAAGACCAGAGGATATAGCCGCGAATTGTGCGCCAGATCGAAGTCATCGGCACCGGGGGCGCGGCCGGAACTGTCGGATTTGCCTCTGCCCTGTCCAAAGTCTAAGTCTTAAGTTCTCCTAAGACAATGTAGATCACTTTGTGCCGTTCCGAGTTGCTCAGAATCTGCGCCGACCCATGCGCCTAAAACTTCTTGGGCGTGATGCGGTCCGCGCCCATGTATGGCCGCAGCGCCTCTGGAATCAGCACACTGCCGTCGGGTTGCTGGTAGTTCTCGACAATCGCCACCCAGGTGCGTCCAATGGCCAAGCCGCTGCCATTGAGCGTGTGCACAAATTCAGTCTTGTTCTTTCCCTCCGGACGATAGCGAATGTTCGCGCGCCGCGCCTGAAACGACTCGAAGTTCGAGCAGGAAGAAATCTCGCGAAATAACTGCTGTCCCGGCAGCCAAACTTCCAGATCATAGGTTTTCGCCGAACTGGGTCCAATGTCGCCGGTGCAGAGCGCGACCACGCGGTAATGCAATCCGAGTTTCTGCAAGACTTCCTCGGCATCATGCGTAAGCTTTTCCAGTTGCGGGTAGGAATCCTCGGGCCGCGAAAACTTCACCAATTCGACTTTCTGAAACTGATGCTGCCGAATAATGCCGCGCACATCCTTCCCATAAGATCCGGCCTCGCTGCGAAAGCATGGCGTGTACGCGGTCAGCGACACCGGAAGGCGCGCAGCATCGAGCACTTCATTGCGATAGAGATTCGTAACTGGAACTTCCGCGGTCGGAATCAGCCACAGATCTTTGTCGCCGTGGGGAACGCGGAAGAGATCGGCGGCAAACTTAGGAAGCTGCCCGGTTCCGTACATGGAATCGGAATTCACCATGTAGGGCGGCAAGACCTCAATGTAGCCGTGCTCGCGCGTATGCAGATCGAGCATGAAGTTGGCCAGCGCCCGCTCCAATCGCGCACCCAAATCCCAATACACTGCAAAGCGAGCGCCTGTGAGTTTGGCAGCTCGCTCCAGATCAAGCACGCCAAGTTGCTCGCCCAGTTCCCAATGAGGCTTGGGCGGAAAGTCGAACTTCGGCGCCGAACCCCAACGGCGAACTTCCACGTTATCTTCAGCCGTCTTGCCGATGGGAACACTTTCGTGGGGCAGGTTGGGAATGCCAGAGAGAATCTGCTGCAGCCGAGTTTCATATTCTTCTGCCGCTTTTTCCAGTTCCTGGATCTGCTCGCGCAGTTCCTTGGTTTCCGCAATCAGCGCCGCTGCATCCTGCCCGCTCTTCTTTAACTTTGCGACCTCTTCAGATGCACGATTGCGGTGCGCCTTCATGGTTTCGGCGCTCGTGATGGCCGCCCGCCGCTGGGCGTCGACCTGGGCGAAATCCTTCAGGATTTCGTTCGGTTTCAGGCCGCGCTGGCGGAGCTTGGCCTCGACCAAAGGCAAATTGTCCCGGACGAAGTTGAGATCAAGCATGGAAACTAATTACTGTAACGGAAAAGTGGCGAGGAATGCACGTGGCCGATTGACGGGTAGGGATGTAGCTTGAAGACAAATAGCCAGAATTTTCTTATTGTGGCTTGTCACTGGGGTTCTGGCTGCGCAACTTTGGCATTCTGATACCAAACTGAGTAAAAATTGCGTCGAACGTGCCGGAATCGACCATGTTTTGGAGAATCACGTAGGGATCGCTTGCATCTCCTTCCTTACGCAACGTCTCTGAAACAAACAAAATACATACACGGCGCATTTTGGAAGACGCAATCCAACAAATTCTCATCCTCCCCTTTTTGAGGCGAAAGATGTTCGACAACTGTCCCCGGAGGGCATATTTCCTATTGAGTGGATCACCGGGAATAACTCGCTTGACGGCGTCTTTCACCATGTCGAATGTGGTGATGTGGGCACTGGTGTAATCGGCGCGCTGCTCCGCGTCTTTCGCCTGCCGGTAGAGGGTTTTGTAAACAGCCTCGGCCGTCGCGGTCATATCTACTTCGTAAGGAGAAGAAGGCGCGTTATCTGCTACTGATTTGCGCGCTTTGCGCCCCTTCGCCGCCATCAAGCTATTCGTTCTCCAGTTCAGCCTCGATTTCCGCCAGAGACCGGACCCGACCGGCGCGCAAGTCTTCAAATGCCTGCACCAGGCTCTTGCGTTCCGTGTCGCTGACAAGCATCTCAATCATGCCCGTAAGCGCGTTAAATTCATCCTTGATTTCGAGGAACCTCTGGTAGCTCAACAGTACGGCTAATGGCCTATCGTTCTCCTGGATGAACAGTGTTTCCTCAGGCCGCTCCTTCAGTTTAGTGGCGTTCAGGTCGCGCAGCTTGCTAACTCCAACGTGCTTGATATTGGGATCATAATTAAAGAGCGCGGACGCTGCCATGGTGGGTTCCTCCGTTTCTACATCAGCCAACCGATTGATTTAATTAGCCTTACTCCTGAGGAAAGCTGTATGTCAAGTTCTTGACATCGCTTGCACGAGATGATTGCATGTTTATAGACATCATATTAAGCAGAAAACCAAACATTGTCAAGCAATAAAATGGTAATAAATTGACACTATATTGGTGTCATATTGACAACAGCAGATACCGAATGGAAGATGGAACGAGCGCTGCATCGAACCGTACCGCTATCCTTGCGCGCGCCGCGCTGGGGCGGAGCGAGGCCCCAACTGCAACTCGGGAACCTCTTTGGCAGCAACGCCGCCACGCGGTACACTACAACCGCGATGACCGCCTCCCCTGCAGCCCGCGCAAGCACGCGCACGCCTGACCTTGCCGTCAGCTTTGCCGGCATCCAACTCAAGAATCCAGTCGTTGCCGCGAGCGGGACGTTCGGCTACGGCATCGAGTTCGAGGACGTTGTCCATCTCGACAAACTCGGCGGCTTCGTGGTCAAGGGATTGTCGAAAGAGCCCATGGCGGGCAATCCTCCGCCGCGGCTTTACGAAACGGCAGCGGGCATGCTCAACGCCATCGGCTTGCAGAACATCGGGGCGCGCGCCTTTATTGAAGAGAAACTGCCGAAGCTGAACCAGCTGAAAAACATCGTTGTCTTCGCCAATGTTTTCGGGTACACCCGCGAAGACTACGAACACACTATTCAGATCCTGAACGAAGGCGAGGGCATCGCGGCTTACGAACTCAACGTCTCCTGCCCAAACACTGCATCTGGCGGACTTCAGTTCGGCAGCGATCCCCGCTCACTCGACGAGGTTGTCGCTACCGCCCGGCACTACACGCAGCGGCCGTTGATCGTGAAACTTTCTCCCAACGTGACCAGCATCGCGCAGATGGCGCACGTAGCCCAGGAAGCCGGGGCGGATGCCGTTTCCCTGGTCAATACTTTCGTGGCCATGGCCATTGACGCGGAAACTCGCAAACCGCGTATCGCCAACGTGACCGCGGGACTGTCGGGCCCGGCCATCAAGCCGATCGCTCTGCGCATGGTGTACGACGCATCCAAGGCGGTAAAGATTCCGGTCATCGGCATGGGCGGCGTTTCAACTGCCGAGGACATCGTGGAGTTCATGTTGGCCGGGGCGACGGCCGTGCAGATCGGAACTGCCAGCTATTGGGATCCCTGCGCCACAGAAAAACTTGTGGGCGAACTGCAGGATTGGTGTGTGGAACATCGGGTGGATCGGCTGGGAAGCATGACCGGCGGCCTGATTACCGAATAGCCTTATTGCCTATCGTCTTTCTTTGCTGTACCAGATGGAGCCCGGCGACCGGAAGTTGAGCCCTTCGCCCCACACCGCCAGCGTGCGGCCCTGCGCGTCGATTCCCATCCCGAAGTAATCTCCAAAAGGAAAGCTGAAGCCGTTGGACCGGATGTAGCGGTATCCGGGCACGTAGCTGGAGAGGATGCGCTCGGGAGACCAGGTGGCTCCGCCGTTGCTCGAGCTGCGATAAATCGTGTTCCACTGCGGACTGTGGCGAGTATCCATCCAGGCGATCCGGACGTCGCCTGCCGCGCCCGCCACCAGCGCCGGGAAGGCATGTTCCACCCCCGTGGGCATGGTTGAAACATTCATCCTTGGAGACCAGGTGTCGCCGGCGGTGGTGGACGAAGCAAAATAGATTCGTTCCGGGCTCTTATCCGACGCGCCAGCATTCCAGAGCGCGTATACCGTGCCGGCCGCGTCCGACGCCATAGTGATCTGCGCCCCCAGATAACCCCGTTCGCAGTGGTAAGCGGAACATTCCGGAGGGGCGCCGGAGCTGTCCATCACTGTGGTGGTCCAACTCTTGCCTCCGTCCGGCGACTTGCTTACGTACAGATTCACCCGCCCCTTGCTAGCGCCGCGCCGCGTGTAACCCGCCCATGCCAGATGTATGTTGCCCGCAGCATCAACAGTCGCTCCCCCGGCAAGCGCCCGCACGAGTTCCAAGCTCAGATTCATGTTGACCGAGGTGAACGTGACTCCGCCGTCGTGCGACGCTGCCACCCAGATCTTTCCGTCGCGGTTAAACCCGACATACACATCTTGTCCGCGAACCGCGAGCACTGGCTTATCCGCATCAGTGGCGCCCCGGTCGGCGATGACGATCGACCAGCTCTGACCGAAATCCACCGACTTGGCCACCACCATGTCGGTTTTCCTGTTTTGCAACCAGGCGGCATACACCGTCCTCCGGTCGGCCGGATCGACCACGATCTGTGGATCATACTGGCCGGTGCTGGGAGGAATAATTTCGCGCGGCGATTGCCATCTAGCCCCGTCGTCATCGCTCACCACAAGAATCATGGAAGGAAGCGGGCAACCGCGACAACCCGGAATGCGGCCATACTGCGGATAAAGAATGTAGGCATGACCGTAGGCATCGGCGGCGATGGCTGGCTCCCACTGGTCGCCTACGGTGAACCCGACCCGTGCTTGCGGCGTAAAGCCGGCGCTGCCAGCCCAGGCCGCCGGAGCGAGTAGCAAGGCAAACAGGGGCGCGAGTACAAACCGCAGAGTCCAACGATAATTGTGAAAGGCCGACGTCACTGAACCTCAGGCGGGCCGGGGGGAAAGCCGCTAGTAGAATTTAGCGCGGAAAGTGCCGCTAGTCAATCACAGGTCCTTTGTGGTCGCGGTGCAGTTTGATCAATGTGGACTGCTGTGGTCTTCCTGAAACGCGGGCGCCCTCGCCCGTCGGGTCGAGCGCGGCTCGACTTTGCTCGTAGGGACGGGGCGGAGCTCGTCGCTGCGAAGCAAAGCTCCGCAGCGATGTAGGCGCTCCCCCACGCAAGCGACCGCGGAGGGTGGCAGTCCGCATCCGGCTCGTGCCAATTCCGGCGCGGTGACTCAGCTCAGTAAACAAGTCCTTGCGTCCATCGGGGGGAAGTGGTATAAGAATAGAACGTCGAGAGCATAGTGTGGCTAGCCGGGCGTTTTATCCGAATCTCTTGGCGCTCGTCCGGCATCTAATTGTAGACAGGTTGAAATCCTGAAATCCCCGGCCACGGGGTCGTATTCGGGGCGAGAGCACCTCGAAGGGTTTAAGCGCTCGTCGCAAGAACCTCCGTGAGATCTTTAACGAATTCAAAGTCTTCCGTGTCGGCTCGTGCCGAAAATGTGGCATTGGAGCGTGCGGAAGACGCGTTCTGTTGCGCGCCGAAAAAGCAGATTCCTCGAGGGCTGAAGCCCGCTCGGAATGACAACGAGGGAAGGGATTTGTCTTAAGCTAAGAGCTAGAAGCTAACAGCTAGAAGCCATTTGTGCATAAACAGTGGAAATCCTGTGGGCACAGTGGGTTGACAGGTGAGCAACAGGGCTAGTAACTTTAAAAGGTTTCGAGGACAGACGGATTTGTTCTAGTTGGCGGGCGGAAACGCCCGTCCCGCACGAGCGTCCGTACTGGACTGAAGGCGCGCCGCTCAGGCGGAAGGCGATTCGGTCTTTGACAACTAGGTTGAACGTGCCAGTCGTGAGATGG
>Ga0209415_10001163_pt1 | contig 49930 bp, 43 predicted proteins | sample PeaSoiSIISIP2007_FD_187696 | JGI IMG/M metagenome (GOLD analysis project Ga0209415, IMG submission 187696) | Peat soil microbial communities from Weissenstadt, Germany - SII-SIP-2007 (SPAdes) (version 2) | ecosystem: Environmental > Terrestrial > Soil > Wetlands > Peat | place: Germany... | reverse complement strand
TGGCCGCGAGCCGTGCCGCACCACCGGTCGCGGCGATGGCCATCCGCATCCCGCCGTAGACGAGGCCGGTGATGCCATCGTGCACCGCGCGCGCCGCCTCCGACACCTCGCCGACTGCGGGCGCGAACCGCAGCACCGAGAATGGCTTGCGCGCGATTGCGGTGTGTACGCCTTCGACCGTTGCCAGGCCGCCGCCGAGCGCAGCCGTGGCCAGCTCGATTACCCCCTGCAAGCGCGTCTGTTTTTGCATCGTCCCTCCAGTGTGTCACCGGCATTACCACGATGGCGGCGTGAAAATCTTAGCCGCTCGCGCCTGAATCCATGCCCAAGACGACAAACTGCATCGCGGTCGACGAGTGTCACCTCGGCTTGGCCGCGCCGCCGCGTGGAATCTCGTCGAGGCTGACCTGGTTGGTGGTGCGCTACCCCGTCAGGGCGGCGGCGGCGGCTTTCCACCTTCCAGCTTGCCTCCATACGCGATCACTGTTTGTAGACGATGAGCACGACGCGCCGATTCTGCATTCGGCCCTCAGGGGTGGCGCTGGTGGCGACCGGGTCGCCTGAACCTTTGCCGATGACGACGATCCGCCCCCTGTCGACGCCCAGTCGTACGAGGTAGTCGCGCACGGCCTCGGCGCGCCGTAGCGACAGCTTCTGGTTGTATTTGGGGCTGCCCTTGGAGTCGGAGTGTCCCTCTACGACGACTCCGAGGTTCCCGTCCTCTTTCAGCTTGGCTGCCGCTTCTTCGATAAGCGCGACGGAGTCCGAGCGGATGTTCGATTTGTCGAAGTCAACGATGCCGTGCAACACGATCTGCTCTTTCGTCGGTGCCGGTACGGACGGCTTCCACAAGGAGCAACCGCTAGTGGCACAGAGCACTATGCCGATCATCGATACTGCAGCCGTTCGCATGACCCGCCCTTACTCTCTTCCGAGGCGGAGCGCAAAAGGCGCCTGTGGGCGCCTACGGTGAACAGGAGATTTGAAAACTTGTGGGTGTGCCCTTCACCTGGTCGAGAAAGTCGCAGCTAGGGCCTCGTGGCGCGTCCTCTTGTGGCATACGTGTCTTGCGGTGCCGTTCCGGCCGAACACGGCCGCGAGCACCGGCGGCTCCTCGTGTGAGCCGGTCGCGTGGGCAGGACCGCGTCTGATGACGCGGCTTCGCGGCGGACGATCCGCTGCACTTGGATGAAGTGGAGAGATTCAGTGGCGCGGAAGAGGATGCGGTAATTGTCACCGGGGCCGCCCTTCGAACGGTACTCGTCACGCAAAAGATGAAGAACGCCGGCGGCGTGGATGCCGTTGCGTTCCAGGGTGCGCAACGCGGCGTTGATCGCCTCGCGGGCGCTAACGGGGAACCTCCGCTGAAGGTCTTTTCGGAGCTTTGTGGGAACGAAGACGCGCCACATCGGCCTTCAGGTCGGCTTCGAGGTCGTCGACAGAGCAGTAGTCACCACGGGCAAACGCTTCATCCGCCTCGCGGATGGCTTTGAAGTCGGCCGCAGTGAGGGGCTCGGTGTCGAGCGAACTACCCGGAGCCAGTGGATCACTGCGACGTCTGCCCATGGTCGAGCGTGTGCAGTCAGCAGCGGCGAACTGATGACCACTTGTCTCTGGTTGCCGGCATCTCTCGCCTTCAGCGGCGCGAGTTGGAGGCGCGCGACAAAACCGGTGAGTGAAGACGACGCCAAGACGGAAAGCGATCAGCCGGGGCGGCCCTCAGCAGCCAAGAAGTCGCAATCGACGGTCTTGGTCGAACGCGCGATAGACGTCGGCGTCGAATTTTTCCACGACGACGAAGCATTTGTTCTGTGTCCACTGCCGACGTGGCGCGCAACCTACCGCGTTCGGAGCAAGAACTTCAAACTGTATCTTGCGCGGCTCTACTATCAACGGACTGGGAAGGCGGCGAGCGCTGAGGCGCTGCAAGGCGCGATTACGTTGTGCGAATCGATTGGCCGATTCGACGGCGAGCAACAGCACGTCTTCACACGCGTTGGCGAGCACGGCGGGAAGATCTACTTGGACCTGTGCGACCACCAATGGCGTGCGGTGGAGATGCCCCGAGACGGCTGGCGCGTGCTCAGTGATCCGCCCGTTCGGTTTCCGCGCGCCCGCGGCATGCTTACGCTTCCAACGCCGGACCCGGGCGGACATCTTGATGAGTTGCGCAACGTGATCAATATCGCGACTGACGACGACTACCTCTTAATCCGCGCCTGGCTCGTCGGCGCATTGCGACCGCGCGGACCCTACCCAGTCCTGGACGTGCACGGCGAGCACGGTTCCGCGAAGTCAATGTCGAGCCGACTGCTGCGCAACTTGATCGACCCGAACGTTGCCGCGCTACGCGCCGAACCGCGCGACGCACATGACCTGATCATCGCGGCAACAAACGGATGGATTATCGCTCTCGACAACGTCTCTCATTTGCCCGTGTGGCTCTCAGATGCATTGTGCCGCCTTGCGACGGGCGGTGGTTTCGGCACGCGGGAATTGCACACCGATGCGGAAGAGGTGTTGTTTGACGAGCGCGGCGATTGGACCGGGACAGCTACGGATCTGCTCAAGCTGCTGTACGCGCGAGTATCTGGACCGGCTCCAAGGCGGTGTCGCATGACAGACCACTTCGAAGCCTTCGCCGCAGCCGTCGAGAGCCGCCTGCAGCAGGGCGCCAAGACCTACGGCGATCGGAGCTTTCGGCAGGCACCCGACGTGCTCGCCGGCGAGGTCGAGCAGGAGCTGCTCGAATGTGTGCGCGTGGAGCTTCATCCTCTGGTGCCGCATCCGCGCACTGCGGGAACGGTTGTCACGGTGCAAGGTGCTGCGGTGAAAGCGAAGCTGATTACGCCGGCCGCAGTGCCGACGCTCGTGAAGCCGAGGATGCTCGACGACGTCACCGCGCTGGTTCCTGAGTTACGCGGTCACCCTGGGGTCACCCATGCGAAACGAACCGCCGAAAAAGCTAACGCGCATAAGGCATGACTGTATGCCTTGCACTCCTAGCGCGAAGTTCGTCGGCACGGTCATGAAGCGCAACGTCGCGATCGACGGCCACGTCTATCACGTCGAGGCGCGCACCGCAGCGGTACTTGAATGGATCGCGCGCCGTGCGGAGAAGATCGAGCGCATCCCGATCGGCGAGATCCGCGTGAAGTTTCAGTACGACCGCGTCCGCAGTCTGCTGATCACTGAAAGCGATGACCCGAAGGAGTGAACGGAACGGGGCAGCGATGCGGGGTACTTTTCATTGAAGGCCGCTTCATCAATCTTACCCATGCACAAGGGTGGGGGTCGGGGTGGGCGTCAGGCATCCATTCAAGGCGTTGTTCACCGCCGCCAGGATCTCGTCGATGGTGATCTGGCCATCGTGGTTGGCATTCCCCGCTACACAACTTGGTAACGGCGCCGCGTCGAGCGCGATGTTCACCAGCGTGAGCAATTCATCGATGGTGACCGAGCCGTTGCCGTTGCAGTCGCCCACACACATCGGCATTCCTGCGTTGCCCTTTTGCCATGTAACGCTAAGTGCCCGAAAACCTGAGAATCTGGCCTACCCGCGAGAACTCAAAACCTTCGGAGATCACATCCGGAGGAAGAGGATCGAGTTCGGCCTGCTGCAGCGCGAGGTTGCGCAAAAGCTCGGTGTTGCTTTGGAGACCGGCTCGCCATGGCCCGTCGTGCCGTTGGGTCGCGGGACAAGGTAGTTCTTGGGGTGCCGGTCGCCGCCTTCCCAGCGGCAGCACCGATCGTGAAGGAGCCAGACCGAACCTTGACAATCAGCGGAGTCCGAGACGCGACGCGAGGTGGTGCAGGTTACCGCGGTGCATGTCGAGGGCGCGCGCCGCCGCGGCCCAGTTGCCGCCATGCTCGGCGAGCGTGCGTCGGATGAGCGTGCGCTGAAATTCGAGAGTCGCCTCGCGCAAAGAAGGGGGGACGAGAGCTGCCGGCGTTGCGGCCCGCGGCACTTCGATGGCCGGTGAGGGCGTGACGAACTCGGAGCCGAGATGCGCGGGCTGCAAAACAATGGGCGTACCGCGGGCGACACTTGCGGCCGCCTTGAGCGTGACACGCGAGAGGACGTTTTCCAGCTCGCGGATATTCCCAGGCCAGGCGTAAGCACGCAGGGCGTTGATCGCTTCGGCGCTCAGGCGAACCGGGCCAAGTCCGAGGCGGCGGCGGGCGAGGTCACAAAAGTAACCGGCGAGGAGCGGGAGGTCCTCAAGCCGCTCGCGCAAGGGTGGAACGTAGATCGGATAGACGTTCAGCCGATGAAAGAGATCCGTGCGAAACCGACCGGCGCGCACCTCTTCTGTCAGGTTCCGGTTGGTGGCAGCGAGCAGGCGCACGTCAACCTGCCGCGGCCGATCCGTTCCGACGCGTTGGATCTCTCCCTCCTGGAGGGCACGCAGTAACTTCGGTTGCACGGTGAGCGGCAGTTCGCCGATCTCGTCCAGCAGGAGCGTTCCGCGGTCGGCGACTTCGAACTTGCCTGGTCGGTCCGCGATGGCACCCGTGAAGGCGCCGCGCACATGCCCGAACAGCTCGCTCTCCGCCAAAGTCTCCGGCAGTGCCGCGCAGTTGACGTAAATCAACGGCTCGTCACGACGGGCCGATGCGGCATGCAAGGCGCGCCCGACGAGTTCTTTCCCGACCCCGGTTTCCCCCGTGATCAATACGGTGAAATCGGAGCGCGCCACCAGGTCGATCTCAGCACGCAGTTTCTTCATGACGGCGCTGGTCCCGATCAGCTGATTGCCTTCACGCAGCTGCACATCGCGCATCAGATCGCGCGCGATGAGTCCCTGGCGTGCCGCGCTCTGTTCGAGTGCCTCGATCAGCTGCGTGGTCCGCATGGCCGCTCCGGCCAGCGCCCCCATCGCCGTCAGAAAGCGCTGGTCCACTCCGTCGAAGGCATCCGCGCGCAGGGCATCGGCGGTGAGCGCACCCACCAGCTGATCCTCCACGCGCAACGGACAACCGAGACACGCATGTACATGCTCGAGAGCGGTCGGGTCGCCCTCGACTAACCCATCGAACGGATCGGGCAGCTGTGCGTCGGCCGGAAAGCGCACGGGCTCGGCGGAGTTGCAGATGATCTGTAGGCGCGGGTTGTCACGCAACACATACCGACGCGCGAGGGCTTCGGGTTTGAGACCGTCAGCAGCCACAGGTACGAGCGCACCGTCCTCGAGCCGCAACAGTGCCGCCGCATCGAACGGCACCACGCGCCGCCACGCTTGCAGCAGTCGCTGATAGCGATCCTCCACACTCAATGCGTTGGTCAGGTCAATCGCGATGGCAAGCAAAACGTCGAGTTGATCCATGTTGCGATATCTACAACTCCGTCGTGCTTCCGACAACTGGCATTCCGTTATGAAAATCGCAACGCCCTCGACCACCGCTCGACCGAGGCAACATCGGGCTTCCGGCATGTCCCTTGCCGTGAGCTACGGGCATGAAGGGAGAACAGATGGCAGACAATCTGGTCACATTGGCGCAGGTAGTGGCCGCAGGGCCGGCGGCCGCGCGCGTGCTCTATCGCCACCGGCTCGACTTCTGCTGCGGTGGGCAGCAGACGCTCGGCGATGCCTGCGCCGAAGCCGGCTTGAATCCGGGGACGGTGCTGGAAGAAATCGAGCGCGAATCCGCCTCTACAGCGCCCGTCCGCGTTCCGACTGATCCTGCGCAACTGGTCGACCATATCCTCGATCGCTACCACCGCCCCTTGCGGCCGGAGCTGGTCCGTCTGCTCGAGATGGCCCAGAAGGTTGAGAGGGTGCACGCGCAGAAACCGACGTGCCCGACCGGTCTGACCGCGCATCTCTTCGAGATGCAGCAAGCAATCGAGGAACACCTGACGAAGGAGGAGCAAATCCTCTTTCCGATGATCCAGGCCGGGCAAGGACATCGGGCATACATGCCGGTGCAGGTGATGATGCAGGAGCACCTCGATCACGCGGCGAACCTGCGTCGCATGCGTGAGCTGACCGGCGACCTACGGATTCCCGCCGAGGCCTGTGCGACGTGGCGCGCCCTCTATGAGGGCTTGGCCGCCCTGGAACTCGACCTGATGGAGCACATTCACCTGGAAAATAACGTGCTCTTCCCCGGGGTCCTAGCACGCTGACAAACGAGGAGAAACCGACAATGAACGACGCAAAGAAACGGCGGATCCTTCTGGGGGTGATCACGTTGGGTGCCGCGTTGGCAATGATCCTGAGCCGCGGCAGCGGCACCGGGGTCACGCCCAGTGCAGCCGCGGTGCCGGCGAACTCCCTCGATCAGATCATGCAGGACCGCGGTCTCACGCCGGACGAGGCGGAAGCGGCGCTGAAGACCTTCGTGCCGCCCGGCAAGCACGACGAATTCATGATGATCACCTCGGGTGGTCACCGCGGCAGCATTCTCCTGTACGGCATCCCGTCGATGCGCCTGCTTAAGGAGATCCCGGTCTATGCACCCGACACGTGGCAAGGCTGGGGACAGGGGGACACCGACAGCGCCGAGGTGCTGAAGAACGGCAGCTTTGGAAAAGGGTTGCCAGTGCAGACGTGGGGTGATCTGCATCACCCGCAAATCTCCCTCACCAATGGGAAATACGACGGTGAGTGGGTGATCGCCACCGACAAGAGCGCCGGACGCGTCGCCATCATCTCACTGCGCGACTTCAAAACGAAGAACATCTTCAAGATCCCGAACGCCAACTCCGACCACCACGGCGTGTTTACCGACAACAGCGAGTACATCATCGTCAGCACCTTTTTCCCGACGCCGTTCAGTGAGCCGAACGGCTATGCGCCCATCGAGCAATATCAGACCAAGTACCGCGGCACCGTGAGCTTTCTGCGCTTCGACCGCACCAAGGGCGAGATCGTCGTTCCAGAGTCCTTCCAGGTCGAGCTGCCGCCGTACTTCCAAGATCTGTCGATTGCCGGGCGCGGCCCCTCCGACGGCATGTTCTTCATCAACTCAATGAACACCGAGATGGCCACTGGTGGCGACATGGAAGGCAAGCCGCCGATGGAGATCGGCGCCTCGCAACGCGAGATGGACTATCTGCACGTCCTCGACTGGAAGAAGGCGGTGGAGGTCGCGAAGGATGCGTCGAAGACCAAAGTCGTCAACGGCATCAAGGTCATCTCACTGCCGACGGTGATCGCGGAGAACCTGATGTACTTCGTGCCCGAGTCGAAGAGCCCCCACGGCGTCGACCTTGTCCCAGGCGGCGAGTATGTCATCGTCTCCGGCAAGCTCGATCCGCACGTCAGCGCCTACTCGGTCGAGAAGATCAAGAAGGCGATCGCGGACAAGAACTTCGAGGGCAAAGATCCATTCGGCATCCCGATCCTCAAGTACGACGCCTGCCTCGAGGCGCACATCCAGACGGGCCTCGGCCCACTGCACAGTGTGTTCGACAACCAGGGCAACGGCTACACGTCGCACTTCCTCGATTCGACGGTGGTGAAGTGGACCATCGGCCCGCCCTACAACCCGCCCGACAAAGCGTGGAAGGTCGTCGACAAGGTCTCGGTCCATTACAATATCGGCCACCTGCAGGCGGCAGGCTCGAACACCCGCAAGCCGTGGGGCCGCTACCTGGTCGCGCTCAACAAGTGGTCGGTGGACCGCTTCCCCAACATGGGGCCGCTGCATCCGCAAAACCTGCAGCTCATCGACATCAGTGGACCCAAGATGAAGCTCCTCTCAGATACGCCGACGATCGGCGAGCCGCACAACTCGATGATCATTCCGATCGAGATTCTGCAGCCGTGGGCGGTCTATCCGGAGGTCGGCTTCGATCCGCTGAAGATGAAGCACTCCGAGTACGCGACACTGCAAGGTGAAGAGTCGATCAAGCGCGACGGCACCACCGTCACCGTCAACGGCACCGTGGTGCGCTCCCACTTCAAGCCCGACATCGTGCGCGTCAAGGAAGGCGACAAGGTCGTGTTCCATTGGACCAACGTCGAGACCGCGGAGGACGCGACGCACGGTTTCGGCCTGCACGGCTACAACGTCAACCTGTCGATCGATCCCGGAGCGACACAGAGCGCCGAGTTCATTGCCACCAAGGCCGGTGTCTACCCGTACTACTGCACGGAGTTCTGCTCCGCGCTGCATATGGAAGTCACCGGTTGGCTTCTGGTGGAGCCGAAGAAGGACGTCAAAGGCTAACGAGGTCCGACGGAGTTGTGTGATGGAAGATCCCGTTACGCAAGCCGCTGTCCCGGTGGCCTCAACTGATGCGAGTGGACACGCGTCCGATCAGGCAGCCATCCTCACCATCGTGGCGGTCGCGATGCTCGCGTTGGTCCTCGCTTGGATGCTGCCGTGGTGGATCATGAAGGCGCGCGCGCCCCAGTATGGCCAGCGCATCCTGGTCATTGACGTGGGGCCGCGCAACGTCAACGGTGACGTGCGCGAGATCGACAATCTGGGACACTATGTCGGTATCCCGCCGATGGGCGGGCTCGCCCGTTTCGAGCGAACGCTCGCCCCCCTCGGCTTGAGCGGCGCCCTGCTCGGGATTCTCCTCGCCCCGTGGCTGCAGCGCCGCTGGATGCGGCTGCTCGTGGTGCTGCCGGCGCTGCTGATGCCGATCATCCTGCTCGTCGACTTGAAGTTCTGGATGACTAAGGCGGTGAACGATCGCGATCCGGAAGCGGCGCTGACGTTGACCAACCGCATCAATCCGAAGCTGTTCGGTGACTACGACGTTGGGCAGTTCAAGGTCGCGACCGAGCTTGGCGGTGGCTTCTACCTCGCCGGGCTCGCCGGCCTGCTCGGCTTCGGTCTCGTCTTCACCGTGCCGCTCCCGTTGCCGAAGCGCCATGGCGCGCGCCAAGCCGCGGGCGGCCACGCCGCACCACATGGCATGCACACGCGCGTCATCGTCATCCTCGCCGGAGCCGGGGTAGCCTCTGGCGTTGCGCGGGCACCGGCGGCGGTGCTGGTGGTCGGCGGGGAGCACCCGACCATCACGCAAGCGCTGGCCGCCGCCCGCGACGGCGACACGGTGATCGTGCCGAGCGGCGTGCACCGCGAGCACGTCGTGATCAACACGCGTGTGCGGCTGGTGGGCCGGCCCGGCGCCGTGATCGACGGTGACAACGACAGCACCGTCCTGCGCATCACCGCACCCGGTGTCGAGGTGCGCGACCTCACCGTGCGCAACAGCGGCAGCACCTACACGACCGAGGACGCCGGCATCCGCATCGATCACGCACCCGACGTGCGCATCGTGGATACGCGTATCGACGACACGTTGTTCGGCATCTTTGTCGTCAACGGCGATCACTGCGACATCGAAGGCTCGACGGTGATCGGCAAGGATCTTCCCGAGGTGCGCCGCGGTGACAGCATCCGGCTGTGGTACTCGAGTGGCTGTCGGCTGGTCGGCAATCACATCGAGCGTAGCCGCGATCTGGTCATCTGGTACTCGGCCAACACCGCCGTTGAAGACAACGTGGTCCGCACGAGCCGCTACGGGCTGCACTACATGTACTCCGACCACAACGTCTTTCGTCGCAACCGCTTCGAGGACAACCAGGTCGGCGCCGCGATCATGTACAGCCGCGGCATCGAGCTCACCGAAAACGCCTTTTCGTTCTCCAACGGTCCCTCGGCGTATGGGCTGCTTCTCAAAGACGCTGACGATGTGTTCATCGTCGAAAACCGCTTCATTGGCAACGCGACGGGGTTGTTCTTCGATGGCGCACCGCAAGCGAGGGACGGGCGCGTCGACGTGCGCGGCAATATCATCGCCCGCGGTGACGTCGGCGTCGCCATGCAGCCGCTCTCGAAGCGCATCCGCTTCTGGGACAACGCGTTCCTCGGCAACCGCACGCAGGTGCAAGTGCTCGGCACCGGCAGCGCCGAAGGCAATGTGTGGGCGGTCGACGGGCGCGGCAATTACTGGAGCGACGCGTTCGTCTACGATGCCAACGGCGACGGCATTTCCGAGATCCCGTATCGCGTCGAAAGCACGTACGAGGTGCTCGCCGACCGCTATCCCACGCTGGCTTTCTTCGACGCCACCCCGGCAGCGGAGGCCATCGATCTCGCGGCGCGGCTGTTTCCGATCTTCGCGCCGCGGCCCAAGTTGACCGACCCGCATCCGCTGGCGCACGCGCCGCTCACGGCGTGGACGCGCACGGACGACGCAATCACGGGCGTCGGCTTTACGGTTACAGGCGGCGGCATGCTCGCACTCGCCGCCGCGGGCGTGGCCGTTGCGAAAGGAATGCTCGCATGATCGTCGCCACCGACCTCTGCCTGACGCTCGAGGAGCGCGTCATCCTCGATCACGTGTCGTTCAAGGTCGCACGTGGCGAGTCCGTCGCGCTCGTTGGACCGAACGGCTCTGGGAAGACGAGCATCCTGCGCTGCCTGCTCGGTCTCGTGCCGTTCGAAGGGCGTATCCTCGTGCACGGACACGACGCCGTGCGCGAGCCGATCGCAGTGCGCACGCTGCTGTCGTACGTGCCGCAGAAAGCCGCCTTCGGCGACGCCCCGGCTGCCGAGGTACTGGCATTCGTTGCCACGCTCCGGCGCATCGACCGGGCACGCATCCCAGAGACGTTGCGCGCGGTGGGCTTGGAGGCGCACGCTAGCGAACGCGTGCGCACCTTCTCCGGCGGCATGCAGCAGCGGTTGTCACTGGCGCTGGCGCTGCTCTCCGACACGCCGGTGCTGCTCCTCGATGAGCCAAGCGCGAGCTTGGACCATGACGGACAGCAGACGTTTTTCGACATCGTCGCGCGGCTGCGCAAACGCGGGCACACCTTGCTCCTCGCATCGCACCGTCCGGAAGAGGTCGAGAGCCTGACCGATCGGGTCCTGCACCTCGACTGCGGCCGCATGGTGGGTGACGTTGCGCCGCCGACTAAGCTGGCGCGAGTGATTGCGCTCAGCGCGCGGGGAGAGCGGCGATGAGACTCCGTGAGATCGCATTGGTTGCCGCGCGCGAGGTGCGCGATGCGCTGCGCAGCCGGTGGTTTGTCCTGGCGGCCGGCTGCTTTTTCGCTCTGTCGCTCGGCTTGTCGATGCTTGGGCTCGCCGGCGCGCAGCGCTCCGGACTCGCCGGCTTCGATCGCACCACGGCGAGCCTGCTCAACCTAGCCCTGCTCTTCGTGCCGCTGCTGACGTTGTCGCTCGGCGGGCTCGGCATCGCCGGAGAGTTGGAAGATGGCTCGCTGGCGATGCTGCTGTCCCAGCCGATCACACGTTTCGATGCGTATGCCGGGAAGTACCTCGGCCTGCTGGCCGCCGTGTCGGCGTCGATCCTCGTCGGCTTCGGCGCCACCGGTGTCATCGTCGGCGTCTCGGCAGGCGGTGGGAACGTGCGCGGTTTCGCGACGCTGGTGGCGCTGACGCTGCTGCTCGGCGCAGCAACACTTAGCATCGGCACGCTACTTTCGGTAGCACTGCGCACCCGCGCCCGAGTGATCGGCGCGGCCTTCGCGGTGTGGTTGCTGCTCGTCTACGTGTCCGACCTAGGCACCATCGGCCTGACCATCGCGCGCAATCTCGGCCCGGCACAGATCTTCATCTTGGCGTTGCTCAACCCGGTGCAGCAGGCACGCGTGCTCGGTACGCTGACGCTGTCGCAGCGGCTCGATGTCCTCGGTCCGGTCGGCGTCTTCGGCCTCGACCAGTTCGGCATGGTGGGCCTCACGGTGCTCCTGCTCAGCGTGCTGGTGGCAACCGCTGCGGCACCGCTGGCATGCGGATACGTGTGGTTTCGGAGAACGCCGGTCACATGAGGAGACTCGCCATCACCATCGGAATCGGCATTCTCGCTCTCGTCGGTGGCATCGTGTTTCTCTGGCCGGCGCAGGGTGTGGGCTCGGAGCCGATCCACTACGGTCGCGACACCTGTGCCCATTGCCGCATGCACATCAGTCAGCCGGGCTTTGGGGGCGAGATGAGAGACCGCACCGGCGCGCTCACAAAGTACGACGACCTCGGTTGTTTGCTGCACGCGATGATCGCGCTCCACCAGGAAATCCCAGAGGCATGGGTCGAAGATCACGCCGGTGCTGGTTTCGTCCCCCTGCTCACGGCGCACCTGGTTCGCACCAGCGCCGGTGATACGCCGATGGGCTCTGGGATCATGGCGTTCGGCGACGCCGCGGTGGCTGCGGCGTATGCGCAAGCGCACAACGGCGACATGGTGCAGCTCGAAGATGTGGTGAAGGACCCGGCGCGTTTCGCGCTGGGTGCAAAGGACCCAGCGCACGCTGCTGGCAAGGTGGAGCGATGAAGAAACCAATCGTGACAATTGTTGTGGCCATGCTGCTCGCCGCCCCTGCGTGGGCCGACGAAAAAGAGGGGCACCACGCGCCGCGGCCGCTGACGGCGGCGGAGGCCGCCGCCGGGAAGCCGCTGTATCTGCGTGAGTGCAGCGGCTGCCACGGCGAGCGTGGCAACGGTGCCGGCCCCGCAGCGGACTTCGTCGATCCGCGCCCGCGCGACTTCACCAAGGGCCGGTTCAAGTTCCGCACCACGGAGTCCGGCAGGCCGCCGGCTACCGCCGACATCTTGCGCACCATCCAGCACGGCATTCCGGGAACAGCGATGCCGTCGTTCGCCTTTCTGACGGACGACGAACGCACGAAGATCGCCGCGTACGTCCTCAAGCTCGCCGACCTGCTCGATGAACCGGAGCCCGAGCCCGTTCACGATCCCGGCCAGCCACCCGCGGTCACGCCAGAGATCCTTGCTAAAGGCAAGCAACTCTACGGCGACGCTGGCTGCGCCATCTGCCACGGCGACCTCGGCAAGGGCGACGGGCAATCCGCCAAAGACCTCAAGGATGCAGACGGCCGTCCGATCAAGCCACGCGACTTGACGCAAGGCATCTATCGCGGCGGCGCGGAGCCGCGCGACATCTTCACGCGATTGGCCACCGGTGTGGATGGCACACCGATGCCGTCGTACAAAGATTCGATCGATCCACCCGAGCTGTGGGCGCTAACGCAGTACGTGCTCTCGCTGCATGTCCCGCAGGCGCCGAAGCCGCACGCGGCTGATCCGATCGAGGCCGGCCGCGAAGTGGCGGCGAAGTACAGCTGCCGCGGCTGCCACGTGCTCGACGACGGCAAGGGCGGTGATGTCGGCCCGGACCTCCGCGTGTCGGGGCAGAAGCTGTTCCCCGAGTGGGTGCGCGCCTTCCTCACCGCGCCGCGCGACTACGGCAAGATCTACCCGTGGCGCGTCTACCGCATGCCGGATCTCCGCTTGAGCGACGACGAGGTCGAGGTGATGACCAAGTACCTCGCCGCCATCGGCAAACGGCGGGAGTCGCCGATCACGCTGCCCGACGCCGCGGCCTTCCCCGAGGGCAAGCTCGGTGAGGGCAAGTTGATTTACTTCTTGCGCTGCACTGAGTGCCACAATCTCGGCACCGTTATTGAGACACCGTTGGTCAAGCAGCAAGGCCCCGATCTGATCCGCGTCGCACGCCGTGTCGACTACGAGTGGGCCAAGCAGTGGATCTTGAACCCGCGGCAGATCGACCCGAAGACCCGAATGATCGCGCCCGACATCACTCCCGAACAGGTCGACGCGGTGCGCATGTTCGTGTGGAAAACCGCGATCGACGCGGGCAAACAGGCCGCCGCCGACGGACAGCCACATTTCGCACAGGCGCGGTAGGCAGCGCTCGGTACCAGTATCGAGGATGCTTCCGATGCGACGAGGTGCACGCACGATACCGGACCAATCCGCAGAGCACGCCATCTCGTCGGGACGTGGTCGGCGCTCCGTTCGCGTTCATGGTACAGTCGCCGCGTGGTAGAGGTCACACCGACGTCCGAGGTCGACCACCCTCGTACCTCTTTGGCGGCGGCGCCACCGACTCATGTGCCGTGGCGTCGCGAACCGTTTCGCATCTTCTTTCCGCTGGGTGTCCTTCTCGCATGGCTCGGCATCAGCCACTGGCTGCTGTATGCGATTGGGGCGACGACCACCTACTCGTGCCTCTTCCACGGGTTGGTGCAGATGCAAGCCTTCATGATGGCGTTTGCCATCGGCTTCCTGCTCACAGCGCTGCCGCGGCGCACGCAAACGAAGCCGGTCTCTGCGGGCGAGATCGCGGCGATGGCCACGGCGCTGATTGTCGTGGCTGGTGCCGCGATGGTGGAGTGGTGGATGATCGTCGAAGCTGCGTACGCCGCATTGTTCGTGCTACTCCTCCAGTTCGCCATCCGGCGCTTCCTGGGGCGGGAGGCGGGCCGCCGTCCACCAGCGGCGTTCGTGCTGATCCCGTTCGGCGTTGCACACGGGGTCGGTGGCGCGGTGTTGATCGTCGTATCGACACTGCGCGGCGTCCCGGCATGGACGATGGGGCTGGGAAGGCTCTGCGTCGAGCAGGGGGTCTTTCTCTGCTTCGCCATCGGTGTTGGCGGCCTGGTGTTGCCATTGATGAGCGGAGGAGCACCGCCGCCGGACCTCGACGCTTCGCCGCGGGAACGTCGGAAAGTAGTTGTCTATGGGGCCGCCGGTGCTGGCATACTGCTGAGTCTGATCCTGGAACAGCTCGGCTGGGCGCGCGGGGGGCCGCTCGTGCGGGCCATGGTCGTCACTTCGGGACTCGGGGTCGGAGCGGCGGCCTGGCGCAAGCCGGCGAGACCTGGCGTCCATCGCAAGTTGGTGTGGCTGTCGGTGTGGCTGATGCCGATTGGGTTGGCGGTCTCCGGTCTCTGGCCGGACTACCGGGTTCCGGCTTTGCACATCCTGTTCATCGGCGGATTCAGTCTGATGGCATTCGGCGTGGCGACGCACGTCGCGCTCAGCCATCTCGACATGGAACAAGATGCACTCGGGCGACCGCCCGCAGTGGTGGTGCTCGGGGTCCTCTTCGTGATCGCCTTGTGTGCGCGCCTCGCCGCCGACATGAGCGCGACGTACTTCGTGCACCTGGGCTGGGCCGCGGCGGCTTGGCTGATCGGCTCGGCCGTATGGCTCGGCTTCCTCGCGCCGAAATTCCTGCGGCGCGTTCCCTAGATTGCGGATCTCTTCCCACGTTCGGGATCGATGCGCCACGTATCGCTGGAACGATGGGACAGTGGCGGTGCGGTGCTTGCTCCTGCTGGGCATCGTCATGACAGAGTGGAAGTTTGACCAGTCGCCGATGGTAGCGATCTGGGAGGTGACCCAGGCGTGCGATCTACGTTGCGTGCACTGTCGCGCTAGCGCCATGCCGCGGCGTGGTCCCCGCGAGCTCTCGCGCGGTGAAGCGGTAGATCTCATTGACCAACTCCACGAATTGAAGCCCGGCGTGCTGGTCCTGACCGGTGGTGACCCGCTCAAGCGCCCCGATCTCTTCACTCTCATCGGCACCGCGGTGCGGCGCCAGCTCAGCGTGGCCATCACCCCGAGTGTCACCCCACTGCTCACCACGTCAGCGATCCAGCGTCTTGCCGCCGCGGGTGTCAGCCGCATCGCGCTCAGCCTCGACGGCCCGGACGCCGCCACACACGATGCGTTCCGGGGCACGCCCGGCGCGTACGCTGCGACGCTCGAGGCCATCGCGGCCGTGCGCGCGGCGGGCGTGCCATTGCAGATCAACACAAGCGTCTCGCGCAGGACCGTCGATTCCCTCGCGGCAACCGGCCGAATCGTGGCGGAGTTTGCCCCCGCTCTCTGGAGTGTGTTCTTCGTGGTGCCGGTTGGCCGCGCCGCGCGGGACCAGCAGTTGGACGCTGCGATCTGCGAGCGGCTGTTCAACGATCTCTACGAATGGCGCTGGGCCTACGGCTTGCCGGTGAAGACGACCGCAGCGCAGGCTTTTCGGCGCGTGGCGTTGCAGCGTGATATGGAGCTGCGGCGCGCCGGGCAAGGTCGTACCCAACCCCGCTTGCATCCGGCGGCCGTTAACGATGGCAAGGGCTTCGTCTTCGTTTCGCACACCGGTGAAGTCTATCCCAGTGGGTTCTTGCCGGTCAGCGCCGGGAATGTGCGTCAAACGCGGCTGGCAGCGATCTACCGCAGCCACGCGTTGTTTCGAGCGTTGCGGACGCCCAACCGGCTCGAGGGCAAGTGTGGCCGCTGTGAGTTTCGCGTCCTGTGCGGTGGCTCACGCGCGCGTGCCTATGCCGTGACGGGGAATGTCTTTGCCGAAGACCCGGCCTGTGAATACCAACCGCCGGACCCCAGCAGCCGGGCAGATCCCATCTTGGGAGAGAGCAGAGTGTAGGCCCGAGTCTCGGTCCTCACTCGCGACCTCTTCGATGCCACGGCGCCTCCTTCGTCGCCGTCACCCAGCAGTGCAACAGCGTAGGGGACCTGCTGCGCCCACGTACCGATGCTCGACAGCAGGATCGCAACCCGGAACGTGCCAAAGCGGCGCGTCCAGAAAGCGTTTGTCGCTGATCCGGACGGCTACGTCTTGGCACTGATCTCGTGATTGGTGCCGCGTCGTGCCCCTGACGGGACGACGGGCGCGGCGTTGTCATCACCCGGCCGGGTTGAGATCCCGCAGGATCCCGTCGGCCTGCTGGGCGACCTGCGCGACAATGTCGGCCGCAGGTAGCAGGTCGTTGACCAGGCCACACGATTGCCCGGCGTAGAGGGCGGTCTTCTCGACGTCCCCCCGAAATCCGGTGCCGGCCGGGAATGCGGCGTAGCACGGCACAGGCATCGAGAAACCCCCGAAGTGCATTTCGCCGATGGCTTCACCTTCGTGCGGCCGCTGCCCGGTGGGGGGACGGCCGGCGCGCTCCCATTCGTCAACAACGCTGTTGCGAAGCACCCGATGCGGCGCCTCAGGCCAGCCGAAGTCGAAGAGCGTGCCGTGAAAGGTATCGGCGGCCGTGGCGCCAATGATGCGGCGCTTGTATGCCGCATCAGCGCCGCATTCGACGGAGGCCAGAAAGCGTGTCCCGAGCGCCGCACCGGCCGCGCCCAGCACCAATGCCGCCGCAAGTCCGCGGCCATCTGCGATGCCCCCCGCGGCCAGGACCGGGAGCGGGCGCACGGCATCGACCACCAGCGGCACGAGCACCAGCGTGGTGATCGTGCCGCGCACGTGGCCGCCCGCCTCGACCCCTTGCGCCGTGATCAGATCGACGCCTGTATCGCGCGCGGCCTTGGCCTCCTCGGGTGAACCGACCTGCAGCATGACTTTGACCCCGGCGCGATGCGCGGTCTCGACGTGCGGCGCGGGATCACCCCAGTACAGCGACAGCAGCGGCACGCGCTCCTCGATGCACACCTCCGCCTCCCCCGGTTGCAGCAGCGGCAGCAGCAGGTTGGCGCCAAACGGCTTGATGGTCAGCTCCCGGGTCCGGCGAATCTGGGCACGGATCATATCGGGCGGGAGACCGGCTACGGCCAGCATGCCCATGCCGCCGGCATTCGACACCGCCGCAACCAACTCGGGTGGCGACACGCTGCCCATTGGTGTTTGCATGATGGGGTAGCGGAGACCGAACAGTCGAGTGAAGGCCGTTGCGCGCATAGATCCTCCTCCGTAGGATTTCGTAGCCCACCCTACCGGTGCGGTCGAGGGGAATGTTGACCGCAACAAAGCCCCCGCCGTCGCCGGTAGCCGCAGGAGTGGTACAGAAGGGCGAGTCCAGGAGGTTCTCGCGCTGGCACGTCGGGCATTGCATCGGCGAGATTGGGATCGACGACCTCGCCACGAGCGCGCGGCAGATGCGACGGGTGTTGGCGCGCTGGCAGCGCAGCGGGCTAACGCTGCGGGAGTGTGGGCAGCCGCGTGGAATTCCGCGACCCGAGGGGTTGACAGATGCATACATGCGCATATATGCTCTCCTGGGAAATGAGCGGAAGCGCCACATCGTCCGTACCCACCCGCCGCAGCCGCGCGCACGCCGCCCAGGAGCTCGCAACGATTCTCGATTCGGAGTTGTTTCGCGCGTTGTGCGAGCCGGTGCGCATTGAGATCGTCAAATTGCTCACCGCGCACGGCCGCTCGGACGTACAAACGATCGCCGCGCAGGTCCCGCAAGACCGCTCCGTCGTCTCTCGCCATCTCGCGATCTTGCACCGCGGCGGCGTGGTGCGGCGCGAGAAGGTCGGGCGGCAAGTGTTTTTCGAGCTCGACGGACTGAACGTCGTCACGCGCATGGAGCGCATGATCGAACGGTTCCGTTCCATCATACCGCTGTGCTGCCCGCCACCCGGGGGCGCACCCACGAAAAGGAGAACGTCATGAGCAGCACCCAGACCCCACGGGCAGAGGAGGTTCGCGAACTGGTGCGCGGCCGCTATGCGGAGATCGCGCGTGAGGGCGGTGTGAGTCCCTCCACCGGCTGTTGCGGTCCACAACCGGCGCAGATCGCCGAACGCATCGGCTACTCCACCGCGGACACCACGGCGGTGCCGGAGGGCGCCAATCTTGGCCTCGGGTGTGGTGCACCGCTCACCGCCGCGGCGCTGCAGCCAGGTGAGACCGTCCTCGACCTCGGCTCGGGCGCGGGCTTCGATGCGTTTCTGGCGGCGCGCGGCGTCGGTCCCGAGGGGCACGTGATCGGCGTGGACATGACCGACGAAATGCTCGCCAAGGCACGCGCCAATGCCCGGCAAGCTGGCTTCAGCACCGTCGAGTTTCGCAAAGGCTACATCGAAGCGTTGCCGGTCGAGGACGCGAGCGTCGACGTCGTGATTTCCAACTGCGTGATCAACCTGGTGCCGGACAAGGCGGCGGTGTACCGCGAAGTGGCGCGCGTGCTGCGGCCGGGCGGGCGGATGGTGATCAGCGACGTCGTGCTCAATGAGCCGCTGCCCGCGGCGGTGGCCTCGGACGTGGCCGCGCTCACCGGCTGCATCGCCGGCGCCGCCCTGCGTGGCGAATACTTGGGGACGATCGCCGCCGCTGGCCTGGCGGACATCGAGGTCCTCAGCGACCGGGGCTTCGGCGCCGTGGTGCTCACGATGGTACCCGAACCATTGCTCCGCAAAGCCGAGGCGGCGGCGATCGACGTCCAACGCGTCGCCGAGACGGTCCGCTCGCTGACCATCCGGGCGCGCACACCGCAGCGTGCGTGACCCCGGGCTCGGGCGTTCGAATCACCGCGGACGGTAGCGTCACCGCCTGGGCCTCAAATCCGACCAATCCAACGTCACCTGACAGCTCACCTTGCCCGAACCGCCACTGAAATAGCTCCCTGCTGATCTATCCGGCAATTTCCTACGCCGCTCGGACACTGGCATGCGAGGTGCACTGCAATACATGCGGGAACCAGCTTATGTCCAGCTCCAGTGTCGACGACACGCGTAAAGAACGCCCTGACAAGACCATCAAGCCCTTGGCGGCGCAGGCTCATCGGAAAGGCCTGGAAGCGACCACTCAGGTTCGCCAGCGTGAAACACAGGGAGCGGCACCCGGCCGCCCTCGCATTCCGGCCGCATGATGCGTTTCACCGGTGCCATACGGTCTCTCCGTGTTCGTGTCGGCCTTCTGTCGATAGCCATGTTGAGATCCAGAAGCCGGAGCGGGCTTCGGCTGGTACTGAGGAACTTCCCCGCGCTCTCCTGGCTTCTGCTGGCGCTCATCGCTGCGGGAACCTTCGTGCTGTACTTCGCACAGATGAAATTCCAGCAGCTAGAGCTGCTGTCGAATCAAGCCCGAGTCGTGATGGCCGTCACGAAAAGAGTCGGCGTGGAGTTCGAGCCGGCCGTCGAAGACCTGCTTCTGTTATCCGAATCCCCGGAGTTGGCTAACTTCGTGGAGCGTGGCGACGAAGAGAATCGCAGGAAGCTCGGCGAGGAGTTCGTTCGCTGGTCGCGGAGCAAGCGGGACTACTTCAAGATCCGGTTCCTGGATGCGGATGGGATCGAAGTGGTGCGTGTCAACTACAACCAGGGTTCACCCTACGTGGTCCCTGCCGCTGACCTGCAGCAGAAGTCAAATCGGTACTTCCTTACGGAAACGATGAAGCTCCGCAACGGTGAGCTGTATGTTTCGCCCTTCGACTTGAACCTAGACCAGGGTGTGATCGAAGCGCCACCTCATCCGACGATCCGGTTTGGCACCCCAGTCTTCGACCGCGCGGGGCGCAAGATGGGCGCGCTATTGTTCAACTTTGAAGGAAGGAAGCTTCTCGGCGAAATCCAGGGGGAAGAGGATCATGCGAAGTTTGCGGGGCAGGTTTTCCTGCTGAACGCCGAGGGGTACTGGTTGAAGGGGCCGACTCGGGAAGATGAATGGGGGTTCATGTACGGGGAGAAGAACGACCGTTCGTTTGCCAAGGCGTTCCCCGCGGCATGGACCAGAATCTCCGGTAACGATCAAGGGAGTTTCACCGACGCCAGTGGCTTCTTTGCGTTTCAGACGGTGTATCCGCTGACCGAGGCGCACCGGTTTGCAGCCGAGCAGACGCGGAACACGCTGGCCCAAGAACGGTTCCGTTCCTACACCTGGAAGGTGCTCTCCTACGCGCCGCCAGCGGTACTTGCGGCGCAATCACGGATGATCGTGTGGGGGCTGGGGGTACCCCTCGTTCTTGTGCTGGGGATCCTTCTGCCGGGTTCATGGGTGCTGGCCAAGACGAGGATTAGCCGCATCACCGAGCAGCGGCAGAGACAAGCGGATGTCGAGCAAACGCTCCGGACCGAGCGGGTGCTGCAGGTACTGCTGCGCATGTCCATGGCGGACACGTCACTTGGCCAGATGCTGGAACAGGCGTTGGATGTCATTCTGTCGATCCCTTGGCTTCGCATCTCGCAGGGCGGCATCTTTCTGGTTGAAAAGGATCCGGAGGTGCTCATCTTAAAGACTCAACGCGGGTTCGCGTCTCCGCCGCTCTCGTTGTGCGCACGTGTGCCCTTTGGCCATTGCCTCTGCGGTCGCGCTGCGGCGAGTGGCGAGATCGAATATGCCGCCAGTATAGACGCGCGACACGACGTTCGCTTCGAGGGAATGGGGCCGCACGGGCACTACAACATCCCGATCGTGCAGCTGGGGAAGGTGCTCGGCGTCGTGGTCCTCTATCTGAACGAGGGCGCGCCACGCGAGCAGTCCGCCGTGAACGTTTTGGAAGCCGTAGCGAACACGCTAGCCGGTCTGATCACCCGCAAGCGGATCGAGGAAGAACTCCGCTGGCGCAGCGCGGCCCTGGAATCCACGGCGAATGGGATCGTGATCACCGACCGCAACGGCCGCATCCTCTGGACCAACCCGGCCTTCACCACGCTCACCGGCTACAGCGCTGAGGAGGCCGTTGACCAGAACCCTAGGCTGCTCAAGTCGGGCAATCAAGACCAAGCCACCTATGAACACCTGTGGCAAACGATCCTCGCCGGCCACACGTGGCATGGGGAAGTGATCAATCGGCGAAAGAACGGCACCCTCTACCACGAAGAGATGACGATCACCCCCGTTCGGGACGCCGAAGGGGAGATCGCCAATTTCATTGCCGTCAAGCAGGATGTCACCTGGCGCAACCAGGCAGAGGAAGCCCTGCGAGACAGTGAGGCGCATTTCCGTTCGCTGATCGAGAACGCGACCGATCTGATTGCAATTCTGGAGATTGATGGGACCTATCGCTACGCCAGCCCTTCCTACGTGCACGTACTGGGGTATCAACCCGCCGAGTTGATCGGAAAGCCCAGCTTCGCGCTCATTCACCCCGATGACCTCCCGGCCGCAATTGAAGCGTTCGCCCAGGGCATGCGGGATCCCAAGGTGGTGCGCTCTGTCGTGTATCGCCTGCGGCACAAAGATGGGTCGTGGCGGCACTTCGAGACGCTCGGCAAAGGCCTCAATGGCGAGGCGACAGGCGCCATCATCAACTCCCGCGACGTGACCGAGCGCAAGCGGGTGGAGGCGGCACTGGTGACGAGCGAGGCGAAGTTCCGCACGCTGTTCGAATCGTCGCGCGACGCCATCATGACCCTCTTCCCGCCCGACTGGAAGTTCACCAGCGCGAACACCGCGACCGTCGAGTTGTTTGGCGTAAAGGACGAGGAGGAATTCACGTCGTTGGGCCCTTGGGCCGTTTCGCCGGAGCGGCAACCGGACGGTGAGCTTTCTTCGGCCAAGGCGACGCGGATGATTGAGACAGCGATGGAGCGGGGGGCCCACTTCTTCGATTGGACGCACCAGCGGATCGACGGCGCGTCTTTCCCCGCGACGGTGTTGTTGACCCGCCTGGAACTGGAGGGAGCGACAGGGCTTCAGGCGACGGTTCGCGATATCACCGAGCACAAGCGGATAGAGATGGATTTGCGGGAGGCGAAAGATGCCGCCGAGACCGCCAACTGCGCCAAGAGCGAGTTCGTGGCCAACATGAGTCACGAGATCCGCACGCCGATGAACGGCATCATCGGCATGACCGAGCTGGCGCTGCAAACCGAGCTGACCGCCGAGCAGCGCGAGTACCTGCAAATGGTGGCCGCCTCCGGCGACGCACTGGTGACGGTGATCAACGACGTGCTCGACTTCTCCAAGATGGAAGCCGGCAAGCTCGATCTCGATGCCGTCGACTTCGATCTGCGCGACAGCCTCGGTGAAACGATGCAGGCACTGGCGTTGCGGGCGCACGTCAAGGGACTGGAACTCGCCTGCGAGGTGCGGCCGGACGTGTCGGAGATGCTGGTGGCCGACCCGCACCGCCTGCGGCAGATTCTCACCAACCTCGTCGGCAATGCGATCAAGTTCACCGAGCAGGGAGAGGTGGTGCTGGTGGTGGAAATGGCTGATGGCGAACCGCCTGTCGCCCGGGAAGAGGGGGACGGCCATACACCCTCAGCCATCTGCCATCTGCGTTTTTCTGTGCGCGACACGGGCATCGGCATTCCGGCGGAGAAGCAACAGGCAATCTTCAATGCCTTCGAGCAGGCCGACGCCTCCACCACGCGCAAGTACGGTGGCACCGGACTGGGACTGACGATCTCACGCCGGCTGGTGGAGATGATGGGCGGGCGCATCGGGGTGGAGAGCGAGGCAGGACGGGGCAGCACGTTCCACTTCACCATGCGCTGCGCGCGCTCCCCGCAACCGCTCACCCGCCACGCGCTCCCGGCGGCAGACCTGCGGGACCTGCCCGTCTTGGTAGTCGACGACAACGCCACCAACCGCCGCATCCTCAACGAGATGCTCGTCCATTGGCAGATGCGGCCGACGACGGTAAACGGCGGGGAGGCGGCGCTCGGGTGTCTGCTGCACGCCGTGGCCGCCGGCACGCCGTTTCCCTTGGTACTCATTGATGCGCACATGCCCGAGATGGACGGGTTCGAGTTGGCCGATCGGATCACGCACACCCCGGCATTGGCCGGCGCTACCATCATGATGCTGTCATCCGCCGGCCTGACGGGCGAAGCGGCGCGCTGCCGGGAGTTGGGCGTGGCGTCCTTCCTGACCAAGCCGATCCGACAGTCCGAGCTGCTCGATGCCATACGGCTGGCCTTGGGCAGCGTCACACTCGCTGAACCCCGTCCGGCGGTCAGCCTGGAATCGTCTCTCCCGCCACCGCGGCACTTGCATGTCCTGCTGGCGGAAGACAACGCCGTGAATCAACGTCTGGCCGTGCGGCTTCTGGAAAAGCGGGGTCATACGGTGGTGGTGGCCCACAACGGCCGCGAGGCGCTGGCCGCCGTCGCGAACGACGCGTTCGACCTGGTGCTGATGGATGTGCAGATGCCGGAGATGGACGGCTTCGAGGCCACCGCCCAGATTCGCCGGCGCGAAGCACAGGGGCCGGCACCCGTCCGCCGCCGCATCCCCATCATCGCCATGACGGCGCACGCCATGCAGGGCGATGAGGAACGTTGCCTGGCGTTGGGCATGGATGGCTATGTAGCCAAGCCCATTCAGACGAAGCAGCTGTTCGCGATCATCGACAGCGTGATCTCGTACGAGGCCAGAGCGGCGTGAGTCCGCCGCAATTCCCAGGAACGGGCGGTTGGAAGTTGCACGAACCTCCCGCCGCTAGGGGGCCCGTGGGAAATCCCATAAAACGGATAGGATTTGATCCGGCGTCCTGGACGCAGCGGTCGTGAGCGGAGCGCGGCGAGAGGGTCAGCAGCGCGTGTGCGAGTCGCACGACGGGATGCCGGATAAATCTCGTTGAAGTGAGCCGCTGACCCACCGGCGGTTGTCGCTATGGGAATTGTTTGGGGCGGGGAGCGTGAGGCAGGTCACGCTCACCCGTACTGCAAGGCCCCCCTTCGCTTGCAACTTCGTTGATGAGCCCGAAGAGGCAAACTGGGCAATTGGACGGCCTGGCTGCCCGGTGTCTACTGGAAATGTCGCTCCACCGCGCAGTGCCACTAGTAAGTTTCGTTTCGAAGTCGGAGTCGGGCGAGCGGCGGGTCGACGTGATCGAGCTGCTGGCGTTTGCCGATGTGTACCGCGTGCCGATCACCGATTTCTTACCGCGGAGGTCGGTCCGCAAGACCGGCTAACGGAATCGCGTCAAATAGCGCCCGTGCTCCAGCCCCGAAACCGCCCTTCTCGCCACGGAGAATACGCGAGGTGTGCCGATCGCCGCGGGACCTGGGCGACCCTCCCCGACCGGTGGCGGGCGGGGCGAGGCGCGTGCCGGGCGCATCTTCGAAGGGCGGTACCGTTGTAGGTCGGCGGCGCTTATCGGGGCGGCGAGTAGCGCGGAAAAATCTGCGCGTGGGTAGTCCCATCTCCGTCGCCAGTTGGATGCACAGCACGCGGTCCAGCGGCCACGCGCCGGAATCGGCGAGGTCAAACGCCAGGTGTAGGACGCGACGGCGCTCAGTCTTTTGGCGGCTACGACGGCGCGCACCAGCAGCTCGAAGTCGAAGTCGTGGTTCGCCGGCTCCCGGAATGGAATGCCGTAGTATTCCACCCACGCTTCCGCGTGGTTCGACTGCCGTGGAATCGATCGTGCGGACTGCCTTTTCAAGGGCAGCGTCTTGACAAGACGAAGGGCTGGCCGATAAGGAAGCACGACATCAGAGGCGGGGATGAGACGTGTCCGGAAGGTGCTCGGGTTGTCAGGCGCGGAACGCCGCCAGCTTGCGGCGGCGGTCGTTGTGGTAGCAGCGACCCGCCTCGGGCTCTGGCTCCTTCCCTTCCGGATTTTTCGTCCCATGCTGGCGCGGGTGACGTCCCGTCCCCGCGGCCCTGGCGCTGATGAAACGATCGTCGATAGGATTGCTTGGGCGGTGTCAACGGTGGCAGCGCGCGTGCCCCGCGGCACCTGTTTGACGCAGGCCTTGGCCGCGCAAGTTCTGCTTGCCCGCCTCGGTGAGCGCTCTACGTTGCGCATCGGAGTTGCGCACGATGAACGTCTCGGTGTTCGAGGCCACGCCTGGCTCGAGCATCGCGGGAGAGTTGTCATCGGTGGCGCGGCGCTCGACGGCTATGTCCCGCTACCTTTCTTGGAGAAACAGTGGGCAGAATGGCGCCTGGCGGCGGCTGCCGCACGGCAAACGGAGGTGTGATCATGGACGATCGCGACCCGACGGCGAAACGAGACACTGAAAGCACGGAGCAGACCGTCCGTGTGAGGCGCCGCTACCGTTCGCCCGTGCTGACGGAATATGGCAGTGTTGAAGACCTCGTGGACTCCGGCGTGCTCGGGGATGGTCCGTCTTCCGTGTAGTGGATTTTCCTTGCAGCAGTTGGGCAAGCACGGTGGCCGCACGGCGCGGCAAACGGAGGTGTGATCATGGACGATCGTGACCCGACGACGAAACAAGACACCGGAAGCGCAGAGCAGACCGTCCGTGCAAAGCAGCGCTACCGCTCGCCCGTGCTGACGGAGTACGGGAGTGTTGAGGACCTCGTGGACTCCGGTGTGGTAGGATCGGCGGTATCTTCTGTCTAGGGGTTTCCTTCGTCGCGATCACACATGACGGCGCGTCCTTTGGTTGGGAGCGCGCAGGCGAGCGTATGAGGGCGCAGCTAGCCTACGGAGTGCGGCTGGAGGGTGAGATCCCCGTAGATGGATTGCCGGTGGCCTGCGGCAGCGAGCTCGCCACGGTGAAGGTCGTGATGGAGCAGCCTTCCAGCGGCACTCAGCGGGAGATACTCGCGCCGCCGGATGCCGAGTTTCTGGTCCGCGGACGGCCGTTGTCGCTCCGCGTGAACGGTGGCCTCGAAATCCGCTGGCATGGTGTCGCCACCTTCCGCTGGACCGTCGGCGAGGCGCTCATCAAGTGCGAACGCGAACCCGGGGGGAGTCTCGCCCAGGTCCAGCACTTGTTCCTTCAGTATGCCCTCCCGCTGCATCTCCTCGTCGAACGCCGGCTGCAGTTCCTGCACGGTGGAGCGGTGCAAATCGGCGCTCACGCGGTCGGCTTTCTCGCCCCGTCCGGTGCCGGCAAGTCGACCCTGGCGGAGTATTTTCTGCGGCGCGGTCATGGGTTCCTCGCGGACGATAAGCTGGCTGTCGTCTGCCGCCGGCAGCAGTTCATGGCGGTGCCGAGTACCCCGCTCTACAGCATTGATGAAGCGAAGGAACGGTCGAATCGTGCGGCGAACTTCGTGACCTGCCCGCTACCGCTCGCGGTGCTCTACTTGCTCGTTCCAGTGGACCGCGCGGCCAACCCGGTCATCAGTCCCGTGCGCACCGCCGAGGCACCGTTGGCCCTGGCCCGCCGCTGCGAGTTGGAGCTCCCGCCGCGCGTGCGGCAGCGGCTCCAGCTTCCCCCGCTGGTGGCGCAGCGGTTCCACGACTGCTCCGCGCTGGCATCTGTCGTCCGTGTCTCGCGTCTCTGCGTGCCGCGCGACCGTTCGCGGTTGCCGGAGGTTTACGACCTCATCATCACGGATATCGGCGGCTCCGTATGATCCAGCATCAGATCATCGGTCTGATGTACACCCGCACCTGCCCCCTCGCGTGCGGGCATTGCATGACCGAGTCTTCGCCACAGGCCAGGGGGCGCATGCGTCCTGAGCAGGTTCGGCGCTACCTTCCGGCCATTCGACGCTTCAGCAGCAGCGTCGCGTTCACGGGAGGTGAGCCGCTGCTCTTTCACGGTGAGATCGCCGACCTCACGATCGAGGCCAGACAAATGGGTCTCCAAGTCTCGGTCGTCACGGGGGCGGGATGGGTCAAGGACGAGGCGATGGCGCGGGTGCGGATCGACGCGCTGGCCGCGGCGGGGGTCAGCCGCATGGTCGTGAGTTGGGATGCCTATCACGAGGCGTTCGCTCCGCGGACGCACGTCGTGGCGGTCGTCCGTGCTGCGTGCGAAGCCGGCATCGCCGTCGACCTGCGCACGGTGCTTCCCGCCAATCGTCAGCTGGAGGACTATCAGGCGCCGTTTCGCGGCCTCCCCATTCGCTTCGAGTGCACGTTGCCGGCACAGCTGGGAACGGCGCGGAACCTGCCGGACGACGACTTTCAGTGGTCCGACAATCTGCCGAAGGGCATTTGCAAGGTGGTGCTGCGGCCGGTCATCGAGCCGGACGGGATGGTCTACGCATGCTGCGGGCCGGGACACTTCAGTCGCCGGCCCTCGCCGCTGGTGCTGGGCAACGCCGAAGAGACGCCGCTCGAAGAGATCCTGGCGCGCGGCGCTCGCGATCCGATTCTCGAGGCGATCAGTTTGATCGGCCCGCACGGCTTATTTCGTCTCCTGAAGGATCGGGACGGCGGGCCACGCATCGACACCCGGCGTCGCTACACCGGCATCTGCGAGGTGTGTCTGGACCTCAATGGTTCCCCGGACGTCGTCGCCGCGCTCCGCGAGCGCCTCGACGAGACCGATGCGCGGATTCTGCTGGCGGCGGCGCGCATGTGGGCGCAACGGAAGACAGCAATGCCGGCAGCGGATGACGCATCGGCGCCCGCCGGTTGAAGCGAGGTCCTTCGCGATGACAACCGTCACACTGAATGAAACGGTGCGTATTCCGGAGCGCATCACGTTCCGCCGTGTACGGGACGAGATGGCGCTGCTCAACCTCGACACCGGCGTGTACTTCGGTCTCGACGAGATCGGTGCCCGGATCTGGGAGCTACTCGCCGAACATCGCAGCCTGCAGGTGGTCGCAGAGCGGATGGCAGAGGAGTACGACGTCGCACCGACGCAGCTGCGAGAAGATTTGCTGCGCCTGACTCAAGAGCTGATCGCCAAGGGCCTCATCGAAGTCGGCTGATCATCACTTCACGACGAGGGGAATCTTCGACGACACAGTCGGACGGGCGGGGCGATGGCGTCTCACGGGGGTTCAAGGCAAAACGGGGGTGCGTGCGTTTATTTTTTTTCTCGGTACGAGACTCGGTCAGCTGGAGAGGGGAAATAGCGCACACACCCGCGGATCCGTTTAAACCCTGTGCCTCGCTAAAACTCCATCCGTGGGATTTGAGCTGAAATCCCTTGCCGATGCCGTGAGCGGGTGACATCTTTTGTCACACCAGGAGTGGCGAGCGGTGATCCGAAAGGCGCGGATGGGGTTTTGGCGAGGCACAGAAGCGGGAAGCGCGACCGCCTGCGGACTCAGCATAATCCGACGACCCCCTTCGCCGCTTTGCGCGACCGTGGTCGCCATACCTTACCCTCGGGACACGGATCGCTTCCAAGAAGCTGTACCTTTCGCGACGGGTTTTCGGCCAGGGAGTGTGCTACCGCGGATTCATGAGCAACGGGGTCGGTGAGACACGCGACAAACGCGTCACGCGTGACGTCAGCGTCTTGGCCCTCCGGGATCTGCTGGAGCACCCGCCCCGTGCCACCGTGGCCTTCATGGATGGTGGCGCCGTGGATCTCTTGCCGGCACGTGCTCGCTGTACCGCCGAGACGCATCAGTTCGGTGTCGTATCCGACACGCCCCTAAATCTCGACCATTGTGAAGTAGTGCTCGTGATCGACGCCGGGTCGAACTCTTGGTTTCAGCTGCGAGGGTTCTCCGTGCGCGGTGTGGCTATACGCGTCCAGCCGCCGGCCTCCGAAGGGTCGGATCTCACGTGGTATGCAATCGAGCCGCGGCGCATCCTGGCATGGGACTACGGCGCTATTCGGGAGGAGTGAACGGATGATGCTGGCCACCGATGCCCGGGTTCGTATGTTTCTGGAGCGTTCGAGCATCGTGCAGGTGGCGACGCTCTCACCGAAGAACCGCCCGTTTGTCACTCCGCTGTGGTTCGTCCTACACGACGGCGCCGTCTATATCACGTCGGGGTACGAGAGCTGGGCCGGCCGCAACGTTCAGCAACACGGCGAGGTCGCGCTGCTCTTCGTGGCCGACCGGGGAGCGCACGCCGATCAGGTGCTGCGCGTGCGGGGAACGGCGACCTGCCACCGCGGATTCCCACCCTTGGGCGTGCTGTGGCGCGTCGCGATGAAGTACTATCTGTCGCCGCGCGTGTTGGTCGTGGAGCTACGGAACGCGCGCAAATGGCGCCTGCGCAAACGCTACTACGGGCAGGTAAAGGGCGGGGCGGGATACCTCCGGGTCATCCCCGGCGCGTGCGAGTTCTTACAGCGGCCGTGAGCCCAACGAGGATTCACTTCCCTTGGCCTTGGCGTGCATGAGCAAGGCGGATGGATTTTTGGCGAGGCACAACCCTCCTTTCCCTATTTTTCGCTCTTGCAGATCCGAAGAGCGCCCAAGCGAAGTTGGGCCGCGCGACCTCGCCGCTTTCTGTCAGTTACAGATCCAGTTGCCCCCGATTAGCTTCGCAAGTGCGCCACTGCCGCCCACCGTGCAAGAGCCGCGCCTTTTTTCGTTCTTCGCCTCTCCCGATTCGGTCGATGCGGGACGACCTGACAGCCCATGTTCACGGCGTGTCAACGATGGTGTTACCGATCGTCGCTGTGCCGGCATACACCACCATGCCTTGGTCGAGACTAGTACTAGTACTAGTGGTGAGATCGCCTCCGACCGCCCTACGCCGCCGTCAGGGTCAGACCAGGTACCGTGCAGATCGAGGATGGTGTTGAGGCCCGGCTGCTGCAGCTGCCAGCCGCTGGCGTCGCGGAAGGCCATGGCGCCCGCGACGCCGACCGCCACTCCGGTCCCGTCGGGCCGCAAGAAGATGACGTTCATCTGCGGCAACCCCGGCGCCGCGCGGCTTTCGAACGTGCTGCCCTGCAACTCGTAGATCACACCGTTGATCAAACCGCCGATGGCAGCCACTTGAGTCGCATTGCCGTGCACCGTGAACATCCGCTCGTATCTTCCTGCAATGCTGCTTCTCCTCAAGCTCATCGTCTGGGCCGTTCGCGCCCTGGCACGTCGCAGCAATGCCACAGATGGCGGGCGGTGAGAGGCAAACGTCACCGCTTCGTTCGAATGGCAGGCAATTGGCGTCGCACACGGATTGTGTGTGAACGATCGGCGAGATTTGCGCGGAGCCCTCGACGTGTACGCTTCTTGCTGCCCGGGATCGCAACCGGCGCTGTAATGAACGATGCTGCTTGTAGATTGGCGTTGATGCTCTTTGCGGTTACGCTCGTCGCCGCGAGCCCGACGCAGGCGATGCCCGCACCTTCGGATACCGAAGATGCTGGACCGCACGTCACAATCCTCTCACCCGATCGAGGGGTGACGCTCGAACCCGGAGTCACGCTTCCGGTGGTCGTGCTCGCGTCGGACCAGGCGGGCGTTACGCTCATTCAATTCCGCACAGAGGGCGCCGTACTGGTTGCCGCCCGTGCGCTCATCTCGCCGCCCCGCAAGCTGGCGCTCGCAACCTTTGATCTGGCGATTCCACCGACTGCCGCCGACGGCGGCGTCATACGGCTGATCGCTGAAGCGCGAAACGTGGCGGGCGACTTTCGCACGGCACCGGACGTGACCATCGTGGTCCACCGGCCTTGCCGTCGCGACGGACGCGGCGTATGTCTGCAGAGCCCCACTCCTGCGTCGACGACGAAGGTTACTGTCACGGCGACCGCGATTCCCTCGCCGACGCCGACGGCGACGAGGACCGCGACGCCAACCAACACCCCGACGCCAACGCCGACTGCAACGGCGGCAAACACCGTGACACCCACGGCCACGCCAACCCCCACCAACAGCACCACGCCTACAGATTCTCCAACGCCTACTCCCACGGGCACTGACACGTCGACATCTACCGTTACCGCCACACCCACCATCACGCCGACGATGACCAGCACGCCAACGACAACCAACACACCGACGATAACCAGTACGCCAACGATAACGTCCACCTTCACCGCCACGTCGACGGCCACGCCCAGCCTCTACGTCGCAGCGGTCCTCGCCGACAATCCGATTGCATACTGGCGCCTGGGCGAGGCCAGCGGCACACTGGCCGTTGACCGAACTGGACACGGATACGACGGCACGTACGAGAATGATCCGACCCTCGGCGTACCTGGAGCGATTGCCAACGACAGCGACACGGCGGTTGAGCTCGCGGGCGACGCCGCGCAGTCGATCTTGGTGCCGGGTATGGCGGGGAACGCCCTGTTCACGGTGACCGCAGAGGCGTGGGTACGAACCACCGATGCCGGACAAGACGGCCTGGTCGTCGGCCAAGGTGGCTGGTTGCTCCGCGTGGCACAGCATGCGGGCACGCTCGTCGCTCAATGGTCGCTGGTCGGCGGCTCATTCTGTAGCATAAAGACCTTCGCGGCCGTCACCCCGATTGCCGACGGAAACTGGCATCATCTCGTCGGGGTGTTCGCGAACGGCTGGGCGCGCCTCTATGTCGACGGTGCCGAGGAGGTGTCCGGCCCGCTCGGCTTCTGCGGAAGCGCAGATGAGGTCTCAATCGGTGCCGCGCCGGACGGCAGCACGCCGTTCACCGGCGACGTAGACGAAGTAGCAGTGTACGCCGGGGGACTGACCGCGTCCAGAGTAGCAGCACACTACACCATAGGCACCAACAGGGCGATCGTACCGGGGACCTCACGTTACTATCTCGGCAACAACAACACGCTCAATCTCCCGGCGACACCGCAAGGCACCTGGGATGACACGAGCCAGAATACCGGCGCCTGGATGAGTCCCGTCAAAACCTTCGGTAGCCAGGCGTTCATCAGCCCCACCGAAAGCGTTGCCGTCGCCAACTGGAGCGTTCTGGGCGGCGTCTTTGAGACGCAAGCGCTACCGGCGCAGACGATTGCAGGGACGCTCAATTGGGTCCTGTCCGTTCAAGAATCCGCGGCTGCCGCGCATTTCAACTGGCACCTGCACGTCTGGGTAGCAGCCGGCGAGTCAAGCACGGTAAGGGGTGTGCTGCTCGACGACTACACCGAAGCGTCGGGTACCAATGAGTGGCCGACGACGCAGCAGGGTTGGGGACCGAATGGTGGGCCCCTCAGCCTCAACGCGGTGACCATTGCAGACGGCGATCACGTTGTCGTTGAACTCGGCTACGTTGCTCGTAATACGGACGCCACCATTTGCGCGGGGACTTTGCCCTACCACAGCGGCCTCGGTACTCCGGACGCAACCGTGGGCGACCTGGACATCACTCATCCAAGCTGGTTCGAGTTCAGCAATCTGGCTGTCTTCGCGCCTCCGACATCGACGCCGACGCCCAGCCCGGCACCCTAACGATCACGGCGGCCGGTACACGCTCGGGCGGGCGCCCACGCCCGTCGGACTCTCAGAGGTAGGCGAATGCGGCTGCCACGCGGTTGCGCCCCAGAGGGTGAGCTTGAGAAGGAGAAGCATCGCAGGACTGCTTCCCTTTGCAATGGCAAGTGACGATAGGAGAGGCGGTTGCGTTCCAAGCGCGGACGACCGATTCTCGGCTCAAAGTGCGGTGGATGGAGTTTTGGCGAGGCACAGGTAGCGACAACACACGAAATCCGGCGCCGCCACGAGGGCCAAGGCGTGCATCGCGGCACCTGCGGCGCGGCTACGGCTTCACGCCGGCCCTGATGAGACGCGGCGGCATCATCACGGTGCTGATCTGCACGCTGTCGAGCCCCCTGCAAATGACTTCTTGGAAGCATTGATAGCTGAGTCGCCGAAAAAATTGTGGATCCTGAGCGTCGGCGTGCAGCGGCGCGCGTCTCGTAGGCCGCGCGATCCGCCGTGGGTCAGCGCAGCGACTATACGCAGCCAACGCGGGGGCGCTGTCGGTATAGCCCGGGGCGCCCACGGGGAACGCTCGCCGAAGGTCTTTTCGGAGGTTTGTGGGAACGTAGACGCGCCACATTGTTTTCCAGTTCGTCAAGAGTGCAGAAGTCGCCGCGTGCAAAGGCGGCATCCGCGGCGGCGATCGCGCGCAGATCGCGCGGCGTCGGCGGCTCGTCGTCGAGCGGGATGACGCGGCGGATCGAGCGCTGGGCGGTGGTGCGGCGCGTGGCAGTGGCGGTCTTACGGGAGCGGCGATGTCTAGTCGTCGGTGCCATCCAGCTCAAGGTGTTTCGAACTGGAGCTGACGCCTTGGACGCTCCACGAACCGGCACCACTACCGGCACCAGCCCGAAAGAAGGGGGTGGGACGCCAAACCCAGTAAGGTGCCGCAGGTGCTGAACCGGCCAAGAAAAAGAGAGAAAGTGGCGGCGCGTGGAATCGAACCACGGACCTAGGGATTATGAGACCCTCGCTCTAGCCAACTGAGCTACGCCGCCTCGTGATGTTGTCGCCGGCAGGATCAACCGTCGTGCCACGCGCGCCTGCGGGCGATAAAGTGCGGGGATAGTAGCTGACTGTCCCTCGTTTCAGCAAGGCCGTCGCGTTTCACCTGCCCCCTGCGACGCCAGCCGCTAGCCCAGCCCGATTGCGGACGCGGCCCGGTGCGTGCAAGATGGCTCGGCCGAAATCGCATCTGAAGGGAGCTGCTGCGTTGCCGAGTCTCAGAATCATCTACGATGTGGCGGGGCGGGCGTCTCACAACCGGGCGCTGGTCCTCCAAAAGTATGCGCCGGCAGATTTCCACGTGTCGCTTGCTTCGCTGCGTCAAGCGGACGAAGTTCCCGCGGCGCTGGGCGATGATCCGGTCGACCTCACATTCTTGCTGCCGAACAGCCACACGACAGCGGTGCGCAACGCCTTGCGGCAGCAGCAGTGGCGGACGAAGCTGGTTGCCGGCTGGAGCGTCGGCGTCCCAGGCGCAATCGCCGCGTTCTTCGACCAGTACGGCGACGCGGACGCGTGGGTCATCAACAACCAGGCCGCTTGGAATCTGCTAGGCCGCCCGCCACGCACGTTCATGATTCCCAACGGCGTCGACCTCGACATATTCAACGTCCAACGGCCGCCGGAAGGGCGCCCGCCAAAGGTGCTGTGGATCGGATCGGAACGCCACCGGCGGTTGGAAGGCTATGACGACTTCATTCTGCCGCTGCGCGCACGGCTGCGCGCTCTTGGGATCGATTGCGAGCTCCGTTTGGTGGATGACTCCCATGGAACACAAGAACGCACGCCGCAGGAGATGGCGGCGTGGTACAACAGCGGCACCGTTCTGGTGTGCGCGAGTGATTCGGAAGACGCGCCGCATCCGGCCTTGGAGGCGGCGGCCTGCGGGTGCGCCGTCGTCGCGACGCGCGTCGGCAACCTCCCCGAGCTCATCCGCCACGACGTCAACGGCTACCTGGTCGACCGCAACGTCGAGGCGTTGGTCGCCGGCGTCACCGCTGCATGTGAGCGCTACGTGCGGCTCAGCCGGCAGATGCAGTCGGACATTCAGAGCTGGCACTGCGCCGCGCGCAGCACGGAGCTCTTCGCGCTGTTTCGCAACCTGCTGGAGGACCGGCCGCGGCGCGTGCCGCGACACGATCTGTCGAAGCAGGTCACGGTATTCGTCACCACGGTCGGTGCCCCCACGTTCGACATCTGCATGGAACGGCTACGCCAGCAGGACTGCACGTATCGGTTGCAGATCATCGACCGAGCCGCGCCGATGAACGCGGCGTTTCAGCGCATGTTGGATGAATGCGAGACCCCGTACTACGTGCAGGTGGACGAAGACATGCTGCTCTATCCGCACGCGGTGCGCACGCTGTACGAGCGCATCAGCGCCGCCGCGCCCAACGTCGTGCTGTTCGTCGCCGACCTGTACGACGTCCACCTGCGGCGCTGCATCCTCGGCGTCAAAATATTCCGGCACGGCATCGTCCGGCGCTATCCGTTCGCAACCATCGATGCCTTCGAGACCGCGCAACTGGCGGCTCTCGCCGCGGACGGCTACGTCTACGTGCGCTGCACTTGTGGCATTGCGCCGGTCGCGGGTCAGACGATGGGTTTGCACGGCGTGCGCTGGACGCCGCAGTCCATCTATGAGCGCTACATGACCTTGGCGCGCCGCCGCCTCATCCATCCTGCGGAGCTCGCGTGGTTCGCCGAGTACCCGGCTCGCTTCCTGCAACGTTATCTCGACGAGCCGTCGCCGGAGAACTTCTTTGCCTTGCAGGGGGTCATCGCGGGCACGCTCGCGGCCCGGCACGGAGAAGCCGCCGCCAAGGACTATCGTACCTATGCGGCGCTTCCGGGTTTTGAACCGCTACGTCGGGTTCTCGATGAGCTTGCGAATCCCACGGCGCGAATGACGCCGGAGCCTCGCGAGGGAGCGGACGCTCCATCTGAGCGGCGGACCGCCACACCACAAGAGCCCGGCCACGCCGTGTCGGATCCCGCAACGCGCGATTCGTCCGGCGGCGGTTCAATCTGATCGTTAACCGCACGTCGAACGCCGGCGGCGCACGCATTCTTGCAGCACCACTGCACGCGCCGGAGTTGAGCGGCTCGCCAAAGATGGGCATAAGAGCCGGGTTGCGCCGCGGGCGCACCTGAGCTTGAAAAGGGCGTGGACACGATGGAGTTCAATGTTGCCGATCTTGTCGAAGCAGCCACGGACCGGGTGCCGGACCGGGAGGTGCTCGTTTGCGGTCCGGACCGGCTGACATACGCGCAGCTCGACGCCCGCGCCAATCGCTTGGCGCACTACTTCCAGTCCATCGGTTTCGGCCGCAACGCGCACATCGGCATCTACGGCTTCAATAGCGCGCGCTGGGTCGAGGCCATGCTCGCCGCGTACAAGATTCGCGCGGTGCCGATCAACGTCAACTACCGCTACATCGAGCACGAGCTGCTGTACCTGTTCGACAACGCCGACCTCACCGCCGTGGTTCACGATGCGCAGTTCGCGCCGCGCATCGCCAGCGTGCGCGCGCAACTGCCGCAGCTGCAACATTTCATCGCGATCGACGACGGGAGCGGTCGGGACGGCGCCGGGCTCGGCTCGGTGGCCTACGCGGACGCGCTGGCGCAGGGCTCACCGGCACGTGACTTCGAACCGCGCTCGGGCGACGACCTCTACATCCTGTACACCGGCGGCACCACCGGAAAACCGAAAGGAGTGATGTGGCGCCAGCACGACGTCATCTTCACGCTCGGCGGCGGGATCGACCATGTCACCAAGGAGCCGGCCGAAAGTCCCGCGACGCTCACCAACAAGATCAGCGACTATTACTTGACCATGGCGCCGCTGGCGCCGCTGATGCACGGTGCAGCGCAATGGGCCGTGCTCGGCCCGCTGTTCACCGGCACCAAGGTCGTGCTCTGGAGCGGCAGCTTCAACCCGCATGCCGTGTGGCGCATGGTCGAACGCGAACGCATCAACACGCTGTCGCTGACGGGCGACGCGATGGCGCGGCCGCTCATCGAGGCGCTCGCCGAGCCCGGCGTCAGCTACGATCTCTCCTCCGTCATGGTCATCACCAGCACAGCGGCGGTGTTCTCGCCGTCGGTGAAGGCGCAGTACCTCGAGCGCTTCCCCAACGCCATGTTGATGGATGCCGTCGGCTCGTCGGAGCAAGGGTTCACCGGCATGAGCACGGTCACCAAAGAGAGCCTGGCGCAGGGGAGTCCGACGCGCGGCATCCGCATCAATCCGGGCCGCGACGTCGCCGTGGTTGACGAGCGCTGGCAACGTGTCGCCCCGGGTTCGGGGGTGATCGGCAAACTGGCGCGCGGCGGCAACGTGCCGCTGGGATACTACAAGGATCCGCAGAAGACGGCGGAGACTTTCGTCCAGATCGAAGGCCACCGTTGGGCCGTCCCGGGCGACTACGCCATCGTCGAAGCGGACGGGACGATCGTGGTGCTGGGGCGCGGTTCGGTCAGCATCAACTCGGGTGGCGAGAAGATCTTCCCCGAAGAGGTCGAAGGCGTGCTGAAGTCGCACCCGGCGGTGTTCGACGCATTGGTCGTCGGCGTCCCCGACGAGCGCTGGGGCAGTCGCGTCGCGGCCTTGGTGCAGCTGCGGCCGGGCCGGCGGGCGACGTTGGATGAGGTCGCGGCGCACTGCCGCACTTACATCGCCGGCTTCAAGGTGCCGCGCGAGTTGCACGTCGTGGAGCAGATCCGCCGTTCGCCCAGCGGTAAGCCGGACTATCCATGGGCGCAGCAAACCGCCCGCAGCGGTCAGTATCGGGTGTAAGCGCCGCTCCCGTCGTTTGACGCGCAGTGGCGGGAAATGGATGCGTGGATTGCGTGGCAGGTGAGTGCGCCTGCCGGGAAGCAGACCAATGGGTGAGACGCTTGCGGTCTTCGCAACGACGCTGGCGGCGGCCGCGTTGCTGATGCTCTGCGTCTGGGGGCTGAGCCTGGTGAAGAAGAACGCCGGCATCGTCGACGTGTGCTGGGGGCTCGGCTTCGTCATGATCGCCGTCCTCGGGTTCCGTCTCGGCGAAGGCTACCCGCCGCGGAAACTGCTCATCACGGTGATGGTAGTTGCGTGGGGGCTGCGTCTCTCGTTCCATCTGCTCTGGCGTAACTGGGGGATGGGTGAGGATTTCCGCTACGCCGCGATGCGCCGGCGGCACGGCGAGCGCTTCGGCGTGGTCAGCCTCAACACCGTCTTCGGCCTGCAGGCGGCGTTGATGTGGATCGTGTCGCTGCCCGTGCAAGTGGCGCAGACGTCTTCACGGCCCGACCACCTCACGTGGCTGGATGGGCTCGGTGCGCTGGTGTGGCTGGGTGGCACGTGCTTCGAATCGGTGGGCGATTGGCAGCTCGCGCGCTTCAAACGCGATCCGGCGAACGGCGGCAAGGTGATGGCCCGCGGCCTCTGGCGCTACACGCGCCACCCGAACTATTTCGGCGACGCGTGCGTGTGGTGGGGGTTGTTCCTGGTCGCGGCGGCCGCACCGGCGGGTGTGTGGACGGCGATCGGTCCGGTGTGCATGACCCTGCTGCTCAAGCGCGTGTCCGGCGTGCCGCTGCTCGAGCGCAAGCTGACCAAGACGCGTCCCGAATATGCCGACTACATGCGGCGCACCAGCGCCTTCGTGCCGTGGTTTCCCCAGTCGTAACGCGTGAATGAAATGACGGTGGAGCAGGCGCCCCTGCCTGCTCTCGTTAGAGGTGGCGCGGTGTCTACGGTGGGCTGTCAGAGCGGCGGGCAGGGGTGCCCGCCCCACTATCTGATTGTTTCAGAAGCAATCGGAAGTTAACCGCCCATCCCCAACGCCTCGAGCGCAACCTGCTTCGTGCGCTTGAAGTCGGCTTTGCCTGACGGTGAACGGTACACGTCGTCGACGAAGACGATGTGCTTCGGCGCTTTGTATCCCGCGAGGTGCTCCTTCACCAACTGCTGCAACGCTTCGGCATCGACAGGACTGCCGTTGGTGGAAACGACGGCGGTGATCGCCTCGCCCCATCGTTCATCGGGCACACCGACGACGACGACGTCCTTCACCGCCGGATGGTGCTTGATGACTTCTTCCACTTCCTCGGGAAAGACCTTCTCGCCGCCGGTGTTGATGCACACGGAGCCACGGCCGAGCAGGGTGAGGGTGACGCCGTCGTCATTGACCACCGCCCAATCGCCCGGCACCGAGAAGCGGCCGCCGTCGGTCTGCACGAACGTGCGCGCGCTCTTCTGCGGGTCCTTGTAGTAGCCGACCGGCTGCGCGCCACCGACGCCGACCAGGCCCGTCACGCCGGGTTTCGTTTCGAGCAGCTGCAGCTGCTCGTCGAAGAGCCGGGTGCGCTCGGTCAGCTCGAACTTGGCGGTGGATACGGCGCCGGCCGCGGTGGTGATCGACATGCCCATCCCCACCGCCTCCGACGAGCTGAAGGCGTCGACCAGCATCAGGTTGGGGTTGTGCTTGAGCAGCCCCTGCTTGCTCTCCTGGCTCCACATCACTCCCGACGAAGCGATCATGGCTACCGACGAGAGATCGTACGGACGCCCCGCTTCTTCCAGCGCCCGCACCATCGGCTTGGCGAACGGGTCGCCGACGATGGTGATCGCGGTCGGCTTGGTGCGCTCGACGACCTCCCAGAGTTGCGCGGCATCGAAGCGTTTCGGATCGTCGAGCATGATCACCGTGCCGCCGCTCATCCAGGCGATCATCGCCGTAAACCATCCGGTGCCGTGCATGAGCGGCGGGCCGATGAGCGTGCGCAAGCGGATGGGCGGCGCCGTGACGTACTCTTCCAGCGCGCTCATGTCGGGCGGCGGTTGCCCCATGCCGCCGGCGGCGAAGCGATAGTAGAGATCGTCTTGTCGCCACATGACACCCTTCGGCATCCCGGTGGTGCCGCCGGTGTAGAGGAACATCATGTCGTCGCCGCTGCGCGGCACGTCCGGCGCCGGCCGATCGGTTTCGGCGACGGTTTCGTAGTCACGTGCATCGCCAGGCAGCGCCGCGGTCGGGCCTTCGGTGACGACCAGCACCCCCTTGATCAACGGCAGCGCGCCGAGCACTGTGGTGAGCAGCGGAACGAAATCCTGGTGGACGACGACGATCTCGGCGTCGGCGTTGTCGAGCAGGTAACGCAGCTCCTCTTCGCGATACCGATAGTTGACGTTCACCGGCACCAAGGCGGCTTTGAACGCGGCGTACACGGCTTCCATGTATGCTGGATGGTTGTAAGTGTAGATCGCCACCTTCCCCTGAGGCGCCGCGCCCGCGGCGAGCATCCAAGCGGCGAGATTGCGGGCGCGCCGTTCGAGCTGGCGCCACGACAAGTGGCGCGCGCCCTGCACGAGCGCATCTTCGTCGCCGCGGATCGCTGCGATCCGGTCGAGACACTCAGCGAGATTCCATTGGCTCATTGCGGTTCTCTCCTCACCACGGCTTTCGGAACGACTGCAGACTCGAAGAAACCTGCGGCTAACACACCTGCTGCCTGCCGATCAACCCGGCGCCCCTGTCGATTCTCATTGTGAATTGCGATAGCGTCGCCGTAGCAGGCGGAGAGACACGCATGGACGCTTCAGAAGCGATGAACGCAACCCCGAGCGGCTTCGACGCGGCGATGGGTTTTCGCACGGTACGAGCCACGCGCGACGAAGTGGTCCTGGAGTACGTCGTGGACGAGCGACACCTGCAGGCGTACGGCATCGTGCACGGCGGCGTGCACTGCGCTGCCGTCGAGGGGGCGTGTTCGACCGGGGCGGGCCTGGACGCGCTGGCGCACGGCCGCGCCGTCGTCGGCGTCGAGAATCACACCAGCTTCATTCGCGCCGTGCGGGCGGGACGCGTGCGCGTCACCGCAACGCCCATCACGCGCGGCCGCCGCTCGCAGGTGTGGGAGGCCACCGCGCGCAACGACGCGGGCGAGATCATCGCCACCGGCCGCGTCCGCTTGCTGTGCCTCGAACCCGGCAGCGCGCTGGCCGGCGAGACGGTCGCCACGAAGTAAGCACCTACGGGCGCGGGACGTCGGGGAGCCAGCTTGCGGGCTGCTGGGAAAAGAGCGTCTTCGCGTCCCAGTAGTCGCGCCACAGGGTGATCTTGCCGTCACGGAACTTGAACACGGCGGCTACGCGCAATGTCGCGCGCTCGCCGGTGCGGTGGTGCCAGACCTCGGTGCGCTCGATCATGATCGTATCGCCGTCCTCCAGCAGCTCGTGGATGCTGGTCGGCAAACGTTCGAGCATGCCAAGCCCCATGTCGAGCTTCGCACGGATCGCATCCGGCCCGACGGCGGTGGCTTCGGCGAAGGGCACATCCTCGTAAACGCAGTCGTCGTTGCAGTGACCGGCGACCGCAACAAAGTCGAGCCGATCGAGATCCACGAACAGCTGCCGCAGCCGGTCGGTGTTTCTGCTCATCACGTGCTCCTCAAGGGTTCCCGACGTATCACACACTGCCGCAGGTGAGGCAATGCGGGAGGCGGGCTTCTCGTCTCTGGTCTCTCGTTGTCGGTCGGGGTACAACATGGACGCTCAACGGAGGGGGGTCATGAAGTTTGGACTGTTCGGCATCAACGTGGGTCCCTGCGCCGATGCGCAGGTGGCGCTGCGCGTCGCGCAGGCGGCGGAAGCGCATGGGCTCGAGTCCGTGTGGACCGGTGAGCACGTCGTGCTGCCGGATCCGCAAGCGCCGCCGTCGCCGGTACCGCCGGAGACGCCCTTCCTCGACCCCGCCGTTGTCTTGACCTTCGTCGCCGCAGGAACCAAGACCATCCGCCTCGGCACCGGCATCATCATCTTGCCGCAGCGCAACCCGCTGGTGTTGGCCAAGGAGCTGGCGAGCGTCGATGTGGCGTCGCGTGGCCGGCTGATCTTCGGGGTCGGCATCGGTTCTCAAGCCCGAGTTCGACGCCCTCGGTATTCCGTTCACGCACAAGGGCGCGCGCACCATCGAGTACTTGGAGGCGATGCTGGCCCTGTGGACGCAACCGAAGCCGGCCTACCGCGGTCGCTTCGTTTCGTTCGAAGGCATCCAGGCCCTGCCGCGTCCGTTGCAGCAACCGCACCCGCCGATCGTCATGGGCGGGGCGACGCCGCAGGCGTTCGAGCGTGCCGTGACGCACGCCAACGGTTGGTACGGATTTGCCCTCGACCTCGACGGGACGGCGCGCTGCGTCGACGGCTTGCGCGCGGCGCAGCGACAGCACCAACGTGCCGCGGTGCTCGGCGAGTTGGAGATCAGCATCACGCCTGCCGCGAAGCTGGACGCGGATACGGTCAAACGTTTCGCCGATCTCGGCGTGCACCGGCTCGTCATTTCCCGGCGCGTGGCGACGGAGGCGGATCTGCTGGCTGCGGTCGAAAGGATCGCGGAGCTGAATCGAACGACGAGCTGACGGCTTCAGGCCGCTTCGTCCAGCCAGGCGCGGCCGAGCGACAGCTTGCGGCCGCGAACGGTGGCCAGCACGTATGGCCCCTGCGGCAGCACGGCGACGTGGGCCTTTGGTCCGTAGCGTTCCAGCGCGCGACCGAGTGCGGCCTCGACCGTCGGCGCCGGTGTTGCCAGGAGACCGGGTACGGCATCCGCGGATAAGCCGCCGGTGACCAGCACGACCTCCGCTTTGCGCAGCACCTGACACAAGTGCTGCACCATCCACTGATCGACGCGGAAAAAGCCGGGGCTGGTGATGCGCGCCATGAAGTCATCGTTGCCGCGTACGCCGCGCAGCAGCTCCTGAAAGTCCTGGCTGCCGATGCCTTCCGAGAGCGCGGCCGCAAGGATGATCGTGCCGCCGCGCCGCACGCTGTTGAGCGCGCCGGTCAGCCCCTTGATCGATTGGTAGTACGTCTGATCGAGCGGATAGCCGCCCGCCGAGGTAATCACGATGTCCGCCGGGGCATCGAGATCGACGCGCACCTCGTGCTCGACGAACCGCATGCCGGCGGCATGCGCATGCACGATGTCGCCGGCGAACACGCCGGTGAGCCGCCGCTGGCGGTCGACGGAGACGTCGACCAGAAAATCGACGCGCGCGGTGCGGGCGATCTCCAGCAGGTCCTCGTGGAACGGATTGCCGTTGATGATGCCGGGACCGACGTTGTCTTCCAACATCGCCGCGCCGTGCGCGCTGCGCATGGTCTCGACGCCGGCCAAGCCCGGCGCGACCGCTTTGCGGCCGCCGGAGAATCCGGCCATCAGGTGCGGCTCGATCAAGCCGCTGACGATTTTCAGATCGGCGGTGACGAAGCCGCGGTCGATCCAGATCTCCGTGCCGCGCGCCGTGCGTCCGAGGTGGACGTGCTCGGCGGCATCGCGCGCGACGTGATTGCGCACGCGGTAATGCTCGACGACCTCGGCGCCGATCATCTCGAGCAGCTCATCGCGCGTGTTGGCCCGATGCAGACCGGTGGCGACGAGGATCTCAATCCGGGCACGCTCGAGGCCGGCTGCCTCGAGCGTACGCAGAATCGGTGGCAGGACGACCTTGTACGGCACCGGGCGCGTCTTGTCCGAGATGACGACGACAGCGTCGCGCCGCCCACGCGCCACCTCGGCCAACGGCCGCGCGTCGATCGGACGCGCCAGCGCCTGCTCGACGGCAGCGTTCTGGTCAGCGACCGGCGTCCCCTTCGCCGGTTCCACGACCGACACGCGCAGCTCGTCGGGAACAGAGATCGTCACCCCGTCGCGTCCATAGTCGAGTCGCAGGTCCATGCCCCTGTAGTCTCTTGTCCGTAGTCTGTAGTCTGGCCGTCTGTTGTCTCTCCGGTCACATCTCCCGCCGGCCTTCGAGCGCTTTCCCCAGGGTGAGGCTGTCGGCGTACTCGACGTCGGCGCCCATCGGCAAACCGTGCGCAATGCGGGTGACACGCACGCCCAGCGGCTTGATGAGCCGAGACAGATACAGCGCCGTCGCTTCGCCTTCCACGGTAGGATTGGTGGCCAGCACCACCTCGCGCACGCTGCCGTCTTGCAAGCGGCGTAGCAGCTCGGCGATGCGCAGCTCCTCGGGGCCGACGCCATCGAGCGGGGCGAGGCGACCGTGCAGCACATGATAGCGGCCTCTGAGCTGGCCGGAGCGCTCGAGCGCGATCAGATCCGCCGGCTGCTCGACGACGCAGATGACCGAGGCGTCGCGTTGCGGATCCGTACACAAGGCACAGGGATCGTCAGCGGTGAGCCCGAGGCAAATCGAGCACAGCTTGGTGCCGTCGCGCATCTTGACGAGCGCGTCGGCCAGCTGCTCGACGTCTTCGCGTTTGGTGCGCAGCAGGTGAAACGCCAGCCGGGTGGCGGTTTTCTCGCCGACACCCGGCAGCTTTACCAGCTCCTCGATCAACTTCGCTAAGGCCGGAGGAATGGCGGACATGGAGATCAAATGCCAGTGCTGAGTGCTGGGTGCTGAGTGCTGAGTAACGACGGCGTCATCCGGGCTGTGCGGCTAGAAACTCAGGCCCGGGATTTTCATTCCGCCGGTGACCTTCTTCATCTCTTCGGCCATCATTTCCTGCGCGGCGCGGATGGCTTGGTTGACGGCGGCGATGATCAGGTCCTGGAGCATTTCGCGATCGCCGCTCTTCGCGACCTCCGGATCGATGCGCAGCTCGACCAGCTCCAGGCGTCCGCTGACGACCGCGGTGACCATACCGCCGCCGGCGCTGGCTTCGACGGTCTTCGCCGCCGCCTGCTCTTGAATCTGGCCGAGGCGCTCCTGCAGCTCTTGCGCCTGCTTGACGATGTTGCCCAACGGGTTGAATCCCTTGCTCATTCGGATGATCCTCTTCCTCGACGGGTGCGCGACTTCACCTCGGTCACCTCGCCGCCGAAAATCTCGACCGCGGCACGCACGACCGGATCGCCCATCGCTGCGGCATGCAATGCGGCGGCGCTCTCCGCCACCGGCGCGTCGGCCGCCGCCTCCTTCGCCTCGGCGGCGTTCACGATCACCCGCAGTGCTCGTCCGAAAAAACGCCGCGCCAGATCTTCGACCAATTGCGTATGATCGCGCTGCGCCAAGTAGTCGTAGTAATAGCCACGGGCTACGGTGAGCGCCAGCGTGGCGCCGTCCAATGCCGGCGGCTCGCTGTTGCTGAGATACGGCAGCAGGGTGACCTTCTCCTTGCCCACGAAGGCGAGAAAATCTCCCCAGCCTTTCGGCCCGACCGGCGCGCTCGGTGCCGCGGCGGCGGAAGCAGCCGGCGCCGGTGACGCCGGGTGCGGCACGCGTGACCTCGACACGGGAGCCTTGTCCGCCGCCGGCGGCGCGATCGGACCAGCCAGCGGCGGGCCGCCGCTTCCCATGCGGCGTTGTAGCTCGTCGATACGCTCCAGTACGTCTTCAATCGGCATCACCGGGGTCAACGTTGCCAGCTTGATCAACGCCATTTCCAGCACGAGCTTCGGGTACGGGACGCGCCCGACCTCGGCTTCGGTGGTGAGCAACAGGCGGAAGGCGCGGTCGACGTCCTCGCCGCTCATCTTCTCGGCTTGGCGCCCGACTTCGGCGCGCTCCTCATCCGGAAGGTCGGGGAGGAGATCGACGCCCGGCAGCACGCGCGCCACCGCCAGGTTGCGGAAATGCTCGAGCAACTCGCGGGCGAAGCGGCGCATGTCGTAACCGTAGAGGTGCAGCTCGTTGAGGATTTCCAAGGCGCGCGACGGGTTGCGTTCGACAATCGCGTCGGCGACGGCGTACAAGAGCTTGCGATCGGCGAGGCCGAGCGCGGCCACCACGTCCTCGTCGCGAATCGTCTTGCCGGCGAAAGCGATCACTTGATCGAACAGCGACTGCGCGTCGCGCATGCTGCCTTCGCCTTCGCGGGCGATCAGGAAGAGGGCGCGGTCACTGACCGCGATGCCTTCACTGCGCGCGATGTGCGCCAGACGGTCGGTGATCAGCCGGAAGGAGATGCGCTTGAAGTCGTAGCGCTGGCAGCGCGAGTGGATGGTGTGCGGCACCTTGTGCGGGTCGGTGGTGGCGAAGATGAACTTTACGTGCGGCGGCGGCTCTTCCAGCGTCTTGAGCAGGGCGTTGAAGGCGCTGGTGGACAGCATGTGCACTTCGTCGATGATGTAGATCTTGAAGCGGCTCTTCGCCGGCTGGTAGCGAACGTTCTCGATGATCTCGCGCACGTCGTCGACGCCGGTGTTCGAAGCGCCGTCGATTTCGAGGACGTCGACCGCGTTGCCGGCGGTAATCTCGTGGCAATTGACGCACTGATTGCAGGGTGTCGGCGTTGGTCCCTTCTCGCAGTTGAGCGCTTTGGCGAGGATGCGGGCGGCGGTGGTCTTGCCGACGCCGCGCACGCCGGTGAACAGGAACGCGTGCGCCACGCGGTCGCTGCGGATGGCGTTCATCAGCGTCTGGCTGACGTGCTCCTGTCCGATCAGCTCGTCGAAAGTCTGCGGCCGCCACTTGCGGGCGAGAACGAGGTAACTCATCGTTGGCCTATGGCGTGTGACCTAGGGCATGTGGTCGGACGGTCGAGCGAGTCGGCGACGCCGGGTCGTAAGTCGTCTGTCCGACCATATGCCATTCGCGAACTGCCATACGCCGAGGTGGCGGGTACTAGAGATAGCTAGGTTTCCCCGCGGCACAGAGGAGCCTTCGGTACCGCTGCTTCCTTCCGGACCTGACGGGGTTCGCGATGCCCTCTTGCGCGGGACCTAGCTATCACCACTGCCCACCACCCACGGCGCCACCAAATGTTCGCATGGACGGACGCGCACGTCCAGTGCTCATCTCCGATTTCAAGAACGGAGAGGGTGGGATTCGAACCCACGGTACCTTTTGGGTACACACGCTCTCCAGGCGTGCCCCTTCGGCCACTCGGGCACCTCTCCCCAGAAAGCATCAAACATTTCCGGACGCGCGGAGTCAACCCGCGCCACGTGCAGTCACGAGCCGACGATAGACATGATCTGCGGCAGCGCGGAGAAGTCCTGCACGTCGGACTGCTCGGTCCAACTGGCGAACGTGTCGCCGGCACCGCTGAGCAGCTAGAGCACAGGATAGCGCTTGCTGCGCACAGTACCGTCCGGCCGGCGCAACACGTCACGCCTGCCAGGTATTGCGCAGCCTTTCCAAGGCGTGCGGATGACGGCGCAACAGAAATGCGAACATCGCCACCGCCGAGCTGACGTTGCCCACCACGATCGCCCAGGCGCCCACGGCACCCGCCAGTTCCGGAATTATGCTGACCCCGACGCCCCAGAGGATGGCTTCGAAGGTGATGAACAGCAGCAGGAGGATCATCCCGACCTGCGGGTTGCGCTCGAACTGCGAGAACATCCACGCCAGTATCGTCCCCGCACCAAGGAACAGAATCCCGTGCAGCCCCGTGTAGGCGAACACCGCCACCTCGTCCACGCCCGTGACCTCGCTGGCTTCCTTGCCGGCGAAGATGATACTGCCGAGCAACGACGGCGTGTAGAAGGGCATGCCGCGTGTGATGATGTCGAGGAGCAGGAACCAGAGCGCGACGACCACTGCACCGAGAATGGCGGCCAGAATGCCGTTCTCGACGATCGCCATCGCGACGGCCGCAGTATCGGTGCGCGGCGCGCCGGTCGAAGCTTCCCACGTCGCTGATCCAGGCATACGAACCTCCAATCCCCAGGGCCACTGGGCTGTTGAAACCGTCGCAGGTTCACTCGTATTTCAGTTTGTATTCATACGACGCGCCGAAGAAAATGTCTACCAAAAAAACCGCCCGGCAGGTCGGCTTAGAGGGCCGGGTGTTGACGTGGAGTACCCGACCGCATCCTCAGCTCAGCTTGCGTACGATCTCCGGCTGCGCGCGTGCGCGCGCGCCTCATCGGTTCGCATCATCGGCTCACACACGCGGTGCCGTTGAAGCAGGTGCCGGCGAGAGAGAACCACCACCCGGCGCTTTGTGGTCCGCGCGCGCCCGCTCAGGCAGCAGTTTTGTGTTCCGCCGCGCCGCGGCCTAGCTGCATGCCTTTCTCCACGGACCCGTGCGGTCCTCGGCCCACCCTCCCGTTGCCGATGAGAGGGTGGGCGAGGTGTTTCGACGAGTGGCGAGGCGTGAGTTGATCGTCTCGGCGGGGACGTGCGTTCAGGATGCGGGGCTTGATGCCGGCTGCGCCGCCGGTCCCGGCGGTGTGGAAGTGGTTGCCGGTTGCGCCGGTGGCGTTGGTGCCGGCGGCTCGGGAGCCGGCTTGGCGGACTTGCCGTTGGTGCGTGCCGGGCGGTCGAAGAGTGCGGCGTAGAGATGCGGTGCGCCCTCGTCGCCGGCGGCGCGGGCGCCGCGTTTGAAAGCCGCCAGTTCCGTGGCCCATGCTTGCGCCATGGCGTCGCGCGTGTGGCGCGCCTCGCGCGCGGTGTCGTGCAGCTTCTCGATCTGCGCCAGCTGCTGCTCGACGGCGCGCGCCGCGCGCTCCACCGCCTGTGCCGCCTGCAGCGTCGGCTTGCTGATCCCTTTGGCGCGTTGCACGGCGGTCACCAGCTGGTGAACGGCTTTGACGCCGTCGCCGTTGCGTTGGGCGATGAGCTTGCCCGGCGGTAGCGGCCCGAAGGCATGGAACGGATTGGTGCGCGGTGCTCCTTCGGCGATCAACGCGCGCGCCAACGCGTCGACGGCTTCGCCCTGATCGGCGTTCAACTCGCCCAGCTGCGTGGTGGCGGCGTTCAAGGCCGCCTCCGCGGCGCCGACCTTGTCGTGCGCGGCGCTGTAGGAGCGTTGCGCACGTTCGAACGCGGCGAGGCGCGCCTTGACCAGGCGCGTGTCGATCGTCCGCGCCGCGGCCAGGATCGACGCCCCCGCGTTCAACTGACTACTGACGCTGTTGCCTACATCGATAGTTGCCATAACCGCCTCCTTCAAAATGTGATGCCCCAGAGCGGAGCACGAGTTGTTCCAACGTGAAGAGCATGCAAATAGGTGACGAATAGCAGCCAAATATTGTAGAATGCCACGCAGCGGCGGCCAGCCGGCACATTTCTGTCGCACGATGCCGTACAACCGCGTCTGGGGACGTGTTCGATGTTGTTCCGGGCCTGCGCAACCGCCCCATGAGAGTTTGGGCGGCCCATTAGAGAACCCCACCCGTGCTTCGACGGGTTCAGCACGAACGGTTCCCCCTCCCCGAATTCAATGATCGTCTTCCGCTCACCCTGAGCCCCCGACCCATGCGGCACGGGTCGGCTGGGCCAATGAACCCCGCCCCGCCGCCAGGGAATAGAATTCCCTGGCGGAGTGGGTGAAAAAGTCCACTGAAGTGGACTGCCAAACGAGTCGGCTTCAAGCCGACTTCTTCCCGGCTCAGCCGGGGAATTCGATTCCCCGGCGTTGCCCGTGCTTGACCCTGCCGGTTCATTGGTGATCGTCGAAGCGTGCCTCGACGTTATTCAGCGGGTTGTCAGGGGCACCGTAGCGGCGGCCCAGGAAGGCTTCCCGGTGCGATTCGACGATGTTGGCGCGGGGGTAGGAACGCTTCCCAGGCCGCTCCGACGATGTTGGCGCGGGGGTAGGAAGACTTCCCAGGCCCGTTCGACGATGTTTGGTGAGGGGTAGGAAGGCTTCCCAGGGCGGTCCGACGATGTCGGGGAGGGGGTAGGAAGGCTTCCTGGGGTGGTTCGACGATGTTGGCGAGGGGGTAGAAGGGTTCCCGGGGCGGTCCAACGCTGTTGGCGGGGGCCAGGAAGGCTTCCTGGGGTGTGCGACGCCGTCGTCAGGTTTTCGGGGTATTGCCCCTGCGGCAAGCAGCCCCCTGCGCGCGCTCCTGCGGGTCGTCGCTGAAACCTGGCTCCTGACACCTGAAACCTGAGACTTGTTTCGCCCAATCTCAATCCTTCCTGAAGGCATCGGTTCGCACGCGAAAGTTTCATCGCCGTATTGTTGACTCTCAGCGTCAGCAGGTCTCAATCCTTCCTTCCTGAAGGCATCGGTTCGCACGGTCAGTTGGCGAGCGAGATCCGGATCGGCGAGGACATGTCTCAATCCTTCCTGAAGGCATCGGTTCGCACCGAATGATGAACTCATCACCGTGTCCATGCGCACGGAGCTGACGTCTCAATCCTTCCTTCCTGAAGGCATCGGTTCGCACCCAGTTGACCTACATCGCCCTCTGTCCTGGCGTCTCCGTGTCTCAATCCTTCCTTCCTGAAGGCATCGGTTCGCACATAAGTTCATGGGATTGCCTGCGTGGAAGAACAACCCGCGTCTCAATCCTTCCTTCCTGAAGTCGCTGAAGATGGATAGCGATTGCGGACAGCGATCGCAGCCCTGCCGAGGGCACGGGAACTCACGATTCATCGGCGCAACAAGCCGGACAGCATCCCGGCGATGCGATCGCAACGCGCGTAGAAGTCACTGTGGGCTCCATCCCCCAGTTGCCCTCGCCGCCGCGCCACCTCCAGCAGGCTGACAACCTCATACACCGAGCCCTTCGCGATATTGAAGAAGTGCTTGGCTTCGCGCACCCCCTCTCGTCC
>Ga0209415_10001162_pt1 | contig 49977 bp, 48 predicted proteins | sample PeaSoiSIISIP2007_FD_187696 | JGI IMG/M metagenome (GOLD analysis project Ga0209415, IMG submission 187696) | Peat soil microbial communities from Weissenstadt, Germany - SII-SIP-2007 (SPAdes) (version 2) | ecosystem: Environmental > Terrestrial > Soil > Wetlands > Peat | place: Germany... | reverse complement strand
TCTGCCGCCGGGGCTTGATGGTGATGGCATTGTCGAGCATGGTCTTGATGTCTTCCCAGCTCAACTCATGCACAAAGCCGACCTGGTTGGCGTCCATGAAGCAGGGATCGCACATCATGTTGCAGCGGTTGGTCAAGTCGATGGTAAGGACGGATCCGCGGCCATACTTCACGGTGCTGGAGCCGTGGTGGTGAAGCTTCTCATCGTTGTGGGCGCGGATATCGCGGCCGGGGAAAACTTCTTCCAGATGTTGCGAGAACTCCGTGTCGATTGACATCACATCTTCGAAACGGCCGTGTTGGGGGCAGTCCTTGACCATCAGGATTCTACCGTCGCGCTCGACAATCTGGGCTTTGATCTCGCCCACCTTTTCGTTCATCAGAACGTCGACGGGCAGCTTGCCGTCGAGAATCTGCTGGCGAATTTCAGGGACGCACTTCGGGCACAAAGAGTCAGTGGAGCGCGGCCAGCCTAGCGGCGGCTTGCTCTTTTCGTAGGACTTCAGCAGAGGCTTGTCGGACCACTTCGGCTTCGGAGAAGGATTGGGCTTGATCCGGTTGAGGCGATCAAACACGGCCCATACGCCGGTGGCGGCCATAGTCGCGGCTTTCTCGACATACTTTACTGGCTTGTGCATCGTCCTCTCGCTTTCCGCTGCTCGGAACTTGGCAAGTCAGGCATTTGCCACTTTCCCTGGGTTAACCTAAATGTTGACCCAAAACTTTGATCCAAAAAATTGACTCGAACAAGCCTGAACCTGGTACGTTGAACCTAGGGTTGAAACGAATGAGAGACGCGGCTTGCCCCGTCCCTCACGATTCCTTACCCTCTGACCTGTTGACCTTCACTCTAAGGAGAGGGTCACGCTGGATGGACCTCTCCCTTCATTCCCTGGCAGCTATCCTATTGAAGCCAATCCCTGTTTGGCACGCGTAACCCAATGAAAGGGCGAAAATCGGGGTTTAGCGGTTGTTTGGGGCAGCGGACGGAGCTAAGTAATTGATAGAACAGTAGCTTGGGGCTAGGGGCTGGCAGCTAGGAGCTAATAGCTGAGAGCTAGTGGCTATCGCACGTCTCGAAAAGCGGGAGACGTGGGGCTACCGAGTTGGTAGCTAGTTGGATCGCTGTCGCCGCAGGGCTTGGCGGCGTGGAGGCCGGGGCTCTGGGCCCTGACAACGAAGGCGTCTTGGGAAAATGCGGCATTCCCAGCTTTCCGAAGCAATCTCTCTACTCCCTCAGACGCAGGGCGCCCTCAGTAACGGAAACCTGGAGGCAGTGGGCCATCTTTGCTATTTTATATTTAATGGTATACCATATAAGGGTGGATTGGGTTGTTGACTTCTACCAAGAGCCGGACGGCAGCGCTCCCGTGGAAGAATTCCTGGAATCACTTCGGCCCGGGGGGCGCGCCAAAGCTTTGGCCCTTATCCAGGCGCTGAAGATGCACGGCCCCAGCCTGCCCTTCCCTTACTCATCGCAGGCTGCGGGAAAAATCCGGGAATTGCGGACTCAATCTGGCAAGGACAAAATCAGGATTCTCTATTTTGCCGACGCCAAAAGGACTTTCATACTGTTGCACGGATTCGTGAAGCGCACGCCGAAGCTGGAAGCATCCGAATTGGGCAAGGCTCTCGACCGGATGGCACGGCATAACCAAGGAACCGCCAAGAAGGGGAAACATCGTGAATAGATTCGATCGCTATTACCGTAACCAAATGGAAAGCTCACTCATGCGCGAACTGGTCAAGAAAGAGCTGGCCGGCCTGGAGATCGGCGTGCAGATTGCGCGACTTCGCGCCAAGCAGCGCCTGAATCAGACTCAGCTCGCCGCGCGCGCCCGCATGAGCGCGCCGAAAGTCTCCAGGATTGAGAGCCAGCCCGCCAATGTGCAGCTCGATACTTTGATCCGTCTGGCGCAGGCCTTGGGGGCGCGCCTGGAGGTCCGTCTGGTGGAAGAAAAGCAACGGAATCGCCGCCCTCGCCGCGTAGCGGCGGGGGCGTGAGGTTCCCGGGTCTCGCAAAGCGGCGGACCGGGGCAGCTGGCTAATGGCTCACCGAGTAGTATGACGGGTTGGTTTAAAGCTGCTCCCCGCTCGCCAGTTGGTTGGGCAGAAGGAAGGTTTTGGGGAACTTTCCTTCGCCGCAAAGCTTGAACGAGCCGAACTCCTTGTACCACGGCCCGTCAGGTACATCTGGCTTTGACTCCATCCAAACTCGCAGTTGGTTGAGGTCTTCGAGACCGATGTTGCGGTCGTGCATGCGCTCGACCAGATGGGCGCGAATGGCGGCGGGGAGCCGGGACCAGGTTTCGATCTTCATTCGGTCAATCCGGGCATTACTCACCAAACACGAAGCGGCCCAACTGGTTGCCCAACTGCTTGACTTGCTCCGGATCGCTGGCGGCGCGGAAACGTTCCGCCAACTGGAAGAATGCTTTCTCTTTTTGTTGTTGCGCTTCGATTCCCTGCTCGATGAGTTCCACCAGCACGCGATTGTCGCTGAGGTCGCGCTGCCTGGCCAAGGTCTCGACCTGTCTGGCTATTTTGGGAGGCAACGTGACGCTGCGGCGGACCGGCTTTGCGCGGGATGTTGTGTGGGATCGCTTGGGTACTGCCATAGCAGCACCAGTATACACCATTGTGGTGCAGTACGGTGTGCGCTCGTTCTCCCCACTTCTCGCAAAGAGCGCGAGAAATGGGGCACCCGGCAACGGATCTCGTGGGTTTTGTGTAGGTCCGTCATTGATTCTCTGCCTAACTGTAGGCGAAGAAAAAGGAAAAGTCCACAGAATTGCTGCTTCTATTTCGACTCGGGTTCTAATACGGCATTCACATTCACCTGACCGCTCGAAACCGTGACCTTGCGCTCCCAGGGCTTGAAGCCGGGCTTCTTCACAGAAATACCGTGCTGGCCGGGAGACAGTCCCACGGTGGACGGGGTATTGCCGACGAAGTTGCCGTCAATCTCGATGTCGGCGCCGTCGGGCGTGGACGCGATTTGCAGTTGAGCCTGTCCGCAGGGCGCAGGAACAATGTTCGCGCCAACAGCCGCCGGCACTTGTGGGCCCGGAGGCGTCTGAGCTTGCTGCCTGCTGATAGCAGTCTGCTGAACAACGTCGAACTTTACCCACTCCTTCTTGTCCTTCCCGAAATGCGCTTCCACCTCAAAGTGCCCGTTGTCATTGCGGGCCAGGAACACGCCGGGACTCAGAGCGTGGCACTGGCTCCAGCGCACGTTGCGGGTGCATGTCAGCACCATGCGGCTGCCTTCCCTGTCGGCGAGAATGAACACGACCGGTTTCCGAATATCGAAGTTTTGGTTGGTGGGCGGCGTATAGGTAGTGGAGCACGTTTCGGAGGTTGTTCCGCTTGCAGAAATGTTCCCTCCGCCGGAAACATAGCCGTTGATGTTTGTGCTTCCGCTGCAGGACGTGTTGGCATAGCCGGGCCACGAGAACGTTAAAGTTTTATTGGTCGTTGTCCACTGGTAGCCGAGCACGGTAAGGCGGAATGTGTCTTCTTGCGCCCGCAACACCGGGCTGAAGAGCAGCGCCGCGAGAATCAGGATAGCCGCTTTCATGCCTTATAAGCGACGAGGCTCACGCCCCGTTGGTCAAAACATCAGCGCAGCCTTTTGGAAACCATTGTTGCACCTGAGTAGCCGGCCTGCAAATTGTTTGCCGGGACCCCACCAGCAAGTTGCAAACGCGTTGGGGGAGAACCCGCGGGTCACTTAGGCTCAGGTTCCAGCACAGCATTCACATTCACCTGGCCGCTCGAAACCGTGATCTTCCGTTCCCAGGGTTTGAAGCCAGGCTTCCTCACGGAAATGTCGTGCGGGCCGGAGGCAACTCCTACGGTGGAGGGAGTGCTTCCGACGAAGCTGCCGTCAATCTCGATGTCGGCGCCGTCGGGTGTGGATGCGATTTGCAGTTGGGCAGTGCTGGCGGCAGCGGGCGCTGGCGCGGCCGTGGCTCGCGAGTCCGGCGGATTCGGCACGGCTGAAGCCGTGCCCTCCCCGGTTGGCTGATGCGGCGCGGCCGAAACCGCAGCCTCCCCGGCTGTTTGCCGAGTGGCGGTTGCGGCGCTTCCTGCCGACTCGACGCTCGCGGGCGAGGGCGCCCGCGCCACATCGAACTTCGTGAGCTCAAGCTTCATGTCTCCGTTCACGTAAGCGGTAATTTCGGTGCCCTTCGGGATAGTAATGTCTTTGCCATGCATGAACAGAAAAAACGGCGCGGCGGGCCAGAACACGAGGCTGTGGCGACGATGCCTCCGGTCATGGCCCCAGTGTGGCCTCCACCCTGGACCGCCTTGACGGCGCGGAGTGCGGCTTTCTCGTCATCAACCAGGCGCACGTAGTCAATGTTGATGTCGAGCTTTCCGCCGCGTGCCATTCTCCGCTTGGCTTGCGCCTCGGTCACTGTGGCAAATGCAAGCCCGCCCTTGGGAACGACGAGCACGTTGTTGACCCGCACTTCTTCCAGGACCTCGAAGTCAATCGTGTCTCCAACGTGGGCATCGGCGGAGGAGACAGTTCGATTGATTCTCATCCTCAACGGCGTTGCGTCTTCGAGTGTGAATCCTTTGGGCGGCGAAGCTGCCTGAGTCTGTGGCGGCGCGGGGGCTGGTGCGGACAGGGCAGGAGCTTGGTTGTGCTGATCAGGAGTTTGCGCGTAAAGGGCGCTACACAAACACGCGTACATCGCGACGCGGGCAAGGCGAACGGCTTTGTTCATGGTCCTCCGGACAGACGACGTTTCGAGGAACACACCGGGGCCTATGTTTTGGGGGAAGGAGAAACATACGCCGAGGGGTGGGGAGAGTCAAGGCCATCCGCGGGAAGGCCGGCCCTGCGGGGCGGGAATCAAAGTCAGAAGCCTTACGGCATGGCTGAAGCCCTGCCCTTCCAAAGCGAGCGAAAACACAAGGTGCATGGATCCTTCGTTGGGAGTCGTTCGCGAGCGAACGACTCCGCTGCCTCAGGATGACATTTTGGGTTGAGGTGTCGCACCATCGCACATCTCGAAAAGCGAGACGTGGGGCACCCGGCTAGGGGCTAATAGCTTTCGGGAGTCGGGAGTCAGGGGCTGCATCGCATGTTTTTTGGGATTGGCGCAGAGATTGGCGAAGCGCATGGAGCAGGCACCGGCGCCAATCCTGGCCCTTGCACTCGGTGCGGTAAACGGCCTCCAGGGCGGCACGAGTGATGACGTCTTGCGAATACGGCTCTTGGGTTCGGAGCAGGTCCCAGGCTTCGCGGTAGTTTTCCCAGCGGGCGCGCTTGCATAGGATGTCGGGATAGAAGCGCAAATTCTTGCAGGGCGAGAAGGCCTCGACGGGCAGCACGTACCAGGCATTTTTCGGAATAATGTGGGCGACGAGAACATCGATGTCCTCGGCGGTGTAGACGACTTTACCCTTGCCGTAGATGGCGTAGGTGGGCTGGATATCGTAGCCGCGGGCGCTGAGCGCCTCGGTGCACTTGAGCTGCACGCGCCAGAGGCGGCCGCCGGCGTCGACGATGAAGTCGTAGCGCTCACTGTCGCCCCAGGGCTTGGCGACGTGCAGGCCCAGGCTCTCGGCCTTGAGGAGAAAAGCGGCTTCGGAGAGTTCTCCGATGCGCTTGGTGTTGCGGTGAATGGGTTCGGGGGCCGTGCTCTCGGTTGCGCCAGCGGGCGCAACGGAGATCTTGGGTTGTTTTGACATGAGATCAAGACTGAGTTCCTTTCATCGGAAAAGTAAAAGGCGCAGCTATGGGCTGCGCCCTTTCTATGCTTTATAGTTATAGTATAGCACATGGGAGAGGGAGAGTATGCCAAGGTTTCCAACTTTATTCTCCCCGTGGAATGTGCAGGCTGGGGGGAATTGGGCGGCTGAGGGGGCTTGACAGGATTGGGGGCGGAAGACGCTCTCCCACGTCTCGAACCGCGCGAGACGTGGAGCACCCGGCAATCAATCCCCGCGGACGGTGAGCACCGGCACTTTGCTGTTCCTCACGACGTATTCGGCAACGCTGCCCAGAAGCAGATGCGCCAAGCCGGAACGGCCGTGGGTTCCCATAACGATCAATTGGCAATTCAGTTCCAGCGCGGCCTCCACGATGGTCGGACGGGGGGAAGCTTCGCGAATGATCGTCTGAGCCTCTGGCATCAGGGCCTTCAAGTCCGCCATGCAGCGATGAGCCTGCTCGCGTAAGAGCAGAAGGGGATCGGCGCCACCCATCACGCAGCCGACCTCCGCCAGGGTGAACAGGTCGATGACGTGCAGGAGAATCAGCTTGGCCCCGAACACGTCCGCAAGGGACCGGGCCCATTGCGCAGCCCTGGCAGCTTGCGGCGAAAAATCGGTTGCGAGAAGAATGAAGGAAATGTGTGGCCCGTTACCCGGGGCTTGATTTTTCGAGTTCATGGTTGAGGCTCTGATGACGGCGACGGCGCTTTCGTGGTTGCCGTTCTGACCATCATAGTCGTAATCATGGCTGGCATGGCCGCCGCTGCCGGTTTGAGAAGGAACGGCTGCGGCCAACGTCCGGTCAGCGCGCAGAAGCAGCTACATGGGCTGCGGCGAAGGGGTTTGGGCCAGCACCGACTTGATGTAGTTTTCGCCAGCGTACATCATGTGCTTCCACATCAGGTAGGCGCGACCCTCTTCGTTCAAGAAATTGAGCGCTTGCTGGTGATCCAGGGAACGGCCCTGTTCCTGCATGAGTTGCATCAAGTGCGCGGTCGTAATCTCAGCCACTACTCTTTCGCGTTTCCTTTTTTCCGTCATTGGCTCCCCCACGTTCATTCCGATGGAACCAATGTAGAACGCGCGCGGTCAGGCTCCTACTAGGGCATTCCCTAGTTTTTGTCCCCGGTGTGCTCAAAGAGGCCTGCCCAAGACCCGGAGCGGATAGGCGGAACCGGCCAGGGCCGTGGATTGAAAATTAACCGCCGAACCTGGCGCGAATGGCGCCGATGATCCGGAATCAGGCCTGGGAATATGCCCGCAATCCACCCAACGGGAATCGCCAAGGTGCCATCAAAGTGGGTATAGTCTAGGCATACGCGATGCTGGTACGCTGCGAAAAGTGTGGCTATGAAAACTTCCCGCAACATCGCTTCTGCGGGATGTGTGGCGCGGGATTGCGAGTTCCGCAAGCCACGCCGAGTCAGCCTTCGACGGCGCGGCCCGCAGGGGCTGACCCAGCGCCCCCGGCGAAAGCGGCAGCCGCGGCGCAACCGAGCACTCCGAAACCGGTGACCGGACCATCCTTTTTGGGTTTGGCCGATGAGCCCAGCCAACATTCGGATGTAAGCTACCTGCTCGAGGATGAACCCGATTCCAGCCATCGAGGACGATACCTGGTTTTGATCATCCTGATTGCGGCGGTCGCCGCAGGAGCGTGGTACTGGCGGCAGGATTTGCGTTCGTGGGCGGGCAAGTTTGCGGGGAGCCCCAGCGCGAACAGTACCGAAGCGGCAAATTCTTCTCAGCAGGCCTCGGCTGCTTCTCCGGCGGCGGCTGCGCCGGCGGCAAGCGCGAATCCAGATACGCGTGTCGAGAAGGCGAACACTGGAGTTGGCGATCAGCAGGCGACAAGCCAGGCACAAGCTTCCCCTGCGGCCGCAGCGGCGCCAGCGGGGGCGCCGAGCGCAGCGCCCGAGGCGGCCCAGCCGCAGCAACCCGCTCCATCGCAGCAAGCGGCCCAGTCACCGCAGTCAGACAACTCCGGCCCTGGGCAATCCGCTTCGAACGAAAGCCCTCCTGCGGCGGCGGCGGCGCCGGCGGAAACTTCTGCTACGAAATCTCCAGCGCTGGTGAGACCGTCGAAGACAGCGGCTCTGCCGCCCACTACCCCGGCGGCAGAAAGCGACGCACTGGAGGCGCAAGGAGAAAACTATTTGTACGGCAACGGAGTCCCGGCGAACTGCGCGCGGGCGCAGAAAAGTTTGCTCGCGGCCGCGGCGCGCTCCAATGCGAAGGCGCAGAGCGTGCTGGGCACGATGTACGCCACCGGCCATTGCGCCACCCGCGACCTGCCGGCGGCGTATCGTTGGTTCGCCCGCGCCTTGCGTCAAGACCCGAGCAACACTCGTTACGAACAGGATCTGAAGGTCCTCTGGGGCCAGATGACGCCGGAGGAGCGGCAAACCGCTCTGCGAAATGAGCAGTGACGCCGACGGTGAGGCGCGACCATCCGCGGGAGCAGGGTTGCGGCGATTCCGGCACAAATAAAAAAGCCGCGGTCAGGCCGCGGCTTGGTTGCAAGCAAATATCGACGGCAACGATTCTACTTGTGCTTGTCCTTGTAAATGCTTCGGCTGATGCGGTTCTGCTGCCGATTGATTCCATTCTGCTCGGCCTTGGTGAGATGACCATTGTGCGCGGCCATGTCTTTCTGCTCTCTGGCCTGCACATTCGCTTCTCTTTTTTCCAGGTTGGCGGTCTGTCCCGGGGTGAGCTTGCCATTCTTGACACCATTTGCGATGCGCCGCTGCTGGTTGGCTTCCCGCCCGTTTACCTGATTCACGCGAGGATGTCCGGGATCGACTACGCCGGGACCCGCGCCTGAGGTTGTGGTTTGAGCAGCGGCGGAACCGGCAAACATCAGTCCCCCCACGGCCAGGACTAACAGCGAGTGAGTGATTTTCTTGGTCATATTGGTTTGAGGCATGCTGGTTTGAAGCACGCGTGTTGAACCCCCAGTCGCTGAGGGTAGTTGTGTTGTCCTGAGGTGGGCTAGGTTACGAAAGTCCTTTCGAGGTAACTAAGAGGGCACGCAGGTATTTGTCCGGAGGGCCGGACCGCAATTGCAACGATCTCGTCAACGCCCTGTCGTACAAATTTCACAAAAAATTGACAAAAACGAACCACCTCGTGCGTCTTACATACGTATAACCAGCATCTGAGGGTTTACGGTTCGTGGGGGGTGAGGATGTACGGGAACTATCTAATTCTATGCGGGATGGTTTGGGCCCAGTTTGGGGAGCAGGATGCCGGGCTGGAACTGATCCGCGCCATGGCCTCGACGGACCAAGAAGTTCGGGTGCTGGCGCGCACCTTGCTGGAGCAAGCCAATGGAGGCTCGAAGGAACTGATCGGGCAGGCGCTGGCGGAAGCCGAGATCTCCGCGGGTATGGCCAGCCTGTGTGCCTTCGAAGGACAGCAGCCGAAGTCCAAGAGCTGGAACTCAGGCATCTGGTTCCCGGCGGCCTCGGCGTAGAGGTGGTAGAAGTTTCCTCGCCTTGTGTTCCGAATCGCAGTTTACTGCGGTCTCCTCCGGAACGCGGAAAAGGGCGCCAAACCGTTCAGACGGTTCTGGAAGTATCGCGTGGTCCAGTCCAAATCGGGGTATTCGTCGGGACGGCAAACGTAAGCCCCAAGCCTTCCCACCAGCCCGCATATCCAATCGGCGCACTGGAGCGTCTGAAACAAGTGGCTCTCGGCTTGGAGCGGCGGCTCAATCAGTCTCGTGCGGCGGGCGGGGCCGAACATGCTGACTGCGGAAGTGGATACGATCTGTTTGCGGAATTCGTTCTTCTCTTGCTCGTCCATGATCAAGAGCCACGGACAAGCATTCCTCTCACAGAACTGGTCAATACGCTTGATGATCTCTCGGAGGACGGCTAGGAACAAGCTCTTGGCGTCATGGTCAGGCGGTGATGAGTACTTCTCCAAGCCGACATAGAAACAGCAGCCGTCAACGGACTTCAGATGATTAAGAAGCCGATTCGTCGCCACGCGAAGCTGGCGATACTTCAGAATGTTCTCGGTCGTGTATAGCTGCGAACCCTTCTTTTCCCACAGATATGCAGCCTGACCGGACTGCTCAATCTCCCACGAAAGTAGGTTTGATTTGAGCTGGTAAAACCAGGTCGCAAATGCTCTTACTTCATTTGCGGGTAGGACAATACCGCCAAGACCGAAAATCGGGCTTTCGTTATACTTGGGTTCAGCCCGGCCGGTGTAGGGGCCGATATGCCCGAACTCGTCCACGTAAGCAAAATACATGGTCGGAAAACGCGAAAGCCCACACCTTTCGGCGCAGGCCTCGGAATCGGCGCTCTTAGAGCCGCCGATTGTTATTATAGCATACTTCGACCAGACCTATCCGCCGAAAGGCCAGCTCGGCCGGTGTTTTATCGCCCGATCCTGCGGGATCAGATCCTATGCCTCGTCGCTTTCTTTCAGCCTGGCAATCACCCCGAAATCTTCCAGTGTGGTAGTGTCGCCCTTCACTTCTCCGCTAGTAGCCAATTCGCGCAACAGGCGGCGCATGATTTTGCCGCTGCGCGTCTTAGGGAGCATGTCAGAGAAGCGGATATCGTCGGGCTTGGCCATCGGGCCGATTTCCTTGGCAACCCATCGGCGCAGTTCCTCTTTTAGCTCTGGAGTGGGAATCCGGCCATGCTCGAGCGTGACGAATGCCGCGATCGCCTGGCCTTTGAGATCGTCGGGGCGCCCCACCACAGCTGCCTCGGCCACTGCCTCATGCGCGACCAGAGCGGATTCGACCTCCATCGTGCTTAAGCGATGGCCGGAAACGTTGATCACGTCATCGACCCGCCCCATGATCCAGAAATAGCCATCCTTATCTTTACGCGCGCCGTCGCCGGTGAAATAAACACCGGGGATCTGCGACCAATACTGACGTACGTAGCGGTCGGGATCGCCATAGATGGTGCGCAACATGCCCGGCCACGGCTGCCGGATGATCAGAAACCCGCCGGAGCCGTCGGGGGCGGGTTTGCCGTCCATGGTCACGACTTCGGGAACAATCCCCGGGAACGGGCGCGTGGCCGACCCGGGCTTAGTGGCAATCGCCCCGGGCAGCGGAGTAATCATGATCTGACCGGTTTCGGTCTGCCACCAGGTGTCTACGATGGGGCAGCGCTCATGGCCGATGACTTCGCGATACCACATCCAGGCTTCGGGATTGATGGGCTCGCCGACCGTGCCCAGCAGACGCAGGCTATCGAGCCGGTGCATTCTTGGCCATTGCTCTCCCCACTTGATGAAAGTTCGAATTGCGGTGGGCGCGGTATAGAACACGCTCACCTGGTGGCGATCAATGATGTTCCAGAAACGATCGGGCTCGGGAAAATTGGGCGCGCCTTCGTACATCAGGCTGGTCGCGCCATTCTGCAGCGGGCCGTAAACGATGTAGCTGTGTCCGGTGACCCAACCGATATCCGCCGTGCACCAGTAAGTGTCTTCTTCTTTGAGATCGAATACCCACTTCGTGGTCAGATAAGTAGCGACCGAGTAGCCGCCGGTCGTGTGTACCACACCCTTGGGTTTGCCTGTGGTTCCGGAAGTATAAAGGATGTAGAGAGGATGTTCGGCGTCGAGCGGCTCGGCCGGACATTCGTCCGGGACGGAAGCCATCAGTTCATGCCACCAGTGATCGCGTCCGGGCTGCAAATTGAGCGGCGAGCCCGTCCGTTTGTACACCACCACATGCTTCACCGACGGGCACGACTTCAGCGCCTCTTCCACGGCGGGGAAAAGCTTGACCTCGGCGCCGCGACGGTAAGATCCGTCCTGCGCGATGACAGCCACGGCCTGAGAATCGTGAATACGGTCCACCAGCGCATTGGCCGCAAACCCTCCGAAGACCACGGTATGAGGCGCGCCAATGCGGGCGCAGGCCAGCATGGCAATGGGAAGCTCCGGGGTCATGCCCATGTAGATGGCGACGCGGTCGTCTTTCTTAATTCCGAGCGACTTCAGCACGTTGGCGAACTTCTGCACCTCGCGGTGCAGTTGCTGGTATGTGAGCGTGCGCACCTCGCCCGGTTCGCTCTCCCAGATCAGAGCCGCTTTGTTCTTGCGCCAGGTCTGCACGTGACGATCGAGGCAGTTGTATGACAGGTTGATCTGGCCGCCCACAAACCATCGGGCCCAAGGATTGTTCCAGTCCAAAACTTTGTCCCACTTCTTGAACCAGTGCAGCTCGGCTGCAATGCGGCCCCAGAATTTCTCTGGTTGCTCGACGGACTCGCGGTAGATGTTCTCGTACTCTTCGAGGGTCTTGATGTGGGCGCGTTCACGGAAGTGCTCCGGGCACTCGAACTTTCGCTGTTCCTGAAGCACGGAATCAATGCTCGTATCCGGGCTGGAGAAAGATGATTTTTCTGCCATTTGAGATTCCTGTGGTCAGAGTCTTGCGGAGAACCTGATGCATCGCAGATTTTACAAGGTTGACGCGGGAATGTCTGCACTGGCGAACCTGTGATCTGGACGATGAGGAGCGTTTGCAACCGAGACGTTATAGCAGGCTGCGGAAAAAGTCCATTCGCCGAAAAGGGGCGCCCACAGGGGCTGAAGCCCGTATTGATTCTGCACGCTTTACGCGGCGCCGAAGCGCCGCTCTTCCACGGCAGCAGACGCATTCACGAGTTTTTCAGCAGCCTGCTAGGGGCTTGTTGACCGACTTCCTGAGCGCGGCCACGTTTCTTTTGTCATCTCCGGGTTTATCGATGGGCGTTTCGGCAATGAAAGCGGCGTGGAGCGGTAGCTTGCTAGGCCTCTTCTTCGATCTTCGCAGGTTCGATCTTGCACGCGGGTTTGCGAGGGGCCGAACTTCAAGATAAACTTGAGCCTTTCGAGGTGGGACCATGTTAGTAGTCATGCAGGCGCACGCCACAGAAGAGCAGGTGCGTGCTGTCTGCCAGAAAATCGAGGCGCTCGGCTACCGTGCTCATTCCATCCCCGGCGCGGAGCGCACGGCCATCGGCATCACCGGCAACAAGGGCGAGGTCGAGCCGGGCACGCTGGAAGAAATGTCGGGTGTGCAGGAGGTCATCCGTGTCACCAAGCCTTACAAGCTGGTCAGCCGTGACTTCAAGGAAGACAACACGGTCATTCGTTTTGCCGGAAACGATGCCACGATTGGCGGTCCGGGGCTTGCGATCATGGCCGGGCCTTGCGCCATTGAAAGCCGCGAGCAGGCATTTGCCGTGGCCGAGCGCGTCTCTCGAGCGGGCGCGCAATTCTTTCGCGGCGGAGCCTACAAACCGCGCACTTCTCCGTATTCGTTCCAGGGCCTGGAAGAAGATGGGCTGCGCATCATGGCCGAGATTCGCGACCAGTTTGGAATGAAGATTGTGACTGAAGCCATCGACAACGAGTCGCTGGAGCTGGTCGAAGAGTATGCCGATGTGATTCAGATCGGCGCGCGCAACATGCAGAATTTTTCGCTGCTGAAACGTGCAGGACGGGCCAAGAAGCCGGTGCTGCTCAAGCGTGGCATGTCGGCGACGCTGGAAGAACTCCTGATGGCGGCCGAGTATGTGATGAGCGAAGGCAACTACAACGTGATCCTGTGCGAGCGCGGTGTCCGCACTTTTGCCGACCACACGCGCAACACGCTGGACCTGAGCATCATTCCCGCGGTGCAGCGGCTCAGCCATCTGCCCATCATTGTTGATCCCAGCCACGGGACGGGGAAACGGAATAAAGTTACGCCACTGTCGCGGGCGGCGGTCGCCGTGGGAGCGGATGGGTTGATTGTTGAAGTGCATCACGACCCGGACAAAGCGCTGTCCGATGGCATGCAGTCGCTCTATCCCGATCAGTTCGACGAACTGATGGCGCAGGTACGGCAGATCGCGGCGGTGGTGGGGAGGACGGTGGCGGGGATTCGGAAGCCCGCACCGGTGGCGCGCTAACAGCGCGAAGCCAAAAAGGCAAATTCGAAGCTCTCACGACTTGCAGAAAGCGACTTTGGTCCTCACCGCTTTGATAATCTTGCTTCTTCCGCGGAACCAACCTTGAGAAAGCTCCTCCTCATCATTGTTGTGCTGCCGATTCTCGGCGGCGTTGGCTGGTGGTACTTCCACGGGCGGGAAATCACCACTTACCTTCCTCTATATCGCGAGTTTGCCTACGTCACCAATGGCAAGAGCAACACGGTGAGCGTGATCAACCTCACGGCCGACCCAGTGAAGGGCTTCACGGTCGTGCGCAACATCTCGGTCGGAATCGAGCCCACGGGCATCGCGGCCAATAGCAAGAAGAATGAAGTCTACGTCGTCAACACCGGATCGAACAATATCAGCGTGATTGATGCCGAGCGGAATGCGGTGGTCGCGACCATCGGCGTGCATGGCAAGCCTTACTTCATCGATGTTTCTGCCGACGGCAAGCGCGGCTACGTCGCCAACTCAGGATCGGCGAATGTTTCGGTCATTGATCTGGAGAAACGGATCGTTCTGGGCAACATCCGCGTAGGAGCTTCGCCTGGGCTGGCCAGAGTTTCTCCGGATGGCGCGACCGTCGTGGTCAGCAATCGGGGCGACAACACGGTTTCGCTGATCGATGCGGCCCAGCTTAAAGTGCGCAGCACCATTCCTGTATGTCAGGAGCCAGAAGACATCGCAATTCTTCCCGACAATAGCAAAGCCTTCGTAGCCTGCGTGGGATCGGCCCAGGTTGCATCCATTGATTTGAAGACCGACAAGCTGCTCGCTTTGCTCGATGTAGGCAAAACTCCGGTGCACCTGGCGCTGAAGCCGGATGGTGGCGAGCTCATGGTGAGTAATTTCGATTCGGATAACATTTCCATCATCGAGACCACGACCAACGAAGTTGGCGGCAGTTATTTGATCGGCACTCATCCGGCGCGCGGACTCGTGACTGTAGACAATTCCCGTTTGTATGTGAGCAACTTCGGATCGAACACGGTGGCGGTTTACGACATTGATATAGGAAAGATGATCTCGACCCTGCCCGTGGGTAGCCATCCCGACGGGCTCGCGCTCTCACAAAGCCAGAACTATTTGCTGGTGCTGAATTCGGGGTCGGGCGATGTCACGGTTATCCAGAAGCGCACTCCGCGGAAGAAATTTGAGCCCGGCGAGTATTCGCTGCTGACTATGATTCCGGTGGGAGTTCAGCCAAATAACATCGTGGTGAAAGCGTTCGTGTTACAAAAACCCTCTCGATAATTGTCATCCTGAGCGCAGCATGAACTTCGCAAAGCGAAGTTCATGCGGAGTCGAAGGATCCCTGTTCGGCAGGGGCGTGTGCCAGCGATTCAAGGCATTCCTCGACGAATCCAATTCACAGGCAAAATGCCTTGACGCAGCCACAAAGGGATCCGGCATTGGGGGGATCCTTCGACTCCGCCTCCGTTTCGCTTCGCGAACCAGAGGCTGCGCTCAGGATGACAGATTTTGGTAGGGGTAATAGTGGCGCTCTGTCATCCTGCTTCGCAAGGCGAAGCAGCTACTGCGCTTGGAGTCGGCGGCCGGTAGCGATTTCGGGCAGTCTCGACGAATCCAATTCACAGGCAAAATGCCTTGACGAGCAACAAAGGGATCCGGCACTGGAGGGATCCTTCGACTCCGCCTCTGTTTCGCTTTGCGAAACAGAGGCTGCGCTCAGGATGACAGATTTTGGTATGGGTAATAGTGGCGCTCTGTCATCCTGCTTCGCAAGGCGAAGCAGCTACTGCGCTCTCAGGATGACAGGGCTAGGATTTGCCCGCTACGCCCCCGCGCCACAGCATTTCTTATACTTCTTGCCCGAGCCGCAAGGACAAGGGTCGTTGCGGCCGATTTTGGCGGTGCCACGCACCACTTGTTGCACCGACTGCAGGTCTCCGGATCCGGCCATGCGGGCCTGCTCCAGTTCGCGGCGCTTCCTGCGCTGAAAGGCTTCCTCGATTTCGTCTACCGAGGTGGCCACAGGACGAGGCCGCCGGCCGTCTCCATCGCCGCCCGTTCTCAACACAGACACGCCGCCTTCGGGCCCCTCGGCGGAGCGTCCGGGTGCGACGCCCACTTCGGCCGGCCGTTCCAAAACCTGCATCAGATAGAGATAGCGCACCGTCTCTTCCTGAGAGCGCTGCATCATGGCTTCGAACATGTCGAAGGACTCGCGCTTGTATTCGACCAGGGGATCGTGCTGGCCGTAGCCGCGAAGGCCGATCCCTTCTTTCAGGTGGTCCATGTCACGCAGATGGTCTTTCCACTGAGCATCGAGCACGCTGAGCATGATCATGCGCTCGTGGTAGCGCATGGCATCGGGGCCGATGAGTTTTTCCTTGGCGTCGTAGCGAGCCTTGAGCTTGTCAAAGATGGCGTCGCCCAGTTCCTGGCGGTTCAAGATCTCAGGCTTGATTCCCTCCGCCAGAATGTCCACGCCAAAACGAGTGAACACGGAATCCTTCAGGCCCTTGAGATCCCAATCCGCAGCATGAACTTTGACGGCGCAGAACTGGTCCATCAAGTCGCTCAGGATCCCGGAGACGTAGTCTTCGAGGATCAGTTCTTTCTGATCCAGGCCTGCCAGCAGTTGATGACGCAGGCCGTACACCGCCTCGCGCTGCTTGTTCATTACGTCGTCGTACTCGAGCAAGTGTTTGCGGGCTTCGAAGTTTTGTGCTTCGACGGCTTCTTGCGACTTCTCGATGCGGCGCGAAATCAGCCGCGATTCAATGGGAACTCCCTCTTCCATGCCCAATCGCTGGAGAAGGGTGGAGATCCACTCCTTGGCGAAGATACGCATGAGGTCATCTTCGAGCGAGAGGTAAAAGCGGGACGAACCGGGATCGCCTTGACGGCCGGCCCGGCCACGAAGTTGATTATCAATGCGCCGCGATTCGTGACGCTCGGTGCCGAAAATATGCAGGCCGCCGACGGCGACGACCTCGTCATGTTCTTTATCGGTTTGCTGTTTGTAGCGGTTGAAGATCTCGGTCCACTGATCGGTGGGCGCGACGTATTCACTCCCGGCGTAATACCAGACCGTGCTCTTGGCTTGGTCAACATCCACCAGAATCTTGCCTTGCGCGGCGCGCAGCGGTTGCGCAATTCCCTTCTTCACGCACTCCTGCTTGGCCATGAACTCGGGGTTGCCCCCAAGAAGAATGTCGGTTCCGCGGCCGGCCATGTTGGTGGCGATGGTCACCATGCCCTTGCGGCCTGCCTGGGCGACGATTTCGGCTTCGCGCTCGTGCTGTTTGGCATTCAAGACCTCGCGCTTGACGCCTTTCTTCTTCAGTAGTTCGGCAAGACGTTCTGATTTCTCAATCGACACCGTACCCACGAGCACCGGCTGGCCCGTGACATTCAGCCTCTGAATCTCGTCGGCGGCGGCGAAGTATTTTTCTTTCTCGGTCCGGTAAACGACGTCAGGGTTTTCTTGGCGAAGCAGGGGCTTGTTGGTCGGAATGACCATCACTTCCAGTTTGTAAATCTTGTCGAACTCCGAGGCTTCGGTCTCCGCCGTACCGGTCATGCCGGCCAGCTTCTTGTGCATGCGGAAATAATTCTGGAAGGTGATGGTGGCCAGGGTCTGGTTCTCGCGCTCGATCTTGACGTTTTCCTTGGCTTCGACCGCCTGGTGCAATCCGTCCGACCAGCGGCGTCCCGGCATCAGGCGGCCAGTGAATTCATCCACGATGATGACTTCTCCCTCTTTCACCACGTATTCCACGTCGCGATGATAGAGAGCATGCGCCTTGACGGCGGTCTCCACGTGATGCTTGAGATCCCAGTTTTCAGGATCGGCGATGTTGCCAATGCCTAGCAATGCTTCGACCTTTTCCCAGCCCTCGTCGGTGACCGTGATGCTGCGATGCTTTTCGTCCACCACGTAGTCGCCGGTGAGTTGCGCCGGTTCGCCCGGCGCCCCTTCGATTTCCTCGCCCTTTTCCAGCTTGGGGATAATGCGATTGACGCGGGCGTACTTGTCGGTGGACTCTTCGCTGGCGCCGGAGATGATGAGCGGGGTACGAGCTTCGTCAATCAGGATGGAGTCCACTTCATCCACGATGGCGTAGTTGTGCCCGCGCTGCACGCAATCGCGCAGGTCAAACTTCATGTTGTCGCGAAGATAGTCAAAACCGAACTCGTTGTTCGTGCCGTAAGTCACGTCAGAGGCGTAGGCCTCGCGGCGCTGCTGGTCATCGAGGTCGTGGACGATGACGCCGACGGTGAGACCAAGAAAGCGGTATAGCTTGCCCATCCATTCCGAGTCGCGCTTGGCCAGGTAATCGTTAACCGTGACCACATGCACGCCGCGTCCGCTGAGCGCGTTGAGATAAACCGGCAAGGTCGCAACCAGAGTTTTGCCTTCGCCGGTCTTCATTTCGGCGATCTTGCCCTGGTGCAGAACCATGCCGCCGATCAGTTGCACATCAAAATGCCGCATGTTGAGCACGCGGCGGCCGGCTTCGCGGACTACGGCGAATGCCTCGACCAGAATCTCGTCGAGGGCTTCGTTGCTGAGCTTCCTGCGCTCTTCGTCAATTTCCTTCAGCCGCTCGGGATCGGCGGCCGGCTCGTCGGGAATTTGAGTCAAGCGTTCCTGCATGCGCTGGCGGAATTCTTCCGTCTTGGCGCGCAGTTCCTCATCGCTGAGCTTCTGCATAGCGGGCTCGAGCGCGTTAATAGCCTCAACCTGAGGCCTCAGACGCTTGAGTTCGCGTTCGTTTTTGGTCCCGAAGACCTTGGCTACCAGAGCATTAATCAAATCGAGGTTCCTTGGCGGGCAAACGGCGAGGTACCGGCCCTAATATCTTATTAGAAGCCTAGCATATTAGATGCAGGTGCAGAAGGTCGGTCGCGGAGGCCGGGAAAGGCCCAGCCGTTAGCACTTGGCACTTAGCAGTTAAGCGAAGATCGGGCTCAGCCAGGATCCGGGCAAGAATCTCGAGCAGCCAAATGCCCGGCGCCAAGTGCTAACTGCTATTTTCAGGTATATTTTCCCGTTCCGACTCATGTCTACTTTCTACGACCGTTTCTGCGAGTGCGCTAACCGCTGGCCCGACAATGTCGCACTGGAGATTCTGCGGCCCGACCGGATTGAAAGCTATACCTATGCAGGATTGCGGCGCATGGCGGAGTCGATTGGCCGCTGGCTGACGGACAACAGATTCCGGCCGGGTGCGCGGATAGCGATCCTGGCGGACAATCACCCGCGCTGGGTGGCCGCTTACCTCGGGATCATTGCCGCAGGTTGCGCTGCGGTTCCGCTGGACACGGCCTTCCATGCTGATCAAGTTGCGAAGCTGCTTAAGGACAGTGGCAGCTCGTTGCTGTTCTGTGATGTTAAGCACTTGGCGATAGCCTCGGAAGCGATCGGTAAGTCAGCGACCGGCATTGTGCTGCTCGACTCGGCGGAGGCGGGCAGGGCTGCCCGCGGCACACAGATTGCCGATCTTGACAGCATCTTTGCGGGCGGGCCCGGCACGTTCGCGGCAGTGCCCGTTTCTTCCGATAGCCTCGCTTCTCTTCTTTATACGTCGGGCACGACGGCTGATCCCAAAGGTGTGATGCTGAGTCACTCCAACGTGATGGGTGAGGTCGAAGCTGTATTTGGCTGGGCCGACATTGGCCCCGAAGACGCAGTGCTTGGCGTGCTGCCGCTTTTCCACGTGCTATCGCAGATGGCCAATCTGCTGTTGCCGCTGGTGAAGGGCTCGCGCGTCGTTTATTTGGAAACTTTGAACACCACCGATCTGCTGCGGGCGCTGGAGGGGCGCAAGATCACCGCGTTCGCGGTGGTGCCGCAGTTTTTCTATTTGATCCATGACCGCATCTTCAAAGAGGTAGAGCAGCGCGGGAAGCCGGCCATCTGGGCTTTTCGCGCGATGACGGCAATTGTGCGCTTCTGCCGTCGGTTTGGCTGGAATCCGAGCAGGATTTTCTTCCCGAGGATCCACAAGATTTTCGGCGAAAGGATGCGCTACCTGGTGACCGGGGGGTCCCGCTTCGATCCGCAAGTCGGAAGCGATTTTTATGCACTGGGAATTGATGTGCTTCAGGCCTACGGGCTCACCGAAACCAGCGCCGCCGCTTGCGCCACGTCGCCCGATGACAACGTGATCGGTTCGGTAGGCAAGCCGCTCAAGGGCGTCGGGGCAAGAATTGTTGATCCGCAACCGTCGGAAGATGGCGGCTGCCGGGTCGGTGAAATCGCCATTCGCGGGGCCATTGTGATGAAAGGCTACTGGAACCGGCCGGACGCCACCGCCGCGGTGCTGCAAGACGGCTGGCTCTACACCGGAGATCTTGGCTATTTCGACGCGGGTGGGAATCTCTTTATCACCGGACGCAAGAAAGAGATCATCGTCCTCAGTAATGGAAAGAATATTTATCCAGAAGAAATCGAGGCCCACTACCTGAAGTCTCCTTCCATTAAGGAAATTGCCGTCGTGGGAATTGAGGGGAGGCCGGGCGATCCCGCGTCGGACCGGCTGCACGCGGTGATCGTTCCGAATTTCGAGGCGCTCAAACAGCGAAAAATCGTCAATGTCAAAGAAGTACTTCGCTACGACATCGAAGGTCTCTCGGTGCAATTGCCTTCCACGAAACGTGTTGGCAGTTACGAAATCTGGCAGGAAGACTTGCCGCGCACCACTACGCGCAAGATCAAGCGTTTCGAAATTGAGAAGCGGGTTCGGGCGAACCAGGCGAAGGGTTCCGGGGAGGCAGATCTTGCCGCAGAGCAGCCGCTCAGCGCGGAAGATGCAGCCTGGCTGGAGCAGGCGGATGTGCAGCGTGCATTGAAGATCATTCGAGGAATGGCGAGGACGAGGCTTCAGTCGATCCGTCCTGCGAATAACCTCGAACTCGACCTCGGCCTGGATTCGATGCAGCGAGTGGAACTGCTCGCCGCCCTTGAGGAAGAACTTGGAGGTGATGTGAATGAATCACGCCTGGCTGAAATCTACACCGTGCGGGACCTGGCGGGTGCTGTGCTGGAGAGCGCAGCAGGGGGAAGCGCCGCTGCTTCGCGCCCGCATTTCGCGGGCTGGAAAGCCGTGCTGCAAGCGGAGTCCAGCGATCCGGAGCTTTTGGAGGTGGTCCGGCCGCGGCCTGTCGCGGAAGCATTCTGGTACGGGGTGAGCAGGTTGATCCAGATCATCGCACTGGACCGTTTCCAGTTGCGCGTGCTGGGTTTGGAGAAGCTCCCTTCGCGCGGGCCATTCATTCTTTCTTCCAATCACCAGAGTTTTCTCGATCCGGTTATTCTGGGAAGCCTCTTGCCCTGGCCAGTGTTTCGCAATACTTTCTCGGTGGGAACCAGCGACATTTTTGGCGCAGGTTTCATGCGCACGCTGGCACAGTGGTTGCGAGTTGTAGTCGTGGATCCGGATGCAAATCTGATTCCGGCCATGCGAGCCGGAGCGCTCGGCCTGCAGCACGGGCGAGTTCTGATTCTCTATCCGGAAGGCGAGCGCTCGATCGACGGCCCGCCGAAGATGTTCAAGAAAGGGGCAGCAATCCTTTCGATGCACACACAGGCGCCGATTGTGCCCGTGGCGATTGAGGGTTTTCATGAAGCGTGGCCGCGCGGAAGGCCCTTCCAGAAGTTCGCGCGCTTGCAGATTGAATTCGGTGATCCGATAGTTCCGCCGCCAGAGGGCGAAGCATCGGAAGCGGCGTACGAAAAACTTACGGCGGAAGTGAGAACGCGAGTGGTCACCATGTGGAACGAGTTGAGAAATGTAAGGTCGGTAGAGGCATAGCTCTACGTCTCGTCCGCTGTTGCCTGCGTGGCGTTCAGGAGCACCGCAGACGTTGCCAGCAACGTCTCTACAGGGAAGTCCTGCGCGACTTTGTCACTTGGCCCGGGGATGCGTCTGATCGTAGACCTGCAGCACGTGCTTCATAGAGAGCTGGGTGTAGCGCTGGGTTGTGGATAGCCGCTCATGTCCGAGCATCTCCTGAATGGCGCGCAGGTCGGCGCCTTCTTCCAGCATGTGCGTGCCAAAAGCATGACGGAGAGTGTGGGGATGGACATCGGGTGAAAGCCCTTTAGCAACGGCGATCTTCTTAACGATGCGCCCTACGCTGCGCGTCGTGATCCGTCCACCGCGCTGGTTAATCAGCAAGGCGTTGGTGTTCTTCTTGCGTTCGGCAAGCGTGCGCTGGCGCATGGGCAAGTACGCAGCGAGCCCGTTCTTGACCGAATCGCCGAAGGGAACATAGCGTTCTTTCTTTCCTTTGCCGCGAATGAGAATGGCTTCCGCGCTCAGTCGGATGTCGTCGAGATTGATGCCGACCAGTTCGGAATTGCGAATGCCGCAGCCGTAAAGCAGCTCGAACATGAGTTGGTCGCGCTCAGGAAATGACGCCACCTCAGGCATTTCTCCATCGAGTATGGAGTTCATTTCTTCGATGGTGGGAACGCGAGGCAACTTCGTCGGCAGCTTCGGCGTGGAAACCAACGCGGCCGGATTCTGTTCGACCACGCCTTCCTGCGCCAGCCAGCGGTAGAGCGAACGCACCGCGGCCAGCGAACGCGCGATTGAGGTCTTGCCCAGGCCCTTTTCGTAGAGATGGGACAGGAATCCGCGGATGGTTACATGATCGATGCTGCGCCAATTGCGCGAGCCTACGTAGGCAGCAAAATTCCGCAGGTCGCCGGTATAAGCCTTGATGGTATGCACCGAAGCGTTGCGCTCGCGAAGCGAACGCAGGAACTGGTCAATGGCTTTCTCGACCGTCGTTCTCTTCGGACTAGTCGGTGATTTCATCTTTTTCTTATCACCACAGAGTCACAGAGGCACAGAGAAGCCTTCAGAAAGAAAACAGAAACAAGCGGTTTGGATATTCTCTGTGGCTCTGTGTCTCTGTGGTGAAAAAGTTTGTCATCTGGCTTTCGCCCTCGGGTGATGCTTCTGATAAACATTCTTCAGCCGATCGAGCGCCAGGTGCGTGTACACCTGCGTGGTTGAAATATCCGCGTGGCCGAGGATGGTCTGCACCGTGCGGAGGTCGGCGCCGTTTTCGACCATGTGCGTGGCGCAACTATGGCGGAGCATGTGCGGGCTGGCGTTGCGCCCCATACTCGATGACATGGCGCGAACCATCTGCCAGATACGCTGGCGGGTCAACTTGCGCCCTCCGCGTCCGAGAAAGAGAAGCGGCGAGTTCCTCCCTGCCGCCAGCAGTGGCCGCCAATGCTTCATGTACCCGGTCAGCGCATCCTGCGCCGATCGTCCCAGTGGCACGATCCGTTCTTTATCGCCTTTGCCGCGCACCAACACATATCCGAGATCGAGTTTCAGGTCTTCGAGCTTGACGCCGGTAATTTCTGAGACTCGGAGCGCTCCGGCATAGAAAACCTCCAGCATCGCGCGGTCGCGCGCGGCCAGAGCTTCGGCCTGCTTGTGATTGGAAACCGCGGTCGGGCTGCGCAGCATGGCCTCCACTTCGTCGCGCGCCAGGGATTTGGGCAACACTTTCCACTGCTTGGGCGAGTCAATGTTCAGGGTGGGATCGTGTTCGATCAGTTTGTCGAGCAGCAGATAGCGGTACAAATGGCGCAACGCGGAAAGCTTGCGTCCTACCGAGCGGCCGTCCACTGAGTTCGCAAACAGTTGCTGGATGAAGTCCCGGACATCGTCGCGGCGCGCCTTCAGAAGCGTGCGCTTACTGCTTTCCAGGAATCCGGAGAACTGGCCGATGTCGGTGGCGTAGGCCGCGACCGTGAGCGGCGCTAGCCCCTTTTCAATCTTCAGGTAGTCGAGAAAGCCGGAGACTACGCGGGAATTGACTTCTGATGGCACGGCTGGAGTATGCGCGTTATCGGACACGCAGCAAAGTGATCAGCCGGATGCACCCCTTTCACCACAGAGTCACAGAGACACTGAGTTAAGAGAAGACAAACCTCTGATGCGTTCTCTGTGCCTCTGTGGTGAAAATAATCGAGGTTCACTCAGTGTTCTCCGGATCCTCCGTGGTTATTGAATTTCCTTCCATAACTCGACGGCGTATTTCGCGCCCTCGGGCGTTTCCTCGTGCTTGAAGTAGGCGAAGACATTTCTCCCCGCGCTGAGGTGCTCTCGAATCCGGGCCACCATGGCGCGGCGCTCATCAGGGGTATAGGCCGGCTTGTGGTAGCGGTAGTAGCAAAAGTCCGCCGTTATCACATCCGGTGTGACGCGCTCTTCGGTCTCGGCAACGCAAAGGGCGCGGTTCCCCGCCTTCAGCAGGTCAAAAATTTCGTCGGTAAACCACGAAGCATGGCGGAATTCAAATGCCGATGGTAGGGAGCGCGGCAGGCTGGTCAGAAATTCTGCCAGCAGCGTGGCGTCCGCTTTCAGATTTGGCGGCAATTGAAACAACAACGGCCCCAGCTTTTCCGCGCGCGCCAGCGGTTCGACCGTGCTTAGAAAGCGCGGCAGAAAATCTTCCGTCTTCTGCAAGCGCTTAATGTGGGTAATGACTTGGTGCGCTTTCACGCTGAGGCGAAACCCGTTGGGAGTTTCCGCGATCCATTTCTGGGCTGTGGTTTCCTTCAATAGTTGGCGGAAGGTAAAGTTCACCTCGACTGCATTGAGCTGTGTGGCATAGTAGTGCAGGAATTTCGCCTGCGCCAGCTTGGCGGGATAGAAGTCGGGCTTCCAGCTCGGATAGGCCCATCCGGATGTTCCGGCGTAAAGTTGCGCCATCGCTTGCTCCGATTCACTCGCTGGACTTAGAAGATCAGGATTATACCTTTCGCGCTTTCTTCTTTGACACAGACGGCTTGCGGGCGGGCTTCCCGCTCTTGTTCAACCTCCCGGCTCCGGTAGTTTCCGCTTGGGCAGCCAGATCAAGTCCTGCTTCGATCGCCTGGGGCTCCGCTTCCTTGATGCCCGGCAACTTCGGCAGCTTCTGCTTGAGGGTGAGAACCGGCTCGAACAAGTCCCCCATCTTCTGCACACGTTCGAGGACATGTTTCGCCTCGAATATCAGCAGGCTGGCATCTCTCTTCTTCAGCATCTGCTCGACTTCTTCCCACCTCACCGGCGTGGAGACCGTCGGCTGGTCGCGCGCCCGCAGCGAATACACGCTGACCGTGGTTTTGTGCTCGTCGTTCTGACTCCAGTCCACTAACACCTTGCCCACGCGCAACTGCTTTTTCATGTCGGAAACGACGAGATCTTTGTGTTCGTCCTGCAGCAATCGGGCGAGCGCATGGGCGAAGGGCTTTGTAATTTCGTAGCTGGTGGGCGTGTTCAAGGGGATGTAGATCTGCAGACCCTTTGAACCCGACGTCTTAGGGAAGCTGCGCAATCCGAAATGCTCGAAAATCTCCCGCAGCCAAAGGCCCACCTGGCAGCATTGCACAATGTTCGCTGGTTCGCCGGGGTCGAGATCGAAGACCAACATAGTCGGGGACATGATCTGTTTCGCCAGCGAAAGCGACGGGTGGAGTTCGATCGAGGCGAGATTGGCGATCCAAACCAGTGTCGGCAGGTCGTTGCACAGAATGTAGTTCACGTTGCGCTGGTTGCCCTCGCTCCAGATCGGGGCCGTCTTCACCCAGTCGGGACGGTGCTTGGTAGCGTTTTTCTCAAAAAAATAGTCCTTATCCACACCCTCGGGATAGCGCTTCAGCGTCAGCGGACGACTCGACAGGTGCGGAATCAGGGCAGGCGCGATGCGGGCGTAATAGTCAATCACTTGGCCCTTGGTAAAGCCGGTCGCGGGATACAGGACCTTATCCAGGTTGGTTAGGGACAGGTGTTTCCCCTGGATGTCCACTACAGCAGGTTTGCCGGCCATATTACGTTGGATTATAAGGTGCCGGTCAAAGCCTTCGTGAACCCGCAGTTTGACAACTTCCCCTTCGGCCACGTAATTTCAAACTTCTACCCATCATTCACGTCCAACCTGGTGGAGGTCCGATGAAATACCGTCCTCTGAAGTTTTTCGCCGCGGTTCTGGCAGTCGCCGCTCTGGCTGCCGCCCAGAATATCGCTTCGTTCGAGAAGCGCACGACAGTCAAGAAACTGGACAACGGTTTGACCGTGGTGATCTGTGAGCGGCCGGAAGCGCCAGTGTTCTCCTTCTACACGCATGTGGACGCCGGCTCGGCGCAGGATCCCCTCGGCAAAACCGGCCTGGCGCATATGTTCGAACACATGGCCTTCAAGGGGACCGACAAGATTGGCACCAAGAATTACCCCGCCGAAAAGGCCGCCCTGGAGACAGTCGAGAAAGACTATGCCGCCTACATCGAAGAGCGCGACAAGCCCGTGGGCCGCGACGAACAAAAGCTCAAACAACTGGAAGCGGCCTGGCAGAATTCCACCAAAGATGCAAACCAGTACGTGATCCCCAACCAGTTCGGTGAACTGGTTGAACGCAATGGCGGCGAAGATCTGAACGCCTCCACCAACCTGGACGAAACCAACTACTTCTATTCCCTGCCGGAAAACCGCCTGGAGCTATGGGCGTATCTCGAATCTGAGCGTTTCATGCACCCCGTGATGCGAGAGTTCTACAAGGAACGGAACGTGGTGATCGAGGAACGCCGCATGCGCACTGACAGCAATCCCATCGGGCGGTTGCTCGAGCAGTTCACCACGGCTGCCTACCAGGCCCATGAATATCATCGTCCAACCATTGGCTGGATGTCGGATCTGAACTCCTTCTCGGCAACCGACGCGCAGAAATTTTTCGATAAGTACTACATTCCGTCAAACATGGTGGTAACGGTGGTGGGAGATGTGAAGGCGCCAGAGGCCATGCCGATTATCGAGAAATATTTTGGTCGCATTCCCTCCCACGAAAAGCCGGACGAGAGAACTACGACTGAGCCGCCACAGAACTCCGAGCGTCGAGTCGTACTGCAGGAGATGTCGCAACCGCTTTATCTTGAGGGATATCACCGGCCGGACTATCGCAGTCCAGACGATGCGGTATACGACGCGATCGCCGACTTGATGTCGAGCGGTCGAACCTCGCGATTGTATCGGGCGCTGGTACGGGACAAAAGAATCGCGTCCGACTCAGCCGGATTCACCGGCTTGCCGGGAACCAAATATCCACATCTTTTTGCTTTCTATGCCTTCCCTCTTCCCGGTCACAAGCCAGAGGAAATGGCGGAGGCTATTCATGCCGAAATTGAACGGATCAAGAAAGAAGACATCAGCGATGAGGAACTGAAGATGATCAAGACGCGGGCCAAGGCCAACCTGATTCGCGGCCTGGGCAGCAATGAAGGGCTGGCATTTCAACTCGGGATCAACCAGGCGCGCTACGACGATTGGCGCGAACTGTTCCGGCAGGTGGATCGGATCGATAAGGTCAGCAAGGCGGACATTCGCCGCGTCGCTAAACAGACTTTTGTTTCCGCGAATCGCACGGTGGGAATCATCGAAACCGCCGCCCCTGCGGCGACCGAGGCGAACCAAGGAGGCGCGCAATGAAACGCCAACTCACTGGTTTGTTGGCTGCCTCTGTGATGTTGGCAGTGTTAGCCGCCCCTCGGGCGGCAGCGCAAGCCACGGATTGGCAGCAGATTCCAATTGCTCCCCTGCCGGCCTTTCACCCCCAGGAGCCCAAGCGCATCGAGCTTCCTAATGGAATGATCGTTTTCCTCCAGGAAGATCATGAATTGCCGCTGATCGACGGCACAATGCGCATTCGTGGTGGCTCCCGGGAAGAGCCCGCGGCCAAAACCGGCATGCTCGATATTTATGGCGAAGTTTGGCGAACGGGCGGCACCAAGTCCCAGACCGGCGATCAGCTGGATGACTATCTGGAGATTCGCGCCGCCAAGGTTGAAACCGGCGACAGCGCAGATTCCACCACGATTTCGTGGTCTTGCCTGAAGGCCGACTTCGACGATGTGTTCAAGGTGTTCGCCGAACTGCTGCGCCAGCCCGAATTTCGCGCCGATAAAGTTGATCTCGCGCAGAAAGAGATGTTTGACTCGATCTCCCGCCGCAATGACGATGTGCACGAAATTGCCGGCCGGGAGTCGGCGAAGCTGGCCTACGGCAAGAACAATCCCTACACGCGTGAGCCGGAGTACGCCAGCGTGGCAGCGGTCAGCCGACAGGATTTGATCGACTGGCATCAGTCGCACGTGCAGCCCAACAACATCATTCTGGGCGTGGTGGGCGATTTCGATTCCGCAGCCATGGAAGCCAAGCTGCGGGAGGCATTCGGCTCCTGGACGAAAGGTCCGGCGGTAAAGGCGCCTGAAATCCGATTCGAACCCGCCAAGCCGGGCTATTACTTGATTGCCAAGCCCGACGTAAATCAAAGCAACATCCGCATGGTGGAATTGGGTATACGGCGCGACAATCCGGATTATTTCGCGACCCAGGTCTTTAACGAAGCGTTCGGAGGCGGCTTTTCCTCGCGGCTGTTTCGCAACATCCGCACGGCGAAGGGCCTGGCTTACGACGTGGGCGGCGGTGTCGGCAGCGCCTTCGATCACCCAGGGATGGTACGGATTTCGATGGGGACCAAGAGCGCGAGCACCGTGGAGTCCATTCAGGCGATCTACGAGCAGATTGACGATCTGAAGAAGGATCCGATTTCCGAAGATGAAATCAAGCGCGCCAAGGATTCCATTCTGAATTCATTTGTCTTCAACTTCGATTCGCCGGAGAAAGTTCTGCGTGAACGCATGGCGTACGAATTCTATGCGTACCCCGCTGATTTTCTGGAACGCTATCGGGCTGGAATCGAAAAAGTCCAAAAGGCGGATGTCGAGCGCGCCGCGGAGAAATACCTGCACAAGGATCAACTTGCCGTGCTGGTCGTCGGCAACACCTCGGAGTTCGATAAACCGCTGACTGAGCTTGGCCCGGTGATCAACGTGGACATCACGATTCCGCCGCCACCGGGCGAGAAGGGCGGGAAGGAATAGGTTGGCCAAGCTATTCGAAACAGCGCCCGGCCAAGCCTGACGCAGTAGCGCCAATCTTAACCCACAGGCGGCGGTTCTCTGCGGCCTCTGCGATTTAAGCCTTTTGTGTTTGCCGGCCTCGTTAAAACCTTGAAGCGCAGAGACCGCTGAGAACAGGCGCAGAGTACGCGGAGATAACAAATCGTTTCTGGGAATCTTGGAATTCGATGAAATTGAGACGCCCCCGAAATAGGCGTTGACATGGTCAAGTTGTAGCGCTAGTCTATGGCGAACAAACAGCGAATATCGCCATGGCTTCTCTTCCTCTTCTTCCCGAGTCAAAGCCGAAACTCGTTGGTATCGCCCGCCTTGCCTCCGAGGGTGAATCCCTGCGGGAAGGTCATGAAGTCGAATACTTCACGCTCCCGGTTCGTTCTCTGCTAAATCGGTGCACCGGCACGCGCATGCCCTTCACCTGGACCATCAATCCTTATCGCGGCTGCGAGTTTGCTTGCAAGTACTGCTATGCCCGCTACACGCACGAATTCATGGAACTACGCGACGGGGTGGATTTCGAGCAGAAGATTTTCGTCAAGCAACACGCCGCTGACCTGCTGCGCCAGGAACTGCGTCATGTCAAGCCGGGAGAGGAAATCGCGATTGGCACCGCAACCGATCCCTATCAGCCGGCCGAGAGGCGCTTCGAGGTGACGCGGGCTATTCTTGAGGAATTTTCCCGGCATCGCGGGCTGGAAATCGGCATTGTTACGAAGTCGAACCTGGTCGTGCGCGATATCGACCTGTTAACCGACGTCGCGAAAAACAACCGGCTGTTTGTGAATCTCACGATCACCACCCTGAAGACCGAGTTGGCCCGGATCCTTGAACCACGAGCGCCGCGTCCCGATCTTCGGCTGGAGGCGGTTCGAAATCTCAACCAGGCGGGTGTTAACGCGGGCGTAATCTGTGCGCCGGTCCTTCCCGGCATCACCGATTCGCCACGCGACCTGGAGGCGCTGGTTCGCGCCACGGCTGAGGTGGGCGGAAAATACATCTTCGCCAATTCTCTTTTCTTGAAACCTTGCTCCGCCGCCGTTTTTCTCCCGTTCCTTGAGGAGAAGTTTCCCCAACTCGTTGAAAGCTACAGACAACGCTTCAAAGATCGAGCATTCCTCCCGGCGCCGCACCGTAAACGCCTTTCGCAGCTGATGGCGCGACTGCGTCAGAAATACGGCATCCGCAGCGATTACGACCGCTATAGCCAGAGGACCCATCCGCTTGCGGCCGGCGAAACCTCAGATCAACTCAAACTGTTCTGAGCCATGCAGGAAGCCGCCACAAGGTACAATCATGCCGATGCGAGCCAGCCTCTCGAACCGAAAGCCTGCATTTCCGGTGTGGCAGTACATCGCATTGGCGATCTTGTTCGTTGGATCTGTCCTCTATCAGCTGAGATTCAGCCAGGACATCTGGCGCGGTGAGATAGTGCACATTCCGCTCATCGCTCCCGCCACCGCCCTCTCCTCGCTCGAGACGGTTTCACCAGAAGCAGAAAAACTCGGCCTTCACAAAGGCGATAGCATCCTCGAAGTGAATGGAAGCAAGTACACGGGCACTGCCGTCCTGGCAGAATCGCTCGCCCATACGCGGATTGGCGACCGCATCCGAGTCACGGTTCGTTCCGGCACAGAAGTCCACACCGTAGACCTGCCAGTCACGGCGGCTACAACACCGATCACCAAAATTGTGCTCGACCTTGCGCTACAGGTGGTGATGCCCTTCGGCTGCATCCTGCTGGGCTGTTGGGTAGTGCTGGTCAGACCGAGGGATCGGCTGGCGTGGGTGGTCCTCGGGCTGCTGCTCTGCTTTGCCCAGCTCGTAGGAGCTTCATTCACGATTGAGAGCTGGGGGCCGGGATTACGCGAAGTGGCGATGGGCTATCACATGACCCTTGCGGCTTCCTGGCCGATCTTCATGTTCCTGTTCGGCTTTTTCTTCCCGGAGCCGTTTCCTTTCTGGACGCGCCTGGGCCCCTGGCGGCAAGTGATCCCCTGGCTTGTAATCGCTCCCGCAGTGGCTGGAGGAGTTGTCATGGTAAGGATCGCGGTGCTCGAGATGACAAGTTATTCTGCCGCGCAGTCGGTCTATTACAGCTTTCTTGGTTGGCAAACTCCGCTGCAGCTATACCTCTACTGCGTTGTGGGCTTCGGCTTTTTCACCGCCATCTTCACCAAGTCTGCGATGGCCATTTCCCGCGATGCCCGGCGGAGGCTGCAATTGCTCTATTGGGGTACGACCGTCGGAACCCTTCCCCTGTTCATCCTCACCGTCACCGCAGAGATTCGGGGAAAGTCGCTCTACGACATATATCCCAGTTGGCTCATCGGGATCGCCCTGGCGCTGATGCTGATCTTTCCCCTCACACTGGCCTACGTGATTGTGGTGCAACGTGCGATGGATGTAAGGGTGGTGGTGCGCCAAGGTTTGCAGTATGGGTTGGCGAAGAATGGAATACGCGTGCTTCAGTACATCGCCATTGCGGTTGTGATCGCAACCGCGTTCGCGCTTGCAAGTCACTCCAATCGCGTCGAGAAAATCATCGTCATTGCCCTAGCCGTCACTGCCATGTTCAGCATTCCTCGACTTGGAGAACGGCTGCGCACCTGGACCGACCGCCGCTTCTTCCGCGAGGCCTACGATGCCGAGCAGGTGCTCAACGATCTCAGCGATCAAGTGCGTAGCATGGTGGAAACGCGGCCGTTGATTGAAACTGTGGCCGCGCGCATCTCGGACACGCTACACATCCCGCACGTGGCGGTTCTGCTGGGAGGAGGCGGGCTTTACCGTCCGGCCTACGCTCTGGGGTACGGTGCCGCTCCCGATGTGGTCTTTGCGGCGGGCACGGGCACGGTGAAGGTACTGCAAGAGCAAAAGGACCCCGCCCGAGTTTACTTCGATGATCCCGATTCCTGGTTGTATCGGGAGCCCGACGTGGGTGAAGAAGATCGCGCCAAACTGGCGCAGCTCCAGGCCGAACTGCTGTTGCCCCTCAGCGCGCGCGATCAACTCTTAGGATTCATCAGCCTGGGGCCGAAGCGATCCGATGAGCCCTACTCGGGCACCGACGTGCGATTGCTGAAATCTGTGGCCGCGCAGACAGGCCTGGCGCTGGAGAATGCGCGCCTCATGGCCGCGATCACGGAGGAGGTCGCGCAGCGCGAACGTCTGAACCGCGAGGTAGAGATCGCTCGCGAAGTGCAGGAGCGGCTTTTCCCGCAGACCCTGCCTCCTATCGCAGGCATTGAATATGCGGGCGCTTGCCGTCCGGCGCTCGGCGTAGACGGCGACTATTACGATTTTCTGGCCCTGCCGGGAGGCCAGCTTGGAATTGCGATCGGCGATGTTTCCGGCAAAGGCATTGCTGCCGCTTTGATGATGGCCAGCTTGCAGGCCTCGCTGCGTGGTGAGGCCACACGTGCCCCGGAGAACCTTGCGGCGTTAGTGAGCAATGTCAACCGGCTGGTCTATGAAGCTTCCTCCGCCAACCGCTATGCGACTTTTTTCTACGGGCAATACCATCCCGCTTCGCGGCAGCTAACTTACGTGAACGCCGGACACAATCCGCCGATGCTGTTTCATCACTGCGACGGCAAGTGGCAGCTTTCACGGCTGGAGACCGGCGGAACAGTGGTCGGTTTGCTCCAGAGCTTTCCGTATGAGCAGGCTGCTTTGACGATTGCGCCGGGAGACATCTTCATCGCCTTCACCGATGGCATCAGCGAAGCCATGAATGGTGCTGACGAAGAATGGGGTGAAGAACGGATGGTCGAGACCCTGAACGGTTGTGCCGGGCTGAGTCCGCTGGAGATTATCACTCGCATCATGCAAGCCGCCGACACGTTTGTGGCTGGGGCCAAGCAGCACGACGACATGACGCTGGTGGTGCTGCGCGCACAACCTGCAGCGTAGGCGCGGCTGCCTCGGCGGTGCTGGCACGTCGCTTGTGACGGGCGAGGGCGCCCGTCTTCTGTCGACCGCCGTTTTGTCGCTCCAGCTTCTATAATGGCTGCTCCCACGGTTGCCATGAGTTCGCCTCGCTACCAAGCCGCTCCAGCGCCGCCTCCGCCGAATGCCAAGCCCCGGCCAGCGTTCTTCGTGCAGCTCGACCGGTTCTGGCAACGGGTCACTGAAGGACTCGAACTCAGCCAACTGTGGAAGCAGTTCAGAGTTGACGCCCGCGCCAGTTACCGGCTCTATCAGCGCGATTTCGCTGCCCGGTCGCCAAAGGAAACCCGCCGCCACAATCTCTGGCATACGGTTCAGGAATTCGCCTGGGCGATTCTGGAGAAACTTACTCCCGCGCGTCGGGTGTTGCTGCTCCTGGGCACTTTGCTCTTGATCTTTCCCGCCGGCGGTTACAGTTATCACGGGAAGTCGGGAGAACTCGTGGTCCTTGAACTCGATCCGCATTTTTGGGGCGGGGGACTGATTTTCATTCTGCTGATGCTGGAAATCGCAGACCGCGTAGTCATGAAGCGCGACCTGGAAATCGCCCGCGACATCCAAAGCTGGCTGCTGCCCGCAGCGCCTCCTCCAGTACCGGGTTTAACCCTGGCCTTCGCCACCAAGCCGGCCAATACGGTTGCCGGAGACTTTTACGACGTGTTCGCGCGGCCGGTCACGGATTCCCGCCAGCCACATTTTCTTCTCGCCGTAGCCGACGTCGCTGGAAAAAGCATTCCCGCGGCGCTGCTCATGGCCACCTTCCAGGCCAGCCTTAGAACTCTTTCGGAAACCTCCTGCTCGCTGCCTGAGCTGGTGGCAAGCATGAACCACTACGCGTGCACCAACAGCCAGGGTGGCCGGCGCTTCACCACCGCATTCCTGGCGGAGTTTGATCCCGACAGCCACGCATTGACCTACATCAATGCCGGACACAACGCACCGATTCTGCGGCGTAGCTCGGGAGCGATCGAACGGCTCAGTAATGGCGGATTGCCGCTGGGGATCCAGGCGGATGCCTCTTATCAGTCCGGTCGCGTGAGCTTGCAAGCGGGCGATTGGCTGGTGATCTTCACCGATGGCCTGGTGGAGGCGGTAAACGCGCGGGAAGAGGAGTACGGCGAGCCGCGACTGCTGGATGTTCTGCAGGCCGGAGTAACCGCGTCGCCGGATGAACTGCTGCGCCGCGTCATCGGCGGACTCGATGAATTTGTCGGAACCACACCCCAGCACGATGACGTGACCTGTGTAGTGATAAAAGTGTCGTGATAGGCCGCTGGGCCTGACGAAATTTGTCACATTTCTTGCCCCTCGGGTCACTGTCGTAATTGGTTCCTGGGTACACCTGTTTGTTGTTTCTCTTCCCCACTAGTGCAAGCATAGGACTTAGCCGGCGCCAACTATGGTCTAGGCGGTTCCAGGTCATGATGGCAGCCAAATTGCCCCACTTGAGGTTGGCTTGTTGAAAGTAAGCATTCCGTGACTGGAGCCAAGGTAGACGTGATGAATAAACAAAAAGGTTTCTCACTGATCGAATTGCTCATCGTGGTAGCCATCATTCTAATCATTGCTGCCATTGCGATTCCGAACCTGTTGCGGGCGCGGATTGCGGCTAACGAGTCCTCGGCGGTCAGCGCGATTCGCACGATCAACACATCGCAAACCGCCTTTCAATCGACCTACCCGACGGTAGGCTTTGCCGGCACGGTTCTGGCACTGGGACCTCCCGCCGCGACGGGTTGTCCCAACACCGTTGTCCCGACCTCAACCAGCGCTTGCCTGATTGACTGGGTGCTGGCCAACGCCACGGTTCCCGCATCCCCCAGGAGCGGCTACTATTTCGCTTTGGGTATTACGGCTGGCGGTGGCGTAAACGCGGCATACACCGTCGGCAGCGTTCCGGCTTCACTGAATTCTACGGGCGTGCGCGGCTTCTGCTCCAATGACGACGGCGTCATCCGCTTTACGGCGATCGGCAACACAGCTCCTGTGACCACCAATGCGGCCTGCTCCGCCTATACCCTTTTGCAATAGCGACAGTTGGGCGAAGTACCTGGGGGAGGGTACCCGCCGGGGAGCCACGGAGAGATCCGTGGCTCTCTTTTTGTCTGGCTCAGGTGCCGCGAAGCAGCCTGATTCCATTCTGGGATTCTAGTCTCAGCCTCTTGTGGCAAAATGACACAAGTTGTCATCCCGCCGACAAAATCTGATAGGAATGGCAGCCCGACACCACCTCGGGGAAAGAACCACCGTTACTAAGGAGTGCGTAACCCTTGAAAATAAAGCGTGCCTAGGATTTGGAGCAGTCCCCTTGGTAACTTTTGGTTCTGGCCGCTAAAATGCGAACATAATCGGCAATTGGGTCTACTGAGACCATACCTGATAAAACGGAGAAGAAGGGAAAACGAGATGCGGAAACAGAAGGGTTTTTCACTGATTGAGTTGCTGATCGTGGTTGCGATTATTCTAATCATCGCGGCCATCGCGATTCCGAACCTGTTGCGGGCGCGCATTGCGGCCAACGAGTCCTCTGCGGTCAGCTCAGTTCGTACCATTAACACGTCCCAGGTCGCTTATCTTTCCAGCTATCCGACCGTGGGTTACGCGGGAACCATCCTGGCCTTGGGTCCTCCGGCCGCGACCGGTTGCCCGCTTACTGTGACCCCGACCTCGACCAGCGCTTGCTTGATTGACTGGGTGCTGGCCAATGCCACTGTACCGGCCGCGCCTAAGAGCGGCTACTACTTTGGTTTGGGCGTAGTCGCAGCGGGCGGCTTGAACCTGGGCTACACCGTCGGCGGCGTTCCGGCTGCACTGAATACTACGGGCGTGCGCGGTTTCTGCTCGAACGAAGACGGCGTGATCCGCTTTACGGCTGTGGGCAACACCGCTCCGGTCACCACCAACGCGGCTTGCGCGGCCTATACCAACTTGCAATAGCGTGAGTTTGGCGAAGTACCTGGGGGAGGGTACAAGCCTGGGAGCAACGGAGAGATCCGTTGCTCCTTTGTTTTTCTGGGCTCAGGTCACCCCCAAGCACTGACACAATACCCATCCCGTTTTTACTTTCGTAATCGGTTATCCGCCACGCCATCTCGCGCCGGGGTGTTTTTGCATATAATTTTTCCAGTAGCACAGAATGAAAAAATTCAGTTCTCCTGCCATGCCTGCGATAGAGATCCTGGGCCTCGAAAAGACTTACCACGTGGGCTTCTGGCGCAAGAAGGCGAAGCCCGCGTTACGGCCCCTGCGCCTCAGCGTGGAGGAGGGAGAGATTTTTGGATTTCTCGGTCCCAACGGCGCGGGAAAAACAACCACCTTGAAACTGCTCATGGGCTTGGTCTTCCCCACAGGTGGTTCGGCACGCATTCTGGGAATGGAAATTAACGATCCCAGAATGAAGGCGCAGATCGGTTTTCTTCCGGAGCAGCCATATTTCTACGATTACCTGACGGCCCGTGAACTGCTCGAATACTACGGGCAACTCTCCGGCGTGGCGCCGAAGGAGCGCGGCCGTAAGGTCGGTGAAGTCCTGCAGCGCGTGGGGCTGCCGGATGTGGGCGGAGTGCAGTTGCGGAAGTTTTCCAAAGGCATGCTGCAACGGGTAGGCATCGCACAAGCCATTCTGCATGATCCCAAAGTGCTCTTCTTTGACGAGCCCATGTCCGGGCTCGATCCCATGGGCCGCCGCGAAGTACGAGATTTAATGGAGCAATTGAAGCAGGAAGGCAAGACGGTTTTCTTTTCCACTCACATTCTGTCCGATGCCGAAGCGCTGTGCGACCGGGTGGCGATCATTCATCTCGGTGAACTGCGCGGTGTGGGCGTAGTGGCCGATCTCACCTCGAGCGTCGAGGGGAAAGTCGAACTGGTCTGGCAAGGGAACACGGTACCGACTGCACTGACGGCTTTGGGAGCGGAATGTCACCTGACCGGGGACACCGTCCGCGCGGTCGTGTGCGAAGGCAACCAGGACGCCGCCATTGACGCCCTGCGGCGGGAGCGTCTGCGGATCATCTCCGTGACTCCGGTGCGAACTTCGCTGGAAGAATATTTCGTGCGCAAACTACAGCCTTCCCAGGCGGTTGCGGGGGTGAGGTCATGAGCGGACGAATTGCCTATATTGCCTCCAACACTTTCCGTGAAGCCGTGCGGGATCGTGTGCTTTACAACCTGATCGCATTCGCGCTGCTCATGTCGGGAGCAGCCATTCTGGTGGGGCAGATTTCGATCGGAATCGAGCGCCTGGTGGTGATCAATCTTGGCCTCACCGCGGTTTCGCTGTTCGGCGTTGTGATCGCGATTTTTATCGGCATCGGGCTGGTCTCGAAGGAGATTGAGAAGCGCACTCTCTACACCGTGCTTTCCCGCCCAGTACAGCGCTGGGAGTTCATCGTGGGAAAGTTCTTCGGGCTGGCAGGGACGCTGGTGGTGAATACATTTTTCATGGCGCTTGGCGTATTCGCAGCCTTGCTCTACGTTTCCCGCCATTTTCAAGCCGGCGATGGCTTAGTGCTGGTCGCTCTGTATTTCATCATTCTTCAGTTTCTGATTATCACCGCGCTGGCGCTGCTGTTCTCGGCATTTTCTACTCCGGTGGAATCGGCCGTGCTGGCGTTTTCCCTGTTCGTGGTCGGCAGCTTCGCCGAGGATTTGCGCGGATTCGCCGCCATGACCCATGGCGCCACGCGTTGGCTAGCCACAGGCGCGGCGTATCTGATACCGAACTTTTCCGCGCTGAATATAATCAGCTCAGTGGCGCATGAGCAGCCGGTTTCACCACAACTCATCTTCTTGAACACCGCCTATGCGCTGATCTATGCCACCATGGCCCTGTGTGGCGCGGTATGGATTTTCGAGCACCGGAATCTGAAATGAATCCCTCGCGGCGAGTTTCTGTGACGGCCAGCGCGCTGCTGCTGATCTGCCTGCTGTCATCGGCGCTGGTGTTGCATCACATCGATCAGTTGCGCAGCCGAGCTACGTTGCAGGAGGTGCTTTACATCCCTTCGCCCAAAGTGCTGAAGCGCCTAAGCCTGGGATACGACGGCTTGCTGGCCGATGTGTACTGGACGCGGGCTGTGCAGTACTTTGGGAGCAAGCACTATGCCGGAGCCACCCGTTATGACCTGCTGGCGCCTCTGCTTGAAATCACGACGGCTCTCGATCCGCATTTGACCGTGGCTTACGAGTTTGGCGCAAACTTTCTGTCTCCCGCACCGCCCTATGGCGCGGGCATGCCACAACGCGCCATTGAGCTGGCAGAATTCGGGATTCGCAACAATCCCAATGAGTGGCGGCTTTACTACGACTTGGGTTTCATCTACTACATGGATCTGAAGGATTATGCCGCCGCGGCGGATGCCTTTGAGCGTGGCTCCCGCGTACCGAGCGCGCACGCTTTCCTGAAGGTGCTGGCCGCCCAAATGGCAGAGCACGCCGGCGATCTTGAAACCGCCCGCATGTTGTGGGCAACCACCTACCAGACCGCGCGAGATCCGGATGTGCGCGCCAATGCGGTAGCCCATTTGCGCGCCCTGCAGGTGGACGAAGACGTGACCAACCTCGAAGCGTTGGTGTCGCGATATCGCGAGAAGAACCCCCATTTGCCGGACAGCTTTTCGGACTTGGTCGCCGCAGGTGTCTTGCACGGGATTCCGCTGGATCCACTTGGCCACACCTACAAGCTGACGCCGGATGGGCGCGTCGAAGTGCGCATTCCGGATGACCTGCCCTTCATTCAAAAAGGCACGCCTCCCGGGTACGTGCCTCCCCTGAAGCCAAAGTTCCTGCCCTCGGATTAAACTCTCGCCATGAGCCAGACGGACACGAGTACGGATCGGACCGACTTCAACCAGATCAAGACGCGCGTAGCAGAGCCCCAGGATGCTGAGAACATTGCGCGTCTGGTGAACGATGCTTTTCGCCCCGAACGCTTCTTCATCGACCAGGACCGTACCAATCCTGAGAAGGTGCATGACCTCCTGCAGAAGGGCAAGTTCCTGCTCGCCGAAGAGGCGGGCGCCTTGGTCGGTTGTGTTTACGTGGAAAAGCGCGGGGAACGCGGGTATTTTGGATTGCTGGCCGTGGATCCGGTGCGGCAAAAAGCGGGCTGGGGATCTTTTCTGATCGCAGCGGCGGAAGATGATCGCCGGGCGGCGGGTTGCCGTGTCATGGATTTGACCATCGTGAATCTGCGCCAGGAACTGCCGGGATATTATCGGCGCTTTGGTTACGAGGAAAGCGGGACGCTGCCCTTCCCCGCGGATCAGCTTTCGAAGATTCCCTGCCACCTGGTTCGGATGTCCAAGCCTCTCGGCTAGCTTGTGCGGCGCGCGGGCATTCTTGCCGGCGTGTTGGCAGCGATAATGTCCACTGCCGAATAACCAGGCACGGCCCGACAGTCGATGTCGGAACTCTCCTTCGCACCCGGAAGCATTACCATGGTCTGCGATGCCCGCGGACTCCATTCCCAGACCAAGTCTCGTCGTAACGGTGCGTCGTTGGTGGAAGGACAAGGCCGCGCACGATGGATTCTTCCCTGCCCTGAACCATTTGATCTTGACGCTGTGGGAGTTTGCCCGCGAATCTACTCCCTCGCGGCGGCGGCAACGCTACGGCGACGTGGACTACGACTGGGACTACCGTGTGGATACAACCGGCGCCACGATTGGCTGGCACGATCGTCTGCTCGGGCTCTTTCACTCGCCTTATCAGCCTACCGATCCCGAACTGTTTCGCGAAATGCTCACACAACTAATGGCGGCGAGTCCGATGTTGGCGAGTGCGAAATTCGACTTTCGCGAATTTGCCTTCATCGACATCGGCTCGGGCAAGGGACGCGTGCTGCTGATGGCGGCGGAGTACCCTTTTCGGCGCATTCAGGGAATCGAACTGCTGCCCGAACTGCACCGCATCGCGCAAGAGAATATCGCCAAGTATAAAAGCGCTTCGCGACAGTGCTTCGCGATCGAGTCGCTGTGCGGCGACGCGCGCAATTTCGCATTTCCGCCGGAACCGCTTGTGCTCTATCTGTTCAATCCGCTGCCGGAAGCGGGATTGACAGAGATGATGGCCAACCTGGAAACGTCTTTGCGAAGCCAGCCGAGACCGGTATTTGTGCTCTATCACAATCGGCTGCTGGAGCATGTGCTGGCTTCTAGGACTTGGCTCAAGAAGATCGGAGGAACACACCAATATTCGATCTTTGCTGCCGGGCCAACTCCCGCTGACACATCGAAGCGCTAGCATGGACGAAAATGTCATACCATCTGCAGTTTAGGTCTGGCACGCCTTCTTGATATTGACATTGTGTAAATACACACTATGCGGTACACTTGGGACGAGGAAAAGAACCACCGCAATATTGCGCGGCACGGGATTGCTTTTGAGGATGCCCAGCGACTTTTTTTATGGGCCTACGGTTGAAAAGGCGGATGACCGTTTCGACTACGGCGAAAGTCGAGTGTATGCAATTGGTCTCGTGAACAATCTGGAAATCACGGTGATTTATGCGGATGAAGACGATGACGAAAGGCGCCTCATCTCGGCGTGGCGGGCGGAACCGCACGAAAGACGCCGTTACTGGCAAAGCATCAAGAGCTAAACGCGGCGCCGGCACGAACTGGAACAAACTGCGTCGCATGAGCGCTACGCAGATACGCCGTGGCATTGAGTCCAACCCCGACGTGCGCCCGACGGACGAAGAATTCTGGAAAGATGCGAAGGTCGTGTGGCCCATGCGGAAAACAGTTGTCACCATGCGGCTGGATGCGGACTTGCTGGCCTGGTTCCGGCAACAGCGCGGTTACCAAACCCGCATCAATGCCATCTTGCGCGCCTACATGAAAGCGCATGTGTCGGGAGAACGCCGGGAATCTAGCTAATGGGTCTTCGTGATCTTCCCACTTCTCGCGCAAAGAGCGCGCGAGAAATGGGGCACCCGGCACCCCGCGTGGCGGTCCAGCGCTTTGCTAGCCCGGTCCGGTACCCGTCCCGTAAACTAGTCCTGTGGACGTAACTTCCCTACTGCGCAACTTTGTTGTCCTAGGAGTGGCGACCGCGATTGCCACCGCCAGCCCGGCGCCCGACGTCGATGCCATTGCCAAGGCGGTGGACGCCCACTACGACCACCTGCATACCCTCCAGGCCGAATTCACCGAAATCTACCGGGGGGCGGGCATGGATCGGACGGAATCGGGCACGCTTTGGCTAAAAAAACCCGGCAAGATGCGCTGGGAGTACCGTTCTCCCAGGGAGAAGCTGTTTCTGAGCGACGGCAAGGATGCCTGGTTTTACGTCCCGGGAGAGCGTCAAGTGCGGCGAACAGCGGTTAAGAAGTTGGACGATCTGCGGTCGCCGCTGGCGTTCCTTCTGGGTAAAACGCGACTGGAGAAGGAATTGCAGGGCTTATCCCTGGCTCCGGACTTGAAGCCGCTGGCGGCTGGGGACGTGGTCCTGAGGGGCGTTCCCAAGGCGCTGGCTGACCGGGTCAGCCAGGTGCTCTTAGAGATCTCCCCGGAGAGCTGGATTACCCGGATTTTGATCGAAGAAGTGGACGGTTCCGTAACCGAATATCGCTTTACGGATCAGAAGGAGAATGTGGAAGTCTCGGACCGCAACTTCCAGTTTGTTCCCCCGGACGGGGTTGAGGTGATTGAAGGCGATTTTGGGCAATAGGCTTCTGTGGCTTGGAAATAAACGTAGATTTTTCATAGTATTGCGGGGTTATCGCGCTTCGCCTTGGCATCGTCCCAGGTGGCTCGTTACCCCCGATTAGGCTTAGACAGGCAGTCGAGACCTGATTGACGGTTGCGAATGTTAGACTTAGGTGGGCAGGACGGTAACTGGACCACGGTATGGCCGAATTCCTGGTAAAACTGGCGGACGAACGCGGGCATCTCACGCAACAACTGGAGAATGGGTACTCCGAGGCCGAGGTTCGCGACCGCTTTGTGCAGCAGGGTTTCCTGGTGTACTGGGTCAAGCCGCGCGGTATTCTCTCCGGGGACTTCAGCCTATCGCGGCGCAGAAAGGTCAAGCAAAGCCAGTTCGTCATCTTCAACCAGCAATTCCTGACCCTCATTAAGGCTGGGCTGCCTATCCTGAATTCTCTGGATTTGCTGATCAGGCGCCAGAAGAATCCATACTTGCAAAGCCTGCTGCAGAATGTCCGCGATCGGGTCAAAGGCGGGGAGTTGCTGTCCGACGCCTTTTCGGCCCAGGGCGGGTTCCCCAAGATATACACGACCACGCTGATGGCGGGTGAGAAGAGCGGCAACATCGAAGAAGTGCTGGGCCGCTACATCGCCTTCCAGCGCCTGGCGCTGACCTTCAAAAAGAAGTTGGCGGTCTCGCTGGTGTACCCGACTCTGCTGGTGGCAGTCGTTCTGTGCATGCTGGTGTTCCTGGTCACGTATGTGGTGCCGCAGTTTGCCAAGCTGTACTCGGACATGAACGCGCAGTTGCCCGCCATCACGCTCCTGATGTTGGATGTTGGAACCCACGCCCAGAGATACGCTCCGCTTATCGGTGCGGCGGTGGTGATCGGCATATTGGCATTGTGGCAATGGAAGAAGACGGATCGGGGAGCGGAGCGGTTGGATCGCATTGTGCTGAAACTTCCGCTGCTGGGGCAGATATGGTTGAAATACCAGGTGGCGAACTTCGCCCGCATGCTCTCGACTCTGCTGGCGGGCGGCATGCCGCTGGTCCCGTCGTTGGAAACTTCCGGGGCTTCGATGAGCAGCCGGAGCATTCTGAACGGCATTTCCGGAGCCGCCATCCGGGTGCGCGAAGGACAGCCACTGGCCAAGAGCCTGGACGAGCTGAAGATGTTTCCCGAGTTGTCGGTGGAGATGATCGAGGTGGGAGAGTCCACCGGAGCCTTGCCGGCGATGCTGAACTCGGTGGCGGAGTTTTACGAGGAGGACGTGCAGACCGCGCTGGGCGCGGCTATGGCTCTGATTGAGCCGCTCGTCCTGATTATCATGGCGGTGTTCGTGGGTGGAATCCTGATCTCGCTGTATCTGCCCATCTTCACGCTGGGATCGAGTATTCATTAGTCGAGCAAATTGACCCTTAGGGTTCTGTAGGCGGGCAGAAATGGCAAGTATGACGGAAAATAAAACAGTCTTCGTCGGGGGAAATGGCGGCGTAGTGGCGCCGGGCGCCCAGAACGAGGAACTGGAAAAGGCACAAGACGTCGCGCGGCGCTATCGCTGCCAGTTCGTCGACCTGCATAACTTCCAGCTCCATCACGATCTCTTCAAAAAGATCTCTCCCCACTTGATGTTCCGCTACAGCTTTGTTCCGCTGGAGGAGACCGAGGACGGCCGGCTGGCCATCGCGATTGCCGACCCCAGCCAGCTCATGATGATCGACGAGATCAGCCTGCTGCTGGGAAAGCGCATCCTCACCAAAGTCGCTACCTATGCGCAGATTAGCGAAATCCTCAAAAAGACGGAGCAGTCCAAACGCGTTCTCGAGGATGCCAGCGAAGGCTTCGCCCTGGACGTCATCCATGAAGAGGAGGGGGCAGGCGACGAAAGCATTTCCATCGACCGGCTGACCGCGCAGCAGGGCGACATCAGCCCGATTATTCGCCTGGTGGATACCACGATTTTCACCGCGTTGCAGCGGCGCGCCAGTGATATTCACATCGAAACCCGCGACGATTCGGTGTGCATCAAGTTCCGCATCGACGGCGTGCTCACCCAGGCCATGCCGCCGATTGCCAAGGAACACCACTCGACCATCATCTCGCGTATTAAAGTCATGAGCGAGCTCGATATCTCCGAACGGCGCGTTCCTCAGGATGGCCGCTTCCGCGTGAAATATGGCAGTCCAGAACGGCCCATCGACTTCCGCGTTTCCATCATGCCCTCCATCCACGGCGAAGATGCCGTCCTCCGTGTGCTCGACAAGGAATCGATGAGCGAGAAGTTCCATAAGCTCACGCTTGATGTGGTCGGTTTTGACGATGAAGACCTGCGCAAGTTCCGCCGCTACATCAAAGAGCCGTACGGCATGGTGCTGGTGACCGGACCGACGGGCAGCGGCAAAACCACGACGCTGTACGCGGCGGTAAACGAAATCAAGACCGACGAAGACAAGATCATCACCATCGAAGATCCGGTGGAATACCAGATTCGCGGCATCACTCAGATTCCGGTCAATGAGAAGAAAGGACTGACTTTCGCCCGCGGGCTGCGCTCGATTCTGCGCCACGATCCCGACAAGATCATGGTGGGCGAAATCCGCGATACGGAGACGGCGCAGATCGCGATTCAATCCGCTCTTACCGGACACCTGGTGTTCACCACGGTCCACGCCAACAACGTGGTCGATGTCATTGGCCGCTTCCTCAACATGGGCGTGGAGCCGTACAACTTCGTTTCCGCTTTGAACTGCATTTTGGCGCAGCGGCTGGTGCGGCTGATTTGCGAATCCTGCCGGACGGAGATGCACTATGCACCCGAAGTGCTCGAGGCCAGCGGCCTGGATCCGGAGCAATGGTCGAAAGTGGCGTTCTACGAAGGACAAGGCTGCATTGAGTGCGCCGGGACGGGATTCCGCGGGCGAACTGCCATTCACGAATTACTCGATTTGAGTGACCGTATCCGGGAGATGATTCTGCTCAAGAAACCGACCTCAGAGATCCGTCGTGCGGCGCGCGAAGAGGGCATGCGTTTCCTGCGTGAGTCCGCCCTGGACAAGGTGAGAACAGGGTTGACTACGCTGAAAGAGATCAATAAGGTCACATTCATCGAGACCTCGCGGTAAGTGCGGCTTGAGCTCCGTTCAGTCAAGTGGCCGGCGTGGATCGATCTTGAGTTCAACTGTCGTCCTGAGCATGTTCTGCGCGGAAAGCGCAGAACATGCGGAGACGAAGGACCCCGAACAAGCCAGAGTTCCCGGAAATGCTTGGGGTGTTCTCGCCAGGTATTTTGGGAATTGGGAGCGGCGGTGGTGCGAGAACGCCGGGGTGTGTTAGTAACTGGAATTGGCTGAACAGGGGTTTGTCGACTCCGTGACCGGTTCACGTTCGCGAACCAGCCAATCGGCTCAGAATGACAAGTGTTCAGGTGCTGCTCAGGGTAACGACTGGCTATTGCTGATCTTAGGGCCAATACGCACAGTGCCCTTCCAGTTATTGCATTTATTGGCTTCCCGGCGTTTCATTTGTAATAGCGCCGCAGCGAGTAGTGTCGAGAATGAGCCCTAGTTTCAAATCGAGTTCGAAGCCGAAGCTGGCCTGCGAAATCGCGGCTGATCGTGTGCTGGCCGGACGAGTCTCGGAACGCGGCGGCACGATCGAGATGTGCGCGGCCGCCGACCTGGCGCCCGGCAGCGTGGTTCCCGACCTGCTGGAGGCGAATCTGCGGGAGCGCACCCGCGTCTTCGAGACCATTCGAGAGACGCTGGGGAATGTAAGTGGCCGCTCGCGCGACGTGATCGCGGTACTTCCGGATGCGGCGGCCCGGGTCATGCTGCTGGATTTTGAGACGCTTCCGGCGAACCGCCAGGAAGCGGAAGGCGTGGTGCGTTTCCGGCTGAAGAAGTCGCTTCCCTTTGACCTGGATAAGGCCAAAGTCTCCTACCATTCACAACCTTCGACGGGCGGGATTCGCGTCGTCGCCGCAGTCGCCTTGACGAGCGTGATCGAGGACTACGAATCGGCGTTTCGCGACGCAGGATACAGCCCGGGCGTGGTGCTGCCCTCGATGCTGGCCGCACTGGGAGCGGCCGATGCCGACCGCCCGACTCTGGTGGTCAAGGTGGACCCGCGTACCGCCAGCATTGCAATTCTCGATGATCACCAATTGCTGCTGTTCCGCACCCTGGAGAATACGCGCGGAGCCGCGATTACGGGAGAGCAGTTGGCGGAGGAAATTTATCCCTCGATTGTTTTCTTCCAGGATACCTACCATCTGAATATTGAGCAGATTTTTGTGGCGGGCTTGTCGGACACCGGAGGTGCCCTGCCCGCCCTGCGCGCGCAAACCGGGGTTACGGTAACGGAGTTAGTGAACTCTGCACAACTGGGCGCGAGCGTAGGTACGATTCCCAAATGGAGAATGGCCGGGGTGGTGGGGGCCCTGCTTTCCTAGAATGCGCTTGGACATCAATCTCGCGACTCAGCCCTACGAGGATTTGCGGCGCTTCTGGTTTCGCTGGGGCGGCGCGCTGGCCGCGCTCGGAATTGTGACCCTGGCTTTGACCTATTTCACAGTTCGGGGCTGGATCGATGCCCGCAAAGACAGGACGCTGATGCAGCAATATCAGGCGCAGATCGCAGCCCGCGACAAGGAAAGAGCAGATGCGCAAGCGCTGCTGAACCTGCCTCAGAACAGCAGCACTCGCGACCGGTCGCAGTTCCTCAATGATCTGTTCTACCGCAAGGCCTTCTCGTGGACCCAGGTGTTCGAGGATATGGAGCGCGTCATGCCGCCGCGGCTGCACGTCGTCTCGATCCATCCCGAACTGGCGCCAGACGACCGGTTGGAAATCAAACTGGCAGTGGCGGGAGATTCCCGCGACCGCGCGCTCGAACTGGTGCGCAAGATGGAAGCCTCGCAACGCTTTCAGCAGACCGAGATCGAACAGGAAACAGCTCAAAACAGCAGCGGAGGGACCTCGGGAGACACCGTGCTGTTCAATATCAGCGCGCTTTACGTTCCCGCGACCGAAGTCGCGGGCAAACCAGGGAGTGTTCGATAGTGCCAGATCTCAGAGATACACGTCGCAAAGTGAAACTCGCACTGGCCACGATGGCGGTCGTGGACGTGCTGGCAATCGTGGTCTACTTCTCTCCGCTGGTCGGGTCCGAACTCTCGCGGCGTTCGGAAATGAGTCAGTCTTGGAAGGAATTACAGCAGAAGACGCGGGAGGTCGAGCCGCTGCGCGGGTTGGACAAGAAAATCCCCATCGCCCGTAAAGAAATCGATAGTTTCTATGCCCAGCGACTGCCGTCGCAGGACTCCGCGATTTCTGAGGATATCGGCAAACTCGCGGCAGAGAATGGTGTAAAAATCGGAAGCATTAAGTACACCTTCAAAGATCCGGAACCAGTGGGCGTACGGCCAGTTGAGGTTGAAGCCGATCTCGCGGGCGACTACCTGCAACTGGTGCGCTTCATTAACGCTTTGGAGCGTAACCAGCTGTTCTTCCTGGTGGATAGCGTGGCGCTGGGCGGAGAGCAAGCTGGGATCGTCAGGCTGCAGATGAAAGTGGAAACTTATTTGAAAACGGGTGCTGCCTAAATAATGAAGATCGGAGCGGAAAATCGGACCAAGCTGATCGCAACCGGCGTGCTTACGCTGCTGGCCCTCGTGCTGGTTGGGCGGATGCTGTTCAGTTCCGGCGATTCATCTCCGACGCCTGCCGCGCCCGCATCCGTCACCTCTCCCGTGACGGCCCCTCCACCAACGGCGCGGACCAAGGGCCGCGGGCGGAGCAGAAAAGTCGGTGCAGCGCCGCGGTCGCTCGACCCTTCCCTGCGATACGACTGGCTGCAGGCCAGCGAGGATACCAAGTACGAAGGCAATGGGCGGAATATTTTCCTGGCCCAGGCGGAGATTCCTCAGCCCGAAGGTAATGGAACGACCGACAAGAAGAATCAGGAAGCTCAGGGCCCGCCGCCTCCGCCCCCTCCACCGCCTATCAATCTCAAGTTTTTCGGATTTGCCAGCAAGCCGGGCGAACCAAAGAAGATTTTTCTTTCCCAGGGTGAGGATGTGTTCATTGCGAGCGAAGGAGAGGTCGTCGATCGTCACTACAAAGTGGTGCGCATTTCGCCGATGTCGGTCGAAATCGAGGACGTACTCAACAACAACCGGCAAAGTATTCCGCTGACCCAGGGATAATGGCAGAATTGGCAATTGAGTAATTTGCAATTTTGTAATTTCTCGTGTCCGCCGAATGTCAGCGCTCCCGGTGGACAAACAAATTACCCGATTACAAATCACGAATTACAAATCAACATGAGAGTCCGAGCGCATCTACGGCAACCATCTCACGGTGAGAGCGGATACGTTCTGCTCATCCTGATCCTGGCTGTGGCGCTGCTGGCCATCGCCGCAATAGTTATCGCTCCTACGATTGCATTCCAGATGAAACGCGATCGCGAGGAAGAATTGATTCACCGGGGTGTGCAGTACGCCAGGGCGATCAAACATTACGTGAAGAAATTCGGCCGCTACCCGACCAAGATCGAAGATTTGGAGAAGACCAACGAGGTCCGCTTCCTGCGCAGGCGCTACAAGGACCCCATCACCGGGAAGGACTTCAAGATTCTGTACATGGGCGACGTCCAACTGATGTCCGGCGGAGTGATCGGAGGAGCCACTCCCGGTAACCCTCTTGTACCCGCAGGCGCGCAGGGACCGGGCGGCGCCGGAGGGCAAGCCAGCCTGGCAGCCGGCGGTCTCAATGCTAATGCGCTCGCCGGAGGCCTTGCCGCAGCCGGAATGGGACAGGGCGTTGGCGGGCTTAACCCGAACCCAGGCGGCGCCGGCCTTAACCCGAACTCGGGCGGCACTGGGACAGCAGGTAACGCAGGATCGAACGAAGCTGCGGGTGAAGACTCCGAGGAAACAGGCGGGGAGGACGAAAATTCCACTGGTCCTAACCCAGCGCCAGGACAAAAGTCAGCCGGCGCGGCGACCAGTTCAGGCCCGCTCGGGCAGGCGTCCGGGACGGGAAATAATCAGCAGGTTTTTGGCGGGGGACCGATGCTCGGAGTGGCGAGCACGAGCAAAGAGAAAACCATCCGCATCTTCAACAAGAAAGATCGCTACTACCAATGGCAATTCATTTACGACCCGAGCACGGACCGCGGAGGCCTTCTCACCATGCCCAGCACGGGAGCGCCGCCGCTGACCACCACTCCGACTCCAACCGGCGGTGCCCCTGCTGCTGGAACGAACGGCGCGCCCCCGGGTCAACAGCCGCCTCCGGGTAATCAGTCGGGGCCAGGAGGAATGCAGCCGCCGCAAATACCACCGGATCAGGATGAGCAGTAGGAATATTCTCAGTTCCGCCGGGAAGCAAAAAGCCCCACCGCACGGCGATGAGGCTTTCTAACCTTTGGAGGCCAGCGAACTTTACACGCTGAACGACGACCCGCAACCGCAAGTGCTCTTCACGTTCGGATTCTCGAACTTGAAGCCGGCGCCCTCCAGAGTTTCGACGTAATCGACGATGCAACCATTCAAATACATGACCGATGTGGCGTCCACGTAAACTTTGAGTCCATCCATGTCGAAAACTTTGTCCATGAGGCCGGACGCGTTTTCAAAAGACATGGAATAGGAGAAGCCGGAGCAACCGCCGCCCACAACTCCTACGCGCAGGCCGCTAGGGGCAGGGTTCTGTTGCGCCATGATCTCCTTGACCTTGGCGATTGCATTCGAAGTCAAAGTAATCGGCGTTGTCTTGGGCTGTACTTCCGGGGTGGTTGTTGTGGCCATCGGTATCTCCTTGAAATTACTCGCTGAAAGATTATAGCAAAGTCATCCCGTAGGTCACGGACAAAAATGCCTGCTCCTTCCGGCGTCTAGATTTTAGATGAGCCTGAGGCCACCGGGGTCGCAATTGAAAACAAAAACCCTCGACGTATGGCATTCAGGGGCTATAATTTGCGCGAGGAGCTTATCGGCTCGGTTCTCGGTCGCAACCGCACCGCTGGGAGCCTTGGAATCAGCTTGAGATCAGCACGGAGGTAACCTATGCAGATGCTGGTATGGCCGCTGATTGTGTGGGGAGTTCTCACCGCTATTCTGATCATCCTCCTGATCTACCGCAGCACCCTGACCATGCAAGAGGATGACCAACTGTTCCTGGGCGAATCCGAGTCCCACATGGAAAAGGAACAGATCGAACTCATGCACAAGGTCAACAAAGTCACTCCCATCGTGCGCTGGCTGGGAGCGGTCTCGGGAGTGCTCATCCTGGTGATTGCAGGGGTTGCGATCTATCAAGGATTGCAGCAGGTGCAATGAATCGAAAAGCTTTCGCTCGCCACTGAGCCTCTGCCTCGATCCTGGGAGGGAAAGCTTGCGTCTGAAAACCAATTGTCATCCCGAGAGGACTTGCTGAATTCGCTGCGAATTCAGCGACCGATTCAAGAGCCTGCCTTGAGCGAACACCGCGAGTCGAATGGGGACCCGCTGTTCGTGGGTGAGAACTAATGGTGCCGGGAACAGGACTTGAACTTGAGCCGTCTAGCAGGCGTGAGCGCAGCGGGAGCCTGCTGGCGAAATCCCGAGCGCAGTCGAGGGACCTCGTCCCTTTCTACGATGCACGGGGCAACCTGGTGCCGGGAACAGGACTTGAACCTGCACGCCTTTCGGCACACGGTCCTAAGCCGTGCGCGTCTGCCAATTCCGCC